>JRHI01003036.1_pt1 | contig 10486 bp, 14 predicted proteins | sample 215371 | NCBI WGS metagenome assembly JRHI01 (sample SAMN02929681, study PRJNA255918) | sediment metagenome | biome: cave system; feature: Ice Cave; material: Sediment; isolation source: sediment from deep within a dark volcanic ice cave with no known source of... ... | reverse complement strand
GCTCCCTGGGGCGGCGGATGTACCTCATTTGACCGTTACAGTCCACTAGGAGGGTATGGGCCAGAACTGCACCCAGGATCAGGAGCGCTCCGATGGCGGCAACCGAGCCAACACTCCTCACGATTGACCAGCGGTACTTTCGGCACGTAGCACACGTAGCCAGTCCCAACGAGAGCATCTCGAGACTGAACCCGATCATGAGCAGGACGCCGACCTTTTGGCCGGCGAGAAACGCCAGCCCGAGGAGCATGCCGTCGATCGCCACGTCGACCCCGACCGCGCCCAACATCCCGCCTGGCCCGCCGGTGCGCTGGATCTGATCGGCGAAGGCTTCCGAAGCGACGAGATGAGCGTGGGCCGGCTCCGAGTCACCATCCTCCTCGTCGCTCTCGAAGCGCTCCATCAGCTTGCTTAAGCCCAGCATCGCTGCTGTTCCGAGCCCAAACCCGATCGCCAAGGCGAGCGGGCTGTGCTTCGAAATTGCGTCTGGCAGCAGCTCGACGGCGGCGCCCGCCACGGCTACCAGGGCCGGCACCGCGGCAATCAGGAAGATGCCGAGGACGGATGATTCCATTGAGCGCGAAGGGTACGTCCATTTCTACGGCTGACGGCACTCCATAGACTGACCAGGTGTCGACCTCCGCGACGGCCGCGCTCGACGGACCACTCCGGCAGGCGCGCCTGGCACAGACCCTCACCGTTGGCTGGATGCTTATCGAGGGGGCCATTGCTGTCGGCGCCGGCTTGGTCGCTCACTCGGTGGCTCTCACGGCATTTGGTTTCGACAGCTTCATCGAGCTCTTCTCCGCCGCCGTCGTCCTTCGTCGAGTGCTTCAGCGCACCGCTGATGAGGAACGGGGCAGCCTCACGGTTGGAGAGCGGACGGCCTCCCGCCTTGTCGGCTGGGCTCTTTATGGATTGATCGCCTACATCGTTGTCTCGGCGGTGGTCGGCGTGGCGCTGGGCATCCGGGCTCAGGCATCCTCGGTCGGCATCGGCCTGAGCCTAGTCTCGATTCTGATCATGGCGATCCTCTGGCGCTGGCGGTTGGCTCTGGCGGACAGACTCGGCAGCCCGGCTCTGCGCGGCGATGCGGCCTGCTCGGTGGTGTGCCTCTACATGGCAGGCGCGACCCTGCTCGGACTCGCTCTTAACGGCCTGTTCGGACTCTGGTGGGCCGATCCGCTCGCCGGCCTCGCGCTGATCTGGTGGATTCGGGGCGAGGCGAACGAGGCGCTGGAGGGGGCCCACGGCTGAGATTCGACTCCTAGGACCGGCAGGCGCCTGGCCATTCGACAGTGGGTGGATGCGCGGGCGAGCTGAGCGCGGATGTTCCGGCTGATCGCCCTGGTGCTGCCGCTCGCCCTTGACACCTTCGCCGTTTCGGCTGCTCTAGGTATTGCGGGCGTCAGCGCAGGCCGGCGGTTTGGTCTCGGATTGCTCTTCGCTGCCTTTGAAGGGGGAATGCCGCTCGTCGGGCTTGCCGTTGGCGCGGCGGTCGGGACAGTCGTCGGTAGCATCGCTGACTATGTCGCGATCGTCGCMCTCGCCGCTCTTGGCCTCTACATGCTCCTGGCCGACGAGGAGAAGGAGGAGGCACGAGTCCGTCAATTTGCCACCACAACGGGATTCGCACTCGTCGGCGTGGGTCTCACCGTGAGCTTGGATGAGCTGGCTATCGGCTTCGCGCTTGGTCTCGCGCGCGTTCCGATCGTCGCAGCGCTGATCCTGATCGCGGCGCAGGCCTTCTTGATCTCGCAACTGGGCTTCAGCATCGGCAAGAGGGTCGGAGAAAGGGTCCGGGAAGGCGCTGAACGCCTGGCGGGTATCGCCTTGATTGCGATCGCTGGCCTGCTCCTGCTGGCAAAGTTCGTCCCACTTCCGATCTAACGACCGGACTTAATGCCTCGGCCTGAAGATCTCGCGCGCCTCTTTGAGTCCGTAGAAGACGATCACCAATCCGGCAAGGGGATCCGCCCACCAGGCTCCGAAGAGTGCGTTCAGGACCAGGCCGAGAAGGACGGCGGAGGCCAGCATCCCGTCAACCAGCGTTACCCGTCCTTCCGTGATCAGCACCGGGTTGGCGAGGGCTTTCCCGGTGCGTGCCTTCCCGGCGGCCAGCCGGAACATGACGACGGCGGTGACCGCCGTCCAGCCGATACCGACCAGGCTCTTCCCCGGGTGATAGTGGGTCAGAAGCACGATCGCCGACTGGACCGAGACGTAGACGGCGAGAGCCAGGAAGGCCAAACCAATCAGCTGGAGCGCTCGGCGGCGGCGCAGCTCGCCGGTCCCTGACAGTTCCCACAGAACAACTGCACTCGCCCCGATCTCGACCAGGCTGTCCAGACCGAAGGCGGCGAGGGCCACGGACCGAGCGGCGATGGCGGCAAAGGCGAGGACGAAAATCCCGATGACGTTCCAAGCCAGCGTGATCCGCTCGAGCGCAACCCCGCGCTGAAGCAGCTGATCGGAAACCATCCGATCGAGGATGGCAGGGTTCGGACAGCTGATGTCACTCTGAGCTAAGCAATGAACAAGCTGACCGTCACTGCCTTCGGGGTGATTGCGGTGTCTTTCATGATGGTGATGTACGCACTCGAGCGCCGCCACCGGCGTTTCGTGCTGGCTTTCGCAGCCGGCTGCGTCCTCTCCAGCGCATATGGCTTCGTCTCTGGCGCCTGGCCATTCGGACTGGTGGAGTTGATTTGGGCCGGGGTGGCGCTCCGGCGATACCTGGGCCTCAAGAAGCTGGCCTGAGTTTCGGCGAGGCCTCCGGGCGAGTTTGTATCATTCGTCTTGGCCGCCACGATGGCCGGCGATGGATCCCGCCTAACGCCAGAAGAGAGCTGATGGGTCCTACCAAACACCTTGGTAGGAGGCCGTCATGCCCTCAGTATTCGCGGGCGTCTCGTGGAGCGACTTCAACAACATCTATGTCATCGCCGGCGTCTGGATCGCCCTCGCCTTCACCGCCAGCTTGATCTCGATCCGCGCCGGTATTTCGGTCGCCCTCATCGAAATCATCCTCGGGTTTCTCGCTGGCAACAGCTTTCATCTGGCTCCCAACGATTGGATCAATTTCCTGGCCAGCTTCGGCTCGGTCCTCCTGACCTTCCTGGCCGGCGCCGAGATCGACCCGGTGTCATTCCGGCGATTCCTGAAGCCGAGCCTGGTGATCGGCGGGATCGGCTTCCTCCTCCCGTTCGCTGCCGCCTGGGCCTTCGCGCTGTATGCCCTCCACTGGCACTGGCAGGCCAGCCAGATCGCCGGCATCGCACTTTCGACCACGTCGGTCGCGGTCGTCTACGCGGTGATGATCGAGACCGGCCTGAACAAGACTGACCTCGGCAAGCTGATCCTCTCCGCGTGCTTCATCTGCGACATCGGGACGGTGGGGGCACTCGGTGTGCTGTTCGCCAACTACAACGTTCTGCTGGTCGCCTTCGCCATCGCAACCGTCATCGCCCTGGCATTCTTCACCCGGGTTCTACGGTGGGTCGTGGCCGTCTTCGGGCACGCCGTCAGCGAGCCTGAGGTCAAGTTCGTCTTCGTGGTTCTGTTCTTGCTCGGCGGCCTTGCCGCGGCAGCCAAGTCCGAGGCAGTGCTCCCGGCCTACCTGCTGGGATTGGTGGCCGCGGGCGCATTCCACGAGGATCCACGCTTGATGGGACGGATCCGCGGCACCGCTTTCTCCTTGCTGACGCCCTTCTTCTTCCTGAAGGCGGGGACGCTCATCGTCCTCAACTCAGTCATCACCGGCTTCGTGGGCGTGCTCTTGCTCTTCGGAGTCAAGATGGTGGCCAAGTTTGTCGGCGTATACCCGGCCACGCTCGCTTTCCGGGTGCGCAGGAAGCAGGCGCTGTACACGACGATGATGATGTCGACCGGGCTCACCTTCGGGTCGATCTCGGCGCTCTTCGGGCTCACCCACGGGTACATCGATCGCGGCCAGTATTCAATCTTGGTCACCGTCGTGGTCCTGAGCGCGCTGGTCCCCACTCTGATCGGGCAGATCTTCTTCTACCCTCAGGCGCACCACCTCCGCTGGGGAACCGAGGACCCGCCCGACGACTTGGAGAGACGCGCCGAGCAGGATCGCGCGCCAGGTTAACCAGCCCGCCGAGCCGTCGCCTCCCGAAGCCAGGCTTCGGCCGCCATCTGCACCGGATCCCAGGGAGAAGAGAAAGGCGGCGTGTAACTGAGGTCAAGGTCGAGAATCTGCGCCACCTGCATATTGGTGAAGAGCGCCGCAGCGAAGGTGTTGATCCTCTTTGCGACCTGGCCGCGATGATCGCCGACGATCTGGGCCCCGAGCAGCCGACCGGAGCGGCGATCGCCGGTCAACCTGATCCCAAGCTCGTGCGCGCCGGGATAGTAGGCCTTGTGGTCCGGAACCGTGGTCTCCGTCGCTGGGGTAAGTAGGTTGCAGAGACACCCTTCTGCTGCATGCGCCGGCTCCAGTCCACCAGCTCAGCGATACCCACGAGCACCTTCTTCGGATCGCAGCCGCGCAATTGGCAGGTGCCACCAAACGGGCTCGAGTCGATGACGGCCACGCTCCAGCCCGCCGTACGGCAGGTGTAGGCGACGGTCTGTGCCGCCGAACCTGTGCCCAGGACGATCAGGTCAACAACGGTGGTCACAAGGCGCCTCCTTTGATGCGGGTCAACACGCCATTGGTGAGCGGCTTCCAGTCTTCAGCAGCGAGGTCGGAGGACTCGTCCAGGTGGAGGATTCGCCCTTTGAGGCCATGATCCTTGGCCCAACTCTGCGCCAAGTCAGAGTTGACAAAGAGGTTGCTGTGCGGGCACCACTGCTCGTACACATTCTCGCAGCAGATCATGAGGTCCTCGTCGGGCCTGAACAGAACCACGGCGTTCTGCTCTGGACGACCCCGAACGAACTGGACCTCGATGATCTGACCGCTCGGTGGGCTGGGAGAGAACGCACGACCGCCGGCAGCAAGCGCTCCGAAGATGCCCAGGATGTCGTAGGCACACCAGGTCCAGAACCGTCGCCCATCAAGCTCGATCTCATGACGGTCGGGAACGATGCTCAGCCCAGCGGAGCCGACGACGTTCCCGGCGTCGTCGCGTCGGATCCATCCCGCGTGATCCAGTTGGTCGAGCAACTCCTCCAGCTGGTCGGGTCCAATAGCGGTCTCCCTGACCAGCGCTTCCCGCCCGATTGGCTCGGAATGAGCGAGGAGGAGCCTGAACGCGGCCGCCCTTACTCGGGACTCCGGATTGATCGGCGGCTCAATCGGGGTCTTCGTCTTCATGCCGCGCAGCAACTCAGCTTCGAGACATCGCGCGTGAACGTCTGGGCGGTGAGTTTGAACCCTTCGGCAAAGGTCAGGTAGGGAGCCCACGTGTTGGCAATCTGATCCGTTGTGAGCCCGAACTGGATGGCGTACACGGCAGCCTGGATGACGTCGCCCGCGCCGGCGGCGACGACGCTCGCTCCGACGATCCGGCCGGTCGCGCGCTCGGCCACGATCTTAACGAAACCGCGAGTATCCCGGTTGACGAGAGCGCGCGGTACCGCTGACATCGGAAGCACCCGACACTCACACTCGATCCCCTGCGCGTTCGCCTGCTCGTCAGTCAGACCCGCGGCAGCGAAGGTAGGGGAGGTGAAGATCACCCGTGGCAGCGACCGCAGATCGAGTTTCAATTTGGCGTCTTCCAGGGCATTTCGAACCGCCGTGTTGCCCTCACGCGCGGCGAGATACACGAACTGAGGATGGCCGGTGACGTCGCCTGCGGCCCACACCCGCGGATTGGTCGTTCTCAAGAACTCGTCCACTCGCACCGCCGCACGCTCCGTGGTCTCGATGCCGGCCCGCTCGAGCCCCAGACCGTCCGTGTTGGGTCGTCGGCCAGTGGCCACCAGGATTTGGTCTCCGCTCACCTCCAACCCACTGCCACCCATCCGGAAGCGGACCGTCTTCAGGTCGCCACTCGAGCTGACTGCAATCAGCTTCGTTTCGGTGTGAACGGTCGCTCCCTCTTCGACGAGCACAGAGCGAAGGGCCTCGGAGGTCTCCGGCTCCTCGCGCGGCGCGATCTGGCCGCGAGCGATGAAGGTGACCTGGCTGCCGAGGTGAAGGAAGAGCTGGCCCAGCTCGAGTCCGATCGGACCGGCGCCCAGCACGATCAGGTGCTCGGGAACGACTTTGAGCTCGAGGGCGGTGGTGCTCGTCAGGTATCCCGACTCGGCGAGGCCTGGGACGGGCGGTACGGATGGCGAGGCACCGGTGGCGACGATGTACTTGCCCGCTCGGATCAACTCGCCGTCGACCACGAGCGTTTCCGAGTCGCGGAATTCGGCCCGGCCTTGGAGGATCGTGAACCCGTAGCTCTCCGCCAGATCCAGGTATTTCTCTTGCCGGAGCTGGTCGACCAGAGCCGCCTTGGAAGCGACCATCTGAGCCAGGTCGAATCCGCGCGCGACGGTGTCGATGCCGGCGAATGGGTGGTGGCCGGCGCGGTGAAAGAGGTCGGCCGGCGCCAGCATTGCTTTCGAGGGCACACAACCGACGTTCACGCAGGTGCCACCGACCACCCTGGACTCGACCATGGCGACCCGGTTACCGGATTCGGACGCGTGGATGGCGGCGGCAAAGGCGGCTGAACCGGATCCGATCACGACGAGGTCATAGTCGTTGGCCTTGTCGCTTGTCCTCGCGGCGAAACTCGGCTTCTCGCGCTGGACGGCTTCGATCGAGACCATCTTGTAGCCGGCTTCCTCGACGGCCGTCTTCAGCTTCTTGTCGCTGGCACCTCCCACATCAAAGGTGGCGCGACCCGCGCGCCAGTTGGCGTCCACCTTGGACGCGCCCGCGCTCACCAGAGCCTCCGCGATCGTCTTCTCGCAATGGACACAGGTCATGCCCTCGATCTGCATCTGCTTGGTCGCCATCTAGCTCCTCCTCGCGGCCCGGTTGTCAGGGCCGGGCTGGTTCCAAGCGCCGAACAAGTCGGGCGCGATCCTTTTTGACATGGCCCTCCCAAGCTCAAAACGCCTCCTCCACCGACAGCAACGTCGTCCCCTCGTGTTCGGCCACCCACCTCGCGCTGATGGCGTTCGCGAGCTTCTCGAGGCTCTCGGCTTCGTTTCCGCCCTGCTGTTGCCCTACTGCCATCTTGCGATCTCCTATGAGTTGCAAACGCCGAGGAATGCGTGGCCATCCCTTCGACACGTGATATCCTGCTAGCCGGATATGAATCCTACACTTCTGGCTCCAGTCGAGGCGACTGCCGCCGCTCGGTTCTTCAGGGTCCTCGGCGATCCCACCCGGCTCAAGATCCTCGATCTCCTCGCCGGGAGGGAGCGAACGGTCGGCGAACTGGTATCAGCGGTCGGACAGCCGCAGCCGCGGGTCAGCACCCACCTTGCCTGCCTCCGCCACTGCGGTTTTGTGGTGACCGAACGGCAAGGTAAAGAGGTCGTCTACCGGCTCGCCCTGGACGGTTTAGACGGGATATTGGAACGGGCCCTCGGGGCGATGGGGCCGATCGCCGAGCGACTCGCCACCTGCACCCGAATCGGGCCCGAGTGGATGTGATGGAAGATCCGCATCGTGTCGAGCACGATGTTCGCGACCTCCGGGAGACTCAGCGCCCAGCCACAGGCGACGCCGCGCCGCGGCGGGAGGCCTGGCTCGCTGCCCCAGTTGTAGCCATCCTGGCGGTGGTTTGCTGTGCCGGCCCATTGCTTTTCGCAGCGCTCGTGGCCACGGGCGCCGGGGCATGGCTGGCGGCGCACGGATACACCCTGGGCGCGGCTGCGCTGATCGTGCTCGCACTAGTCCTCGCCTGGGGGATGAGGACTCGGATGAGCCGCGGATGAGAGGGTCGAGATCGGATTCTGGTCGGTGCGTTCGGCGCTATGGCCCCGGTTGCCGGCGGATGGCCTGATTGAGTGTGAACTGGGGGGCGACCCGGACCAGGATGCGCTGCAAAGGATGAAACGAACTATGGCTGAGACGAAGTCCGCCGATCCAGTGCCGGCTTGGCGCCGATCGCTGCCCGCGGTCAGTGCGGTCGGAGCCCTATTTACGACCGCCTGCTGTATCGGAGTCCCCGCTGCAATCTCAATTACTTCAGCTGTGGGCGCTGGCTTCCTACTTCAGGACAGATACCTGCAACCGTTGCTGATCGTCGCACTCCTGATAACAATCGCGGCCAGTGCGCTCACGTTCTCTCGGCATCGCAACCCGGTGCCGCTGATCATCACGACCCTTTCAGCACTGGTGCTCTACTGGTTCATTTACCACGACTACAGGGTGCCCGCTGTGTGGGTGGGAATCGCGGCGATGGTGGCCGCCCAGGTATGGGATGTGGTGGCAGTCCGATCCTGCAGACTGTCCTACGTTGGTTTGGGCTCCAGTGTCATCTCAACACCCGAGCCGCCACCCACAAGGAGCTCATCGCGCTGAGCCTCCGCTTCGGCACAGGCGGCGGTATCTCCCCCCGGCCACCTCCGACGATGGCCTCTTCGACCTCGCGACCCAAAGGGGATCTGGCCGAAATGGTAAAGGGGATGTTGGAGGCAAACGTCCATTTCCTGCTTGTGAGCAACCCCGAGGGCAATCCACTCGGTCTGCTTTTGCGGGATGAAGCCACCCGACGGTTGGAGTCCGGCTAATCCGACGTCGCGAGATCGGCGCGATCGGCACGACGGCCCGGGTCGTCCTGGGATTCGTCCTCTTGGCGGATGGGGTGTTGGGAAGCAAGTTGACTGTCATCGACGGCCACGTGGAAACAGGCTTCAGTCCGCTGTCCGTGGCTCTCGGCCTCCTGGCGTTTCCGGTCCTGTTGCTGGCGTGGCAGTGGTTGCGCGGTCGCAGAGCGGCGGCCCCGCCTCAAGCCACGGGATCCGTGGCTACCACCCTCAATATCCTTGTCTTCTTGGCACTGGTCCTGACCCCGTGGTACGCACGGCCCCTGTCCTTCACCAGCGGCGCGGCGTTCGTCTTCTACGGGGCTTCGATGCTGCTCGCGGCGCTCAGAGGCTACGGCGGATGCGAAGTGCTGGCCGTCTCCAACTGGCTGCTCCGCCGAGATGACCAGATCGGCTGCCTCGTGCTGTCTCCTATCGACGACCTCGAGCGGGGACTAAGCCGCTGACTCAAGCGTCAGCTGATGACGGCCCCGGGCGTGGTAGTGAGTGCAGATCGGAGCGACGTGGCGTCTGAATCTAACGACTCAAACGAATTTGATGGGGCCCCCCCAACGGCCGATGCGTCAGTGGACTGGACCGCCCGCCGTCGCCTCGGTCACAAGTTGGCGGTAGATCACGTTCGATAGATGCCGCTTGAGGCAGCGAAGTGCTTCCCGCCAGCTCTTGCCATCCGCCCGCCGTCGCTGCATGTAGGCACGACCGTGAGGATCGATCTGGGCCTGGACCAGCGCGATTATGTGGATCGCGCGGTTGAGCCTTCGATTGCCGCCACGGTTGAGCCGGTGCCGGCGGACACTCCCAGACGAAGCCGGAACCGGGGCGGTACCGGTGGCCGACGCGAAATGGTTCTCCGAAGGGAATCGGCGAACATCGCCAACCTCGCCCAGAATCCGCGCGGCGCCCAGGAAACTGACGCCCGTGATCGAGGTGAGTGTGGTTCCGGTCGCCTCGACCATGCTGGTGATCTCCGACTTCAGCTCGGCGATCTCGAGGTCGAGCCGGCGAAGGGTCAGCAGTCGGCGCCGGGCCAGGCCCGCCCGGATCTCCGAGTTGTCTGCCAGCAGGCGCTCGGCCCGGGCCAGGTGGCGCTTGCTGACCAGGTTCTTGACCTCAACCTGATAGCCGGGACAGAGCACGACCAGGTCGGCATGCAGGCGATTCGCGCAACGCGTCCTCTCCCTTACCAGCTGCTCGCGGTAGTCGACCAGCTCGCGCAGCGACCGGTTCAAGCCCAGGCTCGAGGGCTTCGGCAGGTGGTCTTCGCGGACTGCCACCCTGGCTATGGCGAGGGCGTCGCCGGGGTCGGATTTGCCGGGGGCCCGCAGCCGGCGGCGCTCCCTGGTGGTGAGTCCGGAGGGAACCTCGAGCACCTTCTTCTGGTGAGCGGCCAGGTAGAGGGCGAGGGCGCGACCGAATCCGCCCGAGCCCTCAATCGCGAAGACCTGGTCGCCGCCGATCCCGAGCGCCCAATCGAGCAGGGCTGCGTGGCCGGGGCGCGAGTTCGGAAACTCCATAGCCGCCTTCTGGCGACCGATCTCGTCCACGCCGCAGATGGCCAGCGTCGCCTTGTGGGTGTCGATTCCGAATACCATGACCGCCTCCTAAACGGGGCTAACGAAGAGAAGGCCGGGCGAGCGCAACCAACGGTCGGGTTTGAACCAGACTCCTATTTCGCGTTGGGAGGCGTGACCACAGTGCGCGAATTGTTGCGGGCTCTCGGCAACGGCTTCTTCCTGGGAGCGGGCGCTCGGCCAGGGGCCGGGGTGGCGGCGGGGCCTGGGGATGGACGTGACGC
>JRHI01003035.1_pt1 | contig 10490 bp, 9 predicted proteins | sample 215371 | NCBI WGS metagenome assembly JRHI01 (sample SAMN02929681, study PRJNA255918) | sediment metagenome | biome: cave system; feature: Ice Cave; material: Sediment; isolation source: sediment from deep within a dark volcanic ice cave with no known source of... ... | reverse complement strand
GCGCAAGCCTCATAGAACATTCATCTCATCTCCTTTGCGTACGATTCGCAGAAACACTTTAGATGCTGGGGATCAACGGGCGGGTACGTCGAAAGTAGCAGGTTTCTGAAATCTATTCGTAATACTATTTCGCAACACTATTTCGCAATGAGGATACGAGGTTTGGAATCCGGCAGAACTTCGCCTATCTGCACCGCGGGAATTCCCGCAGCATTCAGCCTTGAAACCCAATCGTTGCCCTGGGCCTTTACCGACATCAACAGTCCCCCGGCAGTCTGCGGATCGAACAGCAGAGTCCTAATGTCGTCGGGGACGCCGTTGTCATATTCAACCAGGCATTCCGCGAACTCCCGATTGTTCTTGAGTCCGGCGGGGATGTGGCCTGCGCGAACACACTCCAAAGCGCCCGCCAGCAGGGGGATTCGGCCTGCCTGTAGGGCCAAAGAAACGTTGGATGCCAGAGCCATTTCACGAGCATGTCCAATCAGGCCGAAGCCTGTGACATCGGTCAGGGCGTGGACGCTGACCGCGTTTTCGGCGATGAATTCAGCCGCGTTCTTATTTAAAGTAGTCATCGATTGCACGGCGGCATCGATCCAAGCGGAGTCCGCCTTGCCTTTCTTGATGGCGGTCGAGATGACTCCCGTGCCGAGTGCTTTCGTCAGAATCAAGATGTCGCCGGGTTCCGCGCCGCGATTGGCTAGAACTTTCTTGGGATGAACCAGGCCTGTCACCGAATACCCGAATTTCGTTTCTTCGTCTCGTATGCTGTGACCCCCAATCACGGTGCATCCGGCCTCGACCATCTTGGATAGGCCCCCAGCAAGAATCTGCTGAAGAATTTCAAGGTCGGCCTTTTCAGGGAAACACACCAAGGCGAGCGAAGTGAGCGGCGTCCCGCCCATGGCATAAACATCGCTGAGCGCATTGGTGGCTGCGATCTGACCAAAAGTGTAGGGATCGTCCACGATCGGGGTAAAGAAGTCGACGGTCTGCACTAGCGCCTGGTCGGGAGAGATTTGATACACTCCGGCGTCGTCGGCGTAATCAAAGCCGACCAGAACGTTGGGGTCGTGTTGCCGGGCTAATTTCCCAAGCACCGTGTCCAGCGCCGCCGGACTCAGCTTGGACGCTCAACCCGCAGCTTTTACCGACTCCGTCAGCCGGAATGGCTTTGTTTCGGACATGAAGTCATTGTAGCGAAGAGCGGTGCGTCCGCCGGCCAACATTGCAGAGACGAGGAGACTCCCAGCTGAAAGCAAATCTATTTCGTTGCCAGCTCGGTGATTCGGATCTCGGGATACTGACGGTTCCACTGCGCGGAAATGCTGTCGAAGGTAAGGCGGAAGGCTTGACTTTGGCCGGGGCCGAGGGGAGAGACGCTTAGATCCACCGCCTCCGCGTACGGGCCACCAGTCTTCAGCGCCCTCAGCGGAACATTTTCCCGCTGAACGGTCTGCCCCATATCATCCTTAAAAACGACCTCCGCCCCAGCGTGAGTTACTGTCTTGTCGCCGGCGTTAATTACAGTGCCGTCAATGTAGCTGACAGTTGCGCCAACGAAGTTTTCAGCCGCGCTCATCTTAAAATCGGAAAGGTGGAGGCTGGTTGCGTAAGGAGGAGGTCCGGACACGTGCCTGGGAGCTTCTCGCAGGAGAAGAGCAATTGTCACCATCACGGCCATAACAGCCACCACGGCGACAAGAATGGTACGGCGGCTGGAATCACCAGTTTCTGTAATCGGGGATTGTGAATTCAGGCCGCCCATAAAGGTTGATTGTACAGCGGCTTGAGCGTTAGCACGGCACGGCGCTACTCGCCCCCGACGGTGAGTCCGTCGATACGGAGGGTTGGAGCTGCAACCGCGCCGCGGAATTCCAGGTCGCTGGCGATCTCGGAAATGTTGAAGAACAATTCTTTTAGGTTGCCTGCAACGGTGATTTCCTCGACTGGGTAAGCGAGCTCTCCACCGGAGATCCACATCCCGGACGCGCCACGGGAGTAGTCACCGGTCACCAGGTTCACGCCTTGCCCGAGAAATTCAGTGACGTAGAGGCCTTCTTTAATTCCTGAGATCAGTTCCTTCGGAAGTCGCGTGCCCGGCTGCAAAAAGTAATTGCCCGGACCGATGCCTGGCGTACCTGCGAGCCCGCGAGCGGCATTGCCCGTCGTCTGTAGCCCGAGTTTTTTTGAGGTGTAAGTGTTGAGCAAGTACGACTTGAGCACGCCATTTTCGATGACGACGGTGCGTCGTGACGGAACGCCTTCCCCATCGAATGGGCTGGTACCGAAGCCGCCGGGAATAGTGCCGTCGTCGATGACGTTGACATTGTCGCCGGCAATCTTCTGGCCCAACTTGCCCGCCAAAAATGACGCGCCCCGATAAACCGAATCGCCGTTCACGCCCTCGAAAATATGCTCGAGGATCGAAGTCGAAACCATCGGATCAAAGACTACCGGCACCTGAGCAGTCTTCGCCTTACGGGCACCCAGACGGCGCAGCGTGCGCTCGGCTGCAACCTTGCCAACGTGCTCCGGAGAATCGAGTTTACTCAGCGTGCGCGCGACGGAGTACCAGTAGTCGCGTTGCATCGCGCCATCGTCGTTTTGAGCGATGGGAATCGCAGCCACGGAGCAATACGAACGGCGGTATTCACCGACGAAGCCGTGAGAGTTCGCCAGAACTTTGTGGCCGGTGGCGGCGTCGAATGATCCGCCTTCGGAATTCTTGATGCGGGGATCGAAATCAAGAGCCGCTTTTTCCGCCCGGCGGGCATAGTCAATTCGATCGGTACCCGGAAGCGAGTAGACATCTTCGTGATATAGGGCGAGATCGCCAGAGAGCGATCCGAGTTGCGCCGGGTCGGGTATTCCACCGAAAGGGTCTTCAGACGTAATCTTTGACAACTCCAACGCAGATTTCACCATGCGGTCGAGGCCTTCGCGCGAGAAGTCGCTGGAGTAAGTGCTGGCAGCGCGCTGGCCGGAGAAAACACGCACACCGATGGATCTTGAACCTGATTCCTTCAGCGTCTCCACCTGCCCAAGGCGAACCAGAGTGGAAAACTCATCGCCCTCGCGAACGACGCATTCAGCAGCGGTCGCTCCGCCACTCATTGCGCGGCTGACGATGTCCTGGGCGAGACTGCGGAGGTCAGTTTCGAGTTTCGGAGTACCGGCTTGGACTTGAGTTGAAGACATAAAAATTATTTACCACGAGGCACAGAGACACAGAGTAAAGCAAGAACTTGGGGAATATTCTCTGGCTCCGTGGCGACGAATTCTTACTGCATGAACCCGCCGACATCTTTCTTGGCGGTGCCACCCACCGTGAGCCGATCAATCTTGATGGTCGGGATGCCAACGCCGACGGGCACGGCCTGCCCATCTTTACCGCAGGTGCCGACACCTTCGTCGAGCTTAAGGTCATTGCCCACCATTGAAACGCGAGTCAGCACATCGGGGCCGTTGCCGATCAATGTTGCGCCTTTAATCGGCGCGGTGATCTGACCGTTTTCGATCATGTACGCCTCAGATGCCGAGAAAACAAATTTGCCATTGGTGATATCGACCTGGCCGCCGCCGAAGTTCACGGCGTAAATTCCGCGCTTGACCGAGCGGATGATGTCCTCCGGAAGGTCCTCGCCGGGAAGCATGTACGTATTCGTCATCCGCGGCATGGGAATGTGCTCGTAGCTCTCGCGGCGCCCGTTGCCGGTATCGGAGATACCCATGAGGCGCGCAGAAAGTTTGTCGCTCAAGTAACCCTTCAAAATTCCATTTTCGATAAGCACGGTTTCCTGCGTGGGTGCGCCCTCATCGTCCACATTAAGGGAGCCGCGGCGCCAGGGCATCGTGCCATTATCAACCACGGTGCATTTCGCACTGGCCACACGCTTGCCCACCAGGCCTGCGAAGGCGGATGTTTTTTTCCGATTGAAATCTGCTTCAAGACCGTGACCCACGGCCTCATGCAGCAACACTCCCGGCCAGCCAGGGCCGAGAACAACTTCCATGTCGCCTGCTGGCGCTTCGCGCGCGTCGAGTTGCAGGATCGCCTGACGTGCAGCCTCTTTGGCGAAAAACTCGGGAGTCTTTTCTCCGAAGAAGAAATCGAGTGCCACGCGTCCCCCGCCTCCGGAACCGCCGCGGGCCGAGCTGCCTTCAGTCTTGGCAATGCAGGAAACATTCATGCGCGCGAGCGGCTGGGAATCCTCGGCAAACGTTCCGTCAGACGCGACGACAAGAATGTTGCGCAGTTCGTCCGAGTAGCTGGCCCGAACCTCTTGAATTCGCGGATCATACCCGCGAGCCGCTTTATCCGCCCGCATGACTAATTCGACCTTAGCGGAAATCTCAGCGTCGACGGACGGCAAAGTCACCGGATACAGGCTGCGAGCCGCAGTCTTCTGAAAGCCGGCAACTGTCGTTTTGGCGGGAGCGCTGGCAATCAACGCCGCAGTTCTTGCCGCGTGGAGTATTCGACCCGCGGAGAGGTCGTCGGTATAGGCATAGCCAGTACGTTCACCGAATACCACGCGCACACCGCAACCCGCGGAAATGCCTTGGGACGCGGACTTGACCATGGACTCATCCACCATTAAGGCAGTAGAAGAGAGGTATTCGAAATAAAGGTCAGCGTAGTCGCCGCCTGCCGAAAGAGCCGCTGAAAGGTACAGCTCCAGATCGTGCTCGGTCAGGCCGTATTGGTCGAAGAAAAATCTTTGTTTGTCCACGTGAACTAGATGCCCCTGATGGCCGGAAGACTCGGCGCATAGCTTCCAATCATTATCCCACACAGAAGGTGAGTCCCCGAGAAGTACGTGGGATCTATCCACAGCCTCAAGGTTCCACAAGCCTAAAATCGTGATGGTAACATGTCACAGACCCTAACGCTGCCAAGGGTACACAATGCGACGCGTGACGCCCGAAGCACTCACGCGCACGGTTCAGGACTACCTTAACCAAGCCTCGGGCGCGGTTGTCCTCGAGAATGGCTCTGTCGCCTTCGATCTGGGGCGTGCCAAGTATTCCATCTCGGGCGAGCACAACAAGTGTCTGCTCCACCTGTGGTCATTCGAGCGGAACACCGTGCGGCGGGTGCTTGAGGCTGAGGTTAAGAATGGAATCTTGAGGCTCGCGGTGCAGCGGTTGGGCCAGTCTCGTCCCACCAAGCTGGAGATCTGCCGGGAACGCGATCGGCGCTCACCTTCGGCCAAGAAAGCAGCTCGAGCCGCCTACGAGTGCAAGCTGAGACGGGCACTGGAGCGCCAATTTGGCGGATACACCGTTACAAGTCTTACTACCGGAATCAACCTTGAGAAATCCTTCGGACCGATTTATGCCAGGGGAATGTTGCGACAAGGGCAATCGGGATTTGCGGTGCTTGGAGTGAATGCGCAGGAAACGCAAGCTTCGATCGATGCTGCTCTCACCTTCGGCATTCTCTGGCTGGATGTATGCCGCACGAGTCAGTCGGGGAAAGTGCTGGTCGAGGGGCTGAAACTGTTTGTTCCCTCGGGATGCTCCGCTCTGGTCCGCGAGCGGATGGCGAATCTCAATCTGCATGCGGCCAAGTGGAGCTTGTTTGAGCTGGACGAACGGCACGACGCGGTAGTGGAGATCGATTGCTCGGATCGAGGCAACGTCGCAACCCGTCTGTTGCACGCTCCCGATGAAGGTGCTGCTCTCTCGCGCTTTGCGGAATCGATCGGGAGAATCCGTAGACTCCTGCAGCACTGCGAAGTCGGCGTCTTATCAGCCGCAGAGATCGCCTTCCGTTGGCGCGGGCTGGAGTTTGCCCGGGCTCGCATGGGGGCAGAACCTGGATCGTTTCGCAGCGTGCAGGAAGTGGTGTTTGGTGTGGGTGCGGAAGAACGAGTGCTGGAGACGTGCAATGAAGGCGCCTTCCGTGAACTGGTGAATTGCCTGCGCGACATCCGGCACCCTTACGGATCGCGCCAGCATTCTTTGTGGAGGCTGCATCCCGAGCGCTGGCTGGAATCGCTCGTGGTGGGCGACGTGAGCGTCGTTGATGAGCGGCTGGACGCGTCCAGTCTCTATTCGCAGGTGCCAGCCTTTTCCGCCGCGGACCGCGCCATGATCGATGTTCTAACCACTACGATCGAGGGGCGGCTGGCCGTCGTGGAACTCAAGGCTGATGAGGATATTCACCTGCCCTTGCAGGGACTGGATTACTGGTCGCGAGTTGAGTGGCATCACGCTCGGGGCGAATTTGCCCGCTTCGGATACTTTGAGGGAAAAGAATTATCCGCGGAGAAGCCGTTGCTGTTTCTTCTGGCACCGGCATTGCATGTCCATCCGGCTACGGATGTTTTGCTCCGCTATATTTCACCCGAAATTGAATGGGTATTCGTGGGAATTGACGAACGCTGGAGAGAGGGAGTCAAGGTCGTCTTCCGAAAACGGCCGCCCGTTGATGAACGCTCCTCCGCGGTGTTACGGCGCTCCGTAGAAGCTTAGCCGCACTGCCCGCTATCTTTTCCACGCTCCCAGCAACCGGCGCAAATCGACGAACTGTCCCAGGTGATACGCATTGTGATCAGCGAGCAGCAGAGCTTCTCGCAGAATAGTCTGGCCTTCGTCTCCCCAAGGGATACGTGCGAACAGATCGGTCGTAGGACTCGCGACCAAGTTCTGCATGCCCTTCAGATCCCGGCGAAATTCTTCGAGGCTCCGGGTCCAGGCGGCGGCGTTCGGCGGGGCTTCGCTTTTCGGCCAATATCCCGCCGGCCACTCCGGGGACACGTGATTTGAATTGCGGCTGAACTCGAGGATGTCCCATTGCGCCAGGCGCAAGTGTTCCAGCAGCATCCACGGTGAATGGGGAAATTTGGCAGGGCGCGTGCCGCGCAGATTGGATGGGAGCCCTTTCACTATTTCGTCGAACTTTGTGTGGGCACCGCCGCCTGCGAGGAGTTCGACTAGTTGCTGGCGAAGGGAATGGTCGTTCGCATCTCTCATAATTTTCTCCGTGTCATCGCCACTCAATGCGTCTCTACGCCCCCTGAAGAGTGTCATCCCGAGCAACGCGGGGGACCTGGGTTTCTGCGGGAACCGAAAGACGTGCAGCGAGATTCCTCGCCTTGCTCCGGATGACAAGCGGTTGAAGCGAATGTCGCCACTTCAAATTCATGGACTGGACCGGCTTGGCCACTCTCCATAGCGCGGTAACTCGGTAGCCGACTCTGCCTGAGGCTTCTCTCCGCGATACACACGCGAAATCCCGCGCACCACGCGTCGCAACGGCAGTGTGCCCATGTCATCCGCGAAGAACACTTCCCCTATGCGGCTGCCGCGATAGTACCAGCGCTTGAATAGCGCAAGGTGTTCCATGGTTTCCGGAACAGACTTTGTTTTCGGCGGGAGAGACGACCTCAAAAAATCCTGCACTCTCGATTCCATGGACTGCGACTTTGCGTGTTCAGTGGGCTGAATGCAGAACCGCAACGGCCCCGATAGACAACCGGCTTCGATCCGAAAGAAAACAACCGAGTCGGGTAGGTGACAAGGTTCAATCATTAGAGCCGTAAGACGGTCGAGACGGTGAACGGCCTCGGGAAGTTGGCTGAGTACTGGCTTCAGTTTGTCTAGACGCGCGTGTATGGCCGCCGCATCTTCAAACCCAAGATTTATGGATGCGGCGTCGCGCTGCTCCGAGAATTCGCGGACCAGCGACTCTCCCCCGGAATCGAGATAGGCTTGCACGCGCACTACTTCCGCAGAGTGCTCTGCATCCGTGCAGCCCTTGAAACAAGGCGCCAGGCACATCTTCATTTCCGAGTATATGCAGCCGGGGAACTCGGGATCAGGATGCAGATCGGGCACGCAGCGCCGCATTTTGAAGAAGTCGAGCGAATCGTTCATGAATTTTTCTGCGGCTGCGCGCGATGGGAACGGCCCATAGAAAAGAGAGCGCCCATTCAGCCTGCCCAACCGCGTAGTTACGGAAGCGCGGGGAAATTCATTCTCCAGATGAAGCTTGACCAGCGGCGCGAAACGGAAGCGCAGGCGATCGCCATAGGACCCGGGGAAGGTTGCGCGCAGAGTTTGGTAGAGCACGACGCCGGACTCGAAGTCGGAGCCGGTCGGCGTGTATTCGATGTGGCGGACGCGATCGCGCAGGTTGAGCTTCCTGGTGCGTTCTTCGACCCGACCCAGCAGCCGCTGCAGGCGCCGCCGTAGATTAGCCGTCTTGCTGACATAAGGTTCGGCTTGTGGGTCTTCTCCGCGCAGCAGAAATACGGCCGGAGCCGCTGGCACTGCGGCGAAAACCTCGGCGTCGCGTTCCGGAACGAATTCGAGATACTCAGCTAACACGAGGTCATTCTAGTGCGAATTCACCGCGAAGGCACAGACTGACGGAGAGGTCCGTGAGCGCTTACCTGAAGCTGGCACTGCGGAACTTTTGGCGAAAGTCGATGCCATCCAGCGTAATGATGCGGCACATCTCGTGGAGCCGGGAGCGCATACGCTCCCCGATGCGGTCGCCGAGAGTTTCAGCGCGCGCGGCGCTACGTGCCGGCGAAAGGGATGCTGAAACTGCGGCGGCGGGTTGATCGTCAAAATTAGTCGTGATAATAGTCGTGCGATTGTCGTTGTAGCGGGTGTTCAGGATGAGGCTCACAGTATCCCAGACCCATTCCGTCGGCTTTACAGCCCCCAACTCATCCAGGACCAGGACGTCCGTTTCAAATACTGGCCGTAGAACGTCCAGTTCCGAAGTTTGGACGGACGCGTTGTACGAATTCTGGATTTCCTTCAGTAACTCGCGATAGTCGTAAAAGAGACAGGGGATGCCTTTATTGAGAATCAACTCTTTGATGATGCCAACCGCAAGATGCGTTTTGCCAGTGCCGATCTTGCCGATGATCAACAGTCCGGTGCCGTCACGCGGATCGAACTCCTGAGCGAAACGTGCGGCCGTGAGGTGCGCCAGAGTCAGCGACGGATGAGCTCCAGGGAAGTCAGTGGTAAAGCTGGGAATTTCGCAATGTTCGTAGCGCCGGGGGATTCGTGCCGCCGACAATAGGGATTGTGAGCGAACTCGCAATTGACAGTCGCAGCGAGCCACGCGCCGGTCCTTCGGAGCATCCGGAGCAGAAGAAACAGTTTTCCAACCCGTGCCATCGCACGCGGGACAAACGCTGGCGGGAGCTTTAATCACCGGAGCCCTTTTCCAAATTTCAGAGAATGAATTCCTGATAGTTTACTCTGCAACCCGAATTGACTTTGCACCCGCGCCCCACCTTCGCGCAAGTCCCAATGCCAGGCAATGTGTGTACATCCTGTGAAGGGGCAATTGACTCTGTGGACGGCGGAGGAAAACTGGTCCCGGACTCGCTGAGAAGGGCTTGGACCGCCGGTATCGCCCGAGAATGCGGGCCTCAGTTATGGTATGTGGATGAAAACCCGCCACCAAGGCCCCAATACGGGCCGGGGAGGTGCAAAACAGGCTTCCCGTGCGGATTTCACAGTTGACATTCGGCCCAAAGGGAGGAAAATACGAGCCGTCAGGTTTCCCAACTCAGCCACAGCTTGTTCTTCCTCCCAGTGTGCGCTGGGCACGAAAGAGACCTGCGAGGAGAGACTAAATGAATAAAGCCGATCTCGTTGATAAAATCGCAGGCGCTTGTGAGATGAGTAAAGCGCAGGCCACGATGGCGATTGACACAACCGTGGATAGCGTCACTGCCGCCCTTCGAAAAGGCGATCGGGTGGCTCTGATAGGTTTCGGCACATTCTCGGTGTCCCAGAGAAAGGCCCGGAACGGGCGTAACCCACAGACGGGCGCCACTATCAAGATCGCTGCCCGGAAGGTTGCGAAATTTAGTCCTGGAGCCGAACTCAAGAAAGCAGTTAATAAGAAGTAGGAGTGGCAGAGACAGAATCTGGGATTTGTAGGAACGGCAGGGGGTCGGCCCTGCCGTTTTTTTGCTGCCTCTCCACGGTCCGCGTGGGGACGACCGCCCCCGCTTTTGACCAAGCTGGAGCCCGTCCAATTCGGCCTTTTTCAAAACGCGAGTGCCAATACGCGAAGGCAAGTGCGAATCAATTCCGCCTGCTTTTGTTTAGATTCGCCCATGACTGCGCGAAATCGGACAACTGCAGCGCGGACAATTGCCAGAAAGAGTAACGTGGCGGAGAATTGAAGGGCAGGCTCGTGTCGACTGCGGCTCTCTTTTCTTAACTGCGTAGGTGAACTTGCCATGATCCGTTTTATCAACAGCAAAATACTGACATTCGTCTGCGCGCTCATTCTAGCGGTAACTTTTCACAACAGCGCAAATGAGACATTCGCACCATGGCATCGGGCATCGGAAGCTCCGGTGATTTCTCCTCGCGGAGACGGATGGGAATCCGCGGGCACATTCAATCCAGCCGTGATTGTGCGGGACGGCAAGATCATCATGCTTTACCGGGCGCAGGACAAGCAAGGCACGTCCCGAATAGGGTATGCAGAGAGTAAT
>JRHI01003034.1_pt1 | contig 10493 bp, 8 predicted proteins | sample 215371 | NCBI WGS metagenome assembly JRHI01 (sample SAMN02929681, study PRJNA255918) | sediment metagenome | biome: cave system; feature: Ice Cave; material: Sediment; isolation source: sediment from deep within a dark volcanic ice cave with no known source of... ... | reverse complement strand
GCCTGAGGCTGCGTTGGGGCACATTTTCTGAGCAGATCGTAGATCGAGAGACCTGCCTCACGTTGTTATCGTGGGTTACGCGAAGCCGATGAGGGTGTCGCGCAGTGCCACCAACCAAGGAGGCAGGTCATGGCGAAACGTAGCATGTTCGTGGGGATGGATGTCCACAAGGAAACGATCGATCTTTCGGTGGCCGAGGACGGCCGCCAGGGCGAGGTGCGCCACTATGGGGTCATTCCGGGGGACCTCGAGGCCGTCGCGAAGGTCCTGCGTGCGTTGCGCGCGCCGGACCGCATCCTGCACTTTGTGTACGAAGCCGGCCCGTGCGGGTTTGGGATCCACCGCTACCTCACGGCGCAGGACGAAGACTGCGTGGTCGTGAATCCGTCGAGCATGCCCAAACGGAGCGGCGATCGGATCAAGACCGACCGGCGAGATGGCGACGCCTTGGCCCGGTTGCATCGCGCCGGCGAGCTCACGGCGATCTGTATTCCGACGCCGGACGATGAGGCGCTCCGCGATCTGGTCCGCGCCCGCGAGGATGCCGTGGGCCTGAGCACGCAGGCCAAGCACCGATTGAAAGCGTTCCTCCTCCGGCAAGGCCGCCGCTATCCAGGGCGCGCCGGGTGGACCCTGCCGTATCGGCGCTGGCTCGCCGATCTGAGCTTCCCCCTCGCCCCGCAGCACATCGCGTTGCAGGAGTACCGCGACACGATCGACGAAACGGAACGTCGCGTCGCGCGCCTCACCGATCAGCTCCGGCAGCTCACGCCCGGGTGGCGGTGGGCGCCGGTCGTGGATGCGCTCCAGGCGCTGCGGGGCGTCTCGTTTGTCACCGCCGTCGGCCTCGTGGCCGAAGTCGGCGATATCCGACGATTCGCGCATCCGCGGCAACTCATGGCGTACCTCGGCCTCGTGCCCTCGGAATACTCGAGTGGCCCCAGCGTGCGGCGCGGCGGGATTACGAAAGCGGGCAATCCGCACGCACGGCGGTTACTGGCCGAAGCGGCGTGGGCCTACCAAGGCATTCCCCGCCTCGGACGCCAGGCGCTCTACCGACAAGAAGCGCTGCCCAAATCCATCTGCGACATCGCCTGGAAGGCGCAGTTGCGTCTCACGTCGCGCTTTCGTCGCCTGGTCGCGCGCGGGAAAGCGAAACCGAAAGTGGCGACGGCCATTGCGCGGGAGCTGACCGGCTTCATCTGGGCGATCGCCCGGGAGGTGCCCCCGCCGCCCGCGTAATTACGGCGTGCATCAGGTCCGCCAGGTCGGCGGCATCGCGGGCAGGTGGAGAACCCTCGAAGACGTTATGGACATCGGCATCGCTGATACGTCCGTGCCTAGGGCGAGGCAGCTCCGCGACGAACCACAGTCTGGGCGGTACCCAACCCGCGGATATCAGCAGCGTCAACCGTCGCTAGAACGCGGTGTCGCCGACCAGACGGACCTGAAGAACGAAGAGCACGAAGAGCGTGCTGGTGAAAGGAACTCACGATCGATGAGGCGGGACGGCTCTGCCCGATTGACAACAGACAGCCATATCAACGTCCTGCCGCCCAGCCGCGAGCGGCGCTCACGATTGGCGAGGCGGCTCGTTGTCGCTGCGCCGCTTGCGCATTCCACGCATCGTGATCACTTCGTCCACTCCATCGTGATCACGTGGACCACGGCATCGTGATCGGAGCGAAGCGACGCTGAGCTGCGGGATAGGTTATCCGGTGTTCGCCTCCAATTGATAGTGACGGAGTACTCCGCTCGTGTTCTTCGGTCTGCTGTCTTCGTTCTGCACACACCTGATGATGGCGGTGGGCGCTGTGGGAAACCGCGTCGGCGCGGTTTTCCAAAGACCGGTGGGCGCGTCGGCGCGTCCATGGGTCTGGCAGCGTCCACGGCCGAGCGCCATCATCGCGATGCGCCCGTGTCCTTGCGTCGGGACGGGCCTTTCAGCGTGAGCGTAAAGGCGTTGTGGACGAGGCGATCGAGGACCGCGTCCGCGATCGTCGGGTCGCCGAGATACGCGTGCCATTGATGGCGCGGCAACTGGCTCGTGATGATGGTCGAGCGGGTGGCGTCGCGATCTTCCATCACCTCCAGGAGATCCTGCCGCTGGACGTCGGTGAGGGCGGCGATGCCCCAGTCATCAAGGAGCAGGACGTCGACGCGCGCCAGTCGCGCCAGCAACGTCGGGTAGGAGCCGTCGGCACGCGCGAGCGCGAGTTCTTGGAAGAAGCGGGGCAAGCGCCGGTAGAGCGCGCGAAACCCGTGCCGACACGCGTGCTGCCCCAGCGCGCACGCGAGGTACGTCTTGCCGACGCCGGTCGCTCCCGTGATGAGGACGTTGCGATGCTCGGCGATCCACTGGCCGGTGGCCAGCTGGCGGATCAGCGGCCGATCGAGCTCGCGCCGCGGCGCGTACTCGATGTCCTCGAGACACGCCTGGGGCATGCGCAGCTTGGCCTCTTTCATGCGCCGGGCGAGCTTGCGATTGTCGCGGGACAGGTGCTCGGCGTCGACGAGCAGGCCGACACGTTCGTCGAAGCTGAGCGACCCGATCGCCGGGTCCTGCAACTGCGTGCGATAGGCGTCGGCCATCGCGCCGAGATGCAGGGCGCGGAGACGGTCGAGGGTCGGTTCGGTCAGCATGGGCGATCTCCTTCGGCATCGGACGGGTGGTAGTACACGGCCCCGCGCACATTCGCGTGCAGCGGCCGTGGTTCAGGCGGCCGGCTTTGAGGATCGACTCGACATGGCGATACGAGCGGGCGCCCGCGACGACGGCGCGCGCGCAGGCGGCGTCGAGCCGCTCGGGGCCGTGCCGCTTCGCCAACCGGAGGAGCCCGAGACAGGAGCGATAGCCTTGCTCGGGATGCGGGCGGCTTTCCAGAATCGTCGTGACGAGCCCTTCGGTCGCACGGCCGATCGTCGCAGCCCAGTGGATCAAGCGCGAGGGACTCCACTCCGCATGGGCGCGGTGCGCCTTGGGCATGTGGGCCGGGATCGTGGTGTGACGCCCGGCCAGGAAGCTGCGCACGTGCAGCCACACGCGGACGCCACGCAGGAGCACGTCGACCGTCGTGGCGGTCAGGCAGATCTCGACGTCGGTATGGATCAGCGCGTGCGGCACGGAGTAGTAGTGCCGGTCGACCTCGACGTGATAGTCGATGTTGACGCGCGCGTGGCGCCATTCCGCGTGGACGTAGCGATCGAGCGGAAGCGGGTGCAGGGCCGGCCGATCGAACCGCTCGAAGAGCGCGCGGCGGGTCTCGCCGCCGTACCCCTTCATCGGGCGGAGGTTCAGATCGGTGAGCAGCTCCGCGATCCGTGCGTTGAGGGCGAGGAGCGTGAAGAAGGTTTCGTGTCGCAGCCGCGCCAGAATCCAGCGCTCCGCGACCTGGACGGCGACCTCGACCTTCGCTTTGTCCCGGGGCTTGGCCGGGCGCGCGGGCAGGATGGCCGTGCCGTAGTGGCGCGCCCAGTCCTCGTAGGTCCGCTGGATCGTCGGCTCATACCGGCACGGAGCGGTGACGCCGGTCCGGAGTTGATCCGGCACGACCACCGCGGAGACGCCGCCGAAAAACTCCACGGCCCGCGTGTGACTCTGAATGAAGTCGACGCTGCGCTGGGTGCGCGTGGCTTCCGCGTACGTGTAGTTGGACGCGCCAAGCACGGCCACGAAGAGTTCCACAGACACGACCTCGCCGGTCGTCGGATCGACCAATGAGGGTCGCTGACCCGCATAGTCGACGAAGGTTTTCTCGCCGGCCGTGTGCACCTGGCGCATCGAGCTCCGCTGACGCGCGAGCCACCGCCGGTAGTGGCCGCAAAACGCTGAGTAGCGGTACCCGTCCGGATGGAGGGCCAAGTACTCGAGATGCAGCAACTCGAGCGTCACGCCCGGCCGACGCAGCTCGGTGTGCATCCACACCCGATCGGGCTCCGGCCGCGCGACCGTCAGCGCCAGCTTCGGTCCATACAGCGTCCGCTCCAAGGCGTCGTCGCTCAGCACCACGACCGTGTCCCACGTGAGCACCATGGCCTTCGCCCGGGTGACCACCGAGGCGACGGAGCCCGCACTGATGCCCAGACTCCGGGCCGTGTCCCGGTGACTGCGTCGTAACGTCCATTTCAACCGCAAGATCTCTCGAATGTTTCGCATGGGTAGTCGTTCCGTGGCCATCGCACTCCTTGGGACCTGAAGTCACCGAAGACACGATGGTCGAACCCGATGCCCAGCGTCGCCCTGAGGTGATCACGATGCGTGGAACAGGTGATCACGACCCGTGGAACGGGTGATCACTATGCCGTGGAATGAGTGATCACGATGGCGTGGAACAGGTGATCACGATGGCGTGGCGCACGCACAAATTGGGTCCGAGCCGTAGAAGCCGGCGAAATCGACGTTTCACACACCTCATTTGAGATGTTCCTTTCGCGACGCAAGAGCGGACCGATCGCTCATGCGTTCGCCTCCGCGACGACACCGCTACTAGCCGTCCATGAGCTTCTGGAGGCCAGGCGAAAACTCTGGGGAGAAGGGCCGCAGTACTCGAAGAAGGACAAGATCGCATCATCTCTTGCTCCTCATGTCGACTGCGTCTTTCAGGCCGGGAGCGGTGTGGCGAGCGGGATTATCGAACGCTTCTCGCTCGTGTTCGGTGCACGTTCGTCCACGTCTGATCTCGTCGAGAAGTTGAGAACCAAGATCATTTCTGCCGAACTGCTTGATGTCGTTGCAAACCAGATGCTCGGTTGGACCAAGCGCGCAATCGACGCGCTTTTAGAGAAGGGCCTTCCAGCCGTCGTGGCGACAGACACGTTCAATCTTGAACTTGAAGCGTTTGTTCGGAAGGTAGATCGATTCGCGATTCTGAATTCGTTCGCGCCTGCGCCTACTAGGGTGTGCTGTTCCGCATTAGTGTTGACACAATTCCACATTGGCCGAGCGGATGCCGGTCGCGCCGTCGACGTGGGGCGCAGGCCCGGATCGAGTATTGGGCGGCGTCGGTTCGTTCGCGCTCGTGCCTCTGTACCCGCCCTGTCGAACTTCGAGCAACGTCCGGTCGCTCGCCGTCCACGTGAGCCGCGCGTTCCAGGTCGTGTGCGGGTTCTCGAACGTCCACAACGCTTCGGGCCGGAACGACCCACCGAGTCCCTCGCCGGTTTCCTCGGGCGCGTCCTTTTCGTAGAAACCCTCCAGGCGAACCCGTGAAGACGGCGCGGCAGTCAGCTTCGTGATGAATTTCGGCGATCGATCGGCCGTGGTTTCCGGACCGGTGAACCCGGCCGGCCTCTTTTCGCGCTTTGCATACTGGAACCCTGAGAAAAACCACAGGCGATCTGTGACGAGCGGGCCGCCGATCTGCGCGGACCCGTCCCAATCGGCGAGGATCTCGTTCGACTTCCGGTCGGCCGTGTTCGGGCGCACGGCGAAATACTCGCCGAGGCCCGCAAACCGGTTGCTCCCCGACCGGACGACGGCGTTGACGACCGCGCCGGTGAACTCGCCATACTCGGCGCCGGCGCCAAGCGAGACGACCTGCACTTCTTTCACCCAGTTGTAATTGAACGTGCTGAAGTTTCCGCCAAACGCAGGCTCGCTCGCGTTCGTGCCGTCGAGGCGGAACGCGTTCGAGCCCTGTGCGCCGCCGAACGCCACGCCGGCCGTGACGCCGGGCGTGAGATTCATCACGCTCTGGAGATTCCTGCCGATGGGCACGTGCTGAAGCCACTCGTCGTCGAAGTTCGTGGGCGCCGCGGCGCTCCGGACATCGACCATCGGCGAAGCGGCCTTGACGCTGACGCTGCCGGCGACGCCTCCGACTTCCAGCTGCAGATCCACCGTGATGGTTGCGCCGGCCGCCAGCCGGATGTCTTCTCGTTTGACCGATCGAAATCCGCGCAGCGTCGCAACGATCTCGTAGACGCCAGGCGCGAGCGAGGAAAACCGGTACCCGCCCTGATCATCGGTCACGGCCGACTGCGGACCGCCGATCAGTTGCGGACTGGCAATCGTCACCGCCGCGCCGCGCAGCACCGCGTGCGTGGAGTCGACGATGGTGCCGGTCAGACTCGAGGTCTGGCTGCCCTGTGCAGCGAGGTCGACGGAGGCCACGTGCAGCAGTAACGCCACCGCACCGGTAAATGTGATGATCAGCCGTATCATGATTGACCCAGTCACTGCGTCCGCCCCAGCCCTCGCGTGGGCCCCGGCGGCGGAGGCAGAAAATTCTCCATCACCCAAAGCTCCTCGGCCCCTTTGCCGATCGACAACGCGATCCGGCGGCCGTCTGGGTTCACGCGGACTTCGCTCATGCCATCCATGATCAGCAGGCGACGGGGCGGATCCTCGTCAATCGAAACCCGCCACAGTTCAACCGGCTGGCCGGCCGGCGCCTTGAAGCAGAGCAGGTGGCGCGAATCGGGTGCCCATGAACAGCTGCCGGTGTCACGCATGAGCTCCCGGGATGCGCCACCACCAAGCGCGACGAGTGTGAGGACGGATGATTTCCCCTGGCGGTCAACCTCACTCACGACCAGCCAGCGATTGTCCGGTGACAGGGCAAAGTCTCCACCGCGATGAACGGCCTGCTCGGCGCCGGTTGCCAGGTTTCGTTTCATGATTGGCGCGTCGGGACCCATATTGATGTCCCAATAGAGGATCGTTTTCCCGTCGCGGAACCAGGCTGACTGCCGAGGCAACGCTTGACTCGGCACGATCAGCGTGGCTTCGCCTGTCTGCACGTCGATGCTGAAAACGCCGCCACGGCCAGTTCGGTCCCTCGCGTTGGACAGGAGCGAGCCTCCATCGGGCGCCCATCGAAGCCGCGAGAAGAAGGTCAACGGAGGAGTGAGCTCGCGTTGCGGGCCACCGTCGAGGCGCTCGATGATGAGCATCAGCGGTCGGATGTCGCCCTGCCCGGTTCTGAACTGCGAGACGTAGGCAAGCTGGCTTCCATCCGGCGACCAATCCGGCCATTTGTTCGTGCCGGCGAATCGTTGCGCGGCCTGCACCGGCGGCGCCGCCAGCTCGCTCATCGTCGCATCCAGCGTGGCTGTGTAAATGTCGTTCATCCCGACCGGGACACCGTAATAGTACGAGCCGGCCGGCGTCATTCGAATCGGGTGGCCCGATCCCAGGTCGGGCCGAAACAGCTCCGGGATTCCGGCCGGTTTGCCATCTGCAACCGGGAGCATCCAGGCTCCAATCGTTCCGCTGCGGTCGCTCCCGAAAAGAAACCGCCGGCCGTCGGGCGCCCAGCCGAGCACAAAGTCGTGAGCCGGGTGCTGAACGAGCGGGATATCGCGGCTGCCGTCGACGGCGAGCGCGAAAATGTCGCGCTCCGGGGCGTCTTCGTTCTGCGCGACGTCATACGCCACGTACCGGCCGTCCGGCGAGAAGCTCATCTTGTTCGGCGCGCCGGAAGCGAGCGTCTTGAGCACCCGCGGACGGCCGCCCGCGGCGGGCATCAGCGACATCTCGGTCGTGCCATCTGTCCTGTTCACGATGAAGAGCAGACTGGCGCCGTCCGGCGACCACTCGACGGTCGGAATGTACGTGGTGGCATCGTCGTGATAGACGACACGAGGCGGAGATCCGTCTGTGCCCACGACGCGCAGGTCGTACACTCCCGAGCTCGTCAGCCACACATACGCGATCCGTTTGTCGTCGGGCGAGAACGTCGAAAACTCAGCGGCTTCGTCCGAGTCGAACCACGACGTCTTTCCGGTCAGGTTCCGCCGGCGGCCCGTAGTCAACTCTTCCAGCACGAGGTTGCCGGTCTTCTCCCAATCGACGTGGCTCACGTAGCGGCCGTCGCTCGACAGTCCCGTGACACCATCCAATGGCGCATCGGCGGCGACGCGGCGAATCACCATCCCGCTCGTCGCGCGAGGCGCCACCGCTCGCTGCACGGCGACGACGGCGCCGACCATGACCGCAGCAGCGGCGACCATCGACGCAATCCTTGGACGCCTGCGAGCGGGTGAGGGGGCGACAACGGGATCGACAACCGCCAGCGCGGCCTGCATCGATTCGGCGCTGTCGAAGCGCGCGTCAGACTCGGCCGACAGCGCGCGCTCGATCACGCCGGCCAGCGCGCGCGGGAGGCCCGGTCGGGCCTCGAGCAGCGACCGACGCTCACCGCGCCGGTGCCCTTCCCGAATGCCGGCGACGGTTGACGCGTCAACCGGATAGGTGCCGCTGGCGAGGTGATAGAGCAGCACGCCGAGGCTATAGACATCGGACTGCACCGACGCGGCGGCGCCCTCGAATATTTCCGGCGCCAGATAGAGGGGCGTGCCGGCCATGTCGCGCGGGGACATGGCCGATGCCTTCTCCTCGCGTCCCGCACCGAAATCCATCAGCACCACGCGGCCGTCCGCGCCGCGCATGACGTTTTGCGCCTTGACGTCGCGATGCAGGAGCCCCGCGCGGTGCACCGCGTCGAGCGCGCCGCTGAGGTCACGTCCGATCCGCGCGACCTCCACAGGCGCGAGCGGTCCGTTCGACGCGACGAGCTGGGCGAGCGTCGGACCGTCGACGAACTCCATCCAGACGCCGACGTGATCGCCGATCCGTTCCGCGCCGTAGACGGTGATGACATTGGGATGGCGCACCTTGGCGAGGAGCCGCCCCTCGTCCACCAGCGAGGACCCCGTGGAATTCCGCGACTCGCGACGCCGCAGCAGCTTCAGCGCCACTTCGCGATCGAGCCGCGCATCCCATGCGCGGTACACCTCGCCGAAGGCCCCCTGCCCGACCAGTCGGATGAGCCTGAGGGGGCCCCACGACGGGAGCGTTTCGCGCGCGTCTGGCGTGCGCGGTGCTTCGTGGCGCAACTCGTCGACGACCGACAAATGGACCGGCTGCGACGCGAGCCGTTGCTGCAGCGAGACGATTTCGGCGATGACGCGCAGGTGCTGCAGGACCGCGCGATCTGCCTCGCTGGTGTGCGACGACTGAACCGACGGCCAGTTGACCGGCGCGCCGTCGGCAATCGCTGTTGCGAGATCGATCAGCTCGTCGGCCGCGTCAGCCACGCCCCATGGCCTCCGCCAGCCGGAGCAGCGCACGTCCGACGGCCATTCGCGCGGCGTCTGCCGTGGATTTCCCCAACGCTACCGCAACCTCCTCGTAGCTGCCACCAAGCTCCACGCGCGCGACGATCGCTTCGCGATCATCGTTTGACAACGACGACAGGGCCGCTTCGTACCGCTCGGCCATCTCGGTTCCCACCGCATGCTCGAACGGGGACGCGCCCGGATCGGGCCTGTCCGGATCGAGCTCGATCGAGGGCGTCCGGATTGCCGCGCGCCGAAGCTCGTCGCGGATGCGGTTGAGAATCGCCTGGCGGAGGTAGGCCTGCAGCGCGCCTTCGTGCCTGGACTCGAACTCGCCGATGCGGGCGAACGTCCGGAGCACCGCCTCCTGGACGATGTCGTCGGTGTCGGCGACGTCCCGCGCCCAGGTGGGCATGCGGCCAGTCGCCCATCGCTGAAGGCGGGGCAAATAGCGGGCAATCAGCGCGTCCACGGCCGCGCGGTCCCCGGCCCGCGCGCGCTGCAGCAGCTGCAGCGTCGCTTCGGCTTCCGTCTGGAGCGCCGTGACATCCGGCGGCTGTGGACCCGTATCTTGGCTCGACACTTGGGAAAGAGGCGGCCATGATACCTGTTCAGCCGAGAACACACCATGCTCGCGCACACGTCGTCCCTTCGCAGCGACGATCGCTGATATCCCTATAACGAGTACGGAGGGGTCAACCGAACAAGGCGAGCCGGCCTATCGCATCGCGACGTAGAGGTTGACGGCGCCCATGACGAGGAAGAAGGGGGCGACGTAGAGCCATTCCTGCCCTTCGCCCGTCACGGCGGCGACACAGGCGAGTGCGCCGGCGCCGAGATAGCCGCCGGCCGTCACCACGATGAACCGGTTGGCGCGGCGCAACGGATTGTCGTGGCGTGGCGCAGACAACGGCCGTTTGATCACCGAGCGCCACACACGCGACACGAAAAAGACGACGAAGGCGGCGGCCGTGAACGGCACGCCGTCCTGCCATCCGAACACCAGCACCGTCGCCGCGCCGAGCGCGAACAGCGTGAGCCAGAACGACCGCATCCCGCTGCCGGGATTCCGCAATCCGCGATCCGCGATCCGCAATGTCTACTTTCGGGATCTGTAGAACGCAATCATGTCCATCGACTTCGCCGGCTGCGCGCCCAGTTGACGCAGCATCGTCGTCACCTGACCGCGATGGTAGCTGGCGTGGTTCACGATGTGCTGCAGCATCTGCCAGAACGGCGACGACCCCGGCTGCCCGCCGAGCAGCTTGTAGTCGAAGACGCGCGCGATTCCCGCCTCGCCCAGGTTCGCGAGAAAGGCGCGCATCTTTCCTTCGTGCTCGCTCCATGCGCGGCGGATGGCGGCCACATCGGGGAGCGCCTCGCCCGTCATCAGCGCCGTCGGCGACTGCCCCTGCCACCGCGCATGCCACGCC
>JRHI01003033.1_pt1 | contig 10502 bp, 9 predicted proteins | sample 215371 | NCBI WGS metagenome assembly JRHI01 (sample SAMN02929681, study PRJNA255918) | sediment metagenome | biome: cave system; feature: Ice Cave; material: Sediment; isolation source: sediment from deep within a dark volcanic ice cave with no known source of... ... | reverse complement strand
AGGTTGTCGCCGCCCCTCACCCTAACCCTCTCCCCATGCCCGAAGAGGCATGGGGAGAGGGGATGCGGGAACACAAATCAGAAGCCCAGCACGGCCTTGGCGAGGATGTTGCGCTGGATCTCGTTGGAGCCGCCGTAGATGGTGGTCTTGCGGTAGTTGAAGTAGGCCGGCGCCGCCGGAGCCGCCCAGTCGAGGTCGAGCGGGGGCTCGTTGGAGCCGAACTCGGGATCGTCGGCCTCGGCCTGGTAGGGGAGCGCCAGGGGCCCGGCGATCTCGAGGAGCAGCTGCGTCGTCGCCTGCTGGATCTCGCTGCCCTTGATCTTGAGGATGGAGGACTTGGGGTTCGGCAGATTGTTCTTGCGCTGCCGATCCTCGGATAGCACGCGCATCTGCGTCATCTCCAGCGCCTTGAGCTCCACCTCCACCGCCGCGATCCTTTCGCGGAAGCGCTCGTCGTCGATCAACGGCTTGTCTCCCGCCTTGACGCGCCCAGCCAGCTCCTTGATGCGCTGCACGCGCTGCTTGGAATAGCCGACGCGGGCGATGCCGGTGCGCTCGTTGCCGAGCAGGAACTTGGCGCAGTCCCAGCCGCGGTGCTCCTGGCCAACCAGGTTCTCGACCGGCACCTTCACGTCGTCGAAGAACACCTCGTTGACCTCGCGCCCGCCATCCATGGTCTGGATCGGACGCACGGTGATGCCGGGCGTCTTCATGTCGATCAGCAGGAAGGAGATGCCGAGCTGCTTCTTGGCTGCAGGATCGGTGCGGCACAGGCAGAAGATCCAGTCGGCGTACTGCGCCAGCGTGGTCCACGTCTTCTGCCCGTTGACGACGTAGTGGTCGCCCTGGCGCACGGCCGAAGTCTTGAGGCCGGCGAGGTCGGAGCCGGCGCCGGGCTCCGAGAAGCCCTGGCACCACCAGTCGTCTAGGGCAGCCATGCGCGGCAGGAAGCGAGCCTTCTGCTCCTCGGTGCCGAAGGCGATGACCACCGGCCCGCACATCGACACGTTGAAGGGCAGCGGTTGCGGCACGCCGTTGAACTGCAGCTCCTCGGTGTAGATGTAGTGCTGCACCGGCGTCCAATCCGCCCCGCCCCACTGCTTGGGCCAATGCGGCACAGTGAGGCCCTTGGCGTGCAGGACCTTGTGCGCGGCCACCATCTCCTCCTTGTCGAGGTGGCGACTCTCCATCACCTTGTTGCGGATCGAGGCCGGCACCTTCTCACGGAAGAAGGTGCGCAGCTCCTCGCGGAATTTGTTCTCTTCGGGGCTGAAGCGAAGGTCCACCTGGGCTCTCCCTCAAACGATCTCGAACAGGCCGGCGGCACCCTGGCCGCCACCGATGCACATGGTGATGACGGCGTACTTCACGCCGCGCCGCTTGCCCTCGATCAGGGCGTGGCCGGTCATGCGCGCGCCGCTCATGCCGTATGGATGACCGATGGAGACAGCGCCGCCGTCCACGTTGAGCCTGTCCTGCGGGATGCCGAGCTTGTCGCGGCAGTAGATGACCTGCACGGCGAACGCCTCGTTGAGCTCCCACAGGCCGACGTCTTCCATCTTGATGCCGGTGCGCTGCAAGAGGCGCGGCACGGCGAACACCGGACCGATGCCCATCTCGTCGGGTTCGCAGCCGGCCACCGCAAAGCCGCGGAAGATGCCGAGCGGCTTGATCTTGCGCTTGGCCGCCTCCTTGTCCGACATCAGCACGCACGCTGACGCGCCGTCGGACAGCTGGCTGGCGTTGCCGGCAGTGATGAACTGGTCGTCGCCGCGCACGGGCTTGAGCTTGGCGAGGCCTTCCATGTTGGTATCCGGGCGGTTGCCCTCGTCCTTTTCCAGCGTCACGGTGCGCTTGGTGATCTCCTTGGTCTCCTTGTTCTCGACCGCCATGACGGTGGTCATGGGCACGATCTCCTGGTCGAACCGGCCGGCCTTCTGCGCGGCGGCCGTGCGCTGCTGGCTCATCAGCGCGTATTCGTCCTGCTTCTGCCGGCTGACACCATAGCGCTTGGCGACGATATCGGCCGTCTCGATCATGGGCATGTAGAGCGCGCCCTTGTGCTCGACGATCCACTCGTCGCGATAGAACTTGGTGTTCATGTTCATCTGCACGAGGCTGATCGACTCGAGCCCGCCCGCCACCGCCACCGGCACGCCGTCCTGTGTAATGCTGCGTGCGGCCAGCGCGATCGCCTGCAACCCGGACGAGCAGAAGCGGTTGACCGTCTGACCTGCCGTGGTCACGGGCAGACCGGCACGGATGGCGCATTGACGGGCGATGTTGCCGCCGGTCGCGCCTTCCGGGTTGGCGCAGCCCATCACCACGTCCTCGACGTCGCCCGGATCGATGCCGGCGCGCTTGACAGCGTGGCTGACGACATGCCCGCCCATGTCTGCCCCGTGGGTGAGGTTGAAGACGCCGCGCACGGCTCGTCCAATCGGTGTGCGGGCGGTGGATACGATGACGGCGTCGACCATGGTGGGTCCTCCGGTTGGGTATTTCCTGCTATTCGGCGGCGGCCTGCAATCTTTGCCGCTCCTCGGCGATCAGCTCCTTCTTCGACAGCTTGCCGACCGCGGTCTTGGGCAAGGCGTCGCGAAACTCCAGGTGCGTCGGCATCTCGTGCCGGCCGAGCTTGTCGGCCAGGAACGCGCGCAGCTCATCGAGCGTAAAGGGCTTGGCGCCCGCTTTCAGCTGCACGAACGCCTTGGCTGCCTCGCCGCGATAAGCATCCCTCACGCCGATCACGATCACCTCGGCAACGGCCGGGTGCTCGTAGATCGCCTCCTCGATGGTGCGCGGATAGACGTTGAACCCGCCGGAAATGATCATGTCCTTCTTGCGGTCGACGAGATAGAAATAGCCATCCTCGTCCATGTAGCCGATGTCGCCTGTGAGGAGATAGCCATCGGCGAAGGTGGCGGCCGTCTCCGCCGGGGCGTTCCAATAGCCCTTCGTCACGTTGGGGCCTTTGATGCGGATCTCGCCCTTCTCGCCGGGCCCGAGCCGTCGCCGCGGATCGTCGAGCGCGACGATATCCATCAGGATGCCCGGCAGCGGCAGTCCGACCGAGCCCGGCTTGTGCGCACAGTCCTTCGGCAACGCGGTGCCGGCCGGCGACGTCTCCGTCATGCCCCACCCGCCCCCCAGGCGATGGCCGGTGAGCTTCTGGAACCGCTCGGCCACTTCGACGGGCAGCGCCGCACCACCGGAAGCGGCATAGCGCAACGAGGAGAAGTCGCGCTTGTCGATGTCGGCAGTGTTGGCAAGCGCGATCCACATGGTCGGCACACCGCAGAACACGGTAGCCTTTTTGACCTCGATGTCGTCGAGCGTCGTTGCCACATCGAAGCGCGCGCGCAACAGCAGCTCGTTGCCCTCGTAGAGCGACCGCAGCATCACCGACGTCAGCGCGAAGATGTGGAACAGCGGCAGAACGCAGATCACCTTGTCCTCGCCCGGCGAGGAGAGACGCTGCGGGTCGGTCCACAGCTTGTACATCGAGCAGGCGGCGCTGAGGTTGGCGTGGCTCAGCATGGCGCCCTTGGGCTTGCCCGTGGTGCCGCCGGTGTATTGCAGTAGCGCGACATCCTCCACGTCGACCACCGGCCACTGCCGCGGCAGGCGCTTTGCGCCATCTGCGATGAGCTTGTCGAAGCGCACGAGGCCCGGCCGATCCTCGATAGGAGTGGTGGGGATCGCCGAGGGCCCGAACGCCGTGTCGTCGCCGACAATCAGGTGATCGACGAGGCCGTCGCGCTGCAGCTTCTGTGCCAGCAGCAGCATGAAGCCGACGTTGGTGGTGATCAGGATGCGCGCGCCGGAGTCTGCGAGCTTGTGCGCAAGCTCACGTTCGGCGTCGAGCGGGGAGAGGTGGACGAGCCGCCCGCCAGCCTTGAGCGCGGCGAAAAACGAGAGAGGATGGTAGGGCGTATTCGGCAAGTACAGGGCAACCGACGTGCCCGGTCCGACGCCCAGGTCCATCAGGCCGGAAGCGGCCGCTTCAACGCCCGCGCGCAGCTCAGCGTAGCTGGTCTTGCGGTCGCGGTATTCGAGCGCCGGCTTGGGGCCCCACGTCGCGGTGAAGGCATCGAACAGCGCCGGCAACGTCGCCGTCTCGATCGTCGCGTCCCAGCGTACGCCAGGTGGATAGCTCTTCTCCCAGGGTCGTTCCGCTCCCATTGCCGACCTTGTTGTTGGCGCTCAAGTTCCGGCACTATGATCGGCCAGACCCTAGGCGCGCACCGTCGCCTTGGCAACAAGTTAACGTATAGGATAGGGAGGCCCCGAGCTCCATGCAGAACCCCTTCGATCTTTCCGGCCAGGTGGCCGTCATCACCGGCTCGAGCAAGGGCATCGGCCGCGCCGCCGCCGAGATCATGGCCTCGCTCGGTGCCAAGGTCGTCGTCTCGAGCCGCAAGGCGGACGCCTGCGAGGCGGTGGCGGCTGGCATCAAGAAAGCCGGCGGCGAGGCGATCGTCATTCCCTGCAACATCTCCCGCAAGGAGGAGATGCAGGGCCTCGTCAAGGGTACGCTCGACAAGTGGGGCCGCATCGACACGCTGGTGTGCAACGCCGCGGTCAACCCCTACTTCGGACCGCTTGCCGACATCTCCGACGACGCCTTCGACAAGATCATGAGCTCCAACATCAAGAGCAACCTGTGGCTCTGTAACTTCACGCTGCCGTCAATGGCAGAGAAGGGCGGCGGCAGCGTCGTCATCGTGTCCTCTATCGGCGGCCTGCGCGGCAGCGCCCAGCTCGGCGCCTACGGCATCTCCAAGGCCGCCGACATGCAGCTGACTCGCAGCCTGGCCGTCGAGTGGGGTCCCAAGAACGTCCGCATCAACTGCGTCGCGCCGGGCCTGGTGAAGACGGACTTCGCCCGCGCTCTGTGGGAGGACCCGGAGCGGCTGAAGCGGACCGTGTCGACCGCACCCCTGCGCCGCATCGGCGAGCCACACGAGATCGGCGGTGTCGTGGCGTTCCTGGCCTCGCGCGCCTCCGCCTTCATGACCGGCACCGTGATCATCGCCGATGGCGGCGTGACGATCTCAGGCTAGCCGCATGACCGCCACCGGCGCCAAAGGCACACGCGCAGGAGCCACCGCCCGGGCGCGGGCCTATGTCGAGAGCGGGGCCTTCGAGGCCGATCTCGCGCGCCGCGTCGCCTATCGCACGGAGAGCCAGCTGCTGCCGGGCAGCCTGCCCGAGCTGCGGCGCTATCTCGCGGAGGAAATGGCGCCCGCATTCGCGCGGCTCGGCTTCACTGCGCGCATCTACGACAACCCGGTGCCGGGTCAGGGCCCCGTGCTCCTCGCCACGCGCATCGAGGATGCAAAGCTGCCGACCGTGCTGGGCTACGGGCATGGCGACGTCATCCGCGGCCTTGAGGACCAGTGGACCAAAGGCAAGGGCCCGTGGGTCACGGCCCGCGACGGGGATCGGCTCTACGGCCGCGGCACGGCCGACAACAAGGGCCAGCACACCATCAACATGGCGGCGCTCGAGGCCGTGCGTGAGGAGCGAGGCGGACGGCTGGGCTTCAACGCCAAGTTCATCATCGAGATGGGCGAGGAGGCGGGCTCCAAGGGGCTGGCCGAGCTGGTCGCCGCCCACAAGGCGGACTTTGCGGCCGATGTGCTCGTCGCCTCCGACGGTCCGCGGGTGAAGCCGGACCGTCCCACCATGACGCTCGGCTGCCGCGGCGCCATCAATTTCGATCTCGTCTGTGACTTGCGCGAGGGCGGCCATCACTCCGGCAACTGGGGCGGGCTCATCGCCAACCCAGGCATCATCCTGGCGCATGCTCTCGCTTCCATCGTCGGTCCGAAGGGTGAGCTGCTGGTGCCCGCCCTCCAGGCGCCGGCCATGAGCAAGGCCGCCAAGGCGTGTCTCGCCGATGTCGAGATCGACGGCGGCGAGGCTGGACCGCAGGTGGACGCCTGGTGGGGCGAGCCCGGCCTGTCGCCGGCCGAGCGAGTCTATGCCTCCAACGTGTTCAACATCCTGGCCTTCACCACGGGCACGCCCGGGCGGCCGGTGAACGCCATTCCTCCGAAAGCGACCGCCAACTGCCAGCTGCGCTTCGTCGCCGGCACCGACGTCGACGCGGTCATGCCGACGCTGCAGCGCCATCTCGACGACAGCGGCTTCAAGACCGTGCATGTGATGCCGCCTCCGGCCGTCAATGACGGGCGCTTCGCCGCCACGCAGACCGAGCCGGATCATCCCTGGGCGCAGTTCGTGGCCGCGTCGTTGCAGCGCTCGGCCAACGCCAAGCCGGCCATGCTGCCGGCGACGGGCGGCTCGATCTGCAACGATGTGTTCTCGGATATCCTGGGAATGCCGACCATCTGGGTCCCCCACTCCTAGGCTCGTGCTCTCAGCACGCTCCCGACGAACATGTCCTGATGCCGGTCACCCGGTCGGCCATCGCCCTGATGGCAGGGCTCTACTGGGACATCGGCGAGGGCAAGGCGCCGGCCAAGTAGGTTGCAGCCCCAAGAAGCTCGACGAGAGCAGGGGCGGCGCGGAAAAGCACAACGTGATTCTTCCTGCGCAGCCTCGCGCCGAGGGCGGAAGATCGTCGAGGGCAGCAGCAATGTTTCACGTGAAACAGCGGGTCGGCTGGAGGCCGGCTTATGGTCCGCGGGGTCGGCCGCCCATGCCTTGTGCTGGGACGCGCCTCGGTCCATAAGATGAGGATGGAGCTATGCGAGCAGTAGGCATTGCCATGGCAGCGGATCAGCAGATCGCGGGCGTCCCGCAAGGGAGTGGAATGGCCAGAAAAGTCGCAATCATCGCCGGTCTTTCGTCGCTGTGCCTCGCCGGCTTTGCCGTCGCGGTCATCGTCACCGGCAGCTTTCCGCTGCAGATCAGGGTATCGACGGGATCGGACACGGCCTCGTCCGCCAGCGCCGCAACACAGCAGTGGATAGCCTCGGCGCCAGGGCGCGTCGAGCCGCGCTCTGGCCTGATCCGCATCGGCACCAGCCTCGCCGGCAAGGTGGAGGTGGTATCCGTGAACATGAACGACAAGGTGGCCGAGGGCGAGGTGCTGATCCGAATCGAGGACAAGGAGGCGCGCGCCCGCCTGTCCGCCGCCGAGGCCAAGGCGGCCACCACCAAGAAGGATCGCGACGCCGTGGCAATCCCCGCGGGCCGCGAGAGCGTGAGCAAGGCCGAGGATGCGGTATTCACGGCCGAGCGGGCCGTCACCAGCGCCCGCTTTGAGCTCGATGACGCGATCGCCGTCAATCGCAAGAACGCCAGCAATCCGAACGCGCTGGTGAACGCCCGCCGGCGGCTTTCGGACGCGCAGGACAGGTTGCGTCAGGAGCAATCGGCGTTCGCCACCGCCCACAACAAGTCGGGAGTGCCTCTCCCGAATGGCCTGGAGGCCGCACTCATCGCTGCTCGCTCGGACGTGACGCTGGCGGAGACAGTCCTGGACAAGACGCGCATCCGCGCACCCATTGCCGGCACCGTCTTGCAGATCAACGCCAAGCTCGGAGAGCTGGTGGCTCCTTCCGTGGAGTTCCCTCTCGTGGTCATGGGCGACATGTCGATCGTGCGCGTGCGCGCCGAGGTGGACGAGCCCGACGTGAGCAAGATCAAGAAGGACCAGCGGGTGTTCGTAAAGAATACCGCGCACGTGAACAAGGAATTCGACGGCAAGGTGGTCGAGATCGCGCCATCCCTGGCCATGCCGCGCATGGGCTCGCGCGGAGCCCGTCGTGCGACCGACGTCGAGGTCATGGAGGTCGTGATCGATCTCGAGGGTAGCGTGCCATTGCTGCCGGGTATGCGCGTGGACGTGTTCTTCCGCCGCTAGGTCAGGCGGTCAGGCTTTGGCAACAAGGCCGGAATAATTCGCCAGGGCGTCAGGCACCAGCTCCAAGATCAGCAGCCGCTCGGGATCGACCGGGCCGGGCAGCGTGACCTGGCCGCGCGGGACGCGGCGGAAGCCGAGCCTGGCGTAGTAGGGCTCATCGCCGACCAAGAGCACCAGCGCTATGCCCGCGCCGCGCGCCGCCTCGAGCGCTCCGCCCACGAGCCCGCGCCCGTAACCCTGATTGGCGAACGCCGGATCGACGGCGAGCGGCCCGAGCAGCAGGGCGCCGTCGCGACCGCCGATCAGGATCGGGGTGAAGCGCACGGCCGCAACGAGTTGCCCATCGATGCGGCAGACGCGGCAGTAGGGCGAGAATTCCTCCGCGCCCTCGCGCAAACGGTAGGCAGTGCGGGCAAAGCGGCCCGGTCCGAAGGCGCGCACGTGCAGCGCCCGAATCTCGGCGCTGTCCTCCGGCCCGGCAGGCCGCATGATGATGTCTCGACGCAGGCTCACCAGCTCTCGCTCCTTGGCGCGCCGCGCAAGACCTCGGCGACCCGGCGCCGTGTACCGTTGGTTGTCTGGTCCGGCAAGGCATCGGCGGAGAAAAAGCCTTGCTCACGGATCTCCATATTGGGCTGTGGCACGCGCTCCTGTTTCCAGTCGCGCACCACGAACAGGGCGATGTGGTCGCCGGGGAAGCTCGCGAAGTTCGCATAAATTCCGAACAGGTGCGCCGACCCGGACAGGGTCACGCCGGCCTCTTCTTCCAGCTCGCGGGCGAGCGCGTGCGACACCGCCTCGCCGCGCTCCACGCCGCCGCCCGGGAAGTGCCAGCCAGGCTGGTAGCCGTGCCGCACCAGCAGCACGCGCTTGTCGCGATCGAGGACGACAGCCTGGGCGCCCATGGTCAGGCCGCGCCTGAGGCGCCAGTAGCGCTGCAGCGCCGTGATGAGAAGGGGATTGGTAGCCACCTACGCTCCGACACATCAAAAGGCCGACCCGCGCGCACCTTTCAACCGCCGCGGCCGATTTGGCAAGCCGCGGCAAAACCGTTACTCAGTCGCAGCCAATGTCCGCAGCAATCACCATTGCCCACCTGACCGACGTGCACCTCGGGCCCATCGCCGGCTTCACGCCGCGCTACTGGAACCTGAAGCGGGCGATCGGCTACGCCAACTGGCTGCGCAACCGCAGGCCCGCCTACCAGAGGGCCGTGCTCGATCGCATTGTCGCCGACCTCGCGGCGCAGGCGCCGGACCACATCGCCGTTACCGGCGACCTCACCAACATCGGCCTGCCGCAGGAGCACATCAATGCTCTGGCCTGGCTACAGGGCGTCGGGTCCCCTGAGCACGTGAGCGTCATCCCCGGCAACCACGACATCTATTCGAGGCTGGGCCGCGATATCGGCAGCGCGCGCTGGGCCGCCTACATGACGTCCAATGCGCAAGGGGCCGCGCATGCAGACCACGGCGAAGCGTTTCCCTTCGTCCGCATGCTGGGTCCGATCGCCCTCATCGGCATCAACTCGGCCGTGCCGACGCCGCCGCTCGTCGCCTCCGGCCGGCTCGGCGCGGGCCAGCTGGCGCGTATCGGCGCGGTTCTGGAGCGCCTCGCCCGCGCCGACGTCTTCCGCCTCGTGCTGATCCACCATCCGCCCCTGCCGGGCCAGGCCAGGCGGTATCGCGATCTGGAGGACGCTGCCGCCCTGGAGAAGATCCTGGCGCAGCATGGCGCCGATCTCGTCATCCATGGCCACAACCATCACAACATGCTGGCCTGGTGCGTTACGAACGCCGGAAGCAAGGTGCCCGTCGTTGGCGCACCGTCTGCGGCACTCGCACACCCTTACAAGCGCGAGCCGCTCGCCCGCTACAACCTCTACCGCATTGCCGGGCCGCCGTGGACCATCGAGCTCGTCGGGCGCGGCCTCAAGCGGCCGGGCGGCCCGATCGTCGAGCTCGAGCGGCGCTCCTTGGCGCCGCCGCGCCCTCGAGGTCTCCTGTCGCAACCGTGAGGTCGCAGCTGGGCGCGGACACGGCGCGCGGCGCATGCTAAGCAGGTTGTTCCCGCTCAGCCACGGACCGCGCCCATATCTGCATGTCCGGCTTCGGACTGGTGCGGTAGTACACTGGAAGCGTGCCGTCGCTTTTGACCCTTAAGAGAAGTCGCGCCCTTTGCGCAGGCTGAGGCACACTGTGTGACTTTCCCGATCAGGCCAATGCGATCGGGCAACTCTAACGCTCCCAGAAACCACAGGCGGATTTCACCCGCGACGGCTAAAGGACCGACTACGGCGCAGCCTGCATACCAATCAATATATTGCAGGATCTGGCGTTTGTTCGTAGGTTACCCGATCCCACACTCGTTGCGGGGGTCGGGGGCATGCGAAGTTCTACAGCAGAGTTCGTCAGGCAGTTCGGACGATGGTGCGATGAAGCGTTGGCCCAGTCGGTGATCATCACGCGCAACGGCCGCGGTCGACTGAATCCTCATGTCGCTCGCGATGTACCGCGCGCGGACCAATCTACCTGCCCCACACCGCGTCGCCTCGTTCATCAGAACCTCTTATCCCAATATTACATATGCTATTGTTTACAAGACAGCAACGCCAGGGAAAGGCTTACCTGATTACGTACGATGCTAAGCCACTTTTTTGGTG
>JRHI01003032.1_pt1 | contig 10507 bp, 10 predicted proteins | sample 215371 | NCBI WGS metagenome assembly JRHI01 (sample SAMN02929681, study PRJNA255918) | sediment metagenome | biome: cave system; feature: Ice Cave; material: Sediment; isolation source: sediment from deep within a dark volcanic ice cave with no known source of... ... | reverse complement strand
ATTTTCAACCGGCATTGACATACCAGCCATTCTGATCGCGACGTTCGCCCCAGAAATCCGCAACAGCCTCGCTAACCTTCTCCAATCCTATTCAGTGCGTACCATTTGGGTTAAAAGTTTGGACGACGCCAAACAATCTCTTTCGACCGATAACATTGCTGCATGCTTCTGTGGTTTTTGGCTCGATGGCGGCAACTACCGGGATCTGGTGGAGTCAGTGAAAGGCCATGCCACGGAAATCCCAGTGATAATCGTTTCCACTTCAAAGAGAGCGTTTTCCAGCGAGGTTCAACACTATCTAACCGTTCTGGATATCGGGGCGTTCGATCTTCTGTGTTATCCATATCACCGCGAGAAATTTCACAGTATCCTCGATCTTGCTTTGAAAGCGCATTTTCAATCGAGCTCTACACACCAAGGCATGCCCTCTTCTCATATAAATTCCTCCATGGGCGATTCCCGTTTGAGCCATTAACCCCCTCCCGGCCTCACTCCGGACGACCCCGCGCGGATTTAAATTCGCCTTTTTATGAAAGAGTTAAAAGAGAAGATTCAAAACGCTCTTGATGAAAGTCGCATACTGGTTCTCGCAATTCAGATTGTAATCGGCTTTCAATTCGGCGCGACCTTTCAAAACGGTTTTCAAACTTTTCCTTCTGTTTCCCAATACCTGAGTCTTATCGTCTTACTGTGCGCGTTACTTGGGCTCGCCTTGCTTCTGTGGCCAGCGGCTTTCCACCAAATTGTGGCCAAAGGTCAAGACACGTTAGTAGTTTTTAATTTTACGAACCGTGTCATGGAGCTTGCTCTCATTCCACTCGCAGTTGGGCTTGGCGCAGACCTTTACATCTGCACCGCCAGAATTTTAGGTTCGACGCTTGGGATTGTGCTCTCGACAACACTGACGGCAGGGGCTTTATTTCTTTGGTACGGCGGTAAACTAATGACCACGAACACAGGTAAAATTCGCCAAGCTTCACAGGCTTCCGGTGAAAAAGCAGGCATCGGCGCTCAGACGTCGCTGTCCGATAAAATCAAGCACATCCTGACCGAAGCGAGAATGGTGATTCCCGGGGCGCAGGCCTTGCTCGGCTTTCAGTTCGCAACCTTTTTCCAGAAGCAATTCGACTCTCTCGAGAGCTCTTCGCAACAAATCCATCTGATTAGCCTGGTCCTGATGGCTGGCAGCATCATCTTGTTGATGACGCCCGCCGCATACCATCGCATCGTTTACAAAGGAGAAGACACTGAGGAATTCTTTCGACTGGCAAGCCGGCTAGTTCTTGCCGCCATGGTTCCCTTGGCAGCCGGGGTTTGCGGGGATTTCTTTGTCGTTATGCGCAAAGTTTCAAACTCGGACACACTGGCCACCACGGCCGCCTTATTGCTATTTGTTGCTTTTATGGGAATGTGGTTCGTTTTCACCTGGTACCGAAGAGTCCACCAGCCCATCCCAGCCTCTTCGGCATAATCGCGAATATTCGGCAGTCTCGCAAACGGCTGGCTTCAGAAAGATGGTTAAGTTCTCTCGAGTAAACCGCCAATAAAGGAAACAAGGAACAAAATAACAAATACTATAAATAGCAGCTTCGCGACACCGGCAGCCGCGAACGCCACGGCCCAGAATCCGAAGCACGCAGCGAGTAGCGCCACAACGAAAAACACTAGCGCAAATTTCAACATGTTTCCTCCCTTACCTCTTTACGGCTCGGCGCATCGCTGACGCCTGCGACACTCTCAGGCTTTTATTGTGTGTCTGCAATCGGCACCATCCGGTATTTTGGCCGCGATGGTTTCCTCTAAGGCTGCCTCAGCCCGCCCTTTTCTTCGCCCAGGTTTGCTCCGCCAGTAATACGTGATTCCCCTCCGAACGTTCAGTGGTATGCCCGATTCCCTGGTTTCTCCCTCTGGTGTTTACTCTAGGTGAACGAGCGCGATTTAGGGATTCGATGGACTGGGATGAAGTCGACGGAAAATGGCGCCAGTATCGGGGAAATGAAGGAATAGTGGGGCGAGCTGGACGCACCTGAATTTTATCAGCAAGTCAACGAAACGCTCCCCCCTCCCCAAGCGTTTCGTTGACACCTCAAAGAAAAGAGTGATATGGCCCCTACAAGCGCGCCGATTTCTAGAACGGAGCTCATCGAGTTTTTGAATCAGGACCTGGCTCGCGAGTATCAAGCCATCATCGCTTACGTCGTATATTCACAAGTTTTGAAGGGCGCCGAATACATGAACATAGCCGCGGAACTGGAAAAGCACGCTCAGGAAGAATTAAACCACGCGCTGATGATTGCGAAACACATTGATTATCTTGGGGGGATGCCCACGGTACAGGCGAGGCCTGTCAAGACTTCTGAAAACGCTAAAGAAATGTTGCGCTTCGATCTTCAGAACGAGACCGATACGATTCGGAATTACCGTGAGCGCGTCCGTCAGTGCGAGACCCTGGGTGAATACGCGATAGCCGAGCAAATTCGCGAAATCTTAGTCAATGAACAAGAACATCAGATTGACTTGGCCACCGCCCTCGGCGAGGGCGTGCCGGAAATAAAATAAAAAGGAATAGGAACCAACCAAGATCTTCGCAGTGACCTCAAATTCGCTCTTCGCTTATCCCGCCTAATAATCCTCACATACTAATGGGGCCGTGAAAACGGCCCCTCCAACCTTTCTTGAGGGGGGGGGTAGTTCCGGTACTAGAGAAGGCATACATCAAGTTCCGTAGGCAGGCTACAGTTTGTGCCTGATGGTCGACTTTGGTACGCGATCCTATATTTGGTGCGCAGCGACTCGCTCCATGTTGTTACTGAGCGCTGTCACGATGGACGAGATGCTGGATAGGCGCCTCGCCTCCCAACCCGGTCACTATCCAAATTGAGACCAAAGGAGCACGTGAAATGTCCATAGACCGACCAGATGCAAATGCCAATCCATACGATCAACCGGGCCGCAAAACCGAAGATCCGAGTCGTCGTCCAAGTCAGCCGATTGGTGATCCGAGCGAACCGGGGCGCCGCGATCGTCCCGACCCGAATAACCCGGCAAACCCCGGCGATATGCCAGAGCAGATAGTCGCCGGCGGCCAGAGTCAAGGCGGCAGTCAGGGCGGAAGTCGACGACAAGGTCAGGGGCAGACCGGCGGTGGCCAGCGTCAGGGACAGGGTGGGAGTCAGAGCGGCAATTCACGTAGTACAGAAGACCGAGGTGGCGGCCAGAGTCAAGATATGGGTGCGGGCCAGAGTGGTCAACGGCAAGGCCAAAGTGGTCAGGGCAGCGGACAGGGCAGCCAAGGCGGTCGTCGAGGACACAGTGAGGGTGGAAGTCAGGGCGGCCCAGGGCAAGGTCGAAGTCAAGGCGAAGGTGGCGGTCAAGACCAAGGAAGCAAGGGCGGCAGCCAAGGCGGTCGTCAAGGACACGACCAGGGTGGAAGTCAGAGTGGGCAGGGACAGAAGTCCGGCCGCAAGGAGGATGAGAATCAGGATCAACGAGGCCCGGGCGGAACACGCAAGTAATTTTATGGTGAGGAATTCACGGAGGAAAGAATGAAATACGCTACAAAGGTGGGCGCGAGACACATGGTTCTGGCGGCTATGCTTTTGGCCGGGTCCTCTTGGCTCGGAGCCTACCCGCAGTCGACCGAGCAGACTGACACCTCAAAAACCGAAACTCGAAAAACCGAGAAGAAGCATCGTCCAGACAATACGCAGATGAATAAGGTCGAAAACAACGGTAACACTGCGGATCAGCAGAAAAATAATTCTTCTGACCTTCAGATTAGCCGACGCATCCGGCGCAGTATTGTCCAGGACAAATCTCTTTCAACCTACGCTCACAACGTAAAAATAATAGCAAAGAATGGCAGCGTTACCTTGAAAGGGCCCGTTCACACCGAAGAAGAAAAGAACGCAATCGCGGCGAAAGCTGCTGAGGTCGTAGGCCAGGACAAAGTTCAGAATGAAATTAAAGTAGTTCCAAATAAGGAAAATAACTAAATTGACCGATAGGAGATGAACAACATGGCAGGAAAAAATACAGCAGTCTTCGGTATCTACTCGAGTCGATCGGCGGTCGAACACGCTCTCGATTCGCTGAAAGCTGCCGGTTTCCGAAACACAGACGTATCTGTTCTGCTCCCCGAGAACCTCGGCACTAAGGATCTCGGGACCGAGAAAGCTACCAAGGCGCCTGAGGGCGCCGCAACGGGCGCGGGCTCGGGAGCTGTTCTCGGTGGAGCGCTCGGCTGGCTGGCCGGAATCGGCGCGTTGGCTATTCCTGGGCTAGGTCCATTCATCGCTGCTGGCCCTATAGTCGCGGCTCTCGCAGGTATGGGCGTAGGCGGCGCGGTAGGTGGCGTCACGGGAGCTCTCGTCGGACTAGGGATCCCGGAGTACGAAGCGAAGCGTTACGAAGGCCGGATCGAGAAGGGCGGTATTCTCTTGTCGGTACATTGTGATAGCTCCGATTGGACCAAGAAGGCAAAAGAGGTTCTTCACGCAACCGGTGCTGAGGATGTTTCCTCCAGTGGAGAAGCTTCCGCAGATTACGCTAAGACCGATCGCCCGCTGTCTCGAGGTGCCAACTCTTAAGCCGATAACTTGTTCATTTTCACTTCGTGAAAATGAACAAATTGTCGCAAATGTTGTTTCAGCCCAATCGTGGCTCCTGGCTTAGAATTTAAGGCTAGGAGCCCGTGCCGGCTTCAAAAAAGGAGACGTTCTAGAGAAACGGAGAAACTAAATGAAAGCCAAACCAGCCCTCTGGTGGATCATAGCAGTCTTGTTCGTGGCCGGTCCCGTACGTGCCGACACGATTTGGTTCGGTCTCAACGCCCCTGAGAATTCGAACGCCACGCCCCTCAACACCACACATGGTGGTGGAACCGCGTTGAGTTCCCCAACGTCACACGTCGTTAACGCTTCAAGCGGAGTCTTAAGCATGACGAGTTCGATCTCGGGAGATTTTTATTCCAGAGAAACTTCGAATTCTTTCGGGTCCGTGACTTCTCTGGTGTCATCGGTATCCAACTCCGCATTAGCGTCAACCAGTCTCGTCGCGCGCGGGCCCGATAGCAGCGATTTTGCATTCGAGCCGAAAGACCCAGCGTGGCGAAAACAACCGAGACACGCGGATACCGCCAGCTCAAACGACGGCAACCGGGGTCGCGAAGATGATCACAATCGCCAGCACGATGATGATGACAAAAAAGTCTCCGTTGCGGAGCCGGGGTCGTTTAGCCTGCTTTTCCTTGGCGTCGCAATGGTTGGCTTTTCTCGCGTATCGTCGCGCAAGCTCACTAACCACACACACTATAGTAGCTAGCCGTAGCTGCGAGCTCGATGGTTTGTCGGGCTCGCATTTTTTTTTAAAAGCACTATTATTCTTAATCTTCCGCTGCGTAATAACTATATTGGCGTTCCCTCGGTCTGAGAACTGCACTCCGACTTAAAACTTGTGCGAAAATGTGGGCCTGACAAAACCGGCTGTACAGATTTGTTTGGACGCACCTTAGCGCCACGAGGAGAAAGAAATCATGCCCGCGAGACATAACATTGGAATCCTGACCGGTGGAGGGGACGTGCCGGGCCTGAACCCGGTTATTAAATCGGTGGTTTACGGTTCCACGGAGATGGGCAAAGAGGTGATCGGCATCCGCAAAGGCTGGGAAGGCTTGGTTCAATTAGGCCCGAGCGGTTCGGCCGACGAGAACTATATTCGCCATCTGACGCGTGAGAATACACGAACCATCGATCGTACCGGCGGAACAATTCTGCATACCTCGCGGACGAATCCCAGGCGCATCCTCGAATCGAAATTACCTAAACACATTTCCAGTGAGGAATTAAAGAAACTTCCCTTCGATGGAAAGTATTACAACCTGACCTCCATGGTCGTCAAAAATCTCGAACGGTTAGGAATCGGTTATCTAATCGCGATTGGCGGAGACGACACGCTGAGTTTCGCGTCTGTCCTTGCAGCGGAGGGAGTTCCGTTGATCGCCATACCGAAGACCATGGATAATGATGTTCAGGGAACAGAGTATTGCATCGGGTTTTCCACTGCGATCACGCGCGCCAAGGAATTGATCACGCGTCAACGAACCACATTGGGCTCGCACGAGCGCATCGGCATTTTCCGGATCTTCGGACGCGACGCGGGCTTCACGGCCCTTTACACTGCTTATGTTACCTCCGCTCGTTGCCTGATTCCCGAAAGTCCTTTTGACCTCGATCACGTTGCGAAGGTTCTTGCGGAAGATAAGAGGAATAATCCCAGCAAATATGCTCTGGCCGTCGTCTCCGAGGGAGCCGTCTGGAAGCAGCATCAGGTTGGCGAAGTCGGTGAGGCGGACGCGTATGGCCATCGCAAAAAAGTGGACATCGGGCACGCGCTTGCCGAAGAAATACGCAACCGAACCGGCGAGGAAACGGTCTCGAGCGATTTAACGTATGATTTACGCAGCGGTGATCCGGACGCGATCGATGAAATCGTGGCAATCACGTATGCGAACATCGCGTTGGAGCTGATGCGCTCTCGCATAACCGGCAGGATGGTTGGAATAACAAATGGCTGCTATGCGCACGTTCCGATACCAGATTCGTCGCTCGGCGCGCGCAAGGTCGATGTCGCCAAACTTTACAACACGGATCGCTACAGACCGAATTACAAATCAAAGCTTGGCGCGCCTCTTTTATTTACGGTGTAATGTTGTTCTTGGCTTAGTTTTCGCGCTGGGCTGTTTTGTCTTTGTAACTTCTTTGAAGGGTGAAAGCAGCGCGACGATTTGAAGCGGATTCACTCTGGCGCCGTTTACAACTAGTCCCCAATGTAAATGGGGCCCAGTCACGCGGCCGGTTGCTCCTACGCGTCCCAAAACTGTGCCGGCTTCCACCAAATCGCCTGCAGCCACTGTACTCGATTCAAAGTGTCCGTAAAGCGTGTAAATTCCCAAGCCATGGTCCAGCAACACTGTGTTCCCGGAAAAAAACAAATTCTCCGCCAGGACTACTCGGCCGCGTTGCGCCGCATGTACGGGCGTGCCCGGAGGTGCGGGGAAATCGGCACCACTGTGAGGAGACCCCGGCTCGCCATTCAAAACTCGGCGCCGCCCGAAATTGCGGCCCCACCGCGTGTCACGGAGCGGAATCTGGAAGCTGCCTTGCCAAAAGCGCTCGGGAGTCGCAGTGGCGTACAGTTCTCGTAACCGCCGGCGCTCCCGATCAGTACGCTCAAGGTCCGCGGGGTTAATTTCAACAAACTGTTTGGCGACCCGCAGGCGCTCGGTTGTGAAGCGGCCAGCTCGAACACTGACAGGCACAAGGCAACCGGCATTCCGGCCACTAACTTGCGCAGTCACGGTCAGGTTGTATTTTCCAACCGGTTTTTCCAGATCGATACCAAGCAAAGCGTGGTGAAGTCTTTCATCTTGTCTATCAGTCCAAAATACAACTCTTTGTCCCACAAACTCTGCCTGTAATTCGGTGATTGGCTCGGAGTTGCGCGTTTCCACAAGCAAAAGCGAGCCTTGAGAGGAAATTGGTGAGCTAAGCCGCAGCTCGAGGCCATGACCGCAGTCGTACCGTTGTTGGGCCGCTGCCGAGCCGGGAAATAACGCCAGGCATGCAAATGCCAAGCTACCAATTCCGTGGGCTCGAGAAATCCGCCAATCCACAATCCGCTGCATGCCACCTCTTGAAAGTTAAAATAATATAAGTCAGAAAGAATCACCGAAGGCCATTTTGCTGAGCTTTATTCCGCATTCGATACTGCACGAGCATCGGCCGCGTGAATTAGTATCGCTGTGGCGTATAGTATTTTGATATCCCGCTGCATCTAACAGAGGGACTAACGAATTTCAGCAACGGACAACACGCCTGTTTCGGCAACGATGATTGCCAGCAAAGCGAGTTTTATCAAAATGAGCTGTAGCAAGTAATGGCACCCTCGCAAAAGAATACGACTGCCTCCAAACCTGCCACGGTGGCGCAATCCTGGAAACTTTTGCCGCATGTCTGGGCGTTGATAAAGCCGCGCCGCGTTATTTTGGCCGCGGGATTCGTGCTGATGGCCATCAATCGCGTTTCCGGATTGATCCTTCCGGCCTCGACGAAATATCTGGTCGATGACGTGATCGGCAAGAAGCAAATCCATCTGCTGATGCCGATTGTGCTTGTCGTCGTAGCCGCAACTCTGGTGCAAGGGCTCACCTCGTTTTCGCTGACGCAACTGCTTTCAAAATCCGCGCAAAAGATGATCGCCGATTTGCGGCGTGAGGTACAGGCGCACATCGGGCGCCTTCCAGTGGCTTTTTATGACGCGAACAAAACCGGTACGCTCGTTTCGCGAATCATGAGCGACGTGGAAGGCGTGCGGAACCTCGTTGGCACGGGCCTCGTGGAATTTATCGGCGGCCTAATGACAGCCGCGATTGCGCTCGTGATTCTGCTGCGCATCAGCGTGACCATGACGGTGGTGGCCTCCGGCGTGATGCTCATTTTTGGCATAGGATTAAACAAAGCTTTCAAAACCATTCGTCCTATCTTTCGTGCGCGGCCCAAAATCAATGCGGAAGTTACCGGACGCCTGACGGAATCGCTCGGCGGAGTGCGCGTCGTCAAGGGTTATCACGCGGAGGAGCGTGAGGAAAAGGTGTTCGCGGCGGGAGTGCAGCGGCTGCTCGATAACGTATTGAAAACGCTTACGGCCACTTCGCTGATGAGCCTTTCCGCTAGCGGCCTGATGGGAATCGTAAGCGCAATTGTGATGCTGCTGGGCGCGCGGCAAATTCTTTCCGGAGCAATGACGCTGGGGACTTTTCTAACGTTCACGATTTTTCTCGGCATGCTGGTCGCTCCTATTTTTCAGATCGTTGGAATCGGAACGCAGCTCACCGAAGCATTGGCTGGGCTCGAACGCACTCGCGAAATTCTGAATGAAAAACCGGAGGATGAAATTCCCGGGCGAACCGTAATGATGGATCGAATTCGCGGGCAAGTGAGATTCGAGAACATGAGCTTCGAGTACGAACCCGGCAAACTGGTGTTGCGAGAGATCGACTTTCAATCCGAACCTGGAACTGTCTCGGCGCTGGTAGGGCCATCCGGAGCGGGAAAATCCACAATAATTGGATTGATTGCGGCATTTCATGAGCCTACCCAAGGGCGGGTGCTGGTCGACGGAATCGATCTGGCAAAGGTGCGCCTGGAATCGTACCGCACGCAGCTTGGCTTAGTGCTGCAGGAGACGTTCCTTTTTGACGGCTCGATACGCGAGAACGTGGCTTTCGCGCGGCCCACCGCGATAGAAGCAGAGATTATCGCTGCCTGCCGAATTGCGCGAGTCGATGAATTCGCGGAAGCGTTCGAGAACAAATACGATACGGTGGTTGGCGAACGCGGCGTAAAACTTTCCGGCGGGCAAAAGCAGCGCGTTTCGATTGCGCGAGCGATCCTAGCGGACCCGCGAATTTTGATTCTCGATGAAGCCACTTCGAGCCTCGATTCCGAATCGGAAGCGCTCATTCAGGAAGGCCTGCGGTATCTGATGCGTGGACGAACGACCTTCGTGATCGCCCATCGGCTTTCGACCATTCGCCGCGCCGACCAGATCCTGGTGCTGGAGGCGGGACGAATCATCGAGCGTGGCACGCACCAATCGTTATATGCCGCCACAGGCCGCTACTACGACCTCTATACAAAACAATACGGGCTCGAGACGAATCTATTCCTTGCTCCCGGTGAAGGCAAAGGCGAGCCCGAAGAATCGCTCCAGAGCGAAGAGCAGCGGGGATCAAACGGCCAGCGAAATTCGGCGCTGCCAGACCCAATTCGTTTGATTCGCGGACAAGGATCAGGATGAGACCCCCTTTCGCATACCAAGCTACAACGGCGGGACGCAGACCGGGGCTAACTGCTGGTTGGGCCTTCGGAATTCGCGCTCAGTGCGGAAGGGTGTTGAGAGCTAACTGCAGATGTACGCGAGAATGGCGGCGTTGCGGTGAGGAATCTGTTTCCGAGCCATGAGGTGAATATTCTTCCCAGGGCCAAATTGACGTCGCGGGAGTTTTCAGGCTTTTCGATGGGACCGAGCATCTCCGCAGTGCGTCCCCATCTTCGTCTCTTCGTTCCAATTCGAAGTGCAACACGCAGAGACTGGTCCGATGATTTGCTCTGAGCATCCGGCAGCGTTTGCCGTGTAATGTGATGTGGGTGCACCGGTTTCCGTAGAATCCGCACGTTGGGAAGAAATCCCAAAATACTGGAGGCCGTCTCGCTTAGGCAACCAGGCACCCCTTTTGAACTCCCGCCAAGTTAGGGGAGTTTCAGAAGCGTCTTGTAGACGTTGAGATTGGAATTTCTCGCTGCGGTGACGAAGTCTCCATAGTTAGCGCGTTCCCCACCCGTTGTGAAGCCGAACTCGTCTTTTCCCGTGCTGATAACCGCGGAGACGCCATCGTAGGGATTGTCGCGCGGAGTCACGAAGCCCCAATTGCCTTGCTCACCGCGGC
>JRHI01003031.1_pt1 | contig 10509 bp, 2 predicted proteins | sample 215371 | NCBI WGS metagenome assembly JRHI01 (sample SAMN02929681, study PRJNA255918) | sediment metagenome | biome: cave system; feature: Ice Cave; material: Sediment; isolation source: sediment from deep within a dark volcanic ice cave with no known source of... ... | reverse complement strand
CCATCATACCGGCGGCGACAAGAGGCTCGGCATGGCCACGGGCGGGCGCGGCAAACGCTGATGGGTATTATTGCCTAACAGACCACAACTTGACGGTAACCATGTACTGCGGATTCTGCCTGCCGTTTTTCTCATGACCGCGGGGAAAAAAGGGAAAAAGAACCGCTGCCGGATCAGGCCTCCGCGGTTCCCAGAAGCTCGCCATGGAGCCAAGCCCGGGCATAATTCCAGTGCCGGTAGGCGGTTGCGGTAGAAATACCGAGAGCTGCCGGATCCCCGCGGGCCAGCTTCGCCAGAGCTTCATCGAGAGCCAGGAGTTGGTCCGGCGCGGCGGTGGTCGCCAGGTCGAGGGCATCGATGTCGAGTCGCTTGCGGGTGCCCCCGCGCTTTTCGGAGCGCTTCTCGCGCGCCCGATCGATGAGAAGGCGGCGCATCGTCTCGGCCGCGGCGGCAAAGAAATGCCCGCGGCTGTCCCAGCGCTGCTCTCGGTCCGCCGCCTCCCCACTTCCCACGAGTCGCACCTACGCCTCTGAGTATAGCAGCTACCTGGCCACAAATCCTCGACTTGTTCGGCACTCGGCTTGTACTCGACCTATCGCCGAGCCAGCTCTCCAGCGACGCCGGGCCGCTCCCCATCTGGCAGTTCGATGTTAGTTTTCCGAAATGGTCCGCATGAGAATCTTTGGCGTCCTCGCCCGAAGACAGAACGGCCACGACACGCTGCGCACCGATGCCGTTTTCAAGCTCATCGCCGATCGCGCGCTCACCGACGCGGACCTGGCCAGTCGGCCGACCTTGCGGGAGGCGCCGATGAATAATCCCTGCTGGACGGCGTTTCGGGCCAGTCGGCATCACTTCCCGCATAGCCGGCACACTCGGCTTTGCCGGATGCCTCGTTTGGGAAAGCAAGAGAATGCAGGGTTTCTGCGCCTGACAGGCAGACTGCAACCGTTATAATCGCAGGATGGGATTTGCCGCCGCCAGGGTCTGGACGCTGCCCTGCCCAGCACTCGGGCGGCCCTCTCCGGGTGTCGGCATCCAGGAAGGAGGAACCGTGGTCTCCACATCGCACCGGTTCGCGCATCGGCTTGCCCTCTGCATCGCCGCCTGCCTGCCCCTCTGCGCCCTCGCCGCCGATGGTCCCGCCAAGCCACCGCCCCCCGAACCCGCCAGGAATCCCGGCACTCCAGCACCCAAGATTCGCACCCTCGACGATCTCAAAAAACTACCCCCCGGCGCTGTCATCATCATTTGCGACGACCTCAAGGAAGGCCTCCGCCTAGTCCCCAAGGGCATTCTCCTCACCCCGGACGAATATCAGAAGCTTCTCGACCAGGCGCGCTCCGCCCCTGCCCCCGACAAGCCCGCCACTCCCAGCGCCTGCCGACTCACCGCGCACGTCAACGACAACCTCGTCTCCCTCAAAGCCCAGTTCGACTTTCCGACCACCCGACCCAACACCCTCGTCACCCTCGGTTGCGCCCAGGGCAGCCCCAGTGCCGCCACCCTCGACGGCAAGACGCCCCTCCTCCAGAACAGCGACGATGGTTGGCTCGTTCAGGTCGAGAAGCCCGGCGACCACCAGGCGACCCTCGAACTGGACGTGCCGCTCGTCCCCAAGGGCGCCGAACGCGGCTTCGATCTCGATTTGCCGCACGCCGCCATTACCAGCCTCGACCTCGACCTGCCCGACCCCGCCATCAAGGAAGTCCGTCTTGCTCTCCCCACCAAGGATGGACGCCCTGCCAGCCTCACCTTGCCTTCCCGCAACGCCGACGGCAAGAATCGCGTCTCCAGTCTGCTCGGGGCCCTCGGCCGGCTCGATCTCGCCTGGAAGGGACCGCCGCCTCCACCCACCGGAGCGCCCCTACTCACCGCCGATGGCCGCATCACCGTTCGCATCGGCGAAACGTCCGTCCTCACCGACGTGGTCTTTACTCTCAAGCCGCAGCACGGCCAGACCAGCCAGTGGCGCTTCCTGCTCCCGCCCCAGGCCACCCTGCTGACGCCGCGGCTGCCGGACGAGCGCGTCGTCGCCTTCGAGCAACCCGATAAGGACCAGCCCCTGCTTCACGTCCTGCGGCTGAAGGCCTCCACCGCCGAACCGCTCGACATCGTCCTCCAGATCCAGCAACCGCGCACCGGACCGGCGCTGACCGTTGGCCCCTTCGCCGTCCTCGGCGCCTTTCCGCACCAGGGCACGCTCCTCATCACCGCTCCGCCCGATCTGCGCCTCACGCCCCAGGTCCGCGGCGAACCGCAGGTCATGCTCAGCCCGCGCGAGGTCACCGACGACGAACGCCGCCGCGAGGCACCCCGCACCCTCGCCGCCTTCACTTATCGCACCATGCTCGCTCTCGAAACCAAGGGCGCGCAAACGCCCGTGCCGCTGCCCTTCCTCACTCTGGAGGTTGAGCCGGTCCAGGGCACGACCGCCACGCACACCGTCCACACGCTCCAGCTAACCGAACGCGGCTGGCGCGTCACCACCGACATCGACGTCACGCCCCTCAAGGCCGGCGGCGTCGATCATCTCGAATGCCAGGTCCCACCCGGCTATGAAGACCTCCGCGCCATGCCAAGACCCAACACCGGCGAGTATCACCTGGAAAGCGACGCGACTTCCGGCACTGCCCGGGTCTTCCTGCCGGCGCGCCGGACCGAGCCTTTCCGCGTGACGCTGGAGGGACTGTACCCGCTGCCGGCCGCCGACGGCGCCGCCGGCCCGCCGTCGCCGCAGGGCATGCTCACGTTACCGCTGCCGCAGCCGCGCAAGACCATGGACCGTGGCGGCCAGGTGACGATCCTGCTGCCGCGCGACATGGAACTCCTGCCGCCCCAGCCGGCCGATCCCGCCTGGGAAGGCCTGCCACCCGGCAAGACCGCCTGGACCCTGCGCAGCGAACACGTCCTCGAGCGCCTGACGATCTCCTGGCGGACGCCACGGCCGGAGGTCTCCGCCGACTGCATCGTGGACGTTACCGTGACGAGCCAACAGGTCCACGTCCGCCAGCGGTTCGTCTTGCCCATCCCGGCGCCGCCGGCGCCGCTCCTATTCTGGGTGCCCGAAGGTCTCGCTCCCGAACAACTCCAGTTGCGCAGTCCCGAGACCGCCTCCGCCGCTCCGCCCCTGGATAACTCCGTCCGTCCAAAGAAAACCGGCTTCCGTCCCTGGCCGTTGACGCTGAGCACCGCCGTGGATCGCGAGCATCCGCTCGTCCTCGAGTACGCTTTTCCCCTGCCCGAGCCGGACCCCATCACGCGCATGCGCCGCTTCAGCCTGCCACTTGTCCTGCCCGAGTTGACCGGCCGGGTCGAAACGCGCCTCCGTTTCTGGAGCGAGCCGGGAACGCGGCTGACGCTGACCGGCGGCGGGCCCTGGGAAGAGGTACAGGAGCTCGGCGACCGCGACGTATTGCCGTCGTTGTGCTTGCGCGGCCGTCGTCCCGACCTGCCGCCGCTGTTGCGTCTGGCCGACACCATGACTTCGCCATTAGCTGCCGTCCTCGTCGAGCGTGCTCTGGTTCAGGTCACCGTTGGCGAGCCCGGCGAGCAGACGTACCGAGCGCGTCTCCTTTTCACCCAGGTGCAGGCGCCGTGGCTCGATGTGGAGTTGCCCGCTCCTCTCACGACGCTAGGTTTCAAGGCTCTTCTCGAAGCGGCGGGAACGGTCAGGGAAGCACCGTGGCAGGCCGTGGACGAAAACGGCCAGCCTGCTCCGGTTGGCCGCATTGCCCGCCTCCCCATCCCCGCCGAGTTCAGCCGCAAGCCGCTGTTGCTCGACCTTACCTATCAGGTGTCACCCACCCGGACCGTGAGCAGCGGACTGCTGCAGAGCACGCTCTGTCCGCCGCTGCTGCACAGTGACGTGGGCCGGTTCCCGGTCGGCTTCCAGGCTCACCTGCCGGCGACGTGGGTGCCGGTCTACCGGGAGGGCGGCCTGTCGCTGGAACAGCGCTGGGGCTGGCGCGGTTGGCTGCTGGCGCCGCGGCCGGCGAGCACGTCGGGAGACCTGGAGCGCTGGTTGTTCAGCGGTTACGAGGGGACGTTTCGCCGCGCGACGGCCGCCGCGGACGGAGTGAACGATGCCGACCCGGCCAGCGTGGTCTGCTGGCGCAGCAACCTGGCGCCGCTACGTCTGAATCATGTGCCGCAGCAACTCTGGTTGCTGGTCTGCTCGGCCGTGCTGCTCCTGCTGGGACTCACTCTGCATCTGCTCTCCTTCGCCGTCGCGCGCCGCACGGGGAGCACGAATTCCGCGCACGCCGGTTCTGCCGGCAACGGGCCGACGCCCAAGCGGTGGTGGTTGCAGTCGCTCTTCTGGCCGCTAGTCGCGGGTGTGGGTGTGTTGCTCGTGCTGGCCGGCCTGTTCTGGCCAGGCATCCTGGGCGCGGTGCTCTACGGTTGCCAGCCGGGCGCCATGGTGCTCTTCGCGGTCCTTGTTGTGCAATGGATGTGGCAGCAGCGCTATCGCCGTCAGGTGGTTTTCCTGCCCGGCTTCGCCCACATGAAACCTGGATCGTCCCTGGTACGCAGGGGCAGCAGCAACCTCGCGGCTCGGCCGCGCGAACCGTCCACCGTCGATGCGCCGCCGCCGCTCAGCAGTAATCAGTGAAGCCGCCAGCGGTGAAGAAGGTCCCGCGCTATGCAGACGCGACAGCGACAGCGATGGATGTGCGGTTTCCGTCCCGGCGCCCGGGCCGCGCTCATTGCGGTCGCCTGCCTGTTTCTCGGCGCCGGACAGGCGGCTGGACCGGAAGACCTGCCGCCGCTGCGCCGCGTCCTCGTGCCGCCCGGGCGCGTACTCAACGAAATGAAGGGTGCGGGCCAGGGTCGCCTCGAATCGCTGTCGCGCGACGAGTTCGAGGAACTCGTTCAGCGGGCGGCACGGGCGGCGGAATCTGTCAAGAAGCAGCCGCGCCTGGTCGAATCGCATTACCGCGCCCGCCTGACCGACAATGCCCTCACCGGCACCGGCCTATGGAAAGTCCTCCACCCCGGCAGCGGCGCTGCCGTTCTGCCGCTGCCGCACCTCAACCTCGCCGTGCGCCAGCCGCGCTTCGAGAACCGCGCCGCCCTCCTCGCCGAATTCGACGGCAAGACGCCGGGACTGCTGCTGGAACAGGGGGGCGAACAGTCCGTCGCCCTCGATTGGAGCGGCCGCGGCGAACGCCGGCCGGAAGGGCTTCTCTTCGCCCTCGAAGTGCCGGCTTCGCCCATCGCCTCGCTCGAGCTGGACGTGCCCGCCGACCAGGCGGTCAGCGTGGTCTCCGACGGCTGCCTGCTCGCCGGCCCCGACCTCGCAGAGTCCGCCCAGCGCCGCCTCTGGAAGATCGGCTTCGCCGGCCGTACCGAGGTGCGCCTCATCGTTCATCCGGCCGACGATCGCAACCAGCGACCGCCGCTCGTTCTCGCCGGCCTGACGACGCGCCAGCAGGTGACGCCCGACGCCGTGGACGCCGAGTTCATCTTCGACCTGCGGGCCCTGCACCAGAGCGTCACCGAGTTGCGTTGCGAGTACACGCCCGCGCTGCGGCCGTACCGGGTCGTCCTCGATAAGCCGACCGAAGACGTGCAGCGCCCGCTGGAAACGTGGCAACTCATTCCAGGATCTGAAAAGTCGCCATCTCTCCTGATTATTCACCTGCCCGAGCCGCTCCAGGCCGGGACGCTGCAGATTCACGCCCTGGCGCCGCTCGGCGGCACCGGCGGGACCGTGACCTGGACCTGTCCCGGCATGCGTCTGCTCCAGGCGGCGCCGCGCGGCGAATCGCTGGAGCTGCGCCTTCATCCGGACGTGCAGCTGGAGCAATGGCAGCCGGGCGGCTTCCGGCTCAACGGCAGCCGCACCGAGGCCAACGGCTGGCAGGTGCTGACGCTAAGCGGCGGCGGCCTGGCGAACGGGCCCGAGGTGCGCCGTCCCGGCGCTCGCATCCACACCCACGGCGTCGATTTTTGGGCGCGGCAGCTGCTCTGGTGGCAAGTCGCCGTCCCGCCCGCGGGAGAGGCCGCCACGACGGGTGCCGCGCAATCCTCACTGACGGCGCAGCTCACGTACGAGGTCAGCCGCGGCCGGCTGTTCCAGATGCCCGTGGCCCTGCCGCCGGGGTGGGAAGTGGATCGCCTGCAACTCACGCCCACCGACCTGCTGCGCAACTGGAACGTGCTGCCGGAAAAGGGCCGGCAGGTTCTGCTCGTCGAACTGCAAAAGCCCGTGGGGCCGACCGCCGCCGGTACGAAACCCGAGACCGCGCGGAACGGTCTGCTCCGGCTCACCGTCTGGCTGCGGCCGTTGACGGCTCGCCAACCCGGCGCCGGTCCCACCGCGCTGACGTTCCCATTCCCCGACATGGTCCCGCTGGGGGCGCGCTGGCGCGAAGGGGCGCTGGCCATCGACTACGACCAGGCCCGCTACGACGCCCACGTGCAGACCGCCGCGCGCTCCACGCCGCCGAACGAAGAAGGACCGTGGGGGAAGCAAGTTCTCGACTATTACTATCCGTATCGCGGCCAGCCGGTGCAGGGGACCCTTGCGCTGCAAGCGCGCCGGCCGCGCGCCCGCGCCCGCTGCACGAGCGCCGTCGGCCTGACCGCCAAGCGCGCCGCGATCGTGGCTCACCTGACGCTGCAACCCGAAGTCGGCACGCCGGAGACGGTGGACCTGTACTTCTCCGCGCCGCTGGCCGGCAAGTGGGAGTGGAAGACCGAGGAGGGCGGCAACGCCGTCCGCCGCTTCGAGCGTCTGCCGGCCCTGGAGGCCGTCCACTGGTTAGGCATGCTCGGCAGCGGCCACGCCCTGGAGACCATCGGCTGGGCGGCGTTCCTGACCCGGCCGCCCGCCGTCCTGCGCGGTGAACACTGGCGGATGACCCTCGCTCATCCCCTGCGCGAACCGCTCACGCTCGCTGGTACCAGCGAGCTGGCCCGCCGGCCGGGCCGGCCGGAGGACAGCCGGATCGACATTCCCTTGTTGACCGTGGCCGGCGCCGAGCGTCTGGAGGGCGAGGTCAAGCTGTACCTGGCCGGCGCGAACCTGGTCCAGGTGGAAGCGGTCGGTCTGCACGAATTGTCAGCGCCGGCGAGCAACCGCGGCAACGCCTCGCCGCCTTGGCGCGTCTTTCACTACGGCCCGCCGCCGCTGGCGCTGACTCTGCGCGGCCTGACCGGTTCCGCCGACCTGGCGCCTCGGCCGGCGATCGACCACGCCCGCCTCACCACTTACGCCGGCCCGGATGGCCGGCTCGTGCAGCACTACCGCTTCCAGGTCTGGAACTGGCAGCAGCGGACCGTACCTCTGCGTCTCCCCGCCGGCGCCCGCGTCCTGGCGGCCCAGGTGGACGGGCGGCGCATCACCCAGCTGGTGACGGAGGCCATTGAACCGGACGCCGCGGACGGCGTCCTGGTCGAGTTGCCGGTCCCCGGCCCGGCCGCGCCACATCGTTACGAGGTGGTTTATGCCGTCGATCGGCCGGCCTGGACGCTCTGGTCGCGTCTCGAAGCGCCGGCGCCGAGTCTGCCGCTGGAGCTGAAGCCGTTGACCTTCCGCCGCGCCTGGCTGCTGGCCCCTGGCGTGGCCCCGCTGCAAGGAAGCCAGCGCCGCCTGCCCGGCTCGGCGGCCCAGACCGCTTCGCTCCTTTCCCTGGAAGGCTGGAACCTGCGGCACTGGCTGGGGCGCCTGGGTTTGGCCCCTACGAGCGGGTCCGAGTGGCAGAAGGATCAACGGCAACGCCTGGAAGACGCCAGCCTCGGACTGGGCAAGCCGGAACCGGGCAAGCCGCGCACCCTCGGTCCGGAACTGGAACGGCTGGTCATCGAACAGCTCCGCGACCAGGACGTACTGATCGTGGACATGGAAGCGTTGCAGGCTGAGGGGATCGATCCGGGCGCACCGCTGCCCGCGGCCACGAACGGCGACGCGCCCCGACCCTTCTGGGAGGAACTCGGCCTGGTCGTGTTGCCCTGCTCGTCCGGACCGCTGCTGACGACACGCCGGCAGGCGCTGGCGTGGCAGTCCAGCGCGGGAGAGGCGCTGGTGCAGGCGGTCGCCGAGGCGGTACTGCATGGTCACGATCGTTCCGGTCGCTTCGCGGACGTGCCGGATTGGCTGCAGCGCGCAGCGAGCGGCGAGACCGGCGAGGCAGGCGAAACGCTGCTGGCCCAGCGGCTCGTGCCGGAGACGCCCGGCCCCGGCTGGACTGAGTGGGAACCGCTCGCCGGCACCGTGAATGAGGAGACGCTGCTGATCGTGCGTCAGGATGCGCTGCCCGGCGTCGGCATAACCCTGGCGGCGCTGCTTGGTCTGGGCTGCTGGCGTCTACGCCGGCAGGCGCGCCTGCTTCGCCTGGGCTTCCTGCTGGCGTGGCTGGCGACCGCCGGGCTGGCGCTGCTCTGGCTGCCGCTGGCGCTGCAGCCGTTGGCCTGGTGGCCGTTGCTCGCTGTCGTGGGAGTTGGGGGCGGCTGGTATCTCGGCTCGGCGCTGCGGCGCGTCCAGCGGAAATCGGAGAGCGGCAGCGGCAAACAGAACACGGGCAGCCGGCCGCGCCCCGGCAGCAGCATGCACCGCAAGACGGCATCCGGCCTTGGTCCCGCGATCGCTCTGGGACTGGCACTGCTGCCCGCCGCGCTGTCTTTGGCTGCGGGGCCGGCACCGGGGCCGGAGCCGACCACCGTCTACATCGTCCCCGGTCCCTCGAGCGATCCCGAGAAGCAGACGGTGCTGGCGCCGCCGGCGCTGCTCAAGCAGTTGCAAGCGCTGGCGCAGCGCGGCACGCCGGTCCCGAGGGCGCCGGTGCTGGTGGATGCCGACTACAAGGGCGAGGTGGTCGGCGACACGGTCCACTTCGAGGCGGTGCTGGCGGTGCAGGCGTTTACCGAGGAGCCGGCGCCGCTGCCGGTGCCGCTGGCGGGCGTGCAACTCGAAGAGGCGCTCTTCGACGGCGCCCGCGCCGCGCCCCTGGCCGCGCCGGCGGGGCAGACCGGCTACGTCATGACCGTCAAGGGCAAGGGTTCGCACGTCCTCACGCTGCGTTTCCGGGTGCCGGTGCAGACCAGCGACGCCGACCGCAACGTGCAGTTGACCGTTCCGCGCGTGGTGCAATGCCGGCTGGGGCTGACGGTGCCGGCCGGGGCACAATACCTGCAAGCGCTGGTGAAGCAAGGTCGGGCGGCGCTCGATCCGAAAGGGAACCATCTGGAGGTGGACCTGGGCCGCGTGACGGCGCCGCTGCACTTCCGCTGGCGACAGGAGAACGGGACGCCGCCGGCGCCGGTGGTCAAGGTGCAGGAACTGTACTTGTGGGAACTGGGCGGCGCCGCCAGCAGCCTGAACGCCGTGCTGCAATACACAGTCGCCAGCGGCGCGGTCCGCAGCCTGGCCGTGGACCTGCCCGAGCAGATCGGCGTGCGCGGCATCGAGGTCGGTCCACTCGGCACCGAGGAGCCGAAGCCCCGTTTGCTGGCGTGGCATCTGCTCAGCCCGGCCCAGCCGCGCCGCTTGCAGCTCGACTTCCAGACACCGATCACGACGGGCATGCTTGTGTTCCTCGACCTGGTGCCGCGCCGCCCGTTGGCCCGCCACGAGGAACTTGTGCTGCCCACACCTGTCGCCGCCGAGCCGACGAAAGGCTACCTCGCGTATCGGCTCGACGGCCTCAAGGACGTGCTGAAGACGTACCTGCGCGTCCGGCAGGTCGAGCCGGCCGAATTCACCCAACTCTGGCGCACGGCCCGCGCTGTGCCGCCTGGTCCACTCAGCTACGCCTGCGTCTTTGTACGCAGGCCGGCCGCGCCGGCGCTGGGGCTCGACCTGGAACCGCAGGAGACGAGTTTCGAGGCGGTGCAAGATCTGGCCTGGCTCGTGGGGCCGCAGCAGGCCGACCTGCGGGCGACGCTCCACCTGACGGCGCCGGATGGCGACCTGTCGCTGGTCGAATGGGAGTTGCCCAACGCGGTGACCGTCGCCCGCATCAGCGGACCGGACGTGCGCTGCTGGAATCGTGCCGGCCCGCGCGTCCAGGTCTGGTTGCAACGCGCTGTCAGTGCGACGGACGTGCAGCTAACGGGCTGGTGGCTGCCGCCGAAAGCGGCGGAGCCCGCGAAGAAGACGAATCCGCCACCTGCGCCGCTATTCACCTTTGAGCTGCCGCGCCTCGGGCTGCCCACGGCCCAGTCGCAGACCACACTCGTCCACCTGACGGCGGCGGGCGGCCTGGCCCTGCACCGCGTCAAGGTCCAGCATCTGGGCGCCTGGCCCGACTCGCAGCCGTCGGAGCAGGAATACTCCTACGTGAGCCGGCGCCCCGATTATGCGGGCAGTTTCCGCGTCGAACCGGCAGCCGTCGGTCTGGAGACACAGGTGCTGACGCTGGTCGAGGTGCATGGGCGGCAACTGACGTTCACGGCCGTCGTCCAGTGCCGAGCGCGTCAGGGCGAACTGCGCACGCTGACGCTGCGGCTGCGCCACTGGGACGGCGACAAGGTCACGCTCAAGGAGACTTCGGAGATCGCTCA
>JRHI01003030.1_pt1 | contig 10510 bp, 11 predicted proteins | sample 215371 | NCBI WGS metagenome assembly JRHI01 (sample SAMN02929681, study PRJNA255918) | sediment metagenome | biome: cave system; feature: Ice Cave; material: Sediment; isolation source: sediment from deep within a dark volcanic ice cave with no known source of... ... | reverse complement strand
CTCCACGTTCGATCGCCTTGAAATCGGTGGATTCCGGCTTAGCCTTCGCCCGTGGCCGAGCAGATCTACAACGCGATCTTCGTCGGAAGCATCTACGCGCTCTTCGCGCTCGGCTTCACGCTGGTGTTCTCGGTGCTCGACATCCTGAATCTCGCCCACCCGGCGATCTTCACCGTCGGCGCATTCACCGCCCTGTTCGTGATGCAGGCCGGGGTGCCGGCGCCCCTCGCGCTGGTCATCGCCTTCGTGGTCTGCGGGCTACTCGGTGTGCTCCTCGATCGTGTCGCCTTCGCGCCGCTGCGCCGCCGCGGCGCGCCGCCGCTCTCGGCGATGATCTCGAGCATCGGCGTGGCGCTCATCCTCACGCGCCTCATCCAGCTTCGGTATGGCCCCGATCTGCAGGCCTATCCCGCCGGGTCCATCCCCTCGGGCGTCATCGAGGTCGGGACGCTGCAGCTCGACGGGCTGCGCCTGGTGATCATCCTGGTCGCGCTCGCGCTCATGGCCGGCCTCACCTACCTGGTGCGGCGCTCGCGACTCGGCCGCGAGCTGCGTGCGCTGGCCGAGGATCCGCGCGCCGCGCGTCTCCTGGGGGTCGATGTCGAGCGGGCCATCGCCGCGACGTTCTTCATCAGCGCCGGCCTCGGCGGCATCGCCGGGGTGCTCTACGGCTTCGCGACGAACAGCCCGTACTCGCAGATGGGCCTGCCATTCGAGCTCAAGGCGTTCACGGTCATGGTGGTCGGGGGGATGGGGAGCATCCCCGGCGCGCTCGTCGGCGCCTACCTCCTGAGCTTCGGCGAGACGGCGAGCCTCGCCCTCCTTCCCAGCGAGCTCCGCGACGCGTTCGCCTTCGGGCTCCTGTTCGTCGTGCTCATCGTGCGGCCCAACGGCCTGCTCGGCCAGAAGTCGCCGGACCGCGTGTAAGTGGACGACCTGAATGATCTCTTCCTCACGTACTCGACGACGATCGGGGTACTGGGGATCAACGGGCTGCTCGCGCTGTCGGTCTGGCTCACCCTCTACTGCGGACAGCTCACGCTCGGCAACGCGGCGTTCATGGGGATGGCCGCCTACAGCTCCGCGATCCTGACGATCCGCGCGGACCTGCCGTTCCCGCTCGCGCTCCTCGCGGGCACGATCCTCGCCGGCCTCGTATCGCTGCCGCTCGGGGTGACCGTCCTTCGCCTGCGCGGCGTGTACCTGGCGATCGCGACGCTCGCGTTCGGCGAGGTCATCCGGGTGGCGATCCTCGCGATCCCGGCCACCGGAAAGGGGCAGGGCCTCGTGGGCATCCCGGCGAAGACCGAGCTCTGGCACATCTATCTCGCGCTCGTCGTCATCACCTACGTCCTCGCGCGGCTGCGTCTATCGACCATCGGCCGGGCGTGGTCGGCGATCCGTGAGGACGAGGTGGCGGCCGCGAGCCAGGGGATCGCGGTCCGCCGTTACAAGCTCCTCGCGTTCGTCCTCGGCGCGCTCATCGCCGGGCTGGCCGGGGGTCTCTCGGCCCACCTGAACTTCGCGCTCCAGCCCGATGAGTTCGGCTTCGCGCGCGCGGTCCAGATCCTCGTCTTCGCCGTCGTGGGGGGCATCCCGAATGTCCTTGGCCCGCTCCTCGGCGCCCTCCTCTTCACCGGCCTTCCCGAGATCCTCCGCGGGCTGCAGGAGTACCGCGACATCTTCCAGGGGGCGGTGCTCGTCCTGGTCATCGTGTACCTGCCGCGCGGTCTCGTGACGCTCTTCCAGCTGCGGCGCACCCGCCGGCTGCACCGCGTCGGAGCAGCCGATGTTGCTTGAGATCGCCGGCCTGACGAAGCGCTTCGGCGGCGTGACGGCGGTCGACGGGGTCGATCTCGCCATCGCGCCGGCCCAGATCTTCGGGCTCATCGGACCGAACGGGGCGGGGAAGACGACGCTCATCAATCTGCTCTCCGGCCAGCTCCGCGCCGATGCCGGCGCGGTCCGTCTCGCCGGGACCGACGTGACCGCGCTGCCCGCGCATCTCCTGGCGCGCCGCGGCCTGGCACGCACCTTCCAGGGCGTCCGGCTCTTCAAGGGCCTCACCGCGCTGGACAACGTCCTCGTCGGCCGCCACGTTCGGATGCGCTCGGATGCGCTCGCCCGCCTGGTGCCCTTCCGTGCCGCCGGGGGCGGCGACCGGGCGACCGCGCTCGCGCTGCTCGATCGCGTCGGTCTGCGCCCGCGCGCGGCCGCACTTGCCGGCGAGCTCGCGTACGGCGATCAGCGCCGGCTCGAGATCGCGCGGGCCCTCGCATCCGAGCCGCGCCTGCTCATTCTGGATGAGCCGGCGGCCGGGATGAACCCGACCGAATCGCTCGGCCTGCGCGATCTCATGCGCGAGCTCGTCGGCGCCGGACTCACCATCATCCTCATCGAGCACGACGTCCGGCTGGTGATGGACGCCTGCGCCCGCGTCGTCGTCCTGAATTTTGGCCGCAAGATCGCCGAGGGCACCCCGGCGCAGATCCAGGCCGACCCGGTCGTCCGCGAGGCTTACCTCGGGGCCGCCGGTGCCTGAGCGGCCGCTGCGCAAGCCGATGCTCGAGGTCCGTGGGCTCGTCGTCCGCTACGGCGCGATCGAAGCGGTGCACGGCATCAGCTTCGATGTGGCCGCCGGGGAGGTCGTCGCGCTCATCGGTGCGAACGGCGCGGGAAAGACGTCGACGCTCGCGGCGCTCTCCGGGCTCGTGCGCCCGGCCGGCGGGAGCATCCGGCTGGAGGGGCGTGAGCTTACCGGAGCGCCACCGCATCGGATCGTGGCGGCGGGCATCAGCCAGGTCCCGGAGGGCCGGGCGATCCTGGCGCGGATGTCGGTCCACGAGAACCTGCTCATGGGCGGGGCGGACGTGGACGCGATGTACGCGCGCTTCCCGATCCTCGCTGAGCGGCGCGCCCTTCCGGCCGGCAATCTGTCCGGCGGCGAGCAGCAGATGCTCGCGATCGCGCGGGCCCTGCTGGCGAAGCCACGCCTGTTGCTGCTCGACGAGCCGTCCCTCGGCCTCGCGCCGAAGATGGTCGCCACGGTCTTCGACGTTCTGACCGAGCTCCGCGCCGGCGGGACGACGATGCTCCTCGTGGAGCAGAACGCGCTCCGCGCACTCCGGCTGGCCGACCGCGCCTATGTGCTGGAGCTGGGCCGGATCGGCCTGACCGGGACCGGCGACGCGCTCCTTCACGACCCCGCGGTCTCACGCGCGTATCTGGGTGCGTGAGGTCTCGAACTATTTACCCCCGGATGCCGCTCCAAGGCCCTTCGGCGCGTCCCGGGTCTGCGATGCTCTGAAAGTGAAACGTCGTGGCGCGCTGGTCCTCGCGCTGGTCCTCGCGTTCGGGGCCCTTGCCGCCTTCGCGGGCGCCGGCCAGGCGCGCGCGACCGATCCCGCGAGCGCGCTGACGGTGCTCGCGGGCCGCGTGGATCTGGCTCACGGCGCGGCGGGGTACATCGCGGCCCGTGACGGCGACACGGTCGTCACCGGGGATCGCGTGCGCACCGACGATATCGGCCGCGCCCTGGTCACGTTCTTCGACGGATCCACCCTCGACATCGCGGCGGCGGCGGAGGTGACGATCTCGTCCGCCGCGTCGCGCGACGGTGCGGTGGACCTCATCATCCCGCAGGCGATCGGACGGACCTTCTCGAGCGTCCACAAGCTCACCGATGCGCGCTCGCGGTACGAGATCCGCACTCCGTCGCTCACCGCGGCGGTGCGCGGCACGAAGTTCGAAGTGGGCGTCGCGGCCGACGGCTCGGCCACCGAGCGGACGACCGAGGGGCTGGTCGCGGTGCGATCGGCCGGTACCGAGGTGCTCGTCCCGGCTGGCGCGCAGACCGGAGCCACGCCCGGTTCGCCCCCGGCCCCGCCCGCGCCGATCCCGCACGCCCCGGCCACCAGCCCATCGACGCTCCCCGCCGCCACCCCGACGGCCACGACCGCTGTGCCGGGGCCGGGATCCGCCGGCGTGCCGGCGGCCGGGCCCCGACCGCTTGCGGCCTCCAGCGTGCCGCTGATGGCCACTGTGGCCGCGCCGGCCTCGCCGCTCATCGCTTCGTCGGCCAGCACGACCTCGGCGACCGGGCCGGCACCGCCGGCAGTCGCTCCGACCGTCGCCCCGCTCCCGACCGCGCCGCTCGCCCCGCTCCCGACCGCGCCGCTCGCCCCGCTGCCGTAGCGATCGAGGATCCAGCGGATCCGGCTGGATCTCGTCCGGCGACACCGGCGATCGGCTCGCGCCACACTTCTCGCATGACCCGTGCCCTCGCCATCGTCAATCCGGCTGCCGGCGGGGGCACCGCACGCGCCGATGTCGATGCGCTCCTTGGCACCCTCGGCGAGCGCTTTGCGACGATCGACGTCGCTGAGACCGGCGTCGAGTCGCCGACCGCCGAGGACCTCGCGCGCCGGGGGGTCGGGGAGGCATACGACGCGGTGCTCGTCGCCGGCGGTGATGGCACCGTGGGCATGGCGGCGCGGGCGCTGGTGAACACCGAGGTCACGCTCGGGATCCTCCCGTTCGGCTCATTCATGAACATCGCGCGCGCGGTCGGGATCCCGCGCGAGGATCGGGGCGCCGCCGCGAAGATCATCGCCGCGGGCCACAGTCGATCGATCGACGTCGGCCGGGTCGGCGAGCACCTCTTCTTCGAGGCGGCGGGTATCGGGCTCGACGCCCAGGCCTTCGAGGCGGGCCGTGCGTTCCAGCGGGGCGAGCGTTCCAGGGCCGTCGCCGCGGTCGGCGCGCTGCTCCGGCGGTCCGGGGTCCGGGTGCGCATCGAGGCCGACGGACGGGTCCACCGGCACCGCGTCCTCCAAGCCGTGGTCTGCAATGGGCCGTGGTACGGCTGGGGCTTCGAGGTCGCGCCGGGCGCGCGGATCGACGACGGGCGACTCGAGGTCGTGGTGTTCGGCGGGGGACGCCTGGCGGTCCTGCGCGAGATCATCGCCGCGGCGGTCGACCGCGACCGTCCGGCACGGGGCCGGCGGTACCTCGGAAAGCGGATCGTCCTCTCGTCGCGCGAGCCGCTCGAGGTGCACGCGGACGGGCAGCTCGTGGGGTCGCTGCCCCAGACGTTCGAGGCGCTGCCGCGGGTCCTTCGCGTCTACGCGCCGCGGCCCTCCGGTCAGTCGGGCTCGAGCGCTCCTGCGGCCGCGGGATAGGTCCCGAGCACCTTCACCCAGGCGCATGACCGGCGCATCATCTCGAGCGCGTCGGAGGCCGGGGAGAGCGCCGGATCACCGTCGAAGTCGAGGTAGAAGACGTAGTCCCAGGCCGCGACGCGGCTCGGGCGCGACTCGATCTTCGTGAGCTGGACACCGACCGTCGCGAACGGTTGGAGCGTGCGCAGGAGCGCGCCGGGGACGTTCGCGGTCACGTAGGCGAGGCTCGTCTTCGGCTTTCCGGACCGCATCGCCGGGGGGATGACCGCCGCGATCGTGTCGTCCCCGCGCGGTGCGAGGGCGAAGAACCGCGTCGCGTTGCTCGTCGAGGTCTCGATCCCGTTGGCAAGCACGATGAGGCCATAGCGTCGGGCCGCGCGGCTGCTCGCGAGTGCGGCGATCGTTGGGTCGGCCGCGCGCGCGACATCGGCGGCGGCGCCGGCGGTGTCGTACGCCACCTCGGGCAGGATCCGGTGCGCGCGGAGGAACGTGTCGCACTGTGCGAGGGCCTGCGGATGAGACCGTGCGACCGTGATCCCCGCCAGGGTCGCCCCGGGCACGCCGAGGAGCCCGTAGCGCACACGCACGATCGCCTCGGCGACGATCGTCGCTCCGTCGTCCTCGCGGAGGAGGTCGTACACGTCGGCGACCATCCCGGCGTGGCTGTTCTCCACCGGGACGACCGCGCCGGCCACGCTGCCGTCGGCGAGCGCGGCGAACACCTCGCCAAAGGTGCGCTCGGGCGCGAGCTCTGCCTCGGGGAAGAGCGCCGCCGCCGCCGCCTCGCTGAACGCGCCGGGCACGCCCTGATAGGCGATCCTCATCGGTAGACCGGGGTGCGCCACTCGGGGTGCGCCGGGTCATCGCCGTGGGCGATGGCGAAGTAGCGGTCGCCGATCGCCTTCGTCACCGGTCCGATGACGCCGGCGCCGATGGTGCGGCCGTCGATCTTCACGCAGGGAGCGACCTGCGCGCCGGTGCCACAGAAGAACACCTCGTCGGCCAGGTACAGCTCGGTCCGGTCGATCGGCCGCTCGATTATCTCCAGGTCGAGGGCCTCCCGCGCGAGCGTCGCGATCGTGTCCCGGGTGATGCCCTCGAGGATGTCGTCGGTGACGGCGGGGGTGACGATCGCGCCGTCGCGGACCATGAACAGGTTCGACCCGCCGCCCTCGGAGACGTGGCCATCGCGGGTGAGGAAGATCGCCTCGTCGGCATCACGGTCGTGGGCCTCGTCCACGGCGAAGGCGGTGTTCAGATACGACCCGGTGAGCTTGCCGCGCGCCGGGATCGCGTCGTCGGAGGTCCGGCGCCAGCTCGTGGTGCAGGCGGTCAGGCCGCCGATCGGGAGGTACGGCCCCAGCGGTGCCGCGTACATCGCGAATCCGTCGCGCAGTCCACCGAGGGTGACCTTGATCACGCGCGAGGCCTTGTACGCGAACGGGCGAAGGTAGATGTCCGCCCGGAACTCGTTGCGGCGAAGGAGCTCGATCGCGAGCTCGGCCAGCCCCGCGGCGTCCGCCGGGAGCGCGATGCGCAGGATCTTGCAGGAGCGCTCCATCCGGGCGAAGTGCTCGACGAGCCGGAAGACCAGGAGCTGCTCCCGCGCGGGGTGCCAGTAGGCGCGGATCCCCTCGAACACGCCGGTGCCGTACTGGAGCGCGTGGGTGGCGATGCTCACCTTGGCGTCGGCAAACGGGACGAACGCGCCCTCGAGGTAGGCGAACCCGACCTCCGGGATCTCGGCCGTCGGAGCCGGTGCGGCGACCGTGCCTTCCACCGCGTTCGACATGTTGCCTCCTCGTCGCTGGACCATCGGCTAGCCTCATTGTGTGGAAGTGGTCATCGGTCTGCACGGCCGCGTCGCCATCGCGATCGTGCTCTATCTGACGATCGTCGGGATCTGGGGTCTCGGGCTGGGTCTGCGAGGGCGCGGTCCGACCCCGAATTTCGTCGGCTCCCTGGTCATCGCCGAGATCGCCGTGGTGGTCCAGGGGCTCTTCGGCGTCGCCTCGCTGTTCGACCGGGCGCCGGCGAACGGGGTGCACATCCTCTACGGCTTCGCGCTCGCGGTGGCCATCCCGCTCGCCGCGACGCTCGTCCGGCACCGCCCGCCGCGGGCCATCTCGTTCGCCTTCGGCTTCATGGCGCTCTTCGCCGCCGGCCTGGCGATCCGGGGCATCACCACCGCGGGATGACCTTCGTCGACCCGCGGCCCGACCTGTCTTTGGCCGCCCTCCAGGCGCTCGTGCCGGGAACGGCGTACTTCAACGTCGCGGGCTCCGGGCCGACCTTCCCGGTCGCGCAGGCGGCGGCCGAGCGCTACCGGACCTGGTTGAACGGTGTCGGCATGTTCAGCCACGTCGGCTACGACGCGTACAACGCCGATCTCGCGGCGACGCGCGCCGATCTCGCGGCGTTCCTCGGCGACCCCGGCGGCGAAGCGCGGATCGCGCTCATGCAGTCGGCGACCGATGGCCTGAACACGCTCGTCGCCGGTCTGCGCCTGGGGCCGGGCGCGCTCATCGTCACGACCGCCGAGGAGCACGCGTCAGCGCTCCTCCCGGTGTACCGCCGGCAGGATCGCGGCGATCGCGTGCGGGTGCTCGCCTCTGAGGACGACGCGGCGTTCCTGGGCGCGGTCGCGGCCGCGCTCGCCGACGGCGCGGCGGCGCTCGTCCTGTCCCTGGTGTCGTGCCGGACCGGGCGGGTGCTCCCGGTCGCCACGGCCTGCCGGCTCGCGCGCGCGGCCGGCGCCGCGACGATCGTCGACTGCGCGCAGGCGCTCGGCCAGCTCCCGCTGGAGGTGCGGTCCCTCGGCGCGGATGCCGCGGTCTTCCTCGGGCACAAGTGGCTGCACGGGCCGCTTGCCACCGGGGCCATCTGGGTCGGCGATCTCGACCGCTTCGATCCGCCGCGCCTGGGCTGGCGCTCGCGCGTGTCGCATGATCTGGCCGGCCGGTTCGAGCTCGAGCCGGACGGGCGGCGCTTCGAGACCGGCACCGTGGACGTCGCGGCCTACGTCGGCCTTCGCCAGGCGCTCGCGGTGCACCGGGGTCTGGGCACCCTGGTCCACGCTCGCATCGCCTCACTGCGGGGCCACCTTCTGGCGATGCTCGAGGCGCTGCCGTTCACGCTCGTCGGCGGGGTGGCCGATCCGACCGGGATCGTGGTCGTCGCGCCCCGCGGGGCCTCGGCGGCGGATCTCGTCGGGCGGATGTGGAGCGAGGAGGGGATCGTGGTGAAGCTCATCGCCGATCCCGGTATGCCCGAGGCGATCCGCCTGTCCTTCTGGGCCCTCCATTCCGAGGCCGAGCTCGACCGCCTTGGGGCGGCCTTCACCCGGCAGGTTGCCGCGGTCGCCGCCAGGTGACGCTCCTCGCCGGGCAGGTCGCCATCGTCACCGGTGGGGGCCGGGGGTTCGGCCGCGCGATCGCCCAGACGCTGGCGGCCCAAGGCGCCGCGGTGGTCGTCGCCTCGCGGAACGCGCCCGAGCTGGACGAGGTGGTGGACGCGATCAAGAAGACCGGTGGCAGGGCGCTCGCGCAGACCGCCTGTCAATGGCCAACTAAAAGTCCCCGCCTGTGGCCAAGTAAAAGTCCCCACCTGGGCGACTGCCGAGGTCTGATCGACGGCTCCTTGCCGAGTGTCCCCACCCTTGGCCTCGTGATCGCGGGCCGCTGCGAGCTTCCTAGCGGATCGTTTTCGACGGCTTCGGCGTCGACGTGCTCTCAGCGATCGTCGCGCGCGGCGCGGGGCGCGAGCGCGCCTCGCGCATCCGGAAGCTCTCGCCGCTGGTGACCACCACGGTGGCGTGGTGGAGCAGCCGATCCAGCAGCGAGGTCGCGGTCACCGTCTCGGGGAAGAAGCGGCCCCATTCCTCGAACGGCCAGTGGCTCGCAACGGCGAGGCTGCGGTGCTCGTACGCCGCTGCGACGAAGCGGAAGAAGAGCTGGCTGCCGGTCGCATCGAGCGGCGCGAAGCCCAGCTCGTCGCAGACCAGGAGATCCGCGCGGAGCAGCCCGTCGAGGATCCGGCCGACGCTGTTGTCAGCCCGGCCGCGGTACAGCGCTTCGACCAGATCGATCGCCGCGAAGTACCGCACCCGCAGGCCGGCGGCGACCGCCGCGGCGCCGAGGGCGACGAGCAGGTGGCTCTTGCCGGTCCCGGCGGGGCCGACCAGGACGAGGTTCTCCTTCGCCCGGATCCACTCCAGGGAGGCGAGGTAGTCGAAGGTCGCCTGCGGCACGGCGGACTCCGCGACCTTGAACTCCTCGAGGGATCTGCGCACCGGGAAGGCGGCAGTCCGGAGGCGCGCTCTCAGGTTCGCCCCGTCGCGGGCGGCGATCTCGGCCTCGACGAGCGTGCGCAGCAACTCCTCCGGCGCCCAGCGCTGGACCTTCGCGGTCTGGAGCACCTCGGGCGCCATCTGCCGGATGGCGCGCAGCTTCAGGCGCTTGAGCGCACGCTCCAGATCCGGGGCGAGGGCCGCGGCTGGCGCGCTCACGAGAGCTTGTACGCGGCGAGGGGCCGCGTGGGCACCGCCGGCAGTACCAGCTGGAGCGGCGCACCGGGAGCCCCCGCGCTCATCACGCCCTCGCCGGCGGCGAGGATCGATCGGATGTCGGCGGCGCGGAAGCGGCGATACGCCGTCGCGCGTTCGATCGCGGAGATGAGCGGCTCGCGTCCGAAGGCGAGCTCGAGCGAGGCGGTCTCGGCGAGCTCCGCTGCCAGTCGCGCGGTCCCGGCGGCCGCCGCGGCGCGCAGGAACGCTTCGGCCGAGGGGCCGAGTGCACAAAACGCACGCTCCGCGGGGCTGCGGGGCCGCACTGCGCGCACCGGGCGCGTGCGCGCGGCGCCGTAATGGTCATCCAGGATGGACGCTTCGCCGGGCGCGACCGCGAGGTGCCGCGCGACCTCGGCCCCCAGGTGCCTGACGACGATCTCGCCGTCGACGGCGGCGACCTCGACCTTCTTTCCGACCAGGCCGTGGGGCACCGAGTAGCGGGCCGAGCCGAAGCGGATGGTGGCCAGGCGGTCGACGGTGCGGCCCTCGCCGGTGCGGACCGCGGGGCGCAGCGAGGGCAAGGGACGCAGGGCCGTCCGCTCAACCTGCAGTCGATCGGCCGGGACCGCCTGCGTCTCGCTGTGCACGCTGGCGTTCACCTCGAGGCCCCAGCGCTCCGCCTCGGCGTTCGCCTCGGCGAGCGAGGCGCCCACCGGGAGCGGGATGACCAGATCGCGCTTGGCGTATCCGACCAGGTTCTCCACGACGCCCTTGGATTCAGGGTCGTGGGCCTCGCAGAAGTCCGGCCGGAAGCCGTAGTGGC
>JRHI01003029.1_pt1 | contig 10511 bp, 8 predicted proteins | sample 215371 | NCBI WGS metagenome assembly JRHI01 (sample SAMN02929681, study PRJNA255918) | sediment metagenome | biome: cave system; feature: Ice Cave; material: Sediment; isolation source: sediment from deep within a dark volcanic ice cave with no known source of... ... | reverse complement strand
CCGGTCTGCTCAGCCCGAAGTTGCAGACATCGGCGTCCTCATAGGCGACTCCGTTGTTGCCGGGGTAGGCGGGGTCGGTCAGCCAGGCCGCCCCGACTCCGCCGTCGCCGGGGTCGGTGGCCGCCTCCACGTACTCGTGAGCGATGATCTGGGTGAGGGCGTCGTAGAGCGAGCCGTTCCCGTTGGTGGGGGCGCACCCCGGATCGCCAGCCTTCATGGGGATATAGGCGAAGCGCACGTCGGGAGCCTCGACCGGGCCGCCGATCACATCGGTGTGATACGCGCAGAACTGAGTCGGGTACCCGACCTGGTACTTGCCGTTGGGAGTGACCACCACGTACACGGCGTTGGGGTCGGCGCTGGACCTGGCGTTCCGGAAGTAGGTGGCGGCGCGGATGGCGGCGGCGTCGATGTCGGCCTGGGTGGGCACCTGGGGCACCGGGGTGGGGTCGACCATCGATTGGGTGCTGTCGTACTGGAGGCTCGAGTTCTGGATCGCCTGCTGGGGGCCGGAACTGGGGCAGACTTGGTCGCCGGGAAGGGTGTTGGTGGTGTACAGGGTGCCGGGCCACAGGGTCTGGGCCCGGGCCGACGACTGGCAGTGCTGGGTGGCGATCCGGAACCACTCCGAGCCGCCCAGGCTGCCCGCGAAGTCTTTCAACACACCCGCGAGGCCTGCCTGGGTGACCTGGGCCGGCTCTCCATTCCGGCCCGGGCCGGTCATGGTGGCCACGACCGTGATAGCGTCGTTCCACTCCGGCCCCCAGAAGTCGAGATAGAGCCTGGGGGTGGTGAGCACATGGCCACCCTGGTAGTAGAGAGGCTGGAGCGGCGGAGGCCCGGAAGCCGCCCGCGACCGGCTCGCGGGCGCACCAGGCGGGCGGGAGCCGGGCGGCGGCATCAGGTGGATGCGCCGGCCCTCACCACCGGCCGCGGGGAGGGCTGCGCTGGGCCCGGCGGGAGCCGTCTCGGCGCTCACCGGCCGGGGCCCGAGCGGCCGGGCCGGGATCAGCGGAGAGATGCTGGCCAACAGAACCGCGATCACCCAATGCCCGGCCGACCGCCGGCGCCCGGTTCCGCTGGCCCGCCTTGAGATCCCGATTTCGAGCACCCGGCCTCCTCACTTCGCTTTGTCGACCGCAAACCGCCGCGCGGCCAACCGATCAACTCCAGGCGGCTACCCGGTAGCCCCCGGGTCAGCCGGTTCGGGCAATGGCGCCTTGAGCGTTACACTACCGCCGTGACCGCATCCGGGGTACAGGTGTGAATTGCGCGCGGTCTCGGTGAGCCGGTCGGTACGGCCCCTCTTCGAGGGTGACCGGCGCCCGGGCGTCGGCCTCGGCGCCGGCCACCTCGACTTCGGCGACACCGTGATCAGCCTGAGCCGGCCGGGCGCACCCCGCCTGCCCAACGGGATCGAGGGTGAGCTGGAGGTAGGGGTGGGTGAGCCCTGCTGGATTGGCGAGGGATGCCTGGAGGCGCCCGGCCGGTTCCTGCTGCCGGGCCCGGTCTGGGAGGCCCGGCCGCGGCCGCCCCGGATCCGGCTCCAGGTCGAGCCCCGGATCCGGATCGACCCGATCGCGCTGGCCGGACGCGGCGCCGGCCTCACCCCGAGCGGCGACGATTTGCTCTGCGGCTTCGCGGCCGGCCTCGTGCTCTGGCACGGCCGGGAGGCCGAGGCCCGGTCGATTGTCGCCGCGGCCGCTCCCCGCACCACCCGGCTGGCGGCCGAGCTGCTCCGCTGCGCCGCCCGCGGTGAGTTGCCCGAACCCGCCCACACCCTGCTCGAATCGGGCGATCCGGAGCCGCTCCGGCGTTTCGGCCACTCCAGCGGCCGCGCTCTCCTGCTGGGGCTCAGCCTCGCATGCTGAAGGTCGAACTGAAGCGCCGCACCTACCACGACTCGATCGTGCTCATGCTCGCCTCGCGCCGGATGCTGGAGCAGCCGGGGGTGACGGCGGCGATGGCGGCCATGGCTACCGAGTTCAACCTCCACTTGCTGCGGGAGGCCGGGCTCTGGTCGGAAGCTCTGGAATCGGCGCAGCCGGACGACCTGGTGCTGGCCGCCCGCGGGGAAGCCGCCGGAGCCGCCATCGAAGCCGGGCTGGCGGCGCTGGCGGAGCGGGCGCCGGTCTCGGGCGGGGCCACCACCCGGCCGCCCCGCACGCTGCGAACCGCCGCCCGCGAGCTGGCCGGCGCCAACCTGGCGGTGATCTCAGTGCCCGGCGAGCACGCCGCCTGGGCGGCCTGGGACGCCCTCCAGCAGGGGCTCAACGTCTTCTGCTTCTCGAACCACGTCTCCCTGGCCGACGAGCGGCGCTTGAAGGAAGAGGCGCTGGCCCGCGGCCTGCTCTGCATGGGCCCCGACTGCGGAACATCGATCATCGATGGCACCGGCCTGGGTTTCAGCAACGCCGTGCCTCGGGGCCGGGTGGGGATCGTGGGCGCCTCGGGCACTGGCATCCAGCAGTTGAGCTGCCTGCTCGCTCACCAGGGGGTGGGGGTGTCGCAGGCGATCGGAGTGGGCGGCCGCGACCTGGCCCCCGAGATCGGTGGACTGATGACCCGGGAAGCGGTGCGCCGCCTCGACCAGGATCCCGACACCGACCTGATCGTGGTGGTCTCCAAGCCGACCCGGGTGCCAGTGCCCCTGAGCGCCCGCAAGCCTCTGGTCAACGCCGTGCTGGGAACAGGCCCCGATCTCACCGAGGTGGCCCTGGCGGTGGGTGGTGGCCGCCTCCCGGAGGATCCCGAGCCAGCCGCTTGGGACGGTGAGGTGACCGGCATCTTCTCCGGGGGAACCCTGCGCGACGAGGCCGCCCTGATCTGGGCTGGCGATCCCCGGTTCACAGCGGTGGACTACGGCGACGACCGCTTCACGCGGGGGCGGCCGCATCCAATGATCGACAATTCCCTGCGAATCGAAGCGATCCGGGCCGCCCGAGGCCTGGTCTACCTCGACGTGGTGCTGGGCCGAGGGGCTCACCCCGACCCGGCGGCGGAGCTGGCGGAAGCCATCCAGGGGCGCCCGGCGGTGGTCGTCCTGATCGGGGTGGAAGCGGATCCGCAAGGGCTCTCCCGACAGCGCGACGCCTTTCGCGCGGCCGGGGCGCGGGTCTTCCTCTCCAACGCCCGCGCCGCCCGGAGCCTGCTCAGGTGAGCCTGCTCGGCCCGATCCGGGCGGTGACCGCTGGCGCCGCACTACTCCACGAGTCGCTCGACACGCCCAAGCTGGCGGTCGACTGGCGGCCGCCGCTCCGCCGGGTGCCGGTGGCGCCCGCCACCGACCGGGCCAACCGCGAGGCGGTCACCCGGCTGGTGGAGGCGAGGCCGAGGTGGATCGGTGTCGGCGTGGCCCGCGACTTGATTCCCGGCATGCGCGACGACCTGTTGCTCCACGCCGGACCCCCGCTCGCCCTCGACCAGGCTTCGGGCCCGATGCGGGGCGCCCTGGAAGGCGCCCTGCGCCTGGAGGGACGCGACTCCGCCGACCTTTCCCCCTGCCACCATCACCAGGCGGTGGGCCCGATGGCCGGAGTGATCAGTGCTTCGATGCCGGTGGTGGTGGTGGAGGACGCTGCCACCGGTATCCGGGCCTACTCCAACCTCAATGAGGGCCTGGGCCGGGTGCTCCGCTACGGCGCCAACGATGACACGGTGCTGGAGCGACTGCGCTGGATGGGACGCGTGCTCGGGCCCGACCTGGCCCGGGCCCTGGAGTYGGGTCCGATCGACCTGGGCTCGATCAACCAGCGGGCGCTCCAGATGGGCGACGAACTCCACAACCGCCACCGGGCGGCCACCTCGCTGCTTTTCCGCGAACTGGCCCTGCGCGGGCTCCCCACCGAGTCGCTGCGCTTCATCGACGCCAACGACTACTTCTACCTCAACCTGGTGATGGCGGCCGCTAAAGCGGCTTGCGAGGCGGCCGCGGGTATCCCGGACAGCACGATGGTGATCACCATGGCCCGCAACGGCACCGAGTTCGGGATTCGGGTCGCGGCCGCCCCCGAACGCTGGTTCACGGCACCGGCGGCGGTGCCGGTGGGCCTGTTCCTGGGCGGCTACTCACAGGCGGACGCCAACCCCGACATCGGCGACAGCGCGATCACCGAGACCTACGGTCTGGGTGGCTTCGCGATGGCCGCCGCCCCCGCCATCGTCCGTACCGTGGGCGGCGACGTCGGCACGGCGGAAAACACCACCCGCGAGATGTACGAGATCACCCTCGCCGAGAACCCCAACCACCAGTTGCCGGCCCTCGACTTCCGGGGCAGTCCAACCGGGATCGACCTGCGCCGGGTGGTCGAGACCGGCATCCAGCCGCTGATCAACACCGGCATCGCCCACCGCCAGCCCGGCATCGGTCAGATCGGAGCCGGCCTGGTCCGGGCTCCGCTGGAGCCGTTTTTGGCCGCCTTCGACGAGCTGATGGACGGGGTCCCGACCTCGCTCTGACCGCGCTCCGGTGGGCTTTGCTTTACGCTGAGCGGCCTATGAGGATGCTCGACCTGACCCAGGACTTCTCGATGCACACGCCGGCCTTCGCCGGTTATGCCGGTCCCGCCATCCGCTGGGTCAAGCGGCTGGCCTTCGAAAAGGCCGGCGGGCAGGAGGTCACCATGACCCTGCACGTGAGCACCCACCTGGACGCCCCGGCCCACTTCTTTTCCGGAGGCAAGTTCATCGGCGACCTCGATCTCGACTTCCTGGTCGGCCCCGCCTGCGTGGTCGACCTGGAACGGATGGGGGCCGGCGACTACGACGTCTACGGGCCCGAGCATTTCGAACGGTGGGAGCGGGAGACCGGCATCGAGATCCGGCGCGGCGACATCCTGGTGATCCACACCGGCTATCACCGGCACTACCCGGAGAACTGGACCGACCGCTCCCAGGTCGACGAGACCAGATACTTCATCCGTCATCCCGGCCCCACCCGAGACTTCGCCGAGTGGGTGCTGGAGCGCGGCATCCGCTGGCTGGCGGTCGACGCCGGCAGCGCCGACCACCCGATGAACACGGTCATCCAGCGGCTGCGGGCGGACGAGGCGGAGGAGGCGGAGGCCAAGCTGGGCCGGCCGCTGTCGGAGATCTTCCCGAAGGCCGACTACCAGATCATGCACACGCTGCTCTTCCCCCACGACGTCATCCACATCGAGAACCTGGGCGGACGGATCGACGAGGTGCTCGACCGCCGGATCACCTTCGGCTGCTTCCCGTGGCGCTTCCAGGGCGGCGAAGCGGCGCTCTGCCGGGCCGTCGCCTTCCTCGAGGACTAGGCGCAGGCCTCAGCCACCCAGCGCCATGAAGCCGCCTCCCTTCGCCTACCATGCCCCGGCCACGGTCGAACAGGCCCTGGAGCTTTTGGCCACCCTCGATGAGGCCAGGGTGCTGGCCGGCGGTCAGTCGCTGATACCCATGCTGAACTTCCGGCTGGCGCGCCCCGCCCATCTGGTCGACATCAACCGGCTGTTCGAGCTGGCGCGGGTCGAGGCGCGGGACGGCGGGGTGGCGATCGGCGCCACCGTTCGCCAGGCCGATGCGGAACGGCATCCACTGGTGCGGGAGCGCTGCCCCCTGCTGCCGCTGGCGCTTCGCCAGGTCGCCCACGCGGCGATCCGCAACCGGGGCACGGTCTGTGGATCGATCGCGCATGCCGACCCCGCCGCCGAACTGGGCGCCTGCCTGCTCGCGCTCGACGGCCACGTGGTGGCCCGCTCCGCCGCCGGTCTCCGCTCGATCCCCGCCGCTGAACTCTTCCAGGGACCTTTCGAGACCACCTTGCGCCCCGACGAGCTGCTGGTCGAGGCCTGGTTCCCCGATCACGGTCCCGACGTGGCCCTGGTCGAGGAGACCCGCCGCCATGGAGACTACGCGCTGGCCGGGGTGGCCCGGGCCGGCCGGCGGTACGCGCTCTTCGGGGTGGCGCCCACCCCGGTCCTGGCCGATCCGGCGGAACCGGTGCGGGGACTCAGCCCGAGCCACGACCTGGAGGCATCCGCCGAGTTCAAGCTCGATTTGGTGCGGATCCTGATGGAGAGGGCGAGCCCCCGGTGATCCGGGTCAACGGCGTCGAGCAACCGCCACCAGTCAGCCCCCGGCTTCTGCTCTCCGACTATCTGCGCCACCAGGTCGGCCTGACCGGCACCCACGTCGGCTGCGAGCACGGAGTTTGCGGCTGCTGCACGGTGCTGCTGGACGGGCGGCCGGTTCGCTCCTGCCTGATGCTGGCGGTGCAAGCGGAGGGCCACGAGCTGACCACGGTAGAGGGCCTGGCCGGCCCCGGCGCCCCTCTCCACCCGGTCCAGCGGGCCTTCTCCGAGTGCCACGCGCTACAGTGCGGCTTCTGCACTCCGGGCCTGTTGCTCACGATCGCCGCCTTCCTGGCCGAGCGGCCCCAGCCCACGCCCGAGGAGATCGACGAAGCGATCTCCGGCAACCTCTGCCGGTGTACCGGGTACGCCAGCATCCGGCGGGCGGTGGCGAGGGCGGCCGAACTCAACCAGGAGCCGCGGGAGACCGGATCGTGACCACCCGCTTCTTCGGAGAGCGGGTGCGCCGGAGCGAGGACGAGCGCCTGCTTCGCGGCCTCGGCCGCTTCACCGACGACATCGACCAGGGCGCCCTCCACGGCCACCTGGTGCGGTCGCCGCATGCTCATGCCCGGATCCTGTCGATCGACGTCGACGCCGCCCGCGCCGCTCCCGGGGTGCACGCCGTCTACACCGCGGCCGACCTTCCCTTCGGCGACCTCGACCTGCCCCTGCTCATCCCTCATCCCTGCCTGACCCACGGCCGCACCCAACGCTGCCTGGCCTCGGAGGTGGTCCGCTACCAGGGTGAGGCGGTCGTCTTCATCGTGGCCGAGGACCGCTACCTGGCCGAGGACGCGGCTGAGCTGGTGGAGATCGCCTATGCGCCATTGCCAGCGGTGATCACGCCCGAGGCGGCGCTTCGGGCCGAGCACCTGGTCCATCCGGACGTGCCCGGCAACGTCGCCGCCGAGTTGACCCAGCAGCGGGGAGACGTGGCCGCCGCCCTGGCCACCGCCCCTCACCGCCTTCGGCTCCGGCTCCGGATCGAGCGAGGCGCGGCCAGCCCGCTCGAGGCGCGAGCGGTCTGGGCCAACTGGGACGGCGCCGAGCGCCGCCTCCTGGTCTACGACTCCACCCAGTCACCGACCTCGATCCGGGGCGGCCTGGCGGTGCTCTTCGGCCTGCCCGAATCGTCGGTCGAAGTGATCGCCCCCGACGTCGGCGGCGGCTTCGGGCCGAAGATCATGCTCTTCCACCCGGACGAGTTGCTGGTGCCGCTGGCCGCGATCCGGCTGGGGCGGCCGGTCAAGTGGACCGAGGACCGACTCGAGCACTTCACGGCCGTCAATCATGAGCGGGCGCAGGTGCACGAGGTGGAGGTGGGCTTCGATGACGCCGGCCGGATCCTGGCCCTCGACGTCGACTTCCTGCACGAAGCCGGCGCCTACACTCCATACGGCGTGGTGCTGCCGGTCATCACCGCCGCCCAGACCACCGGCCCCTACCGGGTCGACGCCTACCGCAGCCGCTTCCGAGACCTCTACACCAACGCCACCCCGACGTCTCCCTACCGGGGGGCCGGCCGGCCGCAGGGCTGCTTCGTCATGGAGCGCACCCTGGACGCGATCGCCGCCAAGCTCGACCTCGACCGGGTCGAGGTGCGACGGCGCAACTTGCTCCAGCCCGACCAGCTTCCTTACGACACCGAGATCGCCTGGCAGGACGGCGGCACCGCGGTCTACGACAGCGGCAACTACCCGGAATTGCTGCGCCGGGCCATGGCCGCCCTCGGCCCCCGCCCGCCAGGCGAGAACGTGGGGCTCGGCCTGGCGGTCTATGTCGAGGGCACCGGGGTCGGGCCCTATGAGGGCGCGCACGTGCAGGTGCTGGTGAGCGGCAAGGTGGTGGCCGCGACCGGCATCCCCACCCAGGGTCAGTCCCATGCCACCGTGTTCAGCCAGATCGTGGCCGATGAGTTGGGGGTCCGGCCCGAGGACGTGGAGGTGCGCAGCGGCGACACCCGCCGCTTCCAGTGGGGGGTCGGCACCTTCGCCTCGCGGGGGGCGGTCACCGCCGGCAACGCCATGCGCAAGGCGGCGCGGCAGGTGGCCGACAAGGCCAGGCGGATCGCCGCCGAGCAACTGGAGGCGGATCCCGCCGACCTGATCCTGGAAGGCGGGGCGGTGCGGGTCAGAGGCGCGCCCGGCCGGGCGATCCCCCTCTCGGTGGTCTCGGTGCTCTCCAACCCGATCCGCTATGCGTTCGGAGGCGGCACCGAGCGCGCCACCCAGTTCCAGTCCCGGCCCCGGCCGGGACCGCCGCTGCCGGAGGGCGAAGCCCCCGGGTTGGAGGCCACCGCCTACTTCAGCCCGTCAGGCTCGACCTGGGCCTCGGGCTGCCACGCCGCCTGGGTGCATGTCGACCCGGCCACCTACCGGCTGCGGATCCTGCGCTACGCGGTGGTGCACGATTGCGGAAGGGTGATCAACCCGATGGTGGTCGAGGGGCAGATCCAGGGCGGGGTGGCCCAGGGGATCGGCGGCGCCTTTTACGAGCGCCTGGTCTACGACGCTGGCGGGCAACTCCGGAATCCCACCTTCATGGAATTCCTGATGCCCTACTCGACCGAGATCCCGGACCTTGTCATCGACCATCTGGAAACGCCGTCGCCGCTCAATCCGCTCGGCATCAAGGGTGCTGGCGAGGCSGGCACGATTCCGGTCGCGGCGGTGCTGGCGGGCGCGATCGAGGAGGCTTTGGGGTTGCCGATCAGGGAGATGCCGCTCTGGCCGGACCGGCTCTTCCAGCTGGTTCGTTCTCCGTCCCCACCCTGACCGATCCGGCCCTCGCCGGCCGCGGCTCAGGACTCGGCGAGGGCAACCTCGAGCACCATCCCGTGGCGGGCGAGCACCTTCACGGTGGCGCCAGCCGGCACCCGGCCGGCGACCGACACCGCCGGCCAGATCGAACCCGCCGCCCAGATCGAGCCCTCCGGGTCGAGGTCTTCCTCGGCCAGGCCCAGGCTGCCCACCAGCGCATCGGCGCCGGCTGGCGAGGACCGGCTGCGGGCGGTGAGCGCCTTGCCGACCACAAAAGCGAAGAAGGCACCGGTGACCAGCGCCGCACCCGTCACCAAGAGCGGGTTGACGCCCAGGCCGACCGGGCCGGTGTCGACCAAGAAGGCGCCGCCGAGCAGCAGCGCGATCACCCCGCCAGCGGTCAGCACCCCATGGGTGGCGGCCTTGATATCGACCACGAAGAGCACCAGCGCGAAAACCAGGAGGAGCGCGGCCCCCAGGTTGACCGGGAGACTGGAAAGCGAGATCAGGGCCAGCAGCCCCGAGATCACGCCTACCGTGCCGGGCAGGATCGCGCCCGGGATCAGCACCTCCCCGACCAGGCCGAAGATCGCCAGCAACAGCAACAGGAACGCCACGTCGGGATTGATCAGAGCGTGCAGCAACCGCTGGTACCAGGGCATCGAGGAGTCCTCGACGGTGGCCCCGGCCAGGTTGAGCGTGACGCTGTCGCCGTTGGGGCGGGTCAGGCGGCGCCCGTCCAGCGCTGAGAGCAGCTCGGCCTCGCTTCGGGCCTCGAGGTCGGCCACGTGCAGCGAGACCGCTTCGGTGGCGCCGATATTGACGCTCTCGCGCACCGCCCGCTCGCACCAATCGGGATTGCGGCGGTGTAGTTCGGCCAGGTTGCGGATTCGCGCTACGGCGTCGTTCAGCACCTTGCGCCCGAGGTCGCCACCGAGGTCGGCGCCGCTTGCCGCGATCGGGTGGGCCGAGCCGAGGTTGGTGCCTGGAGCCATGGCCAAAATGTCGGCCGACTGAGCGACGAAGAGCCCGGCGGAGTCACCCCGGGCGCCGGCCGGTGAGATGTACACTGCCACCGGCACCTTCGAATTGAGGAGCGCGGTCGTGATCTCGTCCATCGAGGTCGAGATCCCTCCCGGGGTGTTCATGATCACCAGCAGGAGCGCGGCCCGCCGGGCCTCGGCCTGCCCCACCTCCTGGCGCATGTAGTGCGCCGTCACCGGATTGATCTCGTCGACTACCTGGGCTCGCAGAACCAGCGGCGCCTCGGCCCGGGCCGCGATCGGCGCCCCGGTGACTGCCAGTCCACCCAGGGCCAGGAGCAATCCGATCGCCCTACGGGCCTCGGCCAAGCCGTTCATGCCCCGAGTATGGGCCGAGGCGCCGGGTTACGGCGGATGGCCGTTGCCGCGCACCCACCGGCAGACCCAGGCCGCCGATCGCGGCGTCTGCGGCATGAGCCGGAGTTGGCTGAACCCGGTGCATTCTGGCACCTGCGGCTCGAATCACCCGAAGCTCTCACTTCCGCTCAACTTCGATGGTGGAACCCAGCCCGGATTTTCACCACCTCGCGCGAGCTCACCGGCGCCACCGCCACTTAAAAAAAGGGCTCCTCGCTGTTTCAAGTGGGTAGCCCGAAGCTGAGCTTGCCGGCGGT
>JRHI01003028.1_pt1 | contig 10511 bp, 5 predicted proteins | sample 215371 | NCBI WGS metagenome assembly JRHI01 (sample SAMN02929681, study PRJNA255918) | sediment metagenome | biome: cave system; feature: Ice Cave; material: Sediment; isolation source: sediment from deep within a dark volcanic ice cave with no known source of... ... | reverse complement strand
GCATCGAACCCGTCATCCGTCTCGACGCGCTCTTCCCGCCGCCGCCCGCGAGCGCGCACCCGGTCGAGGGCGCGCGAACGGGCAATGGTCAGCAGCCAGACTTTGGCGGAGCCGCGCTTCGCCTCGAAGCGGCCGGCCTCGCGCCACACCTGCCAGAAGGTGTCCTCCACTACGTCGTCCGCGTCATCGGCGTCCCCCAGCATCCGCGTGGCCAGCGCGCCCACGACCCCCTGCCAGCGGTCGAACAGCTCGCCGAGCGCACGCTCGTCTCCGGCGGCAATCCGCTCGACCAGGACCTGGTCGGGCGTGCCATCGCCTCTCTGTTTGAGGTACGCCGGTGCTGGGGAGGGTGGATGCATGGGAGAGACCAAATAATAGCAGCGGCCCCCCGATCCGGCGACCGCAGGATGGTTCGGGCGACCACGCCGGGACGGCGTTGGGCCTGCATCGGCCTCCGCCTGAAACCCGGCGCCCGCCCCTTGCGTACGGTGCAAGTGCTCACTTGCTTTGTGTGCAAGCAACCACTTGCACCGCTGCCGGTGCGGCTCCCTTACGATCGCCCGAACACGCCAGGACGTCCCATGCCCGTACCCACCCGCGACCAGATCCTTTCCGCCGCCGCCCGCCTGTATGGCGAGCACGGTTTTCGCGGCACGACGACCCGGGGCATTGCCGACGAGGCGGGTGTCAACGAAGTGACGCTCTTTCGCCTGTTCGGCAGCAAGACGGCGCTCCTGCTCGAGGCGCTTCGCACCCACGGGGTGACGCCTCCCTCGGCTGAACTGCCTGAGCGGCCGGTTGATCCGCTGCGCGAACTCACCGGCTGGTGCGTGCACAAGCGGCGCGCGATGAGCAGCGTGCGCTCGATCATCCGGAAGTCCATGAGCGAGTTCGAGGAAAATCCTGAGATGCCCAAGTGCATGACCCAAGGTGCCACGCAGACACACCAGGCGCTGCGCCTGTATCTCGAGCGGCTCAAGACGGCCGGGTTCATTCCGCAGGACGCGGACTCGGGTACGGCCGGAGGGATGCTCATGAGCGCGCTCTTTCACGACGCCGTTGCCCGCGATGTAATGCCACACATTTTCCCGCAACCGTCGTCCTCGGCACCGGCCAGCTATGCACGGCTCTGCCTGCGTTCGCTCGGGTACGATGCGGCGGCCGCGAAAACACAGCGGCCGCGCCGCAACCGCCGCGCCGCCGTTGCCGGCCTGCTCCTGCTCGCCGGGAGCACGATCGCGCCCATTCCGGCGCGCGCGCAACAGCCGGTGGCGCCGACCGCCGCCATCTCACTCGCCGACGCGCTGCGGCTCGCCGAGCGGGTGAGCCACACCGTGCGCACCGCCGAGGCCGGCGTGCTCCGCGCGCGAGGGCAGCAGTACCAGGCCCGGGCCCAGTACCTGCCGCAGGTGAGCGGATCGGCGAACTACCAGCGCACGATCGAAAGCCAGTTCCAGGCGATCAGCAAGCAGAGTGGCGGCGGCGGCGCCTCCAAGGACACGAGCAGCGGAAGCCTTGCCAACAGCCCCATCTCGAAGATTTTTGCGGCGCCCAACACCGTGATCCTCGGTCTCACCTTTTCGCAAAACCTCTTCACCGCCGGCCGGCTCGCCGCCGCATCGCGCGGCGCGAGCGCGGCGCGCACATCGGCGGAGATCGGCCTCGACGCGGCCAGGGCCCAAGTGGCGGTCGATGTGGCGCAGGCCTATTTCGATGCCGTCGCGAGCGATCAGCTCGTGCAGATCGCCGACAGCACCCTTGCCCAGTCGGGACGCACGCTTTCGCAGATCGAGCTCTCCAAGTCGGTAGGCTCGTCGGCGGAGTTCGACGTGCTTCGGGCTCGCGTGGCGCGAGACAACCAGCGGCCGGCCGTGATTCAGGCACGGGGAAACCGCGACGTTGCGATGCTGCGGCTGCGCCAGCTGCTCGGTATTCCGCTGAGCCAGCCGCTCACGCTCACCACGCCCATTCGCGACGAGGGGGCCGCGGGGGCGGCGCCGACGGGAATCGACCTCTCGCGCGGTATCGACATTCCGGGAATGGAGCGCGTGGTCGTGCCCGACACCGGCGTGAGCCGGCGCTCGAGCGTGCGGCAGGCGGAGGCGAATGTGTCGGCGCAGGAATACGCGTTACGCGCGCAACGGTGGAACCGGTTGCCGTCCGTGCAGCTCAACTCGAACTACCAGCGCTTCGCTTACCCGGCCGACGGCACCTTCCTGCCGAACTCGTTCGCACTCTTCTATCCGAACTGGACCGCGTCGGTGGGACTCTCGTTTCCGGTGTTCGCCGGCGGACGGCTCACCGGCGACCAGATGGTAGCGGAGGCGAATCTCGCCGAGGCCCGGCAGTCACTGGCGCAGGTGACAGAGTTCGCCGCGCTCGACGTGCGCACCACGCTCAACCAGCTCGAGCAGGCGAACGCGTCGTATGCCGCGAGCGTCGGAACCGATGCCCAGGCGGCCCGTGCGTATGCCATTGCCGAGGTGCGTTTCGCCGAGGGGATCTCCACGCAGGTGGAGCTGCAGCAATCGCGCACGCAGTATGAGCAGGCGCGGCTCAATCGCGTGCTCGCCGCGCGTGACCTCGAGGTGGCGCGGCTCCGCGTGGCTTTCCTGAAGGACCTGCCGGTGAGCGGCGTGACCGCGCCGGCCAGGCGATGACCCCTCCACCGATGATCGTTCGAATGAGCACCCCTACGAGAGAGTCTTTCATGCCTGCGCCCCGCACTGCCCTGACGTTGCTGCTCACCGCTGTTCTCGCCGCATGCGGCAAGCCGACTGCCGACGCCGCCGCCTCCAGCGCGCCGACGACGGTCAACATCGGCGCCGAGGCGATCGCCGTGGTGGGGATGGCCACGCTCAGCAGCGGCCCGGCGATTTCGGGTTCACTGGTAGCCGACAAGACCGCGTCCATTCGCGCCGAGGTGGCCGGGCCGGTGGTGGCGGTGCTGGTCGAGCCGGGCGTGCGTGTGGCGCAGGGCGCCGCGCTTGCCCGCATCGAGGACTCCGCCATTCGGGAGGCCTGGCTCTCCGCCAAGAGCGGTGTCACGCAGGCGCAGCTCGCGTTCGACGTGGCGAAGCGCGAACAGGAGCGGGCCGAGAAACTGCTTGCGGCCGGCGCGATTGCCGAGAACGCCCTGGAGGCGGCGCGGCGAAATGCGGCGGGCGCGCAGGCACTGCTCGACGACGCCAAGTCGCGCATCGCGAATGCGCAGAAAAACCTGGACAACACGGTGATCAGGTCGCCGTACTCCGGCGTCGTGAGCGAGCGGCAGGTCAATGCCGGCGACGTGGTGAGCCCGGGTACGATGCTGTTCACCGTGGTTGACCCGAGTACCATGCGGCTCGAGGGTGCGGTGCCTGCCGATCAGCTCGGTGAGGTGCGGCTGGGCGAGCCGGTGACGTTCGAGGTAACGGGCTATCCGGGTCGCTCGTTCGAAGGACGCATCACCAATATTTATCCGAGCGCCGATCCGCAGACGCGGCAGGTACGGCTGTACGTGCGCATTCCGAACTCGGGGCGCGGGCTCGTGGCGGGACTCTACGCCACCGGGCGCGTCTCGAGCGTGACTCGCCGTGGACTGACCGTGCCGCTCAATGCCGTGGACCAGCGCGGACTGAAGCCAGTGGTGCTGCGGCTCAAGGGTGGCCGCACCGAGCGAATTTCCGTGTCGGTCGGCGTGCGCGACGAGGGGACTGAACGACTGGAGCTGACGGCGGGCGTCGCGGAAGGCGACACGCTGTTGATGGGTGCGGCGCAGGGTATCACGCCGGGCACTCCGGTGCGGGTCTCGCCGGCTGCGCCGGCGGCCGACCAGCAGAAGAAGCGATAGGGAGCGACCATGTTCATCTCCGATTTCGCGATCAAGCGGCCCGTCGTCACCATCGTCGCCATGGTGGCGCTGGTGGTGTTCGGCCTGTTCTCGATGGCCCAGCTGCAGACCGACGAGTTCCCCGACATCGTGCAGCCCATCGTCAACGTGGCGGTGCCGTACCCCGGCGCTGCGCCCGACGTGGTGGAGCGCGAGGTGCTCAATCGCATCGAAGAAGCGGTCTCCGGCATCAGCGGCGTGGACCGCATGCAGGGCACCGCCCAGGACGGCTTCGCAAACCTGACGGTGTACTTCGTATTCGAGAAGGATATCCAGCAGGCATCGCAGGACATTCGCGACAAGATTTCGGCGATCCGCGACCAGCTCCCGTCAGAAATGAAGGAGCCGATTCTGTCGCGGTTCGACCCGTCGGACCAGCCGATTGTGCAGCTGTCGCTCAACTCGAGCACACTCGACGCGCCGAACCTCACGCGGCTGGCCGATCCGGGGATGACGAAGGAGTTGCGGTCGATTCCCGGAGTCGCCGAGGCCACGATCGTGGGGGGCGTGGTGCGCGAGCTGACGGTGGAGATGAAGCCGGACGCCATGCAGGCGGCCGGCGTGAGCGTCCCGCAGCTGGTGGCGGCGCTCCAGCAGCAGAACATCGCCGCGCCAGTGGGCAAGGTGAACGGCATTCTCGACGAGCGGTCTATCCGGCTCAAGGGAAAACTCGAGACGCCGCAGGATTTCCTGAATCTCGTGGTGGCCGAGAAGGGCGGGCGCATCATCCGGCTCGGCGAAGTCGCGAATGCCCGAGACGGCACGGCGGAAGCGACGACCGCGGCGCTGTTCAACGGGCGCGACGCCGTCGGTCTGCTGGTGAAGAAGTCGAAGGGGTACAGCACGTCGCAGGTGGCGGCCGAAGTGCTGACGAAGGTGAACGCCATTCGCGCCACCCTGCCGCCGGGCACGAAGCTCGATGTCGTGCAGAACTCCGGCGACCGCGTGGAACGCTCGGTGGCGAATGTCGAGGAGGCGCTCATCGAGGGCGCCCTGCTCACGGTGCTCGTCGTATTCCTCTTCCTGAATTCGTGGCGGTCCACGGTGATCACCGGGCTCGCGCTGCCGGTATCGGTGCTCTCGAGCTTCATCGCGGTGCATGCGTTCGGCTTCACGCTCAACACGATGTCGCTGCTCGGGCTGTCGCTCGCGATCGGCATTCTGATTGACGACGCGATCGTGGTGCGCGAGAATATCGTGCGGCATATCGAAATGGGGAAGGACCATTTCCGGGCGTCGCACGAAGGTACGGATGAGATCGGCATGGCGGTGACGGCGACGACGTTTTCGATCGTGGCCGTGTTCGTGCCGATCGCCTTCATGGGTGACGTGGCGGGACAGTGGTTCAAGCCGTTCGCGCTCACGATCGCCTGCTCGGTGCTCGTGTCGCTCTTCGTGTCGTTCTCGCTCGACCCGATGCTCTCGGCGTACTGGGCCGACCCGCAGGTGGAATCGCACGAGCGCCGGAATGTGGTGGCCCGCCTGCTTGACCGATTCAACAAGTGGTTCGACCGGCAGACGCAGCGTTACACGCGCGTGATCGGCTGGGCGCTCGACCACCGCTGGATCATGGCCGGGCTCGCCATCGGTGCCTTTGTGGGTGCGATCGTGCTCCAGGTGAAGTTCGGCGGGTTCGGATTCGTTCCGGAATCCGACCGGAGCGAGGTGTTCATACAGGTGCAGACGCCGCCGGGGTCGAACCTCGAGTACACCCGCATGAAGAGCGAGGAGGCTGCGCGCATTGCGCGCAACCATACGGACCTCACCGCGTACACCTTCACCACGGTGGGCGGCAGCGGGGCCGGGCAGATTCCCGGCGGGGCGGTGAGCTCCGCCGACCTCGGCAGCGTGTACGTGCACATGCAGAAGAAGGTGGACCGCAAGCTGAGCCAGGCCGAGTTCGGTGAGGTGCTGCGGAGAGACATGAAGACGGTGGGCGGCGCCAAGGTGTTCGTGTTCACGAGCGGGTTCGGTGGTGCGCGCAAGCAGATCCAGATGGAACTGCGTGGCCCGGACGCGCGCATGCTCGGCTCCATCGCCGATTCCGTCATGGGGATCGTGCAGAAACTGCCGGGAGCGGTGGACGTCGGGCTCTCGACGAAGGGGCAGAAGCCGGAACTCGAGATCAAGCTGAACCGCGCCCTCGCAGGTTCGGTGGGCGTGACCGCGGGGCAGGTGGCGCAGGCGCTGCGGCCGGCGTTCGCCGGCATCGACGCCGGTGACTGGGTGGATCCGTCGGGCGAGAACCGCAAGGTGCGCATACGGCTCGCCCCTGAAGCGCGCACGCGCACCGCCGATATCGAGCGCATTCCACTCATCGTGGGCGCTCCGGGAGGCGGCCGGCAGAGCACGATGCCGCTCGGACAGATCGCGACCGTGACGCGTGGCCTCGGGCCTGCCCTGATCAGTCACCTCGACCGCGACAACGTGGTGGTGGTGGAGGCGAACACTCAGGGACGCTCGCTTGGTGAAGTGAACGCTGAAATCCAGAACGCGCTGAAGGGCTTCGCACTGCCTCCGGGCTACCGGTTCACGTCGGGCGGTGAGGTGCGCGACCAACAGAAAGTGTTCAGCCGGATGTTCTCGGCGATGGGGCTCGCCCTCCTGCTCATGTACCTGATTCTCGTGATGCAGTTCGGCTCATTCCTGGAACCACTGGCGATCATGATGGCCCTGCCGCTCTCGCTCATCGGCGTGGTGCTGGCGCTCATCATCACGAAGGGCACGCTGAACATCATGTCGCTCATCGGCGTAATCCTGCTGATGGGGATCGTGGCGAAGAACGCCATCCTGCTCATCGACTTCGCGAAATGGGGACAGGAGCGCGGGCAGTCGCGTCGCGACGCGATCATCGAGGCCGGACGCGTGCGCCTGCGGCCGATCATGATGACGACGCTCGCGCTCATCGCCGGCATGATTCCGGTGGCGCTCGGACGTGGCGAAGGAGCGGATTTCCGGGCGCCGCTCGGGCGGGCCATCATTGGCGGCGTGATCACGTCCACCTTCCTGACGCTGCTCGTCATTCCGACGATCTACGAGATACTGGATGACCTGCGCCTGTGGCTCGCCGGAATGTTCCATGTGCCCACGCGGCCGAAGACGGAGGAGTACATGATTCCGCGCGAGGCGCGCGCGACCGTCGCGTCGGAAGCCAAGCTGTAGCGCGGCCGCTCAGTTCCAGCGGAACAGTTTCAGCGCGAGGGCGAAGCAGGCCAGGGTCCAGGCGAGGATGACGGCGAGCTCCGGGAATACCCCCGCGACCGACGCCCCCTCGAGCATGTTCGCACGGAGCGCGTCATTCACCGCGGTGAGCGGGAGTGCGCGTAAGAGCGGCTGCATGACGGCGGGAAAGTGGCTTGAGGCGAAGAACACGCCCGACAGGATCCACATGGGGAGCATTGCGGCGTTCATGAGGCCCGAAGCCCCTTCCATGGTCTTCACCCGCGAGGAGATCAGCAGGCCGAGGCCGCTGAAGCAGAGCGAGCCCAGCACGCAGATGAGCGCCAGCACCCAGAGGGGACCGCTCAACGGCACGCCGAACGCGAGCACGCCGAACCCGATGAGGGCGGCGACCTCGAGCACCAGCAGGCAGAGGCGAGACAGCAGGAACGACCCGAGGAACTGCACCCGCGACATCGGCGTGGCCACCAGCCGTTTGAGCAGCTTCTTGCGGCGCATATCCACGAGCGCGAACCCTAGTCCCCACACGCCGCTGCCCAGCAGGTTCATGCCGAGCAGGCCGGGGATCACGAAGTCGATGTATCGCGAGCCCCGTTCGGTGACATAGCTGTCCGCCGTGGTGACCCGGTCGCGGCGGCCCAGGGCGCGTTGCAGCGCGTCGTCGAACAGGAGCCGTGCTGTTCGTGATTCCTCGCGCTCCGGGTCGAAACGATAGCTGACGGCATTGGCGCCTGCGTCGACCGCGACGAGCGCGACACGACCGGTGCGCAACGCCGCCAGCGCCGAGTCACGTGTCATCGGCTTGACGGTGATACCCTTCGCGGCGGCGAGCGTGGTTGCGAAGTCGACGTGCCCGGGTTCCGCACGCTCCACCACCGCGACGGCCACGGTGCCCGGCCCGCGGTTCCGGAAGGCGAGGCCCAGACCGGCGGCCATCAGGATCGGAAAGATGAACACCCAGAACATGGCTTCGGGTTCACGCATGAACTCGCGAAAGCGCACGAGCGTGAGTTGCACCAGCTGGGCATCACGCCACGTTCGTGGCGCGCGCGCGCTCCGGCCGGTCTCTCGGCTGGCGTCATTCATCGCGCAGGTGCCTCCCCGTGAGCGACACGAACACGTCTTCGAGGGTGGTCGGCGCGGTGTACATCGCGCTTGCCGGTTTCGGGAGCGCCGCAATCAGCTCCCTTGGCGTGCCGCGGGCGATGACGGTGCCGTGGTCCACGATCGCAATCCGGTCGCAGAGCCGCTCCGCTTCTTCCATGTAATGCGTGGTGAGGACGATCGAGCGGCCCGACGCGCGAAAGCGGTCGATCACATCCCACATCTGACGGCGCGACTGTGGGTCGAGGCCGGTGGTGGGCTCGTCCAGGAAGAGCAGCTCCGGGTCGCCGATGAGCGCGCACGCCACCGCCACGCGCTGCTTCTGACCTCCCGAGAGCGAGCCGATACGTGCGCTCGCTTTGTCGACGAGCTGCACCAGGCCAAGCACGTGGTCCACGTCATGCGGCCGGTCGTAAAAACTGCGAAAGAGTACGAGAAGTTCGCGCACGGTAAGCTTCTCCGAGAACTGCGTCTCCTGCAGAGAGATGCCGATGCGTTGGCGAAGCGAAGGTGCGTCGTGCTCCCAGTTGCCGCCCAGTATTTCCACCGAACCTGCGTCACGCGCGATCAGTCCCTCGCAGATCTCCACGGTGGTGGTCTTGCCCGCACCGTTCGGGCCGATGATCCCGAAGCATTCCTGCGCGCGCACCTCCAGGTCGAGGCCGTCGACGGCGACCACGCTGCCGTACGATTTGCGCAGGCCGCGGATCATGAGAACGGGAGGTGGCGGAAGGGCGGTCATGAGGAGGAGCGAGGGCAGAGACACGCGGATGCGGGCAGGGGCAACCAGACCGATGAAATGGACGCGGCGACGGACATGAGCGCAATGCGGTGACGCCGGCGCCCCGCCGCCGAGCCCGACCCAGCCGCGAGACGAAACCGCAGCACCTAATTCGCCGTATCAGAACAACACACCGGGCGAAACCGCCGAGGAGACCGAGTGATGCTTTCCGTGCTGCCGCTCGCGCTGCTGCTGCAGGTTCAGGTGAACGTCGGAGTTGGCGGGCGAGCGGGTCGCGACAGCATGCGCATGGTGCGTGCCGAGGCGCAGGCGCTGCGGCGGGAGCGTCGCGACAGCCTTCGGAAGAATGGCGTTCCCCGTCACATTCCGGTAACCGTGGAACACCTCGCGACGGCGTTTCACGACACGGTGGCGCGCACGCTGCTGCGCCGCGCGCGGATCGCCCGGCTCGAGCAGGACTCGCTGCTGGTCAGCTACGACGCCAAAACCTACCAGCGCATTTCGGCGGGACTCGGTTTCAAGGCGTTCGGCCGGAATCGCCTGCTGTTCCGGCACGAAGATGCGACGCATGTGCGCTGGCAGCGGGGCCGCGGCGCGATGGTGGAGTTCACCGGCCGGCGGACCGCGCTGCCGATCTCGAAGGAAGGGGAGTCGGAAGCGAACGCCGACTTCTCGGGAGACATTTCTCCGCTCCCGTATTTTCCGGGCCGCGAGGCGCTCTGGGTGGGCGGCGGCATTGCGAGAGCCGAAGTGGACGAGCGCGAGCTGGTGCACCCGATCGCCGACGGCGCCGAAGCGTACTACCAGTATGCGACCGGCGACTCGGTCATCATCACCCTGCCGGCCGGGCGACGCATTACGCTGCGTGAGCTTCGCATCACGGCGCGGCAGCCCAAATGGAACGTCACAGTGGGATCGTTCTGGTTCGACCAGGAGACCGCGCATCTCGTGCGCGCGATCTACCGGCTCTCGTCCACCATGGACATCTGGGCGGTGGCCAAGAGCGACGATCCCAAGAGCATGGACGATGTGCCCGCCTGGGTGAAGCCGATGATCTCGCCGATGAAAGTGGACATCTCGGCCATCACGGTGGAGTACGCGCTGCTGAACCAGCGCTTCTGGCTCCCCCGGTCGCAGACGATGGAAGGACTCGCCCAGGTCAGCTTCATGCGCGTGCCGGTCTCTTTCGAACAGCGCTTCACCTACAACGAAGTCAACGGCCTGGATTCGCTGCCGACGATTCCCGCAGTGGAGCGTTCGCGCGTGGCTGCGCTGCGCGACAGCCTGACGAAGGCGGGAACGCCCGTCGCCACGCGTGATTCACTGCTGCGGGCGGCCCGCCGCATCCGGTCGAAGGAGCTGGCCGCGTCGCGTGAGCGTGAATGCGTGGCCACTGGTTCACACACGGCCGTGCATTCTCGCTACGAGGGACTGGTGCAGGTGGTGACGAGCATTCCGTGTGACTCCGCGAAGCTCACCCACTCGCCCGACCTTCCCGGCTCCATTTACGACGCGAACGAGCAGCTGTTCAGCGCCGGCGACCGCCAGGAACTGATGAAGGCGCTCACCTTCGGGCTGCAGCCCGGCTGGGCGCCGCAACGCGCGGTGTTGGAA
>JRHI01003027.1_pt1 | contig 10513 bp, 8 predicted proteins | sample 215371 | NCBI WGS metagenome assembly JRHI01 (sample SAMN02929681, study PRJNA255918) | sediment metagenome | biome: cave system; feature: Ice Cave; material: Sediment; isolation source: sediment from deep within a dark volcanic ice cave with no known source of... ... | reverse complement strand
GACGAGGTGTGCGCCACGGTGCCGCTCCCTGCCCCTGCGCCGCTCATGATGTCTGACGCACGACGGCCAGTCCACCGCAGGTAGGGCACCAGCCCGGCTGCCCATCGCCGGCGATGGGGTAGTCCTTGAGGAGTGTGCCGGTGTGCGTGTTGGCCCCCGACTGGTGGACCAGGAAAGCGGCCAGCTGCACGACGTAGAACTGCCGCGGGTTGGAGTTGATTGGGGGCGGGTTGTTGGTCGCGACCGGCAGGATCATGACGCAATTGTCGTCCTGCCCCGGCGCGCAGCCCTGGAGGCCGGCGATCCGGACCCGGGTCGGCCCCGCCCGCACGCCGTCGAGGGCGTACCAGTACTGCTCGAGGCAGCCGACGTTGTTCCCGAAGTGCTGGCCATGCTGCTCGCACTGGACGTTGTCGTCCTGGTCGGCCAGCCCCTTGAAGCTGTTGTTGCTCAGGCCGCAGCGCGCGATCTGGGGTCCGTGGATGAGGAAGGTCTGGCCGTAAGCGGCGGAGTTGAAGTTGCGGTTGTCCGACAGGATCGACAGGTTCCCGCCGCCGTCGAGCTGGGTGTTGACGCCGCAGACGATGAACGGCCCGTCGCTGATCGTCTGGTGCAACCGCTGCACGTGGGCCGTGGCCGTGGCCGAGGTCGTCACCGTGCCCGGCGCGCCAGGGATAACCCGGATAAAGAAGGTCGGGTGCAACTCGCGCACTGCCACCCGCACCCCGGTCGCCGTGGCCGGCACCCCGCCGGCGCAGGCCCCGACGGCGCGGTCGGCATCGTCGACGAAGTCGCAGGCGGCGATGGACTGGTTGGTCCCTGGGATCCGATTGCTGGGGTGGAGGGCCAGCGTCTGCACCTCGCGCCAGGGCGCCGCGGGGTCGGTGGTGGACCAGCGGAGGATGGCGCGGGCACCGGCCAGGGCCGCGGCGTCGGCCGCGTTCTGCACGGTCCGGCGCTGGGCGAAGGAGAAGCCCAGATCGGTAGCCAGGCCGAGCACGCCGAGCATCCCCGTCAGGAAGACCGCCATGAGAATGAGGATCTGGCCGGTCGAGGCGGACGGCCCATCCGTAGGTGTTGATCTCCGATCGTGCCGGACCTGCTGCTCGTTCATGATACCACCCTCGCCGCTGCGCTGCAGCTGATTGTGATTGAACCCAGCCCGAACCGCTGGAGTAAGGAGGTCGTTAGTGGTTGGAACTGCCGGGAGCCGGTGACGGTGAGCAGGCCGGTCCCGGTGAGCGCGACGCAATCGCCGCTGCACTCGACCGCGACCGTCGTGCCGCGGGCGAGGGCGGGGCTGTGGTTGAGCACGCGGCTTTGGATCCCCGCCGTGTCGCCTGGGAAGTGGGAGCCGTAGCTGGCGCCCTCGCGCACCGCGTTGCGCAGGTCGATGTAGGCGAAGAAGACCTGCCCCAGGTCGAGCGTGCCGAGTAGCAGCACCAGCAGCAGCGGCAGGCCTAAGGCGAGCTCGGCGAGGCTCTGCCCGTGCCGGGACCCGGCACATCTCGTCCCGCCGCGCCACCGCTTGCCGTCGATCCGCCTCGTCGTCGTCATCGTCATTGCCCGCCCGTGATTGCGTATCCGCTACTCCACGTCGACCGTCGCCGAGGAGCGCAGGGTGATCGGAGAGAGCCCCAGGAGGTTCTGGGTGACCGCGCTGAAGCCGGCCGCCGCGCTGATCGTCAGGGTGTCGCGGGCCGGTTGGCAGTTACCGCTGCAGTCGATGGTGATCCCGTCGGCGGTCAGGCCAAGGCCGGTGGCATGGCTGAGGACGGCATTGGTGATGCCCGCGGAGTCGCCCGGCTTGAACTTGCCGTAGCGGGCCCCCTCGCGCACGGCGTTGTGCAGCTCCGAGGAGAGGAAGATGGCGCGGCCGAAGTCGATGGTGCCGAAGACGATCAGGAAAAAGGCGAGGCTGGCCAGCGCGAACTCGACGATCGCCTGCCCGCCGGCAACACCGGAGCGGCCGGGGCGGCCGGGTCGCCCTGCTGGCCGGCGACTCTGGAAACGAGTTCTCCGACCACCGCGCCGGCCGACCTCGCTGTCCATCGCCTGAAACCTCCTCGCCGATCCACTGAGCTTCCGCTGACCCCATGCTAGGGCAACCCGTCGCCGGCGGCGAGATGACCGGCGGCGGAATCCTCGATGTACCGAGGTACCGCCAGCGAGCGTTCTTGGGTACCGGTGCCGCCACACCCACCGGAGCGCTGACGCGACCGGCTGGCGGCGGCGGCCGAGACCGGGGTGATGCGGCGGGTCAAGGACGCGCAGGTTCGCGCGCTGCCTGCCAAGGGCGCCACGGTCGCCGCGATGTTCAGCACGAGGGGTTGAGCCCGCGCGACAGACCGCTCGCCCTGACGATGGGGCGCGTGGGACAGCCTCTATCCACGATCGTTGTCCCCCTTGGGAGCGCCGAGAAAGACCACGACCAGCGCGGCGGCGCGGTCGAGCCATCCTGGCTCGGTGACGTCGATGGGGATCAGGCGGCGATTTCGGCGGAGCCACGTCTGCTGGTGGCGGACATACCGATGCGTGTCCGCTTTGATCCGGGCAACTGCCTCGCTCAGGGTGATCTCGCCGCACAGATAGGGGACCAACTGCCGGTAGCCGAGACTGGTCATCGACGATGCGGCGGGATCGAGACCGCCTTCCAGGAGCGCCCGGACCTCATCGACCAGACCGTGAGCGATCTGGGCGTCGACGCGGTTGTCGACCGCCCGATAGAGCGCCTCGCGGGGCATCGTCAGACCGAGCTCGAACGCAGCGAAGGGAGACGGCCCTTTGCCTTCCAGCTCAGACATCGGACGACCCGTTGCTTCGTACACCTCAAGGGCGCGCACCACCCGCCGCGGATTCGTCCCCGACCGCTCCGCGGCAGCCGGATCGACGGCCGCAAGACGCGCGGCCAGCGCGGGCAGGCCGACGCGTACCGCCTCCGCCTCCAGCCGCGCCCGCAGCGCCGGGTTCGGCGGTACGCGCGGGATGCGCCACCCTTCGACGACCGCGTTGACGTAGAGCGGTGTACCTCCGACGAGGAAGGGGACCCGACCGCGCGCGATCACCCCCGCGATGGCTCGCATCGCGAGCGACTGGAAGATGGCGAGGGACATCTCGTCGCTCGGGCCGGCGACGTCGATCAGGTGGTGCGGCACGCCGCGCCGCTCGCCGGCGTCGGGTTTCGCGACGCCGATGTCCATGCCTCGGTAGAGGTACCGGGAGTCGGCGTTGACGACCTCGCCATTGAACTGGAGTGCGAGCTCGATACCGGCGCGCGTCTTGCCGACTGCCGTCGGCCCGGCGATGACGACCAGTTTCGGAGCTGCTGGCATGGCCGTTGCACCAAGGGAATCCAGCCCGAGCGAAACCTCCGGGCTATCTCGTTGGTTGTTCGAGGTAAGCGGCGGCACTACAATGACGAGCGACCTCCCGTGAGCGCGCGTCCCGCCGCGCGACGACCGTCGCACCTGGCATAGGTGATTGAACCACGCGACGGTCCTTGACGAAGGTCGGAAAGGGGCGTCCGATGGTCCGATTCACCACCCAAGCGCTCAAGATCGGGACGATCGGGCTTGTGACGCTCCTCGTCGTCCTCGGCGGTGCGCGCTTTTTCGACTATTACCGCGGCAAGGCGGCCCTGGCCGACGCCGGTCAACCCGTCATCTTCACGGTCAAGAAAACGGATAACGTCGATTCCGTCGCGTCGAGGCTGCACGCCGCGGGGCTCATCCACTTTGAGGCCGTCTTCAAGGCGCGCATCCGGCTCGTCAACCGCGATGTTCAGGTGGGGACTTTCAAGCTGCGCAAGGGGATGTCGGACAAGGACATTGTCGACGCGATCACCGGCGACAAGAGCAAGGCCAAAACCAAGAACCCGGATCTGGCGATCACGATCCCGGAAGGCTGGCGCACCGAGCAGATCGCCGAAAAGCTGCAAGAGCTGGGCCTCAACGGTGGCGCCCAGGCGTTCATGGATGCCGTCAAGAAATACCCCACCGACAAGTACGACTTCCTCGCCGCCCGCCAGTCCACAAACCCGGACAATCCGCTCGAAGGCTACCTCTTTCCGGACACCTACAACTTCAAAGCCGACGACCCACCGGAAGACATTATCCAGAAGATGCTGGACAATTTCGGCAGCAAGGTCACGCCCGCGATGCGCCAGCGCGCCCAGCAGATGAACCTGTCGATCAACGACGTCGTGACCTTTGCGTCCATCGTCGAGCGCGAGGCGGCCAACGACAAGGAGCGTCCAATTATCGCCGACGTGTACGAGAATCGCTATCAGCAGGGCATGAACCTGGAGTCCGACCCGACGGTGCAATACGCGATCGGCAAGCGGAACAACCAGTGGTGGACAGAGCCGTCGGCGAAGGATCTGACCAATACCGACAGCCCCTACAACACATACAAGAATGGCGGTTTGCCACCCAGTCCGATCGCCAATCCGGGTCTGCGGTCGATCAGCGCCGTTCTGACGCCCGGCGGCACCGACTACCTCTTCTTTGTCGCCAAGAAGGACCATTCCGGCCATCTCTTCGCGCGCAACATCGACGAGCAGAACCAGAACATCGCCTTCGTGAAGGGACAGGCGGCTGCGCCGTCCGCGGATAGCGATCCGTTTGCGAACGGCAATCCACCGAAGAACCAGCCGGCTCAAGGCACGACGGGCGGCGGGGGCAACGGCGGCAATGCCACGAGCTCGAATTCGGCTCCTGGCGGCAGCTCCGGGGGCGCCAATGGCAGCGGCGGACAGCCACCGATTCAGCCGGTCGACGGGCAACCGTCGGGATGACCAGCCGGTGGCTCAGACTCGGGGTGATCGGGGATCCGGTCGCCCATTCGATCTCGCCCGCGATGCAGCAGCCGGCGCTCGACGCGCTCGGCGTGCCGGCGACGTACGAGCTCTGGCCGACTCCGGCAACCGCACTGCCGGACCGGATCGCCTCGCTGCGCGCCGACGACGTGCTGGGCGCCAACGTCACGGTTCCCCACAAGCTGGCCGTGATGGAGCACCTGGACGAGGTCTCGCCGCTGGCGCGCCGTGCCGGCGCGGTCAACACCATCCTCCACCGTGACGGACGTCTCGCCGGCGACAACACCGACGTCTACGGTTTCGCGACCGCGCTCGGCGAGGCGTGCCCGGATGCGAGTCAGCGATCCGCCTTGATCCTCGGCGCGGGCGGCGCGGCGCGCGCCGTCGTGCTTGCCTTAGAGACGCTCAGGGTGCCACGGATCACCGTCGCGAATCGCGCGGCGGGGCGCGCTCAGCAGCTCGCTGGCGACCTTGCGCCGGCGCGGGTCGTGGTGATCGCGATGGACGAGGGTTCGGTTGCCGCGGCAGCGGGGCGGGTTACGTTATTGATCAACGCGACCTCGCTCGGGTGGCAGACCGGCGAGATGCCGCTGGCGGAGGGGGCGCTGGCTGCGCTCCCGGCCGATGCGTTCGTCGTCGACCTCACCTACCGCGACACCGATCTGCTCGCCGCGGCGAGAGCACGCGGACACCGGACGCTCGACGGCCTACCGATGCTCGTCCACCAGGGCGCGCGGGCGCTGTTCCTGTGGACCGGGCGCCCGGCGCCCGTCGCCGTCATGCTTGAGGCCGCCCAGCGCGCCAGGGCGGCGCGGTCGTGAGCGCCGGAGTCGTCCTGGTGCTGGCAATCGCCGGTCTCGTTGTCGGCAGCGCCGTTTGGGTCGTCGCCCGCAACCAGGCCACGCGCCGCTCGCTCCGTTCCAATCCCGTCTGCGCTGCCTGCGACGCCCGGTGCCCGCTGACCGCCTGGCTGCCCCTCGCTGGGTTTGGCACGGCGCGTCGGTGCGGCGCGTGTCAGGCGCCGCCGTCGCGGCTGAGAATCGTCTTCGAGCTAATCGTGGCCGCGTTCTACGGTGCGGCCGCCTGGCGCATCGACGACGGCCGACGACTGGCCGCGGCGCTCGTTTTCGCGGTGCCCCTCCTGGTCATCCTGCTCGTCGATGCCTGGACGCGGCTCATCCACACGAATGTGATCCGCGTCGGAATTGTGGCCGGGCTTGCGTTCGGGTCCCTCGACGGTCTGCGGCAACTGCTCAGCTCGCTCGGGGCCATGGTCGTCGCCGCGGTCGTCTTCGGTGGTCTCTTCGTTTTGGCGCGGGTGATCTATCGCAGCGTCAAGGTCGTGCCGTTCGGTCTTGGCGACGTCTACCTCGCGGCCATGATCGGGGCCATGGTGCGCCTCGACGAGATCCTGCGGGCGCTGGTATACGGTGTCTTCCTCGCGGGCGTCATCGGCGTCGCGCTCCTGGTCACGAAGCGCGCCGGCCGCCGCCAGGCGATCCCCTACGGTCCGTATCTGTGCCTCGGCGCCCTCCTCGTGTTGCTCTCCTGACCGCTTGAGCGAGGAGCACCTCCGAGAAACAAGGAGAGGGTCAGGCGCGGGTCACGCCGGGGTGGTCTTTGCCGCCGGACACGGCGCGGGCCCCGGATCAGGACGGCCCAGGACGGCGCTTGACGATGCCGGTGATCGCGTCCGAGGCATCCCGCAGCGCTTGCCGCGCCGTCTTCTGGCCACCGAGCGCCCGCTGGAGCTCGGTGCCCAGGGTGTGCGTGACCGCGTCGTAATCCGGTGTGATGAAGCTGTTGTACGGGTGCTTCGCCTGCGCGAGGACAACGCCGGCATTCGTGGCTGACTGCTGGACCTCCGGATCGGCCAGCACCGAGAGCCGACTTGGCAGCCATCCGCTGTCGAGCACCTGTCGCTTTTGGACCTCCGGATCGAGGTAGAACCCGATCAGCTTCATGGCCAGATTGGGCCGCTTTGAGCGCGCGGTGATGGTCCAGGCGTCGGTTCCGTCGATTGAGGCGCTGCCCGCCGGACCCGCCGGCAGCACCGCGCCACCGAGCTGCCCGACGATTTTCGACGTCCGCGGGTCCTGAACCGGTTTCCACATGAACGGCCAGTTCATCATCATCGAGGCCTTGCCCGCCATCAAGACGGTGGTCGGGTCGTTGATCCCGCCGTAGGTCAGTGAGCCCGGCTCGGTCGTGGGCAGCAGGTCAATCATCAGCTGCAGCGCGTCGACGCCGGGTGCGTCGTCGAACGCCGGCATACCGTCGGCCCCGAACATCGTGCCGCCCGCCTGTTGCAGGAAGGCCATCCAGTACGACGCAACCCCGCCGATGCCTTCCGCGGTCCCGTAGTTCAAGACCCAGCCGTAGCGGCCGTCTCGCGTAAGCTCGCGGGCATACCTCTTGAGGTCGTCCCACGTCGCCGGCGGCGCCTCTATGCCCGCTTGGCGGAGATGCTCGTGGTTGAAGAACAGGGTCAGGATCGAGAGAGTAAAAACGACGCCGTAAACCTTCCCGTCCCATGTCACTCCCGCAAAGCTCGACGGTGGCAGATCCGCTTTCAAGTCGGCCGGGATCAGATCGGCGATCGAATGCAGAAACCGACTGGATTGTGGAACCCAGCCCGACATATAGACGACGTCGAAGTACGACGAGTCGGGTTCGACGAGCTTCTGGATGTTGTCGCGGATCGCCGTCCAGGCCATCGACTGATACGAAACCGCGACGTCGTTGTCCTTTTGCCACTGCTTGAACGCGTCTCTGGAGAACTTGGCGACGCCCGGCGGCTCCGGGTCCGGCGCAACGGGTGAGACCACCCACAGCCGTGGCTTCTCGGTGGCACCCAGGACTCCGCGGCCCCGCAGGTCCACAGCCAAGCCGGCCGCCGCCAGTGTCGTGCCCCGCACGAAACGGCGGCGGGTCGTTCGGCCGTTCCTTCGTTCGTCATGACCCACGCGCCGCCCTCTCGTCTGCTGAAATCGGGACAACGCCGCGCTGCCGCCCGACGTCTTCCACGGGAGCGGAACCGGCGTTCACGACGGCTGACAGCAACGGCGAGGCCCCGGTCAGGTCGGCCGGGGCCTCGGTTGCCCGCATCGTCCGGCGAGCGACGGCGAGGGCGACGGTTACCCGCCGCCGAAATCGACGATGTAGAACCCGCTGCCATTGTCGGTCATCTTCACCGAGCAACCGTTGACGCCACCGACGCCGCCCTGGCCACCCTTGGCCGTGCCGTTGACCGCCATGCCGCAGCCACCGTCGGCAAGGGCGCCGCCGTTGCCGCCGCTCGCGTTGCCGTTGACCGTGACTGCCTGACCGCCGTTCCCGCCGCGGGCGCTGCCGTCGATCGCACCCGGATCGGCCCCGTTGCCGCCGCTGGCGTTGCCGTCCACCGCGGTCGCGGTGCCGCCAGCACCGCCGTCGCCGGCGGTGGCCGTGCTGCCAACGCCGGCACCGCCCTTGCCGCCGTCGCCACCCTGGGCGTTGCCCAACGTCGCGTCGGCGCTGCCACCGCTGCCGCCGTTGCCGCCGTCCGCGACGACGCCCGAGGCGTTGCCGCCGACACCGCCGCGGCCGCCGGTGGCATTGGCATTAGTGGCGTTGGCGTTACCGCCCTTGCCGCCCTTACCACCGGAGGCCGTCCCGCCGAAGGCCGCGCCGCCGCTGCCGCCCTTGCCGCCCGTCGCCTTGCCGCCCTTGAGGCTGCCGTTCCCGCCGTGGGCATCGCCGCCCTTGCCCCCGTCGCCGCCGATGGTGATGTCGGTCGAGTTGGTGGAGGCGGTGCAGCCGCCGGCAATCGTGGCCGCTGGACCGGTGCCGAGATCGAGGAGCAGCGCGCCGACGTCGCAGCTCTGGCTCACGACGCTGGCGTCGAATGCGCCGCCGCCGGCACCGCCGGCGCCACCCGTCCCATCACCCGCGACCGCGCCGCCGCCACCGGTAGCGGCGCCGCCCTTGCCCCCGTTGCCGCCCTTGGTCACGTCGTGGCCGGTGTTGCCGGGATTGACTGTGCCGGAGTGATTGAGGGTCTGGATGCCGATGTCGACCGCGCTGCCGCCCAGGGCGCCGGCACCGCCGAAGGCGGCGCCACCGTTGCCGATCCCCCCGTTCTTCGTAGTACCGAGCAGAACAGTGCCTGGCGTGGTGGTGCCGGACGTCGACAACCCCGGCGTCCCGACGCCATCGCGCGCCTGACCGTCCGTCCCCAGACCGTCGGCACGTCCGCCCGGTTGGGAGACACCGGGATTGACGGTGGTCGTCTGCCCGCCCTGCACCGCCCCGCCGGACGCCGTTCCGGCTGTCCCTGTGCCGCCGGTGGTCGTGCCCGAGGCGGTGCCGGCGATGCCAGTCCCACCCGTGCCGGTGCCCTTGGTGCCGCCCTTGCCACCGATACCGGCGCCTCCGGTGCCGGTGCCCGCGATGACCGTGTCCGGCGTGACCGTGCCGGCGACGGCCGAGCCGCCGCTGCCACCCTTGCCACCGATGGCATCGCCGCCGCCGCCGCCGTTGCCGGCGATCGTCGTATCGTTGCCGCTGCCGCCGGCGCTGATCGAGCCGGAGCCGCCCGAGATCTTCAGGCCGATGTTGACCGCGTTGCCGCCGCTGCCGCCGGCCTTACCGCGGCCGATACCACCCCGGCCGCCGCTGCCGCCGAAGGTATCGCCCTGAATGACGACGCCACCGGTCGCCTTGCCCCCCACGCCGGCCCCGCCGTTGCCGGCGCCGCCCAGGGAGTTGCCGCCCTGGCCGTTGCCGCCGAGACCAGTGCCCCCCGTGTTCGGGTTGCCGGTCGTGATCGAGGTGCCCGCGCCGCTGGTCGCGCCCGTGCCGGCGGCGTTGCCACCGGTGCCGTTCGCGCCAGTCGTGTTGCCGCTGGCCTGACCGCCGGTTCCCTTGCCTCCGGTGCCGTTGCCCGCCAGCGCCGCGTCGCCACCCTGGCCGACGCCGCCCTGCCCGTGACCACCGGTGATCACGCCGCCGGTGACTTTGCCGCCGTTGGCCCCGCCGCCGGTGCCGCCGGCGCCGCCGGTGCCATCGCCGCCGGTGCCGCCGGCGCCGCCCACGACGGTGTTGCCACCGGCCGCCGCCACGGTCATGGTGCCGTTATGGTTGGCAACCGAGACGCCGATGTATGTCGCATCGCCACCGTGGCCGCCCGCTCCACCGGTGCCGGTGCCGCCGGTGCCGCCGGTGCCGCCGGTGGTCGTCCCACCCTTGGTAATGCCTCCAAAGGCGTCGCCGCCCTTGCCGATTCCGCCGTTGCCCGTCCCGCCGAGCGAATCGCCGCCCTTGCCGAGCCCGCCCTGGCCGGTGCCACCCTGGTTGCCGCCACCGGTCGTCGTGCTGGTGCCGCTGCCGCCGGTGCTATTGGTGCCGGTGACGCTGCCGCCGGTCGCGCTCTGGCCAAGGGTATCGCCGCGAGCGTCCCCGCCCGTGCCCGTGCCGCCGAAGCCGCCCCCGCCATTGCCGGCGAGGCCGCCCGTCCCAAGGCCACCGGTGCCGGTGCCACCGGTGGTAATGCCGCCGGAGGTGTTGCCGCCGTTGGCAATGCCGCCGGTGCCGCCGCTGCCGCCGGTCGCGGCGGCGCCGTTGCCGCCGGTCCCGCCGACGACGACCCCCCCCGTGCTCTGGCCGACGATCAGGGTGCCCGAACCGTTCGCGAACGACTGGCTGGTAGTGGTGAGG
>JRHI01003026.1_pt1 | contig 10513 bp, 15 predicted proteins | sample 215371 | NCBI WGS metagenome assembly JRHI01 (sample SAMN02929681, study PRJNA255918) | sediment metagenome | biome: cave system; feature: Ice Cave; material: Sediment; isolation source: sediment from deep within a dark volcanic ice cave with no known source of... ... | reverse complement strand
CGTCAGTACAAGTCAGACCCGGTAACCAATTACCCCTGATCGAGCACCAGACGCATGTAGTACGGACGGCCGTTCAGGACGAAGCGGTCGCGCTGGATGCCCACCGTGCGCAGGGCGGTGTAGCTGCTGACGGCGTCGAGGCGGACACCGCGATCGCCCCACAGCTCGATCTCGGCCGTGATGAGCGTCGGCCTCTCCGGGCTCCAGAGCAGCTCGTTGCGATAGTCGTCGATTCCCGGATCCGACAGCGCAATCCGCCGATGGACCTCGCCCGCGATGACGGTGAACGTGTCGTCGGCGATCAGCGTGTCGCCGACGTAGAGATGGACGCGCATGCGAAGGCGGCCGATCGCCGATCCGCCCACCCACGCTTCGAATCCGACCTCCCATCGCTCGAGGTTCGGCGTCCAGCGGATGCGCTGGACGTGCGCGGGCGGCACGACTTCGGTCCACACCGTTTGCCAGATGCCGGTGGTGCGCGGATACCAGATCGAATGCGGCTCGAGCTGCCAGTCCTGCTTGCCCCTCGGTTGCGCGAGATCGTGCGGGTCGTCGTACGCGCGCACCACGAAGGACTGTTCCGCCGCTGCGCCGTCGAGAAAAGACGTCACGTCGATGGTGAACGGCGTGTAGCCGCCCTCGTGCCGCCCGGCAATCCGCTCGTTGCACCATACCGTGGCGGCGTAATCGACAGCGCCGAAATGGAGGAGCAGGCGTTCCCCAGGTTCCAACGCCGGCACCGACACCGACCGGCGGTACCAGCATGCGCGGAAGAAACCGGTGTCGTGCACTGTGCTGGCCGGCACCTCCGGCGCGAACGGCACGACGATGTGCGCGTGCCACCGCACGTCGCGCGGCTCGTGCCAGACCGCCTGCGGATCGAGTGCGAACTCCCACAGGCCGTTCAGCGAGCGCCACCCGGGCCGGCACAGTTGCGGCCGCGGGTATCCTCGTTGGGCGGCGTTATCCGTCGATTTCATAGTCGATGGGCTTGAAGCGATAGTTGTTGGACATTTCCGCCGCGCAGGCTGTGAGGCCGATGATGAGGTCCATCTCGGCGCGCAGCTCGATGCAGTCGCCGGCCTTCGAGCGTGGTGGCTGCACTTTCAGGTGTCCGTTCGACGCCATCTCGACGTTCATGAAGATGTTGAACGTCGTGGGAATGCGATCGGGTGTGATGCCGAACGGGGCCAGCCCGCGCGACAGGTTTTCGAAGCAGCTGGGGTGCGTGCCTTCGTCCTTGTAAATGAGGACGAACGTCTCCGAACTGCAAGGCGTGTAGAGAAAATCGTGACACCCGACGGTGTCGCGGACGATGGTGAACATCACGCGGCTGCGGTTGGAATACAGTGCGTGGCCGGTCGTGAAGGCGATCGTGTCGTTGTAATCGATCGTCCGTCCCGAGGAGAGCCACTCGGCACGGTCGTCCCGGCCGAACGCCATCAGATCCGACACCTGCTCCCCGAATGGATCGATGACGCGGAGGATCTGCCCTCGGCGCAACTCGAACGCGGTTCCGGCTTGCGGCTCAATCCGCCGGCGGGTCATGGTGGGCACGCGCATGAAACGGACAGCTCCACCCTTCGTCGACTCGGCGCCCGGAATACTGGGCGGCCTCGGAGCGGCGGCCATGGTCCTCCAGCATCGGGTTGACATCGCCCTGCAGGTGTTGCTCGCGGCGGCGAATGATCTCCTGGAATCGCGTGAACTCGCCCTTTTCACGAAGCTCCTCGAATTGCCGGTGCGGGTTGAACACCAGCGTGGGCCACGCAAAGCGGCGCGCCACGCGGGAGCTGGCTGGATGGAGCCCGATCACGAAGCACGCCACGCCGCCGAAGCTGAATGAAAAATGCGGATCGCGGGGATCCGCGCTGACTGTCGGATCCCAAGCGTGATGCTCCGCGTCGAGATCGTGAAGATCCTGCAGCGTCCTCCAGAGGCGCGCCTCGAAGGCGGCCTCGTCGGCCGCCTGCGGACCCGTGAAGCTTACCAGGTAGGTCGCGAACGAATCGTCGAAGGACGGCAACTCATGGATGAAGGTGAACAGATCGCGCGCGAGGCCGGCGGCCGCCGGCGGCGTGCCCATGTCGCCATACAGGCCGAAGCGGTAGGCGCCCTGCCGAATCGCCGATTTCCCGCCGATGCAGGTGAACTGCTCGTTCAGCACCAGAGCGCGGAGGCCATCGTGAACAAAACTGGTCAGCGCGGCCGGCCGTTCACCGGTCTCCGGGTGCACGAGGTGACCGCCGTGGTATGCCGAGTAGTTGCTGTTTTCTATCGCGAGCGCGTGGGAAAACGGGTTCACTGATGAGCCCACTCCTGCACCTGTTCCCGCGCCCTCGCCACGGTCATCTTCTCCTCCTCGTCACACCAGACGACGGCGCACAACCCGTGAGAGAACCGCGTTTCCCACGGCAAGTGGTAGGCGCCTGCGTTCAGCCATACGATCACGTCACCCACGTCAACCGAGTCGGGGAGCAGCCACCTGCCGAGTCGATCGTCGGTCATGCACGTGGGCCCGCAGATCGTGGTCAGCCGATCGGCGCCGCCCCGGTGCGGCCACAGCGCGATCGGGTGCACGTGCGCGTCTGCGGCGAGCGCATGGTTGGTTCGTCCTCCGTCGCAAATCAAGTAGCGCCCCTCCGGGCGATCCTTGACGTCGAGAACGGTCATCGCGAGCGCGGCGGACTCCTCCGTGATGAACCGGCCGTTTTCAATCCAGATTTCGCGGACCGTGGGCAATCGGTCGGTAGCCAGCTGCACCGCGATCGCGAGCCCCTCCATCGCGGGAGCGAGCGCCGCGTCGTGCCCGGCCGGGAGGCCGCCGCCGCAGTCGACGAAGGCCGGCGCGAAGCCCACTTCGTCGCAGACATCAGCTAGTTGCGCGACTCCGCGCGCGTAGGCGTCCGGTTCCTGACGGCGCTGTCCAAGGTGGAAATGCACGCTCTGCACGTCCGCTCCCGCCCTCAGCAAACGGCGCAGGGCCTTGACCGCCTCGTCTTGGTCGAAGCCGAACTGGCCGCCGAATCGTGGGTCCCGCGCATCGCATTCGTCGGGTGCGTGAATCCGCACGCCCACCCGCCAGTGCCGCTCCACCGCCATCGGGAGCAGGGTCTCCACTTCCCGCAGCGAATCAAAGTGGACGCGCAGCTGCGCGATCTGATAACGGTAAAGCCAGGCGTGCTTGGCGACGCCGTTCACCAGCAGCTGATCCACCGGGCAGCCAAGCGCAAGCATCGTGACGAGCTCGCGTTCGCTCACCACTTCGACGCCGCGCCCCGTGCTGATCCATTTCGCCGCGAGGGCCGGCAGCGGCTGCGTCTTGAACGACAGCCACGATCGGATCGGCACGCGCGACCGCATCCCGTCGAGGTGATCGAGTGCGGCTTGCACCGGCGCCCATGCGGCGACGTAGCAAGGCGTCCCAGCACGCTCGACCGCATGATCGATGCGTTGCTCCCAGAGGTCCATTCGAGCGTGAGAGAGCAACTTCTCGGCCACGATCGATTCGGGCACAGCTCGTGCTGAGACGACGGTGTGTCCCTCGCGTTGAGCTATATCCAGCCGATTCGAATCGATAAGCCCGGAGACTCGGAATGGGTCGACTATCTGCGGTGGCTGTCCACCCGGGTGGAGTTGATCGTCGTAGACGGCTCGCCGGCACCGGTCTTCACCGCACACGCGCAGCGGTTGGCGGACGTCGACGCCGTTCATGTGCGGCCGGATCCGGATGTGCGACCGATGGCGAACGGCAAGGTCGCGGGCGTGCTCAGCGGTATTCGACGCGCCTCGCATTCGTCGGTAATCACTGCAGACGACGACGTGAGATACGACGAACCGGGGCTGCGGGCGATGGCGTCCGCGCTCGAACAGGCGCACGTCGTGCGGCCGCAAAATTTTTTCCATCCGGCCCCGTGGCACGCCTGCCTCGATACGGCGCGCACGCTGCTCAACCGCGTGTCGGGCGGCGACTGGCCCGGGACGCTTGGGGTGCGGCGGTCCGTTCTCGACGCGACCGGCGGTTATGACGGCGACGTGCTGTTCGAAAATCTCGAGCTCGTCAGAACCGTCAAGGCCGCCGGTGGAACCGACGCGTGTCCACTCGACCTGTTCGTGCGTCGCCTCCCGCCCTCGACCTCGCACTTCTGGTCGCAGCGCGTGCGGCAGGCGTACGACGAGATCGCGCGCCCCTTGCGTCTTGCCGTCTGGCTCGCGGTCGTTCCTGGTCTCGCCCTACTGCTCACCGGTGGTCAGTGGCTGCTGCTGACGCTAGCGATCGTTTCGGCGATCGCCGCGGCGGAAGTGGGCCGCCGCCGGGCGGGAGGCGCGCGCGTGTTCAGCGGCGCCGCCTCTCTCCTCGCGCCAGTCTGGGTCTGCGAGCGCGCCGTGTGCGCGTGGCTCGCCATCGGCGCCTACCTTTGGTGGGGCGGCATGCCCTACAGGGGGCGCATCGTCGCGCGCGCAGCCACACCCGTTCGGCAACTCGAAGACCGATTCAAAGGAGCGTCATCATGTATTGGAGAGGTGTAAATCCCACCGGGCAGGCGCACACCCGCTATTCGCTGGCGGCGGTCCTGGTGTTCGCGTGGGTGCTCGGGGCAGTCGGCGTGTACGACGCAGGGATGGCGGCCTATGCGCTGTTGGCGGCCGCGCTCGTGCTGATATTTGCGGCGGGATCGCGTCGTCCGGCCTGAAAGCAGGGCGCCTTCCGCGGCAAAACCGTCGCCCACCGCGGTGGCGGGCGACGACTGCCGGACACGTCAGATGCTTTCGGGAGCATCACCTTCTTTTTCTTCGTCGTCGTCGTCGTCCTCGAACTCCTCGTCCGCGGTGTTCGTCACGTCTTGCTCCGCCGCCCGGCCAATCGTGTCGTTCTCGTCCGCCTCTTTGCGATCGTTTGCCATGGGTCCTCCTAGTGGGTAGTCCGGGTTACTGTGCCGTTACTTGCCGGGCGCCGAGCAATCCGCGGAGATCATGCGGATTGAGCTGACGCGGAGCCGCGTCGCAGCGCTGGCAGCCATGTGTGCGTCGTTGGCGGCCGCCGCATCGGTGGTGGTCGCCCCGGTCGCCGGCGGAGCGCCCGCCGCCACTCCCGCGGAGCCCGTCGTCGACCCTGTGGACCCACGGGTCGTGCTGCCGGTGGAAGGAGAGCTTGTCGCCGGGCCGCTGTGCCCGCCGCCTGTCGAATCGATGATGCCGGTGACCTCAACCAGATGCCCCGTGTGCTCCTTGAGGTCGCTGTCGCTGCCTTCCAGAATATATATGGCGTTCATCCCCGGCGCGCCGCCGCTGCGTGTCGGAGACCCGGGCGAGCCTGTGCCCGATGTGCCGGTTGTTCCATTGGGCACCGATGGCGCACCCCTTCCGCCGCGCGCGGGGCCCATCATGGCGTGAGTGAGAACGTACGAGCCACCGCTCACTCCGCTCGAGCTCCCGGTTGAGGGCGAGCCCGACCGATTCCCTCCAGATGACGCGCCGGTGCCACTCTGTAGGCATCCTGTGACCGTCACGGCGTCAGCCGCGCCGCTCGCTTTCGATTGCGTGCCGCTTTTGGAAGGGCTCTGGGCCGCTGCGCCCACGGCCGCTGCGGCTGCGAACGCAAGAGTCGCGGCTGTCCAGCCATTTCGCTTCATGTGTGTGGGGTCCTCCGCGTCACCAGCGTTGCAATCGTGGATCCACAGGCTCCAGGCGCGGACGACTCCTGCGCCGGCTGTTTGTCTCTTCGCGCGACGAGGCTCTCCAAATCGAGCTCGGTGGAGGGCGTCGTCTCGGCCTTCAGCACGCGCTGCATCTGGCTCAGGGCGTACTCGTTGTCCTTTTTCGTATTCGATACGCAGCAATCACTCGGGACGAAAAGGCGCAGCTCGCGCATGTACGCGTCGTTGGCGCTGAACAGGACGCAGATGTTGCCGGCAATGCCCGTGAGGATCACCGTTTCGACTTCGAGGAACTCCAGCAGCGAATCGAGGGTCGTGCCGTAGAACGCCGAGTGCTTCGGCTTCAGTACGAAGTAGTCGTCTTCGTCTGGCACCAGCTGTCTCGCCACGTCGCGGCCGGGCACCTCGTCGTTCACGCAGCGGTCCACCAATTTGCGGAAGTCCGACCGTCACCTGCCAAAGTTATCGTTGATGTAGATCGAGGGAATGGCATGATCGCGCGCGCGAGGCTTGAGCGCCGCCAGCCGCTCTGCCATCGGGAGCGCCTGGCGGACGAGCTTCTCGGAGCCAGGAAACTCCATGTCATTGATGACATCCACCAGAAGAAGAGCCGCGGGGCACGCATCGCTCATGTCGATCGGCCTGCAGTTGGCGTGCCTCGTCCAGCCTTCGCCGCACATCTCAACTTCTCCATGGCAAGGTCTGTGCTCCACGACCCTCATGTTTGGATTTTTCTCCACGCGGCTCGGTTGTCTGGGCTCGGTCGTGGTTTCCATTTTGGGAAGCCTGTTGTTGATGCTCGCGATGCGCGGCTGTAATTCGGGAGCTGTGCGGTGAGCGCCCACATGTCGCGTCATGCTCAAAACGATCATCTTTGACGTAGACGGGACGCTCGTCGATAGCAACGACGCCCACGCGCGCGCCTGGACGAGGGCGCTCGCCGAATGCGGGTGGGACGTGTCCTTCGACCGCGTTCGGCCGCTGATCGGCATGGGCAGCGACAAGTTGCTGCCAACGCTCATCGGCATCGACGCAGAGTCTTTGGATGGCGCACGCATCGTGAAGCGACGCGCGGCGATCTTCGAGCGTGACGAATTGCCGAGCCTCCGGCCCACGCGCGGAGCCCGTCGTCTGCTCGGCGCGCTCGCTCAGGCCCGGTTCAAAATTGCTATCGCGTCCTCGGCCCAGAAAAACGAGCTCGATAAGTTGTTACGCGTCGCCGACGCCACCGACCTGATCGAGCACGCGACGTCGGCTGACGATGCGGAGCGGTCCAAACCGGATCCGGATATCGTGCGTGCGGCGCTCGAGCAGAGCGGCGGGTCGCCCGAAGAGGCGATGATGGTTGGAGACACTCCGTACGACGTCGACGCTGCCCGGCGCGCGGGAGTCAAGACGATTGCTTTTCGAACGGGCGGCTGGTCGGATGATGCCCTGAAAGGGGCCGTCGCCATCTACGACGACCCGCTGCAGCTCCTCGAGCAACTCGACGCCTCGCCGCTGCAACGCCTTCCCGCCGGAGACCAGTGATCGGCATGCGGAAATGCCGCCGGGCATCAGCAAACTTGGCGTGCGAGCTGACGCACTTCGCGCCGGCGCCGCCGGCGTTGGCCGGCAGCGCCTTGGAGGCGTTACGGACAGGTGGCCGCCAGCATTTTCACCGCGTCGACTTTCATGTGATGCTCGCCCTTTTCTTCCTTCTTCTTCTTGTCCCCTTCGTCCTTCGCCGCGGTCTTCGCATTCACGGTCGTGCCCGTGATGGTGACCTTGTGTCCGATGTGCGGCGCGAGGTTGACGCCTGACGCCATCTCGACCAGCTCTACCGTTTTCGGCCCCTTGCCTTCGACGCCGGTCAACATATACATGTTCGCTTCCGTGCCTTTCTGTAAGCACCCCGTCATGCTGTGACTGCCCGCCCCTTTCATCTTCTTCTGGCCTGCTGCTGCCCCAGGCGCTGTGAAGGCCGCCACAGCGACCGCGATGACCGTCGCCCATACCCCGTGCCGCGTCATGAATTTCGTCATCACTGCTCCTTTGCTGATTGCCGAACCGTTTTTACGCCGATGCGCCGGTTGTCGTGAAGGCCTGCGGCCGCACCACGCGTCTTCGCGGGCCGACGGACACCGTTCGGCCGAGCGTCGCGCGTCGTAGTTGGCGTGGATGTCCGGTGGAGCGGAGCAATGACCGCGCCAAGGCACCGGGAACTGGAGCGCACCAGTAACGCTGGGCTTTACCCCTCAGGAACCCTGGGACGGTCGATACGTTCCATTGGCGAGGTTTTTGGTTAAACCCGAGCATGGCTTCGGAGCATCAGCCCGTCGAGCGGCGGCGAGGCCGCAGTGCTCGGGAATTACGTCGAGCCCTGAAACAACTCGAGCGGGAGTGGCAGCATGCTGACGACCAGCGCATTGAAAGCATTCGCGATGCGCACCACGATCGTCATCCGCGGCCGATCCCCTCGGTAAAACGGAAGTAGAGCCCGCAGACGCACAGCCCGGTACGCAAACCGAACGTTGAGGGCGTGCTCTTTGCTAACGGCTGAGGCCTGAGACACGCTCCCCGTAACGACGGCCAGTACTCGAAATGGGCTTCGCCCCTCGGGAGAACAGCTCTGGCTTCAGCTGAAGCGCAAAGGGCGATGCGGTGGGAATGAACCCGCTCTTCGCCGGGAAGTCGTCGATGCGCGTCGGTCTGGAGAGCCGCGTGATTCGAGAGTCGCACACGCGAACACGGCACCTTCATTGCTCACCCACCCGCGATGGTGCTCGCGCGTCTGCTGAAACCCAGAATGCTCACCGCCCGAACAGGCGTCTGCTCGGCAGGTAGCCTGAGGACGCGATGACCCGCACCGTTCTGGCAGCTGTCATCTGTGCCGCCTGGATATTCGGCGAGAGCGCCGACCCACGGATCATCGACCTCTCGATGCATCTCGGTGACGCGGCCACGCGCTCGCTGCAGACTTCCCGGGAAACCGATGTCCCAGCGACGCTGAGGGTCGGGCGCTCCGGAGAAGAGGGCGAAGCCGTTGATGTGATGGTGCACGTGAAAGGCCAGCTCGGTTCGGCGCGGCCGTTCGACGACAAGCCGGCCTTCAAGATCAAAATCGGCAACGGCGATCGACTGTTCGGGAGGCAACACCTGACGCTCAACAACATGGTGCAGGACCCGACGATGCTGCACGAAGCCTTGGGGTATCAGGTGTACGCCGCCGCGGGCGTGGCGGTGCCGGACACCGGCTACGTCCGGCTCACGGTCAACGGCAAACCTTACGGCGTATATCTCGACGTCGAGACCATCGACCGTCCCTTTCTGAGGCGCCGTTTCGGCGATGACAGCGGCATCTTGTACGAGGGCGCGTACGGCGTGGACCTCCGTGCCGGCGACGAGGAGAAATTTCAGCTCCACGAAGGGCGGGATCCGGATCATGCGCGGCTCAGGTCGCTCATCCGCGCGGTCGACGCCCCGGGCGACGGCGTGTTCTATGCCGCGACCGCCCAGGTCGACACCGCGTCGTTCCTGTCCATGATGGCTGTCGAAGCACTGATCGCCGACTGGGACAATTACTACCAGTCGAACAACTACCGGATTTACTGGAACCCGTCTGCGCAGCGATGGTTCTTCATCCCGACCGGCATCGATCAGACGTTCGGCACCGATCGGACCGATGTGTTCGGGGCCACTGGCGTCCTCTTTCAGAAGTGCCTTGGATCCCAGCGGTGCACGGCGGACTACGTAACCGCGGTGCGGACCGTCGCCGATCGTTTCGAACGCCTCGGTCTGCCCGCGAAGATGGACGCGCTCCTCTCCTCCATCGGCGGGGCGTCGCAGGCGGATCCGAAGAAACCCTACGATGCGGCTGCGATGGCCGGCACGCGCGAGGCGATGCGTGCCTTCATCGCGACGCGCCCCATCGTCGTGCGATCCGCCCTGTCGTGCATGGACGGTGGCCGTGAAACCGCGTTTGCCGCGTGCGCGGGCGCCGTTGTCCTGCATCCGGCGTCCGGCGACTGCATGGAATTGGTGTCGCGCACTCCTGAACAGAACGGTGAGGGCGTGCGCGTCGGGCCGTGCCGCGGCGGCGTCAAACAACGATGGTATCTGGTTCCCGAAGGCAAGGCGTTCGCGCTGAAGGCTGCCACCACCGGCAACTGTCTGGAGATCTCGGGAAGCATGGAGGGTGAGCGACCGCTTTTCCGTCAAACCCCGTGCACGAACGCGGACAACCAGCTGTTTTCCCTGCGAACAGGACCACAGGATACGCAGATCGTCGCGATGCAGTCGGGCGCCTGCGTCGCCGTCGCACCTGGCCAGACCAAGGCGGTCGACCTCGGTCAGTCCCCCTGCACGGCCGACCCCCTTCAACGCTGGCGGGTGCAGCGATCGGTCCTGAGATAGCGCCGAGAGAACGGTTTAGGTTACCCCTCCGGTTTGGCTTTCAATTCCGCGTCGTGCTCCTTGAGGAACGCGCGGATCTCGTCCGTCATCGCGAGCAGCTTCTGCCATTGCTCTTTGTAGAGCGTCACCGGAAAGCGCCCGAGCCCGTACACCGAGACGCCGCCCTTCTCGCTCACCTTGAGGCTGACGCTTCGTCCGCGCTGGCTCTTGAGCCGTTCGTTTTCTGCTTTGAGCCGCTCGAGCTCGGCTCGCAAATCCTCGTCGGACATGACTCTACTCTCCTCGATCGATCGCGACCGGCGATTGCCGGCGCAGCCAATTATGCCAGACTCAATCGGCGACGGTCTTGCGAGCGCCCGCCGCGCGACCGCGCAGGATCGATCGAATGGCTCCAAAACCGAGCCACACCATCGCGGCCGTCGCAAAAGCGCCCGCCCTCGCGCCACCAGGGTGCTCGGCAG
>JRHI01003025.1_pt1 | contig 10515 bp, 9 predicted proteins | sample 215371 | NCBI WGS metagenome assembly JRHI01 (sample SAMN02929681, study PRJNA255918) | sediment metagenome | biome: cave system; feature: Ice Cave; material: Sediment; isolation source: sediment from deep within a dark volcanic ice cave with no known source of... ... | reverse complement strand
TGAGACAGCACCTTGGCGTTTACGCGTACACACCGGAGGCGCTCGCCCGTTGGGCCGCGCTTCCGCCGCACCCGCTTGAGCTCTGTGAACGGCTCGAGCAGCTCCGCCCCCTCGCCGATGGCATGGCGATGGGCGTCGCCACGGTTGGCCCCGTGACGGGCGGTGGGATCGACACGGAAGAAGACCTCAGGATCGCCAACGAACGCTGGTACGAGAAGGTTCCTTCCGCCGCCGGAGCGTACTGATGCCGATCACTCCGTCGCAGTCGCACCAACAATCCACGAAATGCATTTTCGTGACGGGCGGCGTGGTATCGTCGCTCGGGAAGGGGATTGCGGCCGCGTCGCTTGGGCGACTGCTCGTGGAGCGCGGGTTGCGCGTGACGATGATGAAGTTTGACCCGTACATCAACGTCGACCCGGGCACGATGAGCCCCTTCCAGCACGGTGAGGTGTTCGTCACGGACGACGGCGCCGAAACGGACCTGGATCTCGGCCATTACGAGCGATTCATCGACCGTCCGCTGTCGCAGCAGAACAACGTGACGACGGGCCGGGTGTACCTCAACGTCATCACGAAGGAACGGCGCGGCGAGTTTCTTGGCTCGACGGTACAGGTGATCCCGCATATCACGGACGAAATCAAGAGCGCCATTCGGCGCGTAGCACCCGAAAACGATGTCGTGATCGTCGAGGTGGGCGGCACGGTTGGCGACATCGAGTCGCTGCCGTTTCTGGAGGCGATTCGGCAGTTCCGGCATGACGTAGGCCGCGACAATGCGTTGTTCATTCACCTCACGCTGGTGCCGTTCATAGCCGCCGCGGGAGAAGTGAAGACCAAGCCCACGCAGCACTCGGTTCGCGATCTCATGGAAATCGGTATCCAGCCTGATATCCTCATCTGCCGCACCGAACGGCCGCTCAGCGAAGACGTCAAGCGGAAGATTGCGCTCTTTTGCAACGTGGAGTTCGGGGCGGTCATCGAGAGCCGGGATGTGAGCACGATCTACCAGATTCCGCTTGCGTTCCACGACCAGGGCCTCGATGACCTCGTGTGCCGCCGGCTCGGACTGCAGACCCGGATACCTGATCTCGCCGCATGGACGACCATGGTGCAGCGCGTGATGCGGCCGAGCGCGACGGTGCGCGTCGCGGTGGTGGGCAAATACACGGATTACGCCGATAGCTACAAGAGTGTGCAGGAAGCACTGATCCATGGCGGTATCGCGAACGACGTCGGCGTGGAAATTGTCTGGACGTCCAGCGATTTATTCACGGACGATGCGACCGCACGCGCCCTGCTATCCCGCGCCGATGCGCTGCTCGTTCCGGGTGGTTTCGGCGTACGAGGAGTAGAGGGAATGGTGGAAGCGATCAAGGCGGCACGCGAAACGGGCACGCCATTTTTCGGCATCTGCCTCGGCTTGCAGGTGGCAATGATCGAATTCGCCCGAAACGTGTGCGGTCTCGAAGACTCGAATTCCAGCGAGTTCTCGGCCGAATGTTCGAACGCCGTCATTTCGCTGATGGAGAGTCAGCAGCACGTGCAGGATCTGGGCGGCACCATGCGGCTCGGGGCGTATCCGTGCCGGCTGCGTCCGGGGTCGAAGGCCGCTGAAATCTACGGACAGCCGGAAGTCAGCGAGCGGCACCGGCATCGATACGAGGTGAGCAATCAGTACCGTGAGCTCTTCTTGGAGCGGGGGATGCGGCTGTCGGGACTTTCGCCGGATGGCTCACTGGTCGAGATGATTGAACTCGCGGACCACCCTCACTTTGTGGCCTGCCAGTTCCATCCCGAGCTCAAGTCGCGTCCCACACGCCCCCATCCGTTGTTCGCGTCATTCGTTTCGGCCGCACTGGCTTCACGCAGAAGGCGCGGCGAACTCCGCGAGCGCGGTGCCGGCCTGCCCGCCGACGCGCTGACACAGGCGGAGTGAATGAGCGATCGTCAGGCCCGCTTTCCGCTCGACCGGCTTTTCCTGATTGCAGGACCATGCGTGCTTGAGGGAGACGACCTCAACCTTCGGGTGGGAGAGCATCTTGCCCGCCTGGCCGACCGTGTGCCGGGCGGCATCATTTACAAGGCCAGCTTCGACAAGGCGAACAGGTCGAATCCCGGCGCACATAGAGGTCCAGGAATCGAGGAAGGTCTCGCGGCGCTCGATCGGATTCGCGCCCACACGGGCCTCCCACTCCTCACCGACGTGCACAACGTCGCGCAGTGCGCTCGTGCCGCGGAAGTGACGGACGTGCTGCAGATACCCGCCTTTCTCTGCCGGCAGACCGATCTCCTCGACGCAGCAGGAGCCACCGGGAGGTCGGTCAACATCAAGAAAGGGCAGTGGATGGCGCCGGAGGGCATGGTGGGAGCGGTGCGGAAGGTTCGTGATGCCGCCGTGAGCAGCCGGCGGATCGGTGCGCACGCCTCAAGGACCGAATCGGCAGGCTCGGAGGTCGCCGTCACCGAACGGGGCAGTTTTTTCGGCTACGGTGACCTGGTGGTGGATATGCGCGCGATTCCACGAATGCGCGACGCCACCAACTGCCCAGTCATTTTCGATGCGACGCATTCCGTGCAGCAGCCGGGCCGTGGGGAAGGTGGAGCGAGCGGCGGCGCGCGAGAAATGATACCCACGCTGGCGATGGCCGCGATGGGCGCCGGAGCGAACGGCCTCTTTCTCGAAACGCATCCGGATCCGTCCGCCGCTCCCAGCGACGGTCCCAACATGCTTCCACTGGCAATGTTGGACGAGCTGGTAGAGCGCGCCGTCGACGTCTGGGCCGCTGCGCGTGGAGCAGGGAGGTGATCAGCGCGGTCGTGGCACGGCGCATCCGGCTGGTCGGCTTTGACGTCGATGGCGTGATGACCGACGGTGGACTGTACATTGGTGACGTCGACGGGGCGCCCCTCGAGTTCAAGCGCTATAACGCGCAGGACGGCGTTGGCATTCACCTGCTGCGCAAGGCCGGGATCAAGGTCGCCATCGTCACGGGTCGGGTGTCGGAGAGTGTCCGCCTGCGCGCGAAAGACTTGCATGTTGACGACCTCGTGCAGGACAAACGGGCCCGGAAGCTTGGGGCGATGCAGCGCATTCTGCGGCGCCACGGCATCACGCCCGAGGCGGCTGCTTTCGTCGGCGACGATCTGCCGGACCTTGCCGTGATGCGCCTGGTGGGTCTGCCGGTCGCGGTGCGCAACAGCACGCCGGAAGTTCGCTCCGTCGCGAAAGTTCGATTGGTCGCCGATGGCGGCCACGGGGCAGTGCGGGAGTTCGCGCAGCTGCTGCTATCTGCCCGAGGCGAGTGGGATGCGCTCGTCGAGGAGTATCTGGCGGAGCGGTCGGGAGCCGTGCGGAAACGGGCATGACGGCCGAAGAGATCATCCAAAGCGGCCGCCGCGTGCTGCGGCTCGAGCGTGAGGCGCTCGCGGAAACCGAGGCGCGGATGGGTGATTCCTTCGCGCATGCAGTAGCGGTGATCGCTGCAAGCACTGGCCGCGTGATCGTCGCCGGCGTTGGCAAGTCGGGGCTGATCGCCCGCAAGATCGCAGCGACCATGACGTCTACGGGCACGCCCGCCATGTTTCTTCATCCGACGGAAAGCGTGCACGGTGATCTCGGGATCGTGACCGTCGAGGACGTCGCGATTCTGCTGTCCAAGAGCGGTGAGACCGATGAGCTGTTGCCGTTGCTGGAACAGCTCAAGCGCCTGGGGGTAAAGACCATTGCACTGACTGGAGACGGCGCGTCGACGCTCGCGCGTCACTCGGATGTCTGGCTCGACGCTTCGGTGCGGGAGGAAGCCTGTCCGCACGACCTCGCTCCGACCACAAGCACGACCGTCTCCCTGGCGCTCGGCGACGCACTTGCAGTTACACTCCTCGAGCAAAAGGGCTTCCGTCGCGAAGATTTCGCGCGACTGCATCCTGGTGGTGCGCTCGGACGGAAGTTGCTGCTGACGGTGTCGCGCGTCATGCTTACCGATCAACTGCCGATGCTCCCACCGGGTGCGACGATGCGCGACGCCGTGGTGCAGCTCGGCGAACGGCGGGGCATCGCCCTCATTGCCGATGAGCAGGGTAAGCTGCTCGGTATCATCACAACAGGCGATTTCACCCGGTTCATGGAAACACACACCGATCTCATGGTCCGAGCCGACACCGTGATGGTGACCTCGCCGAAGAGTGCCTCTCCAGACGAGCTAGCGAGCGCGGTGGTGTACCGTATGGAAAAGTACGGCATCATGGCGATGCCGGTGCTTGATGACTCGGCCAGAGTGGTCGGCGTGGTGCACCTGCACGACCTGATGCGCGCGGGTGCTGCCGCATGAGGACGCGCCTCGCCGCGGCCCTCGTCCTTCTGGCATGCGCCGCCGCCTGCGATGCGCCCGACGCCTTGCCCATCACCGACGCGAAAGCCACCTTGGCGGACTCGGCCGACCAGGTCATTTTCGGATTGCGCAACCTCATCACCGACCGCGGGCTCAACCGGGCCGCGGTAGAGGCGGACACGGCATTCTTCTTTGACGATAACACGCGCGTCGACATGCGCGTGGTGCGCGGCGTTTTCTTCAATGCTGCGGGGGTCAAAAACTCGGTGCTGACATCGCGCGCCGGGTTCTACAATTCGCAATCCGGCATGCTCGAGGCGCGCGGCGACGTCATCGTCCGCTCCGTGGATGCGGTAAACCGAAAAACGCTCACGACGCCGTTCCTGCGCTTCGACCAGCACCTCAACCAGCTGACGAGCGACAGCGCCTTTACCCTCAAGGAGGAGCCGGGCCGCAACGTGGTCGGCGTCGGGTTTCGGTCCGACCCCGACATGCAGAACATCACCATCAAGCGCATCATTACGTCCAAGCCCGGCACCGTCGGACTTTCGGACAAATGATGCGCGCTCGGCGGGCCTACTCGCGGTATGTCCTTGCAGTGCCCGCCGCACTGGCGCTGGCCGGCCTCCTCGGAGCGCAGGAGCCGCGCGCGAACGCAAAGGCGCCGGCGCAGCCACGAAAGGAGTGCAACGTGAACATCATCGGCGTTACCGTGAACGGCGTGCCGTCGCACGCCGAGTCGTTCGGCACCAGCACCGGTCAGCACAACACCTTTTACGGTGGAGGTTTCGACGCGCGCTGTGCCGGGACTGACCAGCGCATTCGTTCCGACAGCGCCGAGCAATACGGTGACGAGAAACGCCTGATCCTGATTGGGAACGTGCACTACACCGAAGTGCGCGTGAAGCTGGACTCCGACAAAATGACCTACTTCACGGCCGACGAACGGCTGATCGCCGAGGGCAACGTGCGCGGTATGACGAAGACCGGTACGCGCTTCCTCGGACCGCGGGCTGAATATCTGCGGGTGGCGAAAGGTGTTCGCGACCGCTCCCGACTTACGGCTGAATCGCGTCCCAATGTATGGTTGAGCCCCACTGACGCTGGATCCTCGGCGAAAGACTCGACACATCTACAGGCCGATCAGGTAATCTCGGACAACGATTCACTCATTTACGCGAAGGGAAAGGTCATCATCGATCGCCCCGACCTGGTTTCGACCAGTGACTCCGCTTTCATCGACAATGGCCGTGAGTTCCTGCGGCTCGTGTACACGCCTAAGCTCGTCGGACGCGGGGAACGGAAATTCACTCTTGAGGGAGACGTCATCGACGCGTATTCGAAGCAGCGCAAAGTGCAGCGCGTACGCAGTGCGCAGCATGCGCGGGCCACCAGCGAGGACGTACTGATGACGGCCGACACCATCGACCTGCGCATTACCGCGGAAAAGCTGTCGCGCGCATTCGCGTGGGGTCCGTCGCACGCTCGAGCGAAGTCGAGGGACCAGGACCTGACGGCGGACTCGATCGACGTCCTGATGCCGGCGCAGCAGCTGAGGGAAATGCACGCCATTCGCCGGGCCATGGCGGCAAGCGTGGCGGATACGTCGAAAATCATCTCGAAGGAGAACGATTGGTTGAGGGGCGACACGATCGTCGCCCATTTCGATTCCGCGGCCAGTAGTGACACCTCGAGCAGGCCGGCGGTGCGCCAGATCGTCGCTCGCGGTGCGGCAACGCCAGCCAGCTCGTTCTATCAGGTGGCTCCCGGAGGCGTGGGCAAAACCGACAAGCCGAACGTGAACTATGTCACGGGACGGCAGATCACCGTCGATTTCCGCGACCGGAAAGTCGAGAGCGTGACGGTGAAAGGATCAGCCTCTGGATTCTACGTCGAGGCCGTGCCGGATTCGACTCGCGTGAAAGCTCCAGCCGACTCCACATCGAAACCACCTCCGCCTGCCCGGAAGGCAAAGGGGACCAAGCCATGACCAGCCCCGGCGGAAGAGGCGGTGCGCACGACCAGATCCGGCTGCTCGTCGAGCGCTACGCGCCACATCGGTCCACGGCCCTGACGCTGCTCGCGATGGTCGGGGTCGCGGACGACCAGGGCGCCGCATCGTTTCACGATGTCGTGGTGCGGTTGCGCGCGGACTACCTGTCGGCGCTTCGCGCGGAGGGCAGGGACGCGGACGCTGAAGCAGGACGGCTGAGTCTCGACGAGGTGCGCGATCACCTGGCGAACGTCGTGATTCCTCGTCTCGTCAGCGCGGGGGCGCTGGAGCGCGTGGACGACAGCGTGAGCCTGACAGCGGGACAGCTGCGGATCGCCCCCGGCATCTGGAGCACGGTGCGCCAGTCGCGGGGTGAACTGGCTGACCTGCTCCGCCAGACCGGTGAACACCAAACCACGACCCGACTCTCCGGCGCTGCCCACGTGGATGGTTCGAGCGTGCTGCAGGCCAAGGGGCTGCTCAAGACGTACCGGCGCCGCAACGTGGTGAACGATGTGGCGCTCGAATTGCACCAGGGCGAGATCGTGGGGCTGCTCGGACCGAACGGCGCGGGAAAGACGACCACCTTCTATATGATTGTGGGCATCGTTCCGCCAACGGCGGGCCGCATTCTGTTCGACGAGAAGGATATCACCGAAGAACCGATGTACAAGCGTGCGCGCCGTGGCATCGGCTATCTCTCGCAGGAGCCGTCCGTCTTCCGGAAGCTCACCGTCGAAGAGAACATTCTGGCCATTCTCGAAACGCTTCCCATTTCGCGGAAGGAGCGCGAAGAGCGGCTGGAGAGCCTGCTTGACGAACTCAGCATCAAGCACCTGCGCCACAACAAGGCCTATGCCCTCTCCGGTGGTGAGCGGCGACGCCTGGAGATCACCCGCGCACTCGTGTCGAATCCCAAATTCATGATGCTCGACGAGCCCTTCGCAGGCGTCGATCCAATTGCCGTCCACGACATCCAGCAGATCGTCGCCAGCCTCAAGCACCGTGGCATCGGTGTGTTGATTTCCGACCACAACGTGGAGCAGACGCTTGACATCGTCGATCGCGCATACATTCTGTTCGACGGCCAGATGAAGGTGTCCGGGTCGGTACGCGATCTGGTCTTCGATGACACCGTCGCCGAGCTCTATCTGGGCCCGACGCTCACCGCCCGCCTTCGCACGAGGTTCAGCACGGAGCATGGCGACACCCCGGTCCGCGCGATGAGGACGGTTTCTGCGGTGGCCGCTCCGGCGGAGCCGGCGATATGAAGGCTGGGTTCAACCAGTCGCTTCGGCTCGGTCAGGAACTCAAGATCAATCCGCGCCTGTACCAGGCGATGGACATGCTCTACATGCCCCTGCTCGACCTCCAGCAGCACCTGAAGCAGGAACTGCTCGTCAATCCATTCCTCGAACTCTCGGCCGATGAGGATGAGGAAGAGCAGGCGGAGGACGAGACGTCGGACACCGAGGCGGAGGCGCCGACAGAGACCGTCGACGAGGCGCCGACCAGCGCGGTCGACGAGCAGACCGACTGGGAGGAAATTCTCCTTAGCGGCTTCGAGCCCGAAGGCGGGGTGCGCCAGCAGCAGGAGGAGCGCGAGCATTACGAGGCCGTGACCGTGGCGGCCGAAGGACTGGACGATCACCTGCGGCAGCAGATTCAACTGCTCGACCTGAATCCGCGCCAGTTGCTCCTCGCGGATGAATTCATCGGGAACATCAACGACGACGGCTATCTCGCGGCGACACCGGACGAGATTCTCGCCGGCATCAACGACGTCGTGGCCAAGGCCGCTGTGACGGAGGGGCGCGACGAGGATCCGCTGCCGTTTTACACCGTGGCAGAGGCGGAGCAGATGCTGGGCATCATCCAGCGGCTCGATCCTCCGGGAACAGGAGCCAGGGATCTCCGCGAGTGCCTGTTGTTGCAGCTGCGCGAGGCTGGCCGGGACGGTACCATGGCCGCGCGTCTGGTTCGGGACTTTTTTGACGAACTCATCGCGCACCGCTGGACGGACGTCGCGAGGAAGATGGGCGCAAGCGCGGCCGATGTGCAGGAGGCGGCCGACGAGGTGGCCAAGCTCAACCCCAAACCGGGGCTGGCGAAATCCGCCAAGACGGACCATTACGTCATACCGGATCTCGTGGTGGAGAAGATCGACGGACAGTACATGGTGTTCACCAACGACGGCAACCTCCCACGCCTCAAACTGAGCCGCGTGTACCAGGAAATGGCGCGCGACAAGAAACAGTTTCAGGGAGAGAACAAGGAATTCATTTCGAACAAGCTCAATGCCGCGCAGTGGCTGATTCAGGCCATCGAGCAGCGAAGGCAAACCATGCTGAAGGTGATGCACTTCATCGTGGACCGGCAGCGGGAGTTTTTTGAGAAAGGCGTGCAGTACCTTACGCCTCTCACGCTGCGGGAAGTGGCAGACGTCATTGGCATGCATGAGTCCACTGTGAGCCGCGTCACGAACGAGAAGTACGCGCAGACGCCCCGCGGCGTGCTCCCGCTCAAGTTCTTTTTTTCGAGCGGATTATCCACCGTCGACGGAGACGACGTCTCGGCGCGGGGCATCAAGGCGACCATCGAGAAACTCGTCAAGGACGAGGATCCCCGGCGCCCGCTGACCGACCAGGCAATCGTCGAGCGCCTGGAACGCGATGGCGTGAAGATTGCCCGACGGACCGTCGCCAAGTACCGCGACCAACTCGGCGTTCTCTCCGCCCGAATGCGCAAGCGAGTATGACGATCGCCCGCGAGAGTGATGTGATCACACCCGCTGGGCAACGAACGGTCGACGTATCGGTGCTGGTACCCGCCCGGGACGAGGCGGAGAACCTGCCGCTCTTCCTGCAGTTGTGCGATGCGGCGTTTCGCGACGCCGATGTGGCGTACGAGGTCATCGTGGTGGATGACGGCTCCACCGACGGCACGGCGCGCGTCCTCGACGAGCTGCGGCCGCGATATCCGTTTCTTCGCACGGTACGGCACCGCAGTCCGCGGGGAATCGCCGACGCGCTGCGCAGCGGGTATCTGGCCGCACGTGCGGACGTCCTCGTTTTTTATCCGGCGGACCTCCAGTTCAAGCCGGAAGACATACCGCGACTCGTCGCGCCGATTCTTGCCGGTGCATCCGATATGGTCACGGGCTACAAGCAGGGATTGTACGACAAGGCGTTCGTCTCTGGCATCTACAACGCGCTCTCCCGCATGCTATTTCATGTTCCGGTGCGCGATCTCAATAACGTGAAAGCGTATCGCCGCGAGATCATGGAGGACCAGCCGGCGCGACCGGACTGGCACCGGTACATGATTGTACTGGCTGCCGCGCACGGCTACACCGTGACCGAGATCCCGGTGGCGGTCTACCCACGACACGCCGGACGATCGAAATTCGGCATTGGCCGGATTCCGGTGGGCGTGCTGGACATGATTTCCGTCTGGTTCGAGCTGCAGTTTGCGCAGAAGCCGCTGCTGGCGTTCGGCATGCTCGGCGCGGCGCTTTTCTCCGTCGGCTTGATCGCGGGCCTGGCTGGGCTCGGGCTGCTGCTTGCCGGCCGCAGCGAGCTTGCCATCCGGCCGGTCTGGACGGTCATTCAGACTTCGCTGGTACTCGGGAGCATCTTCTTCTCGACCGGGCTCTTGGGCGAGCAGGTGGCCGCGCTCCGCTCCGAACAGCGTGAATTGCGCCGGCTGCTGAGCGAACGGCGCGCGCGGCATACCGCCTGAGTCGCGGGGGCATCAGCGACTCGTTGCGCGTCCTCTTCATCACTCATTCGTTCCCGCGCTACCCAGGGGACATTGCGGGAATGTTCCTGCTCCAGCTGGCGCGCGCGCTTGCGAGAAATGGCACCGAGGTACGAGTTCTGGCCCCGGCGGCGCCGGACCTCCCGGCCCAAACGACGGTGGACGGCACCCCCGTCAGCTTCTTTCGTTACGCACCGCGTTCATGGGAAACCCTCGCTTACACCGGCACCATGGCGGAACAGGTGAGTGGATCGATCAGGGGCAAAGCTGCCTTCCTGTGCCTCCTGCAGGGAGGTCGGCGCGCGGTGAAGGAGGCGGTGCGGACGTTCGAGCCCGATGTGGTGCATGCGCACTGGTGGCTACCGTCGGGCATCTCCGCTGCGAGCGCGCACGACCGCGTTCCGCTGGTGACCACACTGCACGGGAGTGACG
>JRHI01003024.1_pt1 | contig 10515 bp, 13 predicted proteins | sample 215371 | NCBI WGS metagenome assembly JRHI01 (sample SAMN02929681, study PRJNA255918) | sediment metagenome | biome: cave system; feature: Ice Cave; material: Sediment; isolation source: sediment from deep within a dark volcanic ice cave with no known source of... ... | reverse complement strand
CGACGATCCACTTCAGCAGCGCACGCGACACGAACTCCGGCCCGTAGCACATCAGGAACTGGCTCGACGGAGGCCCTGAGCGCCTGCGGAGGATCAAAGCTCAAGCAGGCGGTCAGGGCCGGGCCGCAGATCTCTAAAGTGAAGGTGTCGAATTCCGGCCAAGCTGAGTCCGGTGTTCAGGGCAGAGAGGAAATAGAAGCTGAGATTGGTTCGCGGAAGGATTCGCAGCCAGGTTCCCGCGATCCAGGCGTAGAGTGGGGGGTGCTTATAGTAGCCGAGCTCGAATTGCTTGCCCCATGCCCACGCCTCTAACATATCGTCCCAGGCAGCCCCCGGCAGACGGGCAATCCATGGGAACAGCGTCATGACAACGACGTGCGCCGCGATCAGAAGGAGGAGCAATCGGTGCGACCGCCGATAAAGGTCGGGCGCGACGGGGGTTTGCAGAATTGATTGCAAGTTCTTCTCCCGGCCACAAACTCGGGGGCCAGCGGCGGCCTCATCATCGCCGGCGAACCTGACTTGACGGCTCGTCTACCACAATCGCGTCGGGGACACTCCTGCCCGTTCTCTGAGGCGCTGGTCAGCATTCGGTCAGGATTGCGCGTCAGAACGCCGCTAGGTTAAGCGGGGGGCGGCCGCCGAGACGTTGCGCGCGATTGGAAAGTTGCGGCTAGGTTCGGAGATGGCAAGCGTACTTTCGTGGCGAGACCGAGCAGCATGAGCACACGAATCGTCAGCCACGCCACGTCGAATTCCCACCACTTGTGGCCGTGTCGCGCCGAGGCGGGGGCAGCGTGATGATTATTATGCCAACCCTCTCCGCCAGCGAGCAATCCAATGAGGATGTTGTTGCGGCTGTTGTCGGGCGTCTCGTAATTGCGATAGCCCCACAAATGCGTCACTGAATTGACCGACCAAGTGATGTGCCATACCAGCACCGTCCGGACCGCAGCGCCCCATACCACTAAGCTTGAACCGAACTGGAGTGCATCGGCCATCGTGCCGGCCGAGAACGTGACTGCCGCAAACCCTGCGGCAAAAAAGGCTGCCCAAGATACCAACGCGACTTTGATCCAGTTGTCGGAGGCTTCCAGCTACTGATAAAAGGGAGCCTTCAGCAAATCCGGTGCATATCGCTCCTTCAATTGGCCGGCATTGGCGTTGTCGGTCTTGATCATCAGCCAGCCGATGTGCCCCCACAGAAAGCTCGCCAGCGGGCTGTGCGGATCACGTTCTTTGTCCGCCTCATGATGATGCTGGCGATGCCAGGCGGCCCAGACAGTCGGCGACTCCTCCATGCAGCAGGCGCCCAGAATGCCCAGTGAGCGCTCCAGCCATCGAGGGCAGGAAAAGCCGCGGTGAGTCAGAAGACGATGGTAGCCGACGTTCATGCCGAGCCCGCCGAAGACGTACTGTCCCAGCACAGCAAGAACGACCCCGGTCCAACTGAAGAACCACGGCAAGAATGCAAGGAGCGCAACAAGATGGATGAGAATGATGGGAGAGGCATATCGCCATTTGACGCGCCATGTGCGGAGCGATCCCAACACGGTCGCGCGAACGGGATCACCATCCATAGGTTTGTCTCGCATAACTCAGTCCCGCTTGCCACGCAGGCGATCGGAGAGCCGCTGCGTCGATCATGTCCGTCTTGATGGGTGTTTGTAGTCACCTCTACGCGCATTGGACGGGCGATGTGGCCGTCAAGCTTGCTGCCTGCTTGCGGATCGTTATCCTCCACACTGAACAGGTCAATGGCAGTGAGCTGATGACCTGTGTATGTGGCGGATTTGGCACAATTGTGCCGAACGCTTGCACCTGCCGATTGTGCTCGTCTCGTCTGTTTGCTCCAAGCAGAGTATGGTATACTGACAGTCTATGACCAAGCTATTCGAAGAGGCGGTGAAGGTGCTGCGAGAATTGCCGGATGATCGGCAGGAGGCGGCGGCGCGTGCGATCATCAACTACGGTGCCGATGATTATGAGATACAGCTGTCGGACGAACAAGTAGCAGAGATCGAACGGCGGATTGCCAAGCCCGATCGGAAATTTATTTCACTCGCTGAGCTGGACAAACGAATACGCCATCTCGGTGTATGAGAGTGATCATCGACGAGAGCGCGTGGAGCGATCTCGACGACATCGCACTGCGGATCGTGCCAGACAATCCGGCCGCGGCGCGGCGTGAGGTGGAGAAGATCAGACATGTGATTGGGTTGCTCGGTGAATTTCCGGAGCTCTCCCGTGACGGTCGCGCGAAGGGAACACGCGAGCGAGTTGTGTCAGGTTCGCGTTACGTGATCGTCTTTGAGATGTGGGAAAAACCACGAGCGCTTGTCGTCACCGGTGTTGTGCACGGTGCGCGCAATCGGTGACTTTCGACACTAGGCGCATATCGTGGAGTGCGGCGGGGAAAATCATCCGACGGTGGACAAGCGGTTGCAGCGGGCCGCGGTTTCCGCCTGTAGCTCTTTTGCGACCCGCGCACTGAGACCTCTCACCGCTACAAGTTGCTCGGGGCTTACTCCGGGCGCCGGGCCGCGAAAAGCCTTCTTCGCATTTTCAATCTCTAGAGCAGATTCCGATCACACGGGCCCGTATCCGGCGGCGGTGAAGTAGTTGGCGCAATCGTTCGGGGTGAGTTGCGGCAGGGCCTGGGCGATGGCAGTCCAGAGGTCGTCGATGGTGCGCGCCGCCGCCTTCTTCAGGAGCGCCTTGAACTTGGAGAAGGCCATCTCGATTGGGTTGAGATCGGGCGAGTACGGCGGCAGGTAGCGCAGTGTGGCGCCTGTGGCCTCGATCGCAGTGCGCACGGCGTCCGGCTTGTGGGCGGGCAGATTGTCCATCACGACGATGTCGCCGGGCTCGAGCGTGGGAGCCAGCATCTGCTCGATCCACGCCAGGAATGTCGGTCCGTCCATGGCACCATCGAGCACCATCGGCGCCGTCATGCCACCAAGCCTGAGGCCGCCGACGAATGTCGTCGTCTTCCAATGACCGTGCGGGATCGCGCCCAGGCAGCGGGTGCCGCGCAGCGACCGCCCGCACAGCCGGGCCATCTTGGTCGACGCGCCGGTCTCATCGATGAAGACCAGACGCTGCGGATCAAGCTCTGCCTGTGTGGCGCGCCAGGCTTGTCTTTGCGCGGCGACGTCCGGGCGCTCCTGCTCGCTGGCGTGCGCGGTTTTTTTTGAACGTCATGGCGTGGCGATCGAGGAACCGCCAAACCGTGCTTGGAGCGAACCGCTCGCCGTGCCGCCGCTGCAGATGGCTGGCGATCTCCGACAGCGTGATGTCGTGCGTCTCGGCAAGGAGCCCGAGGATCTCCTCGGCATGGGCTTCGATCCGATCGGAGCGCTTGTCGCCACCCTGGGGCCACGGCGCCTTGCTGCCCGTATCGCGCCACCGGCGCACCAACTTCACCGCTGTGGACGCCGCAATTCCGAACCGATGCGCCGCAGCCCGGCGGCTCATGCCAGCCGCAACCGCCTCGATCAGGCGCTCACGAAGGTCGCTCGACAGAGGTTTGGTCATGCAGGCTGGCCTCCTCTGCCAGCCCACAGCATGAATCACTGTTCGCAGCCCTTGTGAATCCCCAATCGATTCCGTCAGATCGCAATTTGCTCTAGCAATGCCAACGTCATCTCGTGGCAGTTCAGTTTTCTCTGCAAGGCGCTGTAAGCAAACAAACGGACCCCGTTGGCAAATGCGGCCGACTTCTCAGGCTGCTTGATCCGCGCTCGATCCGGGTTCTCGACCATGACCCTCAGGCGGTCGAGACATTTCTCGGGTTTGTCGCAGCTGTATTGGTTAGCAGCCGTGGTTGGCTGTGACTTGGGTAGGTTCGCGCTCGGGGCCTGTGCCAATGGCGGGGTCGCGTTTACCTCGGGGCCGGAAGCGGGCCTGTAGCCTTGTGGAGGTTGGCTCGAAACGGTGACGGGAACTGCGTTCGGGTCGGTGCTGGCGCAGCCGGTCAAAGCAACACACGTTGCCACGATCGCGCTGGCAACGATCGGTTGGAAGCAATGTGGTGATGAAGTCTTCAACGCAAAACCCCGCTCGCGTCCAAGTCTCTCCGCGTCCAATGCTATGCGAGATCAAAGAGGGGAGCGTCGGGTTCTTGCAGCTTGTGGACAATTATCTGAAGTGAGGCCAGTCCCGATTGCGGGGTAAGCTCCCGGGACTGGCCGAAGCTGCGGCGCTAAGAGGGCCTAGCTAGGCAGCTGGCGCATTTTGCCCACAATTGGTTCGGGAGCGTCCACAGGATTCTTTGAACAACTGCCGATGTTTAACGCCCGTTGCAGCGCGATGACAGGCGATGAGATCGAACTCAGCGGCCGTTGGTCGAGAAGAACTCTGAGAATCCGTATGCAAATCCTGTACTTGCGAGCGCAACGATAAGTATGCTTGCGGCCAGAGCGGCCGCAGCTGCCCAGCGAGCGACGTTACGGGACCTCGATTGGGGCCTCCGGTTGCGGTGGTCATCGAGAACGATGAGCGCGCAGGATTGGCCGGTGAGAGATGCTGGTGGCGCGGCTTCATCAGGCTGGGGCAGATCCGAGCCGACTGGCTGCCGGGGTTGATCTTCGTCGATGGTTGGTGCGTGCGCCACAGTTTCGGGCTCGTCCACCTCATGTGGGTCTGCTGTTGTCGAGTGAATAACGGCGGCAGCATCATCTGGGATCGCCGGCGGCGTATCGAAGCAGACTTCGGGCGCGACGATGGGAGCCGGTTCGGCAATGACGGATGCTCGCATCTCTTGTTGGGAATCGGGGAGTACGTCTGAAATTTCCTCGACCTGCACCTGATGCAAGGAGGCAGGGTCGGAGTTAATTGGGAATTCGACCGCGACGGCTTCGTGCTCCCGTTGCAGGTCTGCAATCTCGGAGAGCAGAAGCTCGAAGCGGCCATGCAACTGCTCGATCGCACCCTTGAGCAGGCGAAGCTCTCCGCTCAGCAACTCCAACTTTCTGATGGGGACGGAGCACGTCTGTGCGACACCGCTTGTCATGACTCGTTCCTGACACCACGAACCTACCGGCAGGCTTGAACAATATCAGAGCATGGTCAACGAATGCCTAATGAGCGATCCCAAATGAACGGATAACGAAATCTTCACACTGCGCCGGGAGGATGCCTTCAAGGCGCTTCTCCCGTTGCGCCCCCCTGTACGAAGGCCCGTGACGCGGAAGCGCTGCGGGTCTTCTGCTATCTGGTGCGAGCGTCTTCGTGCTCCTTGCCAGTGGCGCGCGACGTGCAGGGTGGCGATGCTCCGGGGTCCCCCACGCCCCGCGATCGCGGCATGCCAGGTGGTGGACCGCGCGGCTGCGCCTTTACCGCAAGGAATCCGGTAGACCTGCCCAGCATTGGCAATGTGGAGCTTACCCTCGTAGATTACCGTTGTCGCTTCCCAGGAGGGCGCGTTGGATAGTCGCCTGCAATTGCCGGTCGGCACGGTTCTCGATGGTAGCTACCGCATCGAGAGGTTGCTTGGCGTTGGCGGTTTCGGGATCACCTACGCAGCCGAGGATTTCAATCTCGGCACCACCGTTGCACTGAAGGAATACTATCCGATCGAATTCGGCGATCGTGACTCAACGATGAGCGTTCGGCCGAAGTCCGAACGACATAAGACGACATTCGAATGGGGCCGCTCGAGCTTCCTGCAGGAGGCGCGCATGCTCGCCCGCTTCCGCCACCCCAGCATCGTGCGAGTCTCTCGCGTGTTCGAGGCCCACTCGACCGCGTACATGGTCATGGACTTCGAGCAGGGAAAAAACTTCGAGCAGTGGCTCACGGCACTCGACCGACCGCCGACGCAACAAGAGCTCGACCGCATCGTCGCGCCGGTCCTCGACGCGTTGGAGCTCATGCACGGGCAGAACTTCCTGCATCGCGATATCGCCCCCGACAACATCATCGTACGGCCCGACGGCACGCCCGTGCTGCTGGATTTCGGGGCGGCGCGGCGAGCGGTAGCGGAAATGACCCGGACGCTCACCGGGATTGTCAAAGCGGGGTATTCCCCCCAAGAGCAGTACGCCACCGACAGTCGCCTGCAGGGACCCTGGTCGGACCTCTACGCGTTTGGCGCAACCCTCTACCGCGCGGTCGCCGGACATCCCCCCGAAGAAGCAAGCCTGCGCGCCGGTGATGACCGGACCATACCCGCGGCCGCCACCAAGCGAGGTGCATATCGCCCGGGCTTCCTCGCCGCGATCGATGCCTGCCTCAAGATGCGGCACGCAGAGAGGCCGCAGTCCGTCGCACAATGATGCCTGTTTCATTCTGCACCCCCTCTTCAAGTGTCTGGAAACATTGAGATCTGTTTTTCGGACTGTGCCCGACACGGGCGACCTTTACACCTGAGCGCGGCGGCTACCTGCTTGGACTGCAGGTCTGCGGCGCGGATTTGGTGCGGTGCATCGGGTATGATCTGCTCGCTGACCAGGGCGCCGGCCTTGATGAGCTTGCGGACTTGATGATGGCTGACGCCGAGCTTTGCGGCTGCTTCGCGCATCGTGAGCCATTCGCCGTCCTTTTCTGCGGAGCGGTAGCCGTGGATGCCGCGGACGCGGCGCAACGAGCCGACACGGTGCGCGGTCCAGGTCTTGCCCTGGCCGGTCGGAATGCCCATGCGGTTCAGCGATGCGGCGATGTCTTGGTCGGACCAGCGGCCGGCCATGCTGCGCATCACGGCAATAGCCTCCTCGGCGGTCTGACAACCGTGCTCGCCAGTTTTTGGCTTGCGGAAGCGCAGCTCGGAATGCTGGCCGCCCTTCCAGTGGATAACGAGTACGATCTCGCCAGCCTTCTCATCGACATCGGCGATGATCTCCGTGATCAGGGCCCGCACCAGTCGCTGGCGCGTTCGCATCGTCGTCCCCTGCGCCCTCCATGCTTCCGAGAGATCATCAGCTAGACCCGTAAAATCCGGACGAGCGCCGCCGACATCGGGCGCACGCATTCCATCGAGCCGCTGCCGGCACGCCTCGACACGCTGCAACGCGGTCTCCCACGACTTCTCCAGCTGCGCAGCGATCAGGCGATTATCAGGATCGCACGCAGCATAGCGACGTTCGGCAAGTGATGCATCATACTGGGCTTGGGTCAGCTCCAGCTCGGCAATACGCCGCCGATCCTGGTCCTCTCCTCTCAGCATGCGCTCGGCCTCCATCGCCGCCTCGATCGCCATCGGCGCCACGGCGCACAGCGTCTCGGCTGCGATTGCCTTGTCGATTCGCTTGCCGCCGAAGCTGAAGCAGCGCTTCTTCCCCAGCAGCAGGTTCGGGTTGTCACACCTGTAGACGGGCCGGGGATAGCGTCCGTTGTAGACAACTTTGAGCCGACGGCCACAACGTGCGCAACAGATGAGACCAGCCAGCAGTGCTCGCCCGCCGCGGCCAGACTTCGTCTCGCCGACCCAGCCGTAGGCGTTGCCGGCGAGCAGCACCTGATTGCGCTCGTACTCCGCCCAACCAATGTAGCCTTCGTGATGATCCTTGATGAACACCTCCCACGTGCCCATCGGCTTGCGGTGGCCGTAGCTCTTGCGCGCACGGCCATCGACGATCGCGGTGCGCTTCTCGCTCTTCCCGTAGGCGTAGACGCCGGCATAGAAGGGGTTCTTGAGAATCGAGATAACGTTGCGATACCTGATCGGCCGCCACTCGAACGACGTCAACGTTCTGCCATCCGACGGGTAGGGAAAGTGGATGTTCTGCGACGCCATCCACAACAGCGCCTGGCGGGCGCTACCAAGTTCTCGGAACTTCTGAAACACGAGTCTGATCACCTCCTGCAGCCGAAGATCAGGATCGAGGCCGAGGCCGNNNTGCCGGTCCCAGGCGTAGCCGATTGGGATCGAGATCCTAAGCTCGCCGCGCTTGGCCTTCGATCGTGCCGCCTCATACATGCGCGATCGGATGATCCCCAGCTCGAACTCGCTGATGCTGCCCTTCATGCCGAGCAGCAGTCGGTCGTTAGGCCGGCACGGGTCGTACACACCGTCATGGTCGATGACGCGGGCTTCCACCAATCCGCACAGCTCCAGCAGATGATGCCAGTCGCGGCCGTTGCGGGCGAGCCGCGAGGCATCGAGGCAGAGCACGGCGCCGATCTGGCCGGCGCACAGAGCAGCGACCAACCGATCGAAACCTGGACGCTCGACGGTGCCGCTCGCCGTGCGGCCAAGATCGTCATCGATCACTTCAACGTTGGCGAAGCCGCGTCGACGTGCGACCTCGACCAGCTCGTACTGGCGCCTCTGGCTCTCCAGGTTCGATTGAACTTGCTGCGGCGTCGACTGACGGACATAGACGATCGCCTTGCGTTGCAGCACGGCTGCCGGCAGGAGCGCGTCATGCGTTGTCATCGCCGGCCTCCTGCGTTGCGATGCCGCGCGCTTCCAGCATGAGAAGCGCCAGAGACCGAATGACCGCATGCCGTTCCGCCGGCGTCATGCCCCGCAGTCTTGTGTTGTCGAGCACGAGGTCGAGTTGCCGCGGCTCCGCCGGCGCCTTGTGTTGTGCTCTCGGGACGACTGCCGTCTTCTGTACGAGCCGTACAAGCGATCCCATTGCTTGCCTCCTGCGTGACGGTGTTACCGTCCGCGGACAGCAGCCGCGATTCGCAGGCGATCAGAAGCTCGTGCAGCTCGCAAAGGGCCGCCAGCGAGACCTGAGGTGCGCCAACCTTGAGAGCAGCACAATAAACCGCGTCCACCTTCCACGCCGGCAAGATCGTCACGACACCAGGCGTCAGCTCGACGTGCACAAACACGCCCGATGCACGCCGCTCGCCCTGAATGCGCCGTGCGCTCCGCCCGTGCAATGGATGCCAGCGATAGTGCACGATGACATCCTGCCCGATATGGGCAGAATGACTGCGCGATTGTTGCGACCCATAATGCTTGGCTCAGGTTCACAGGCGCGCGTTCCCGGTCTGCCGGCAACACGCGTACTGCACGATGCGCTCTCGAAGGTGAGCGTAGCGGCAAAGCGAAATCCAACGAGATGGGCGATCGCGATCGGTGCTTCGCTTGCGCTCTTCGGTGGCGCTTACCTAGGTTTCGAATATTCCCGTTGGCAAGCGACAGATCGCAGCAGAATCGAAGCCGAGGCCAAACGGCGCGTGGATGCGGTAGCCGCCGCTAAAAAATCACAGGACGAGAAAGCACGAGCGGACGTGGAACTTCCGCGCCAGAAGGAATTGGGCGCTGTCCAGGAAAAGCGGCTGGCGGATGAAAGCGCGCGCCATGCAGCCGAGCTGAAAAAAATGCAGGACGAACGCTTGGCTGCGCAAAAAGCGGAGGAGGCGAAACGGCAACAGGATGAGCGCGCTACCGTAGAGAAGAAGGCAGCTGAAGCGCGTGCGCGCCAAGACGCAGAAGCGAAAACGGCGGCGGTTAGACCGATCAACATCATAATGTACCGGCGCTACGATGCGGGAACGCTGGTTACAGGCAATGTCCGAAGGATGCCAACCGGCGAGTGGGTCGAAACGAACACGCGCAACAGCAAGTGGACGTTCCGCACCACCGAGGAGCGCGCGAACGAGCTGATCCTCCATGACGCCTCGCGAAACGTGTATGTCAAAATGGACTTGGCGGCGAAAAGGATGTTCGAGCGACAAGGAGCTGAAGGAGCGTGGGTGTACCTTGCCGATATCGTCTGGACTGACAAATGAACTCTGGCTGCGCGGTCACGGTCGCGCGTTTTACAACGGGTAAAGCGTGCAGCGGCGGCCACTCTCGGCATTAGGCGCATTTCGTGCAGAGTACTGAGTTCCCATTCGCCTGATAAGATAAGGTTCCTTGTGTGACAGCGAAAAAGGGGGCGGCAGGGGAAGATAGAACCTACCGCCCCTGCGTGTCACTGGATCAAAGCAAGACGTGCCTGCTCAAGGGCAGCACGAGCGTTTGCCTCGATAACAGTCTCCGTGCCGAGTTCGTACTTCTCACGAAGAGGTTCCAAGGCCTGTTCAAGCGTAGCGCCGAGCCAACTCTTGTCTTCAGGCAACTGGGCCTCGTGCCCAGCTCGAATGAGAAGACCTGGCTCTACGCTGAGTTTGGCCAAGCGGTTGCCGAGTTCACTCACGGTGGCAACAATCGCTCCGTCACTGCGGGACGCAAGCTCTATTGTGAAGCCACGATACCGATCCTCGGGTACATTGTTAATGATTGTCAGCGGTGGAAGATTGTGCCCGCGCTTACCGGGTGCTGACGTTGCGCGATGCTCTGAACGGTGTATACTAAAGATACCCATCTCTTACTCCGTGGGGTACTGCGACACTGTCGCAGGGCCGGGACAGGTTGCTTCTGCTCCCGGCTTTTCTGATGAGAGGAAAACATGTCGGGGGAGGTTGTGCGGTGCGGTGGATTTGACATCGGGGTCCCTTCGTCCGTCTGCAGCCCGACCGAAAGACCATGAGTTCCCCGGGCGGGCTGTCTTTTATCGGACGGCGGTAATTGCTCACCCCCTCCACCCCGTGATCAGGCGTGATCAGGGGGTG
>JRHI01003023.1_pt1 | contig 10516 bp, 11 predicted proteins | sample 215371 | NCBI WGS metagenome assembly JRHI01 (sample SAMN02929681, study PRJNA255918) | sediment metagenome | biome: cave system; feature: Ice Cave; material: Sediment; isolation source: sediment from deep within a dark volcanic ice cave with no known source of... ... | reverse complement strand
GGTGCCGACGACTCCGCTCGCCACAACGGTGAGATCCGTCCAGCCGCGAGCCGGCCCCTCGGTCAGCGCGTAGACGATGCCCGTCAACCCCGCCGCCGCGAGCCCCGTCCCCGCGAGGTCGAAACGACTCGGTGCGTCCGGATCACGGGTCTCGGGGACATGGCGGATCGTCACCCAGATCACGACGGCGGCCAGCGGGATATTGATGACGAAGATCAGCCGCCACGACACCGACTGGATCAGCCAGCCACCGACGAACGGGCCGATCGCTGTCGTGATGCCCGCGAAGCCCGACCATGCGCCGATCGCGGCGGCGCGGTCCTGCTGACGGAAGCTCGCTTCGAGAATCGCAAGACTGCCGGGCGTGAGCAGCGCGCCACCAACCCCTTGGAACGCGCGTGCCAGGATGAGAATCCCTGACGTCGGCGCGACCGCGCACGCCAGCGATGCCACTGCGAACCACACCACCCCCACGACGAAGATGCGACGTCGGCCGAGCCGGTCGCCGAGCGAGCCGCCCAAGAGAAGGAACGCAGCCAAGGTCAACGTGTACGCGTTGACCGTCCACTGCAGACTCGTCAACCCGCCGCCGAGATCGGCGCCGATACGAGGAAGTGCGATGTTGACGACGGTCGCGTCCAGCGACGCCATACCGGACCCGAGGATCGTCGCGACAACGACCCAACGTCCTCGCGCTGACTTCAAGACCAGCTCGGGTGCGGTCTCCGCCATCTTCTCCTCGCCGTCTCGCGACGGGGTCAAGCGTACGCGTGGCGCAGTTCGCGCTCCCGGGCGAGCTGACCTCTAGCTGGGTGCAGTCGTGAGTCCTGCGATCAGGCCCCTCGCAGCAGCTTGGAAGCGCGCGAGGTCGCCGTATGGTCGGGCCACGAGCATGGCGCCTTCAAGGCCGCTGATGATCAGTCGGGCTGCCTCGTTGGCAGAGCCCGTGAGATGGAGCGTGCCGTCCCGCTCCCCCTGTTGGAGCACGTCCCGCAACCAGACCTCGTTGTCGTCGAAGAACCGGACGACGGCGTCCTGCATCGCCTTCGGCAGCGTCTGGTACTCGGCCGCAAGCATCCCGCAGAGGCACATCCGCCGGTTGCGGAGCACATCGAGATACAGGTCCGCGTAGGCGTCGAGCTTGGCGGGAGCGTCGGTGATCTCCGTGTCGATCGCTCCGAGCGCGGCGGCGAAGCGGGCTCCGTAGCGCGTGATGAGCGCTTCGCCGAGCTCTGCCTTTCCCGCGAAGTGGTAGTGAAGAGCCGCCTTGGTGATGCCGAGCTCGCTCGCCGCGTCGGCGTAGCTGAAGCCGTTGAAGCCGTTGACCTGAACGAGGCGCTCGGCGACGTCGAGCACCTTCGAGGCGGTATCTGCATCACCCGACTGGCGTCTCGCCATCGAGACCTCTCCCGATTCCCTGTTGGCCTGGGTCCCTGGTGGCCTGGGTCCGTGCTGGCCTGAATCCCTGCGTCCGAGATCCCTCTTGATACTTACCTACTAGTAAGTCAGTATAGCCCGCGGAGGGTTCCACACCACCGAAGGGGAGGACGGCGGCCATGCACGAGACGGAACACCGGAGCTTTCAGGCGCCCGACGAGACCCGCGAGTTCCCGAACGGCCGCGCGGAGATCGTCAAGATCGGTGGCGGCGAAGTGGGCCGGCTCCAGTTCGAGCCCGGGTGGCGGTGGTCGAACGACGTCAAGCCGATCGCCAACACGGAGAGCTGCGAAGCGCCCCATTTCCAGTACCACGTGAGCGGACGGCTGGCGATCCGCATGGACGACGGGAACGAATTCGTCGCCGGTCCCGGAGACGTCACGTCGTTGCCGAGCGGTCACGACGCCTGGGTTGTCGGCGACGAGCCCGTCGTGACCGTGGACTGGTTCGGCGCGAGCAACTACGCGAAGTAGGCGGTTGCTCATGGGCTCGCTCGAGGTGGTCGAGGCATTTGGCGCGGCGTGGGCAGACCACGACCTCGACGCCGCGCTGTCGATGGTCACGGACGACTGCGTGTTCGACGCAACAGGACCTGCACCGGACGGGAATCGGGTGGTCGGTCGGGACGCGATCCGCCGGGCTTGGCAGGGCATCTTCGGCGACTCCACCAGTCGCTTCGAGGCCGAGGACACGTTCACCATCGGCGACCGGGTGGTCCAGCTGTGGCGCTACAGCTGGGCCGACGGCCATGTCCGAGGCGTGGATGTGATCCGGGTGCGAGACGGCAAGGTCGCGGAGAAGCTGTCCTACGTGAAGGGCTGATCGGGAGCGACCTGACCACCCATCATCCAGGTCGTCTTGGCGTACGACTCATCGAGAGCCCGTTGCGAGTCGGCCACGCTGCCGTCCAGCCCAATGTGGTCTTTGAGCATGCACGCCGGCGTTGCCATGTCCGCGGTGGCCGGCCAGCGTTCCGGCTCCCAGAGCCCGCCGCGTCGCAGAGCCTTGGCGCAATGGATGAACGCGGTACCGACGTCGACGACGATTGCCACGTTGGGGCGCAGCCCCTCGACCGGACACACGCTCAGAACGTCCGGATCGGCCGACACCGATGCGACTCCGTTCACCCGCAGCGTCTCGTCGATACCGGGAACCATGAACAGCAGCGCGACCTTGCCGCCGCCGACGATGTTGCGCATCGAGTCGAGCCGGTTGTTGCCCGCCATGTCGGGGATCGCGAGTCGGTGGTCGTCGAGCACGACGACGAAGCCGGCCGGTCCTCCCTTCGGTGACACATCCACACGACCGGCGGCGTCAGCCGAGGCGAGCACCACGAACGGAGCGTGCGCGATGAAATCGCGGCAGTGGACGTCGAGGTGGTCGATCTCCTTGTCGAGAGACCGTTGCCGCGGCGGGCGGTACACCCGGCGCAGCTTCGCCGCCGAGTCGATCGTCTGGTCGCCTCGCATCATCGCTCTCCCAGCCCGTCACGATCCGTGGGTCGACGCCGGTCATTCTCGCACTCGCGGGGAGCAGGACTCGGGCGGATTCCGCATGCGGGCGGGACGAGGCGCCGCCCTCGTAGCTCCCGAGCACAACGAACGCTCCGCTCGGACCCCGACGTGGCGGGCCCTATGTCACGAGCACGGTTTCCCGGGTCACCCGCATGAGCTCATCGAACGAATCACACCTCAAGGCGATCTCGGTGTAATCCATTGCGACCTGCGCCGGAACCCCGGCCCCCATCAGCGCGCGTCTCACGATGCTGATCGTCGTAAACACGCTGTGGTCCTCCTCGGGCAGCCTCACTTCGACACCGGTCTGCCTCGCTGAGCCAGTCATGCGCGGCTCCCATCGTGTTGTCTCGAGCCACCTCGAGGTTGGCGTCCAGTCTTCCACTATTCCTCGTTCGTCCCACACACTGCGCCGGGACGGGCCCTGAAGAGCGATCCACCCCGAGGAACGCGCCGAGGCCTACTTCAAGTCGAGAGCTTCGAGATCGTGGAGATCTTGGAGATCTTCCGTGGGTGACGGGATCTTCGGGTCCAGGCCGCGCAAGGTGTCGACGAGCAGCGAGGCGACCGCGACGCCCGACACCCACTTGTGATCGGCCGGCACGACGTACCACGGGGCCCAATTGGTTGACGTCGCGCCGAGCGCGGCCTCGTAGAGGCTCATGAGCTCGTCATAGCGGGCGTGGCTGTCGAGGTCCTCCTTGTGGAACTTCCATCGCTTCTCAGGATCGGCGAGCCGCTTCCGCAGGCGTGCGGCTTGCTTCTCCCGGCTCACGTGGAGGAACACCTTGACCAGCGCGGTGCCCTCGTCGCGCAGCAGCCGCTCGAACCCACGGATGTGTTTGTAGCGGCGATCGCGTTGGCCGTCTCCGATGACACCGAGGAGCCGGGCCGCGACGACGTCTTCGTAGTGCGAGCGGTTGAAGATCCCGATGTCACCGCGTTCGGGGGTCGCCCGGTGAACGCGCCAGAGGTAGTCGTGCTCCAGCTCTTCGCCGGCGGGGCCCTTGAACGCCTTGACCACGCACCCTTGGGGGTTCAGTCCGGTGAACACCCGCCGGATCGTGCTGTCCTTGCCCGCCGCGTCGAGGCCCTGGAGGACGAGGAGAACGGAACGCCGGTGCTCCGCCCACAGCCGGTACTGCAGGACCGACAGCTCGCCCGCCAGTGCCGCCAGCCGGTCCTGGGCGTCGGGTTTGCGCTGTCCGAGCGTGTCGGCGGGGTCACGTCGGGCAAGGCCCGGACGCGTGCCCGGCTCGACCCGGAGACGATCCCGCATCGTCGGCCGCGCTACCCGCGCCGGTGGTGGTTCCGAACCACCTGATTCGCCTGGCTGATCGGGGGAATCGCGCGCCCCGGTGGGTAGACGGGGGGCGTGGCCGACCTTCGACGTGACCACCGGCGGACGGCGCTGCTGGTGCTCTGCGTCGTTCTGTTCCTGACGTTCCTCGACAACACGATCGTCAGTGTCGCACTCGCAGACATCCAGAGTCGCCTGCACGCGGGAGTGCAGACGTTGCAGTGGGTCGTCGACGGCTACGCACTCACGTTCGCGAGCTTCATGCTTGCCGGCGGGGTGCTCGGGGACCTCTTCGGCCGCAAGCGGGTGCTGCTCGTCGGTATCGGCATCTTCTGCGCGGGCTCGGTCGTCGCGGCGACGGCCTCGGGAGCGAACATGCTCCTGGTCGGCCGCGTCATCATGGGCGCGGGCGCGGCCGCGTCGGAACCCGGCACGCTCTCGATGATCCGTCACATCTACACCGATCGAGCGGCTCGTGCTCGGGCCCTCGGCCTCTGGGCGGCGACATCCGGCGTTGCCCTTGCGACCGGTCCCGTCATCGCGGGGGTCATCGTCGGGTTGTCGGATTGGCGCGGCGTCTTCTGGTTCAACCTGGGTCTCGGCGTGGTCGCGTTCGTCGCCGCGGTCGTTGTACTGCCGGAAAGCTCGGATCCGCAGGGCTCCTTCGACATCTGGGGCAGCGTCCTCGGCGCAGTCGCGCTGGCCGCGACGATCTTCGCGGTGATCAGTGGCGAGACCGCCGGGTTCACGGCGTGGTGGATCGTGGCGCTCTTCGCGCTCGCGGCTGTCGCCGCGGTTGTATTCGTCGTCGTCGAGCTGCATACGCCGAACCCGCTGCTCAATCTGCATTTCTTCCGCAACAGCGCCTTCAGTACCGCCAACTTCGTCGCGTTCGGAACCTATTTCGGAGTGTTCTCGATCTTCTTCTTCGTCGCGCTCTACCTTCAGCTGCTCGCCAACCAGTCGCCCTACGGCACCGCGGCCGACTTCGTGCCGATGACCGTCGTGATGATCGCGGCGTCGGCCGTGAGCGGCGTCTGGGTGGCCCGTGCCGGTCCGCGGTGGCCGATGACGATCGGCTGCGTGATCGGCGGCGGCGGGATCCTGATCGTCGACTCGGTGTTGGGACCGAGCGTCGGCTTCTCGCAGCTCAGCTGGTCGCTGGCGATCGCCGACGCCGGCTTCGGGATCGCGCTCGTCCCCGTCACGAGCGCAGTACTGGACGCGATCCCGCCCGAGCACTCCGGGATGGCCGCCTCCGCCACCAATACGAGCCGCGAGCTCGGCGCGGTGTTCGGCGTTGCGATCCTCGGCGCGATCGTGAACGGCCAGCTGACCGCCGACATCAAGGCCCGGCTCCACGCGATCGGGATACCGCCCGACTTCTACGGCCTCGTGATCAACGCGGTCACCCACGGCACGCTGCCCAAGAACACCAACCAAGCCGCCAAGTCCAACCCGGCGGCCGCGGCGGCGCCGGAGCTCGTCCAGAAGGTGATTCACGCCGCAGAGCGGGCCTTCTATACGGGGCTCCACACGGCGATGTTGGTATCGGCGGCGCTGCTGTTCGCGGGCGCGGTCGTCGCCTTCATCGGCCTTCGGCATACGACGGTCGAAGAGACCGGGTCACAAGTCGAGCAGCTCGCCGAGGTTGCGTGACGACCGAGGACGGTCCTCAGTGGCGCGCGCGCTCTTGCGGCAACGAATCCAGGATCTCGTGCAGTTCGTGCGCAGCGCGCTCGATGTCGAGATACTTGCGCTGACCGGCGCGTGACTCTGCCGAGAGCAGGCCGCACCGATGAACACGCGTGAAGTCGCCGTACGGGAACTTGTAGTGGCCCTTCGTGTCTTCGTTCTCTTCGTCGTCGATGCCGAGATACCAACGGGCGTATTCGCCGAAGCCATGCTTCTCGAGGTATTTGTTCTCCTGCTCGGCAGTGGGCTGATGCTCACTCCACGCGTCCCGGTCGTCGAGGACGTACCGTCCCTCTTTGATCAGAGCCTTCGCGTGGTCGACTGCCTTCTTGTTCAGCTTGACTGCCATCTCTTCCACTTCCCTTCCTCGGTGGCATACGGGGCGCTTCCCGTCACACGGGCTCGGCTCAGATCGTCAGCCGATCAGCGACCCCAGGGGTACGTCTCGGGCTCTGACGCCGACCCGGCGGCGGCGAGGTGCAGCGGGTGCAGTGCTTCGGTGTGGTCGGGGTAGAGGAACGCGTCGTAGCGCCGGCCGATGAGCGTCGGCTCGTAGTTCCCCATTCGTTCCCGGGCCGGGTCGTACACCACGCCGATCGCCCGGTGCCCCCACGGGAGCTTGAACCACGGCGAGCTCTGTGCCGCCGGGAAGACGAACAACCGGTCGTCTCCGACGTAGGCATGGAGCAGCCCCTCATGGCTGTCGGGTTGTGCGGCCGGCACCGGCATGACCCGTGTCGGAGCGCCCCAGAACTCAGCCGCGATCACGCTGCCGCGGTATCCCCCGAACCCCGCGAGTATCACACCGTCGCGCGCGTGACGTTCGCGCACGAGCTGGCCGACGTTGACCATGCCCCGTGCGGCCATGCTCGTCGCCCGGGCGTCACCGACGTGGGTGTTGTGCTCCCACGCGATCGCCTTCGTACCCAGCCCGTGAAACTCGACGAGGCGATCGAGGGTGTCGGCCATGTGCGTGTCACGGATGTTCCACGACTCCGCATCGGCTCGGATCATCGTCCGGTAGTAGCGCTCGGCGTCAGCGACGATCTGAGCGTTGAGCCACGCCACGAACCGGGCCTCGTCGTCGTCGCCCTCACCGTCGTGGGCCCATCGTGTCGACAGCTTCTGGAGGAGGGCGACGACTTCGTCTTCACACGACGCCGGCACCATCCTGGTCGCCCACGCGTATTGCTGCGGATCCTCGTCGTAGGGCTCGAAGCAGCGGAACGCCTCGTACGCGGCCTCGAGTGCTTCGGGTTCATGATCGGCGATGTAGGCGGTGACCTCGCGCATCGACTCCCAGAGCGAATACACGTCGAGCCCGTAGAACCCGACTTTGCGCTCCCGACCCTCGTTGTACTCCCGCAGCCAGGCGACGAACTCCGCGACTTCCTCGTTCGCCCACATCCAGGTCGGCCACCGTTCGAAGCGGCCGAGCACGTCGCGCGCGCTGTCGTGGGGTGCCTCACGCCCTTTCACCCACTGGTCGACCCGATAGCAGTCGGGCCAGTCGCCCTCGACGCCGACAAGCGAGAAGCCCCGCTCGACAATGAGGCGTCGGGTGAGCGTTGCCCGCCACTGGTAGTACTCCGAGGTCCCGTGGGACGCCTCGCCGATGAGCACGAAGCGCGCGTCGCCGATGCGTTCCACCAGCGGGTCGAGATCCGACTCGGCGCGCAATGGCAATGCCATCGCACGGACGTCCGCGGCGACCGCGCCATCCTGCTCGTGCAAAGGCTGGCTCATGTCTCTCACGCCGCCTACCCATGACCCAACCCGCCAAACAACACGGGAACGGATCACCTCACAAAGGCAAACCCTGTGTCTCGGTGCCGGTACCGGATGCTGTCGCCGCAGCTCGCAGGAGCTCGCGAACCTCGTCATCGGTGGTCTGGCTGAAGTCCCAGTACGCCTGCCCGACGGCGAAGAACGGGGAGGGGGTCGTCGCGCACACGACTTCGTCCACCTCGGCTTCGAGCTCCCGGCACGTGGACTCCGGCGCGGCAGGCACCGCCACGACGATCCGTGCTGGACCGCGCCGGCGAAGCGCCTGGATCGCGGCCCGCATGCTGGAACCCGTCGCCAGTCCGTCGTCCACGAGGATCACGGTCTTGCCTGCGATGTCGGGCAACGGACGGTCGCCCCGGTACGCGCGTTCTCGTCGGGCGAGCTCACGCGCCTCCTGCTCCGCGACGCGCTCGATCACCGGCGGCGGGATGCCCAGCGCCCGAACGACGTCGTCGTCGATCACCACCACGCCACCGCTGGCGATCGCCCCCATGGCGAACTCCTCGTGGCCGGGAACACCGAGCTTGCGAACGAGAAAGACGTCGAGTGGTGCGCCGAGCGTCCTGGCCACCTCGTAGGCCACCGGCACGCCGCCGCGCGGTAGCGCGAGAACGATCACGTCGTCGCGGCCCCGGTAGTGCTGGAGCAACGTCGCCAGGACACGACCAGCGTCCCGGCGCCCGCGGAAGCCTCGTTCCGGCATGCGCGTGACCTACCCCGCCGCAAGCCCTGCGACTCGTTGTGGAACATGACCTCGATGACTTCCCGACGTGGCGATCATCGATCAGGACAACAAGTGGGTGCGTCGGAGCGCTCACGTTCCTCGACCAGCTCGCCCGGGAATCAGGTTCAGACGACCGCGAGTGAAGAACATGAAGCTTGGCGTGACGTACTCGAGCTGCAGGACGGCTCCGGGGTCCAACGTGATCCGCCGTTCCGCTCGACCGCGCCAGCCTCGGCAGTACCGAAACGTCACCGCGACTTGGTGATCACCGGGCTCGAGCTGGAGCTCCTGCATCCCCCAACGGCCCGGGCGGGACACACCGTCGACTTCGACACTGACCTGCGTGTGGGTGAGCGACTGCTCTGGGCGCGGTCGCACGACAAGGCACACCGTTCCCCCGTCTTCCCTGCCGGGCCGGCCGACGTCGGGTCTGCCATCAGTCTGACGCTCACTGATCTTGTCGAGGATTCGCGCCATAACTCCATCTCTCCAACGGACTCGCTCTCCAACGGACTCGGTCCGGTGCGCCGCCAATGGCGCGTTCGACGATGAGCTTCCAATAGAGCATCTGACTCGCAGTTGAAAGATCCATAGACGGCGGCTGAGGTTCCGCTAAGAAAGATCGCCTGCGCTCGACCCGTGTTTCAGGGCAAACACAGGCTTCTCTCAGGGCCGCCAAAGGTTCGAGCGCGAGCCTCTGTCCATGGCGATGACGTTCCACTTCGAGGTCTCCGAAGGACAGCGACCGGATCTCGCCGAAGCCCTCGCCGCGGCGGATCAGGACGGCACGCCCCGCATTCGAGCGTCATGTCGGTGGTGGCGGAGTTGGTACGACACCTTGAGCCACATGCTCGTATTCGAAGGCGAGTTGCATGACGACGCCGACGCCGGCGTCCTGTCACCCTTCGCCAAGTCGTCGCGACCCCGGTGTGCTCGCCGAGCCGTGACAACAGCTCAGCGGACTGACACCCCTGGGCCCGCCTTCACCGCGGGGACGTCGGGCGAGAGCCGCTCCTAGACGCCGGTAGCGCGAGCAACAACCGAGTCGCCGGGGACCTCGACGCGGGTACTCCTCAGACGCAGCCCGGGATCATGCCGGAGGTCCGGCGCCGAGTTGGATCGAGCCACTGCGTTGCTGACCCGAGCCGTCGATCCAGCCGAGGCGGACGTGGTCACCGGGCTTGTGCGTCTTCAGGATGGTCTTGAGCGTGGCCGGTGAGTCGACAGCCTGTCCGTCGACGCTGGTGATCTCGTCGCCGGTGGAGAGCCCGGCGTTCGCGGCAGGGGTACCCGGCTGGACGCCCGCGACCACCGCGCCCGCGTTCGACGGTGGGGTGTAGCCGTTGAGTGCCGCGCTGGCTTGGTCCGGGCTGATGATCTCGACACCGAGGAACGCCGGTTGCCCGATCTGGATCGTGGCGCTCGACTGACCGGCCTCGATCTTCGCTGCGATCGCGAGTGCCTGGTTGATCGGTATGGCATAGCCCTCGGGTGATGTGGCCTGGACGCGGCGGCTTGCCGATGCGGCCGTGTTCATACCGATCACCCGGCTGCCGTTGTTCACGAGCGGACCACCGGAGTCGCCGGGCTGAAGCGGCGCGTCGACTTGGATGAGCCCGCTGAGTTGCTCCTGGACGCCCGTGGCGGGATCACCGACGGTGATCTGCTGGTTGAGTGCGCGCACCGCGCCCGTAACGACCGTCGGTGGTCCCCCTCGGCCCAGCGCGTTGCCGACCGCGGTGACGGGGTCACCGACGCTCACGGCCGACGAGTCTCCCGGCGTGATCGTGGCCAGGCCGGAACCGCCTTGGAGTTGGATCACCGCGACGTCGTCGGTCGCGTCGGTGCCGACGACCTTGGCGGTATACGTGCGGCCGGTACCGGCGATCTGCGCCGTGATGCTCGACGCACCGCTGACAACATGGTTGTTGGTCAGAACGAATCCGGACGCCGTCAGCACCATGCCCGTCCCCGCCCCGGACCCGGCACCGAACGCTTGGTTGGTGTTGATGTCGACCACCGCGGCCGTGACCTTGTCGGGGGCCGCCGTGTTGCCGG
>JRHI01003022.1_pt1 | contig 10528 bp, 13 predicted proteins | sample 215371 | NCBI WGS metagenome assembly JRHI01 (sample SAMN02929681, study PRJNA255918) | sediment metagenome | biome: cave system; feature: Ice Cave; material: Sediment; isolation source: sediment from deep within a dark volcanic ice cave with no known source of... ... | reverse complement strand
ATTATCGCCGTCCCTTGACCTCGATGTCATGACCTCTGAACCTGGCGCGTCGCCGCCGACGCGCCGCACGCGCGGCGCGGAGGCGAGGTCGTACTCCCCCATCCGCGCCGGCCCGAGCCGAAGCAGCGTCGCCCGCGCCGCCGTCGCGTCGGCGATGAGCGCGGCCACATCGATCGTCTGGCAGGCCGGCGCGAAGGGCCGGAGCCGCTCGATGCCCTCGTCGATGAGCGTCTCCGCGCCATGGTGGTTGCCGTTCCGCCAATGGTGGAAGCCGACGCCGATCTGCAGGATGCCGTGAAACAGGCCGCGGACCGGGGTCCGGGTGTCGCGCCAGAGCGTTTCGAGCGTCTCGTGCTGCTCGAAGAACCGCCCGGCGTTGAATTCCTCGATCCCCCGGAGCAGCTGCGGATCGGGCGGGTCGTCGCACCGGGCCCGGGGATCCTCGCCGATCTCGCCGCCGACCACCCGCTTCGGCGGCCGCGCGGCCTTGCGCTCGCGGCTGGTCGGCACGACCGTCGCTAGTGCGGCGTGGGGGGCGCGACCGCGGGGAGCGCCTGGCGGAACCGGAGCTCATCCTCGATGAAGTCCCGCACGGCATCGTTGCCGAAGCCCGCGGTGACCTGGTCGAGCGCATCGGCGTGGCGGACGACGATGCCGAGACGGAGGTCATGCCCGGCCACGAGGAACCCCTGCGCGACGGCGTACACGCGCGTGTACTGGAAGTGCCAGATCGGGCCGGTCTGACCGAGCGTCCGGCCGCGGAACCGGACGACCCGCGGCTCGTCGGCAAGGATCTCGGCATACCGGCCGATCTCGCGCAGCGCCGTGGCACGCTCCTCGGCGGTGACGTCGGCCGGGAGGGGGAACTCGGCGGTCCCGCGGATTTCGCTCATCGGACGGTGATGATAGCCTTCAGAAAGCCTGGAGGGACCGCGCACGCGGCTCCGGACGCTGTGGATATGTGAGGACCAACGACGAATGGCCTACGTGATCACCGAGCCGTGTGTGACCGTCAAGGACGCCTCGTGTGTCGACGTCTGCCCGGTGGACTGTATCTACACGACCGACGCCGACAACATGTACTTCATCCATCCCGATGAGTGCATCGACTGCGGCGCCTGCGAGTCGGTGTGTCCGGTGAGCGCGATCTTCCCCGAGGACGCCGTCCCCGACAAATGGAAGAGCTACATCGAGATGAACAAGGTGTACTTCAACAAGTAGTCCCCGCGGTCAGTCCTCGATGAGCCGCCGGCCGCGGTAGCCGGCCGCGGGATCGTGCCACCAGCTGATCCGGTCGCCCTCGCCGAGCTTCCAGCAGAGCAGGATCTCCTCACCGCGCCGGGTGCTCGGGAAATCGATGAGGCCGGCATCGAGGTCCTTGACCTGCACCCCGAGGGCGCGGACCTCGGCGACGAGGGCCTCGAGCTCGCGGGCGAGGGGCGCCGAGGGACGCCGGTCGTAGGAGGTCTTGCGACGGCSGATGTCCTCGATGAGCGGTCGCACCGTCGGCAGGAGCGCTTCGGCCTGACCGCGCGTGAAGCGCGTCATATCCTCATCGTACGTCGCGACGAGGAGGTCTGGCATGCCGACATATGTGCTGTTGACGAAGGTGAGCGCATCGGGGGTGAAGACCCTGCAGGCGAACCCGCGAAGGATCAAAGAGGTGAACAAGGAGATCGAGGCCCAGGGCGCGCGGATCATCGCGCAGTACGCGACCCTTGGTCGCTATGACTTCGTGAACATCGTCGAGGCGAAGGATCCCGAAGCGATCGCGCGACTGTCGGTGAGCCTTGGCGCGCGTGGAACGCTCACGATCGAGACGCTCCCGGCGATCCCGATCGAATCGTTCATCCGCGCCATCGGGGCGAAGAAGGGGCAAAAGTAGCGGCGGGTGACGACGCTGCGGGCGCCGGCATATCCGGACGTCGTGCGGACCGACGAGGACCGCCAGCGCTTTGACCGGCTGTACGACGACCTCGTGCGGGTCCTCGGGCTTTCGCCCCCCGACGCGCTGCTCCACGCCGCCACCCAATATCAGCTCGGCTTTGACGTGCGCGGCCCGTTCGAGAAGCGCAAGCGCCGGAAGAAGGTCGCGCTGCAGACCGCGCATGAACGGGGCGAGGGCGGGGCCGCGCCGGATCTCGAGCCGCCCGGGTAGCCCGGGTCGCCGGAGGCCGATCGGCCGGCTAGCCCTCCTGACCGGCGGGGTAGGCGCCGATGAGCGCCCCGGCGGAGCGGGCCGCGGTCTCAGCTTCGAGCCACGGGCGTCCGAGGAGGTGGGCGACGCACTCCCGCGCCGTCGGCGCGGTGACCAGGGTACCGTCCACGCCGAGCGCCGCCGCGCCGCCGCCGGGGATGGCCCGGAGCGCGGCGAGATAGCGCTCGATGTCCTCCGGCGGATCGCCCCAGAGCGCGGTCCCGTCGCCGAGCCGGACGGCCACGACGTCATACGGGGTCATCGTGTACGGCGAGATCCCCCGTCCCGCGGTGTAGACCACCTCCCCCGTCACGAGGGCCACGCGGCCATCCGCCGCGAGCGCGCCGGCATGGGCGAGGACCCGCGTGGCGACGGTGAGCTCCGTTGCCGGCTCCTCGCGGATGAGCACCGGTGTCCCGTCCCTACGCGGCGGTCGCGGTGAGCAGGTCCTCCGCCTGGCGCACCGGCGCGCCGGCCGGGATCTCGTCGTCCGCGGGCGGCGCGACCCGATCGTCCCAGCGGAGCTCGCGCTCGAGCGCGGCGGCCAGATGCGCCGCGGTACCGCGTGCCACGACGTCGAGCGCCACCTGCAGGCCGAGGCGCGCGAACGAGGCGACCTCGTGAACGAAGCCGCACGGGATCATCCGCGCGAACGCGGCGAGATCCGTCGCGACGTTCAAGGCGAATCCGTGCATCGCGATCCCGCGGGTCACCCGGACGCCGATCGCGGCGATCTTCGCGTCACGGCCATCGGGGAGGTCCACCCAGACTCCGGTCTTCCCTTCGACCGTGCGCCCGAGGACGCCGTGATCGCCGAGGACCGCGATGAGCGCGGTCTCCAGCGCCCGGACATACCGGACGACATCGGGATGCTCGCCGAGCGACACGATGGGATAGCCCACGAGCTGACCGGGACCGTGGTACGTGATGTCGCCGCCGCGGTCGACCCGATAGGCCGACGCACCCACGGCCCGGAGCTCGGCGGGTGAGGCCGTGAGATGGTCGAGCGAGCCACGGCGGCCGATCGTGTACACCGGGTCGTGCTCGAGGAGGAGCAGCCGATCGGGGCCGCCGGCACGGACGCGCGCGGCGACCGCTTCCTGGAGCCGCCAGGCGTCGACGTAGCCCACCCGGCCGAGCGCGGTCGCGTGGAGGCTAGGTCGCGCCACCCAGCCCCACATGCCGCTCGGCGTGATACGAGCTCCGGACCAGCGGACCCGCCTCGACGTGGTCGTAGCCCATCGTCATGCCGATCTCACGCAGCTCGATGAACTCATCCGGCGTCCAGTAGCGCTCGATCGGCAGATGGTCCGGTGACGGCCGCAGGTACTGCCCGATGGTGAGGATGTCCGTCCCCTGATCCGCGATCCTGCGCATCGTGTCAACGACCTCGTGCTTCGTTTCGCCCAACCCGACCATGATCCCGCTCTTGCAGACGAGCTCCGGCGCGGCGGACTTGGCGTGGCGAAGGACCGCGAGCGAGCGGTCGAAGCGCGCCTGCGGCCGGACCCGCGGGTACAGGCGCTCGACCGTCTCGGTGTTGTGATTCATGATCTCGGGGCGCTCCGCGAGGACGAGATCGAGCGCTTCCACCACGCCGCGGAAGTCCGGGATGAGCACCTCGATCGTGGTCCCGGGGGACTGCGCCCGGATCTCCCGGATGGTCTCGGCGAAGATCGCGGCCCCGCCATCTTCGAGCTCGTCGCGGTTCACGCTCGTCACGACCGCGTGCCGCAGCCCCATCCGGGCGACGGCCTCGCCGACCCTGGCCGGCTCCGCCCGATCGAGCTCGGTCGGGCGGCCGCTCTTCACCGCGCAGAACCCGCAGGACCGGGTGCAGGTGTCGCCCAGGATCATGAAGGTCGCGGTGCCGGAACCCCAGCATTCGCCCATGTTCGGACAGCGGGCCTCCTCGCAGACGGTGTGCAGGGACTTGCTGCGCATGAGGCGCCGGAGCGCTTCGACCTGCGGCCCCATCGGGAGCCGGACCTTGAGCCATTCCGGACGGGCCCGATCGATCGGCACCCGCTGATTCACCGCGTTCCGCCCGCGCGAGCGCGGCCGCTCGACCTCGCCGGGGATCTCGAACGTGATCGGGACGAGCTCGGCCACTATGACAGGGCCACGTTGCCGGCGTCGACGTTCTGGATCCAGGACTTCACGTCGCGGAGGAACCGCGCCGCGGTGGCCCCGTCCATGATCCGGTGGTCGAACGAGAGCACGACGTTCCCCATCGACCGGATCGCGATGACATCGTCCTCCAGGACGACGACCCGCTTGGAGATCGCCTCGGTCGTCATGATCGCCGCCTGCCCCGGATTCACGATCGGGTAGCTCAGATAGGTCCCCAGGGTCCCCCCGTTGTTCACGGTGAAGGTGCCCCCTTCGAAATCGGCCACGGTGAGCTTCTTCGACCGCGCGCGGGTCGCGAGATCGCGCACCGCCTTCGCCAGTCCGGTGATCGACAGGTCCGCGGCATCCTTGACGACCGGCACGACGAGGCCCTCGTCGTCGAGGGAGATCGCGACGCCCAGGCCGATCGCCTTGAGCTTGGTCACGCCCCTATCGGTCCAGGTCGCGTTCACGAGCGGGTTGCTCCGAAGCGCCAGGACCACCGCCTTCATCGCGAACGGCAGGTAGGTGAGCTCGAAGCCCTCGCGGGCCTTGAAGTCGTCCTTCACCTTCGCCCGGAATCTGGCGACGTTGGTCCAGTCGATCTCCATCATCGCCGCGGCGTGCGGGATCGTGGACTTGGACAGGACCATCGCGTTCGCGATCGCCTTGCGCATCTGCGTCAAGGGCACCGCCTCTTCGCCCGCCAGCGGCACCCGGGCCGGAGCGGCTACCGGCGCAGCCTTCGAGACGGCCGGGGGGGCGGGGGCGGCCGCCGAGCCGTTCTGGCCGCGCGCGGCGATGTACCGCTCGACATCCTGCTTGGAGACCCGCCCCCCCAGCCCGGTGCCGGTGACCTGCGACAGATCGACCTTGTTCTCGGAGGCGAGCTTGCGGACCGCCGGGGTCGCCCGAATGTCAGCGCCCGCCGAAGGTGCGGCCGCCGCCGCATCCGTGGGGGCCGGCTCCGCCGGGGCCGGCTCCGCCGTTTCCGAAGCAGGCGCCGGCGGGGACGCCCCCGCGGATGAGGCCTCGGCGGACTCCGCCGTCTCGAACGTCGCCAGGAGCGCCCCGATCGGGACGGTGTCTCCCTCGGCCACCTTGACCTCTTTCAACCTGCCCGCCACCGGGGACGGGATCTCGGTGTTCACCTTGTCCGTCTGGACCTCGACGATCAGGTCGTACTTCTCCACGGTCTCGCCCGGCTGCTTCAGCCACTTGCCGATGGTCCCCTCGGTGACCGACTCACCGAGCTTGGGCATCTTCAGCTCGAACGTTCCCATCCGACTCTCTCCCCGGCCCCTAGTACGCCGCGAGCTCGCGCATCTTCACCGCGATATTGTCCGCGTTCGGCAGGAACGCGTCTTCCTGGACGGCGTTGAACGGCGTCGCCGGGGCCTCCGGGCCGGCGAGACGCATCACCGGCGCGTCGAGCGCGTCAAAGGCCTCTTCGGCGATCATCGCGCAGATCTCGGCCCCGGCCCCGAACAGCCGGTTGTCCTCGTACACGACGAGACACTTCCCGGTACGGCGCGCCTCGCGCAGGATCGTCCCGCCATCGAGCGGCCGGAGGCTGCGGACGTCGATGACATTCACCGAGATCCCCTCGCCCGCGAGCGTCTCGGCCGCGGCGAGGCACCGGTGGAGCATGAGGCCGTAGGCATAGACGGTGAGATCGGTCCCCGCGCGCTTCCGATCCGCCGGCCCGAGGGGGATGGTGAAGTCGCCCTCCGGGACGTCGCCCTTCACCGCGCGGTAGGTCGCCTTGTGCTCGAGGAAGATGACCGGGTCGGGATCGCGGATGGCGGACCGGAGCATCCCGGTGATGTCCCGCGGCGTGCTCGGCACCACGACCTTGAGGCCCGGAACATGCGCGTAGAACGCCTCGAGGGATTGCGAGTGGTAGAGCCCGCCGTGGACCCCGGCGCCCCAGGGCATCCGGATCACCAGGGGGACGCCCCACTGCCCGTTGGAGCGATAGCGAATCCGCGCCGCCTCGTCGACGATCTGCTCGAACGCCGGCGCGCTGAAGTCGGCGAACTGCATCTCGGCGATCGGGATGAGCCCGGCGATCGCCGCGCCGATCGCGACGCCGACGATCGCCGATTCGGCGAGCGGCATGTCGATGACCCGGTCGGGCCCGAACTCCTCGATGAACCCCTCGGTCACACGGAACACCCCGCCCCGGACGCCGACATCCTCCCCCAGGATGATGACTCGCTCATCTCTCCTGAATTCACCCAGGAGCGTGTCGTGGACCGCCTGCACGTTGCTCTTCTCGGTCACGTGCCCTCGGACGCCCGAGCCTCCAGGGTCGGGAACTCGCCGGGCCGGCGCTCGCGCATGAGGCCGTAGACGGCCGCGACGACCTGCTCGCGGTTCGGCTTGCAGAAGTAGTCGCCGTCGCCGCCGACCGGCACGCGGTTCTCGGCGCCGGTGAGCGTGCGCGGAGTCGCGTCGAGATATTCGAAGCCCGACTGGACCTCCAGGATGTGCCGGAGGATCGCGGCCGAGGCGCCGCCGGGGACATCCTCGTCCAAGACGACGAGCGCGCCGGTCTTGCGAAGCGAGCCGACGATGCGGTGCTTGAGATCGAAGGGGTTGAGCGTCCGGACATCAATGACCTCGAGCGAGATGCCGGCGGCGTCCAGGACCGCCGCGGCATCCAGCGCGACGCGGCAGCAGGCGCCGTAGGTCACCAGGGTGCAGTCGGTCCCCGCGCGGATGACCTCCGGGACACCGAGCGGCAGGCAGAACTCGCCGAGATTGTCCGGGACCTGCTCCTTGAGCCGGTAGCCGTTGAGCACCTCGACGACGATCGCCGGGTCGTCCGAGCGGAAGAACGTGTTGTAGAAGCCGGCCGCCTGGACCATGTTCCGCGGCACCGCGACGTGGATCCCGCGGAGCGCGTTCACCACGACCGACATCGGCGAGCCGGTGTGCCAGATCCCCTGGAGCCGGTGTCCCTTCGTCCGGATGACGACCGGAGCCTTCTGTCCGCCGGCGGTGCGGTAGCGGAGCGTCGCCAGGTCATCGGACGCGAGCTGAAGCGCGTAGAGCAGGTAGTCGAGGTACTGGATGTCGACGATCGGCCGGAGGCCGCGGAGCGCCGCGCCGATCCCCTGCCCCAGGATCGTGGCCTCGCGGATCCCGGTGTCGGTGAAGCGCCGCGGGCCGTACTTCGCCTGGAGGCCCTCGAACACGAGGTTCACGTCGCCGAGCTTGCCGACATCCTCGCCGATGACGAAGAGGCGGGGGTCCCGCGCGAATGACGCGTCGAAGTTGCGCAGCAGCACGACCCGGCCGTCCACGGTCTCCGCGCCGTCCGAATAGACCGGCGCGACCGGTGTGATGCGCAGGGGTGACTCGCTCGAGCCGCTGTACAGGTGCGCGCGATAGCGGTCGTCGTTCTCCGCGCGATAGCGCGCGGCCTGCCCGCACAGCTCGGTCGTCGCAGCGCCGTCCTGCCCCCGGAGCGCGAACGCCGCCCGGGACAGCGCGGACGAGACGACCCGGCGGGTCGTCTCCGGGGGATCCGCGAGCTCGGCCACGAGCGACGAGAGGCCCGCCTCCGGCCGCTCGGCCGCCGCGCGCCCGATGAGCTCGCGGGCCTGCTCCAGCTCGGCACGGATCGGCGCCTGGTACGCCTCCCAGGCCGCGACACGGATCTCCTCGACCGCGAATCGGTCCTCGCGCTCGTGGGCGTCGAGCTCGTCGGACGTGGCAATCTCCTCGCGGATCATCCAGTCGCGCATCTTCGTGATCGGATCGCCGGTGGTCTCGAAGGCCAGGCGCTCTTTGCTCTTGTACCGCTCGTGGCTCCCGCTGGTCGAGTGCCCCTGCGGCTGCGTCATCTCGGTCACGTGGACGAGCGCGGGCACGTGGTCGCGGCGGACCTGCGCGGCGAGGCTGACGTACGTATCGCAGAGCGCGACGTAGTCCCACCCCTTCACCACGCGGACCTCGAATCCGTTCGACCCGTTGGTCCGGGCGAACCCGGAGAGCGCCTCCGAGATCGAGCTCTTCACGGTCTGCAGCTCGCTCGGCACCGAGATGCCATAGCCGTCGTCCCAGACCGACACGAGCAGCGGGACCTGGAGCACGCCCGCGGCGTTCATCGTTTCCCAGAACAGGCCCTCGCTCGTCCCGGCATTGCCGATCGTGCCGAACGCGACCTCGTCGCCGTGCACCGAGAACCCCCCGGCCGCCTCGCGGAGCGCGGGCTCGTCGCGATACAGCTTGGAGGCGTAGGCCAGGCCAAGGAGCCGCGGCATGTGCGCCGCGACCGGCGACAGGTCCGCCGCCGATTGCATCGCCGCGACGACGTTCGTCCACCGGCCGTCGGCGGTGAGCGTGCGCGTGGCGAAATGACTCACCATCTGGCGGCCGGCCGACGCCGGATCCGCGGCGACGTCGGTGTTCGTGTAGAGCTGGGCGAAGAACTGCGGCAGGTCCGACATGCCGGTGGCGAACATGAAGGTCTGGTCCCGGTAATAGCCCGAGCGCCAGTCGCCGGGCCGGAACGCCTTCGCCAAGGCCAGCTGCGCGATCTCCTTGCCGTCCCCGAAGATCCCGAACGGAGCCTTTCCGGTGAGCACCTCGCGGCGGCCGGAGACGCTCGCGACGCGGCTGCGGAAGGCGAGCCGGTAGTCGTTCACGATGTCCGTAGCGGTGAGACGAAGGTGGGCCGTCGGGGTCGTGACCGCGCCCGCGGGACGGCTACGGGTCTTCATCTGCCACTCCGCGGCCCATGGTACGAGCGGGGCTCGCGGGGCGTTCCGCCCCGGCGAGGAACGGCGCGACCACCGCGGCGAACTCCGCGGGCCGCTCGGCCATGACGAGATGGCCGGCGCCGTCGATGAGCTCGAGCACGGCCTGCGGGAGGACCGCTCCGACCGCGGCGGCGTGGTCGGCCGGCACCACGCTGTCGCCCCGCCCCCACACCACCAGGGCCGGACCGCCGTATTCCGGCGCGCGCGCGATCCAGCGCCGGCGGAGCGCGGGCCGCAGGCCGCGGATCGTCGCCACGGCGCGCATGACCCGCAGCGACTCGCGGTAGGTGCCCGCGTACCGCTCGGCCTCGATGAGGAGATGCGGCGGGACACGACCCGGGTCCACGAAGCAGGTRCGCACCAGGCGCCGGGCCTTGCGGCGCGGGTCCCCCCACCCGGCGAAGAACGAGGCGCCGGGAAGGCTCATGAGACGCAGGAAGAGCGCGACCTCGCTCCCCAGGCCGCCCGGCGCCGCGAGGGTGAGCGAGCGATAGCGCTCCGGATGCGAGACCGCGCTCACGAACGCGATGCCGCCGCCGAGCGAATGGCCGATGAGGTGCGGGCGCCCGAGGCCGAGCCGTCCGCGGACGGCATCGACGATCGTCGCGTAGAACGACGGCTCGCCGAAGTAGTCCGGCGCGACCGCCCGCTCGCTCGCGCCGAATCCCGGGAGGTCGAACGCCACGACGCGCCGCCCGTCCCGCGCGAGGAGCGGCATGACCTCGGCCCAGTTCTCGGCCCAGCCACCGACACCATGCACCAGCAGGACCGGCGGCCGGTGACCCGCGCCGGTCTCGATGACGCGAATGCGCAGACCGGCCGCGTCGATCAGCGCTTCGTTCATCGATTCATAATGCGCTGATGCTCTTCTCCTACCTCTGCACCAAGGGCGAAACCCTCCATCGGGCCGCGTACCCACAGGGCGCGCAGTCGAAGGACGCCGATGTCCACAAGTGGGTGACGCTGTTCTCCGGATCCCCCGCGGTGTGCCAGCGCCAGCACGATGGCCCGCACGCCTGGCGACCCGATGAAGGCGGGGACGAGGAGCGCGTCGTGCGCGGCTACGCGGTCCTGCAGTGGGACCGCGAGGGGTTCGACCCGGGCAGGCCGAAGCCGCAGGTCGGCGACAGCTTCGACTCGCGCTGGGGGCCGTCGCTGGTGATCGAGCGGACCGAGGACCCGGTCACCGGCACGTATCTGCTCCTGCGCATCTTCCCGCACGGGCACCACGGCAAGGCCAGCGAGCTCGGCACCGCGCGCACCGACATCCCGAAGGAGTTCGCGCGGAGGGTCTGAAGATCCCTGCTCCCTTCCCTATCCCTGCTCGCTCCGCTGCCCTTCGGGCCGCTTCGGTCGCGGGGGCCGGACGGGTTGCCCGCCGGGCGAAGCCCGTCGCGGAACCCAGGTCTTAGCCGGAATCCACCGATTTCAAGGCGATCGAACGTGG
>JRHI01003021.1_pt1 | contig 10531 bp, 7 predicted proteins | sample 215371 | NCBI WGS metagenome assembly JRHI01 (sample SAMN02929681, study PRJNA255918) | sediment metagenome | biome: cave system; feature: Ice Cave; material: Sediment; isolation source: sediment from deep within a dark volcanic ice cave with no known source of... ... | reverse complement strand
CGCTGATCCGGTCTGATCTTGAACGGCGTCTCGATCCGTTCGACGCGGCCGTTCCAYGCCCCCTCGACGTAGCCGCCGTTTTCGAGGGAGGCACCGAAGCCGATGTGGTTGTTGCGGGTCACGATGACATTGGGCTGATCGGTGTAGATGTTCGAGCGCGTGTGCGGGTGGAGCTCGCGGATGCCGATCCGGCGCAGCGCGCTGGGGCGTTTCCGCACGCCGAAATCGACGAAGTGTTTCCGGACGCCGGTCCGCTTGATGAACCCGATGTCGTCGCGGAAGCGATCGCCGACGCTCAGCAGCGAATATTGCGCGTGAAAGCGATTGTCGTTCCAGACGAAGGAGCCCTTGCCGGCCATCTCGCCACCGCCCACGCCGGGCGTGAACGACTTCGCAAGAAAACCGTTGACGCTGAACGCCTTCACGAAGCGGAAGTTGGCGTCCGCGCCGACCACTTCGTTGCGATCGGTTGACGCGCCGGCCGACTGGCGCGAGAGAAAAATCGCGCCGACATCCGAGTTGCGCAGAACGTCCCGCCGGGCGCGCAGCACGGTGTAGTTGTCGCCGTCGCGCGCGCCGTCGCCCTGCGTCTGAATCGTCATCAGCCCGACGCCGGTCCGGCCGGCGCGGCCGGTCAGCCGTCCGCCGGCCGCGATCGGAATTTCACTGCCGTCGCCGGTGAGGCCGATCCGCCGCGAGAAGAACAGCAGCATCTCCTCTTCCGGCGGCCCGAACCGCAAGTTGCCGACGCGCGACTCGCGCGGGATGTCGCCAAAGTAGAACATACCGGAGTTCTCGAGGAAGAACTCGCGCTTCTCCGGAAAGAACAGGCTGAACTGCGTCAGGTTCACCTGCTGTTCGTCGGCCTCCGCCTGCGCGAAATCGGGTTTCGCCGTGACGTCCAGCGTGAGCGACGGTGTGACGCCGTACTTCGCGTCGAGCCCGGCGTGCGCGCCTCTGTCGTATGACGGGCCGCCGACCCCGCGCGTCGAATTGGCGGCGACCCACGGCTTGATGCGCAGATTGCGCCCATGGCTCGCGTCGGGCAGGCCGGTCAGCGTGCCGCCGAGCCCCGCGCGATACAGGTTGTAGACGCGCGGCACCGGCGACCAGTAGTCGGTCTCGTTCTTCCGGCGGATGCGGCGGCTGAAGTTCACGCCCCAGACGCGATCGGCGCCGCGCTCGAAGCGCAGCGTCTTGAACGGAATCCGGATCTCGGCCGTCCAGCCGTCCGCGTCGCGCTTCGTCGCGACGGTCCAGACCGCGTCCCAGCTCGCGTTGACGTCGCGGCCTTCGTTGGCAATCTGCGCGTCGGACTTGGCGCCGGCGGCGTTGGTGACGAACACGAACCCGTTGCGGCGGTCGGCGAACGTGTCGAGGATCACTTCGAAGGTGTCCTGCTCGCCGGCCGCAAAGTCCTTGCGGATGTCGTTGATGATGACGCCGGCGGGATCGGCGTCGTGGCAGACGACGCCGATGTAAAACGCATCGCGATCGAACGCGAGACGGACCTCGGTCCGCTCCGTCGCGGGCTGCCCTTCGTGCGGCTCGGCCTGAATGAAGTCCCCCGCCGGCTCCGCGGTGCGCCACACCTCCTCGTCGAGCGCGCCGTCGAGCGTGATCGGCGCGCGCGCTTCCACCGCGCCAACCGTCCGGCGGCCGTCAGGTGATTGAAACGCGAGATCCGCCGACGCGGCGAGGCGCGCGACCAGCAGGCAGCAGAGGCACATTCCCGGGCTGAGGCGCACTTGGGAACGCGATCGTACATCAGCTCAGGCGCGGCGACCAATGGTTCGAAAACGTCGTGACGTCGGAGGATTTCAGCGTGCCCGAGGCGCCGACGCGCGGGCTCGTCGCGGCTCACGCCTGAATTGGTGAGTACGCTCGAGCTGTAGAACCTCGGCATTTCACGAAGACCATAACCTGCTGTTCGAAAATGTGAAACGCCGCGCGCTGGCTACGGTATAGTTTATCGTCGTTCGCCTTCCGGAGGTCCCATCATGAAACGACTCATCTGTGCCGTTGGTTTTTCCGCGCTCATCGCCGGTGCCACTTCAATCCTGTTCGCGCAAGGCCAAGGGCCCAATCACGCAGCGGTGCTGATTCCCGACAGCAGCGTCGCGCAGCCGGGCGATCGGGGAATCGCTGCCCATACGAACCATCTCATTCGTGTGCATCCCGCCTTCGTCGGCACGGCGCCGAGCGGCGAGACGCCTTCGTCGATCGCATCGGTGTACAACCTCGGCGGCCAGCTCGCCGGGAGCGGCGGCATCATCGTGATCGTTGACGCCTTCCACTATCCGACCTCGCTGAACGATTTCAACGTGTTCGCCAGCACGTTCGGACTGAAGCAGGAGACGTCGGCCGATCCATTGAGCCCCACCAACCAGGTCTTTCAAGTCGTATACGCGAGCGGCAGCAAGCCGCGCAACAACTGCGGCTGGGCGCAGGAAGCCGCGCTCGACATCGAGTGGGCGCATGCGATGGCGCCGAACGCCAAGATTGTGCTGGTCGAAGCGAAGAGCAACAGCTTCGCCGACCTGTTCCAGGCGGTCGATGTGGCCAGCTCCATCGCCGGCGCGCAGGAAGTGTCGATGAGCTGGGGCGGCAGCGAGTTTTCGAGCGAGTCGAGCAACGACGGACACTTCACGAAATCCGGAGTGGTGTTTTTCGCCGCCAGCGGCGACACGGGCGGTGCCACGATCTATCCGGGCGTGTCGCCCAACCTGGTATCGGCCGGCGGGACGACCCTCAACCGCGATGGGTCCGGGGCGTTTCTGAGCGAGACCGGCTGGAGCGGGAGCGGCGGCGGCCCGAGTAAATATGAGCTGCGCCCGCCGTACCAGGACGGCATTCAAGCGATTGTCGGCACGCCGCGCGGCGTGCCGGACTATTCGTTCGACGCCGATCCGAACAGCGGCGTGTCGGTGTACGACAGCACGTCCTGTCAGGGCTACAGCGGCTGGCTGGTGTTTGGCGGCACCAGCGTGTCGTCGCCGTCGCTGGCCGGCGTCGTCAACAGCGCCGGCAGCAACACCAGCAGCACGGCCGAGTTGACGCTTCTCTACAGCAGCGTCAGCAACAACGGGGCGACGATCAACAGCGCCAACTTCCGCGACATCCTGAGCGGAACCGCCGGCAGCTTCAGCGCGAAGACCGGCTGGGATTTCGTCACCGGCATCGGGAGCACGAACGGCATCACCGGCAAGTAAGCGTCGGAAAGGTCGAAGGGCACCCGCCCTTCGACTGCCTTCCAGGCTCTCCTCGAACCGAACACCATCCGTTTGGGCTTGGCGTTGCCGGCCCTCAAATCGAAAAGCCCCGGCCAACGGCCGGGGCTGTGATCAAGGGAAGAGTGCGACTGGAGCTATGGATTATGGTAGCGGTACGGGGAATCGAACCCCGATTTGATGGTTGAGAACCATCCGTCCTAACCGTTAGACGATACCGCCACTCGCCGCTACGAACCTTTGACTTTACCAAACTTGTAGAATGGAGTCCATGTTCCGCTGGCTCCTTGCGCTCCTCCTCGTCATCGCCCTTGTCTACGCCGGAGCCTACGTGGCGGCGGGCCGCGGCGCGCCGCCGCTCGTCACCATCGACAATCCGGATCGGTTCGTTGGGCAGTCGGGCTCGCTCGACGTCACCGCCTCCGCTCCCAACGCGCAGTTCTCGGCGCTGACGATCACGCTGGAGCAGAACGGCAAACGCCTTCCGCTGTTCACGCTCGAGGGCGCGCAGACCGCCAGCGTGACGCGCGTCGACCGCAATCACCTGAAGGTGTCGCGCCCGCTCGGCAAGCAGAGCGTCCCCGCGCTCCAGTCGGGGCCGGCGCGCGTCCTCGTGTCCGCCACGCGTCCGTCGTTCCTCAACCTCCGGCAACTTACGAGCACCGCGAGCAAGGACTTCCAGGTGCGGCTCGAGCCGCCGCGTATCGCGATCCTCTCGACGCACCACTACGTGAACCACGGCGGCTCCGAGATGGTCGTCTACAAGGCGACGCCCCCCGACATTGCGTCCGGGGTCCGCGTCGGCGAGATCGAGTACCCGGGCTTCCCCGCCGCGGGCGCGGGCAGTGGCAGCGCCGACCCGTCGATCAAAGTCGCCTTCTTCGCGCTCCTTTACGATCAGCCGCTGAACACGCCGATCGCCGCCTTCGCGCGCGACGAGGCGGGGAATCAGGCCAAGGCGGCGTTCATCGACAACGTGTTCGAGAAACCGTTCAAGAAAAGTCGGATCGAGATCGACGACAAGTTCATGAACCGCGTCGTGCCCGAGATTCTCGAGCACTCGCCGGAGCTGAAGATGACCGCGCCGCCACCGGACAGCCCGGAGATGCTGGCGGCGTTCCTCACGGTCAACGGCGAGCTCCGGAAGATCAACGCGGATCAGATCGCGGCGCTCGCGGCCAGGACGTCGCCCAGGCGCCTGTGGGACGGCCCGTTCGTCCAGCTCGGCAACTCGCAGGTCGAAGCCAGCTTCGCCGACCGCCGGACCTATTTCTACAAAGGCAGGGAGATCGACCGGCAGACCCACCTCGGCTTCGATCTCGCGGTCACCGAGCACGTGCCGGTGGCGTCGGCCAACAGCGGCACGGTGGTCAACGCCAGCTGGCTCGGCATTTACGGCAACTGCGTGATCGTCGACCACGGGCTGGGCGTGCAGTCGCTGTACGGCCACTTGATGTCGTTCGACGTCAAAGTGGGCGACACGGTGACGCGCGGACAGGTGATCGGGCGGAGCGACTCGACCGGCCTGGCCGGAGGCGATCACTTGCATTTCACGCTCCTGGTCGGCGGCCGGATGGTCAACCCGGTGGAATGGTGGGATCCCCACTGGATGGCGGACCGGGTCGAGCGGAAGCTCGAGGAAGCGAAATAGGAAGCAAGGTAGAATAGGCAGCTGTTTGTCTTAAGTCTTTTTGTTCAGGAGAGAGCTCAATGCGCCTACGAAACACCTGGGTCGGTCTGCTTGGAATCGCGCTCGCCACCACGCTGGCGTGCGGCGGAAGTCAGGAAACGTCGAGCACGTCGGCAAAGCCCTCGTCGCCGTCGGCGACGCCCGCGGGCCAGAAGGTCGACACCGCGACGGCGGGCGACGTGAAGGGCGTGGCGATGCTGGACGGCGCGGCGCCGAAGAACGAAGCGATCAAGATGAACGCCGATCCGGTCTGCGTGAAAGAAAACAAGAGCCCGCAGTTCCAGGAAACGTACCAAGTCAGCGCCGACGGCAAATCGCTCGGCAACGTCTTCGTCTACGTCAAGGACGGCCTCGGCAACTACGTGTTCGACACGCCGACCGAGTCGGCGAAGATCGACCAGAAAGAGTGCCGCTATCATCCGCACGTGTTCGGGATGCGCGTCGGCCAGCCGCTGGAGATCGTCAACAGCGATCCGACGCTGCACAACATCCACGCGCAGCCGAAGGGCAACTCGGAGTTCAACAACGGGCAGCCCATTCAGGGCATGAAGATGACCCACACCTTCGACAAGCAGGAAGTGATGGTTCCCTTCAAGTGCGACGTGCACGGCTGGATGAACGCCTACGTCGGCGTCGTCAATCACCCGTACTTCGCGGTGACCGACAAGGACGGCAAGTTCGAGCTGAAGGGGGTGCCGCCCGGGACCTACACGATCGAGGCGTGGCACGAAAAGCTCGGCGCGCAGACCGCCAGCGTGACGCTCGGCGCGAAGGAGTCGAAGGACATCACCTTCACGTTCAAAGCGGCCGGCGCAACGGCGACCAACTAGGAGTAGCCGGGGTAAGGCCGGTGGGTCGGGTGGGCCTGGTAGGTCCCGCCCGGCGACCCCCACCGGCCCTGCCTGCCTACGCGACCCAACCTACCTGACCCATGCTGCATCGTTTCGCGAAGTTGCTCGTCGCCTGCACGGTCCTCCTGATTCTGGCGGGCAGCCTCGTCACGAGCCACGACGCCGGCTTGTCGGTGCCCGACTGGCCGACCAGCTACGGCTGGAACATGTTCACGTTCCCGCCGTCGATGTGGGTCGCCAACATCCTCTACGAGCACGGTCATCGGCTCATCGCGAGCACGGTCGGCTTCCTCACGATCATCATGGCGGCCTGGCTCTGGCTGGCGGACCCGCGCCGCTGGCTGCGCTGGTTCGGCGTCGCCGCGCTCGCGTCGGTGATCGCGCAGGGGGTGCTCGGCGGCTTGACGGTGCTTTTCTTTCTGCCTGCGGCGGTCTCCACCGCCCACGCGGGCCTCGCGCAAATTTTTTTCTGCATGACGGTGGCGATGGCGATCTTCACGTCCCCCGGATGGGCTGACGGCTACGGTGCGGGGAACCGCCGCGCGGAGGGGGGTCGGGAGTCGTTTGCAGAATCTGCCAGCCGGGTTGCAAAAACTGCAAACGACTCCCGACCCCTTGACGATGCGAGACTGCGCGCCTTCGCGACGGCTACCACCGTCCTGATCTACGCGCAGATTCTCGTCGGGGCGACGATGCGGCACACGGGCGCGGGGCTGGCGATTCCGGACTTTCCGTGGATGTTCGGCCACGTCGTGCCCGATCACTGGAGCCGCGCGATCGCCATCCACTTCACGCACCGCGCCGGCGCGCTGCTGGTGACGCTCGCGACCCTGACGCTGTTCGGCTACGTGCGGTTGCACCATCGAGCGCGCCGCGAGCTGATGCGCCCCGCCGCGCTCATGGTCGCACTGGTCGCCGTACAGGTGACGCTGGGCGCGCTGACGGTCCTCAGCCGCCGCGATCCGTGGATCAACAGCGTTCACGTCGTCTGCGGCGCGACGGTGCTGGCAACGGCGTTGGTGTTCGCGCTGCGAACGTGGCGCGACCCTATTGCGGATTGCGGATTGCGGATTGCGGATTCGATTGCGGATGGCGGATTGCGGATTGGGGATTCGGTTGCGGATTGCGGATTGCGGATTGCGAATCCGGTTGCGGATTCGGACGGCGCGATCCGCGATCCGCGATCCCCCATCCCGAATGACGGAGCGCGCGCGTGAAGGACACGCAGCTCGACGCCGCGTCCATCGCGCTGCCAGACGACGCGCAACGCGCCACCGGCCTCGGCGATTATTTCGCCCTCACCAAACCGCGCTTGAACTTTCTGGTCGTCGCCACCAGCGCGGCTGGGTACTACCTCGGCGGACCGGGCGGCGTCGACGTCGTGTCCATGGCGGAAGCGGTGGTCGGGACGGCGCTCGTCGCAGGCGGCGCGGCGGTGCTCAATCAGCTCTACGAGCGCGACACCGACGCACTGATGCGGCGCACGCGCCTCCGCCCGCTGCCGGCCGGCCGCGTGGCGCCCTCCGACGCGCGCACGTTCGGCATCGCGCTCTCGGTCGCCGGACTCCTGCTGCTGGCCGCGCGCGCCAACTGGCTCTCGGCGGCGCTCGCGCTCGCCACCTTGGTGATCTATCTCGCGATCTACACGCCGATGAAACGGCGGACGTCGCTGGCGACGCTGGTCGGCGCGATTCCGGGCGCGCTGCCGGCGCTCATCGGGTGGACCGCCTCGCGCGGGAGCATTGCGTACGGCGGCGCGGCGCTCTTCGCGATCGTGTTCCTCTGGCAGATCCCGCATTTCATGGCGATCGCATGGCTGTACCGCGACGACTACGGCAAGGCTGGTTTCCCGATGCTTCCGGTCATCGATCCGGAAGGACGACGGGCGGGCCGGCAGGCGGTGGCGTACGCAGCGGCGCTGGTGCCGGTCAGCCTGGCGCCCACCTATGTCGGCATCGCCGGATCGATCTACTTCGCGGCAGCGCTGCTGCTCGGCCTCGCGCTGCTGGTGCTGTCCGTGCGCTTCTCGTTCTCGCGCAGCGACGCGGCCGCGCGCGCGCTGTTCTTCGGGTCCATCACATATCTACCGCTGATCTGGATCATCATGATCGCGGACAAACTCTAGCCACATGATGTCGGTGCACGATCTGCCCGCGGTCAACGCGAGCCTCAACGCGCTGTCTGGCGTCCTGCTCCTGTGCGGCTACACGCTGATGCGTCTCCGGCGCATCGAGCTCCACCGCAAGTTCATGATCGCGGCGTTCGTCACCTCGTCGYTGTTCCTGATCTGCTACATCGTCTACCACCTGCAGGTCGGATCGGTGCGGTTCCCGCGCCAGGGCTTCGTGCGCCCGCTCTATTTCACGATTCTCATCACGCATGTCGCGCTGGCCGCCACGGTGCCGCCGCTGGCGATTGTCACGCTGTCGCGCGGCCTCAAGGGGCGCTATCCGCAGCACCGCAAGATCGCGCGCTGGACGTTTCCGATCTGGCTCTACGTCTCGGTGACCGGCGTCCTCGTTTACGTGCTGCTCTACCAGCCGACGTGGCTTCTCTGACCCGATTACCCGGCTCAGTACAACAGATACTTCGCCCGCGTCACGCGCCACTTCGCTTCGTCGGCCGCCGCAACGCGGCGCTACCCGATCTTCGTCGCGGAAACGGCATTTGAGGCGAGATTCGGTGCCTTCGTCGCTGTAACTCGTTCAGTCTCAAGGAGCGGTTTCCGCATTCGCGAGGTAGTGCTGACCTACCCTCTTGTGGCCGGGGATCGCGCGTGCGACGATCGGCGCGAATGTTTCTGCGACGCATCATCGGGACAAAGATGGCAAGCGGCATACGTATTGGTCGCTGGTCGAAACGACCCGTACCGCCGATGGTCCACGCCAACGGACGCTCTGTCATCTTGGTGAGTTGAATGACTCGGCGCAGGCGCGGTGGCTGAAGACGATCGAGGTCTTCAACGACGCCGGCGACCGACCGGCATCAGCTGAAACTGTTTCCCGCGGAGGCGATCCAGGGCATCCGGCAACCACACACCGGCGAGGCTTGACTTGCGGTCGGCCCGGTAGATCGCTTCCGACTGGCACAGTTGCGCGCGTAACTCCTCGCGGCCTCCTTCTGCCAGCAGCGTGGACCGGTCTTTGTCGCCCTTTCCGCTGCGCACGATGATCTGGCCCTGATCGAAATCGATATCCTTGATGCGCAGCTCGCAGCATTCCGAGACACGCAACCCTCCACCGTAGATCAGCGCGGCCATCAGCCATGTCGTGCCGCTCACGGCCTCCAACATCGCAGCGGTCTCCGGCAGGCTCATGACGACCGGCAGATGGATCCCCCGTTTGGCTCTCACCGTGCCCGACAGGTCTTCCACGTTCACCCCGAGGACCTCCCGGCATAGGAACAGGATGGCGCAGAGCGCTTGATTCTGGGTGCTGGCCGACACACGCCGTTGTACCGCCAGATGTGTCAGGTAATTGCGAACCGATTCCGACTCGACGCGCGGATGCGGCACGCCCTGCTGTTCGGCGACGTACGCCAGGAAGCGCCGCGCCCAGTCGAGGTAGCTGACTTCGGTTCGATAGGCGTAGTGCCGAGTTCTGAGGCGCGATCGCATCTGGTCAAGGGCGGCCAATGGTCCGGTCTGGCCTTGCTCGTCCACGACGGTACTGTGTGGCTGCCGATGCCAGTCCGTTCGCTGGCGGAAGTTGACGAAGTAGATGCGGAGGGCCTGTTCGGCCTGGCGGACCTGCCAGTCCTGACAACTGCCGTTCTTTTCCAACTCCTCGCCGAACCGACGGACCTGGTCCGCCAGGGGCTCGTCGGAGGCCGGTCGCGTCAGGAAGCGGCGCACCCAGCGGACGCAGTACGGCGCCGCCGACTCCTTCACCAGATGCGCCTTGAGGAGGAACTCTCCGAACTGTTGCAACGACGTTTCCAGCTCCCGCATGGTGCACGTCGGTCCTCGCGAAGGCAACGGGCGTGCCTGGCGCGCCTTGTGCCACGCTTCGGAGCCTGGCGACAACTGAAGGTGACGTCCAGATCGGAAATTGGCTCCCTCCGCTTATTCATCGGATGGCGTGCATATGGCGCCGGGACCAATCTACGGCTGAAGCGCAGCGAAAACGGGCAACCGATTGAGAAAATGACACTTGACCGAGGACCATAACGCGAGAAGAATGGCCGGAAACGATCGGTTGCCGGCGCGGGCGCAGGCGCTTGCGGTGGGGGGCAACGGCAATTGGCGCTGTCCAGATTTGTCCAGATATACAACGTTAGCCAGATAGAGACCTGCGAGACGGCGCGATCGAATACGGACATGGGCCATAAGGTGTTAATCAGCCAGCGTGAACGCCGTACAGTCCGGCATGCTACTGGCGCCGTTCACTACTGACCGCAACGGAGATCGGGTGATGAACCGCACTGCGACAAGCGCGTTGTTATGCCTCGGGTTGGGCGTCGGTTGGGTTCACGCGCAGGCGAACAAGGCCGCGACGAATTCTCCAATCGAGCAAGAAGTGCTCGCCGCACACAGCGAGCGACTCCGGGCTCTCGTCAGCGCGGACATGGCGACGCTCGATCGGCTGCTGAGCGACGATCTCACCTACACGTCTGTTGCGGGACGCGTCCAATCCAAAACGGACATCGTCGCCGACGCCAAATCCGGTGCCCTAAGGGTAATGCCTTTCGGAAATTCGCTTGCAACGCGAATCGCGCCGGAAGACAGGCTGCGGAAGCGAACCTTGCGAGCGCCGCGACGC
>JRHI01003020.1_pt1 | contig 10538 bp, 8 predicted proteins | sample 215371 | NCBI WGS metagenome assembly JRHI01 (sample SAMN02929681, study PRJNA255918) | sediment metagenome | biome: cave system; feature: Ice Cave; material: Sediment; isolation source: sediment from deep within a dark volcanic ice cave with no known source of... ... | reverse complement strand
GAGCCGCTCGCGGCGCTCCAGCGGCTCGCCCGCGCCCGTTGCGAGCGGCTCGGTCTGACGGTCGTCGGGGTGACTGGAAGCGTCGGTAAGACGAGCACGAAGGAGGTCGTGGCGGCGATCCTGGGTCAGAAGTTTCGGACGTACCGCAGTCCCGGCAACATGAACAGTGAGATCGGGCTGCCGCTGTCGCTGCTGGAGATCGAGCCGGGCACGCAGGTCGCGGTCCTCGAGATGGGCGGCGCCTATGCCTTCGGCGAGCTTGCCCTCCTCGCCAGCATCGCGCAACCGAAGATCGCGGTCGTAACGAACGTCCATCCGGTCCACCTGGAGCGGATGGGCACGATCGAAGCGATTGCCGAAACGAAGGCCGAGCTCGTCGATGCGATCCCGCCGGATGGAGTGGCGGTCTTGAACGGCGACGACCCGCGGGTGCGGGCGATGGCGGCGCGCTGCCGCGGCCGGGTTGTGACCTATGGCCTCGACCGCGACAACGACGTCCGCGCCGATCGGGTGGAAACGCACGGGCTGGACGGTTCCTCGTTTTGGCTCTCCCTGGGTGGGGAGCAGCTGCACCTCAAGGTGCCCTTAATCGGCGGTCACGCGGTCGAGCTGGCGCTGGCGGGCATCGCCGTCGGCGCGGTGATGGGGATGCACATCTCGGAGATGCTGCCCGGCTTTGACGACCCGACGATTCAGATTCGGCTGCTCGTGCTGCCGGGGCCGCATGGGTCACGGCTGATCGACGACACCTACAACGCGAGCGCGCCGTCCGTCCTCTCGGCGCTCGGGCTGCTGCACGAGCTGCAGCCGAAGCGGAAGATCGCCGTTCTTGGCGAGATGCGGGAGCTGGGCGCGGTCGCGCCGGAGCAGCATCGGATCGTGGGCCGGCGGGCGGCCGAGGTCGTCGACCTCCTGGTCACCTACGGCGACCTTGCCGGGATGATCGCGGGGGAGGCCCGGCTAGCCGCTGAGGTCGACGGGCGACAGTTCGCCGTGACATCATTCGGGCTCGACCAGCGGTCGGAGCTGGTGGAGTACCTGCTTGGACAACTCCAGGACGGGGATATTGTGCTGCTCAAGGGATCACGCGGGTTGCAGATGGAGGAGATCGTCGAGCGGCTGCGGGACGCGACCGGGGCCGGCACCGGAGCCGGCCACGCCGGATGAGCAACCCGTCCGCTTCCGCTCTGCACGCGGTCCTCGTCGGCAGCATCATGCCTCAGGATCAGAACGAGAACATGGCGGTCTCGCTGGCCCTCAGCGGTCTCGCCTTCGTCGTCACCCTCATCATCGGCCGTCCGATCGTCACCTTGCTCCGGGAAAAGAAGGTCGGCAAGCTGATCCGGGTCGACGGGCCGGAGACCCACATCGCCAAGACCGGAACGCCGACGATGGGCGGGATCATGGTCGCCGTGACGGCCGTCCTGATCACCCTGCTCTTCAACCTGCTGGGCCGGCTCTCGATGCTGCTGCCGATCGGCATCCTCCTCGCCGCGGCGACACTCGGGGCGATCGACGATCGGATGAACCTGGTCGGTGGCTCGACCCGTGGGATGACGGCCAGGTTCAAGTTCGCCTGGCTCTCGGTCTTTGGTGTCGTCGCCGCCGGGTTCCTGCACCTTCCCGAGCCGTTCGGTCTGGCGCTGCACCATATCTATGTCCCGTTCCTCGGGCGCTTCGACATCGGTTGGGTCTATCTTCCGATCGCGGCGCTCTCGATCATCGGGATGGCGAACGCGGTCAACCTGACCGACGGCCTCGACACCCTCGCGGCCGGTCTGGCGGCCATTGCCTTCGTCGCCTACGGTATCATCGCCTTCCGGCAGGGTCAGGTCGGGGTCGTGACCTTTTGCTTCACGATGGTCGGCAGCCTGATGGGGTTTCTGTGGTTCAATGCCCATCCGGCTCAGGTCTTCATGGGCGACACGGGCTCGCTCGCCGTCGGCGCCGCGCTGGCGACGGCGGCGTTCATGACGGGTCAGTGGCTGCTCCTGCCCATCGTCGGGTTCGTCTTCATCGCGGAGACGGCCTCCGTCATCCTGCAGGTCGCCTATTTCAAGCTGACGAAAGGCAAGCGCATCTTCAAGATGACACCGCTCCACCACCACTTCGAGCTGATCGGTTGGTCGGAGACACAGGTGACGATGCGCTTCTGGATGATCGGCATGATCGCGGGGTTGCTCGGCGTCGCCCTGGCGCTGCTGTGAGCGATGCGCTCGACTACGGCGAACGGGTCGGCTGGGTTAGATTCCGGTCGATAGAGCGCGAACGCAGGGACGCAGCAATGAAGGCTGCCCGGTGAGCGGCGATGGCTGACGGCTACAGGGGCCAACGGGTGACGGTGATGGGGCTCGGCACCCGCGGGGGCGGGCTGGGTGTCGCGCGCTACCTCGCCGAAGCGGGCGCGATCGTCACGGTGACGGACGGCAAGAGGGCGGAAGAGCTGGTCGAGCCGATACGCGCGCTGGCCGATCTGCCCATCCGCTACGTCCTCGGCGGCCACCACGACGCCGATTTCACCGCGGACGGCGCGGACGTGGTCGTCCGCAACCCCGGTGTGCGTCGGGACTCGCGCTACCTCGCCCTGGCCCGGCGGTCGGGCGTCGCGATCGAGATGGAGATGAGCCTCTTCTTCCGCGCTTGTCCCGCGCCGATCATCGGCGTGACCGGAACGAAGGGGAAGACGACCGTCTCGACGTTGTGCGCCGCGATGCTGTCGGCCGGGGACCCGCGCACCGTCCTCGCGGGGAACATGGGCACCTCCGCGCTGGCGCAGCTGCCGGGGATCATGCCGGACGTCCCCGTCGTGATCGAGCTGTCGAGCTGGCAGCTCGAAGCCCTTGCCGAGTATCGCCTGGCGCCGCGGATCGCGGTGCTGACCAACATCTCCGAGGACCACCTGGACGCCTACGACGGCTTCGCCGATTACGCGGCGACCAAAAGGACGATCGGGCATCACCAAGGTCTGGGCGATTGCTTGGTCGTCAACGCGGACGATGAGGCGGCCTGGCAGGCCGTGCGCGAGACCGGCGCCCGGGTCGTGCCGTTTGGGTTGACTGACGGCGGGTGTGCGGGTGCCTGGCACGCCGGCGATCGCATCGTCTGGCGCCACGACGGGACGGAGATGGCCATCCCGTTTCCGGCAAACCCGGCGCTGAACGGGCCACATCAAGCCGCCAATGCGGCCGCCGCCGCCGCCGCGGCCTTGCTCCGCGGCGCCACGCCGGCAGCCGTGGCGCACGGCCTGCGGTCGTTCGCCGGTGTCAAGAACCGGCTGGAGCCCGTGGCGGAGGTCGGTGGGGTCAGCTTCGTCAACGACACGGCCGCGACGGCGCCGGCGGCGGCGATCGCCGCGCTGCGCAGCTTTGGCGGCCGGCGCATCCATCTGATCGCGGGCGGGGCCGACAAGCAAACCGACCTGGCGCTGTTTGCCCAGGAGGCCGCGCGGTCCGCCCAGGCGATGTACTTGCTCGACGGCACGGCGACCGGGCACCTCGCCGCATTGCTGGCACAGACCGAGCGCCCAATCCATGGTCCATTCGGCAGCATGGACGCGGCCGTTCGCGCCGCCGCGGCCGCCGCGCGTCCCGGCGACGTCGTGCTCCTGTCTCCCGGCTGTGCCAGCTTCGGACTGTTCCGGGACGAGTTCGACCGCGGCGACCGCTTCCGCGCGGCCGTTGCCGCCCTGGCGGATGCGACGGCGGCGCGGGAAGGCGAATCGCTGAGATGAATGCCCTGGACCGCGTCGCGGTCCCGTTGACGCTTCCCGTGCCCCCGGCCCATGTTCATTTCACCGGCATCGGTGGGATTGGGATGAGCGGCTTGGCGAGCATCCTCCATGAGCAGGGCTACGTCGTCACCGGCTCCGATGCCGTCGCGTCCGAGCGGACGGCGGCGCTGACGGCCGAGGGGATTCCGGTCGGGATCGGCCACGACGACGTGGCTACCGCGGCGGCCGCGGACGTCTTCGTCACGACGAGGGCCGTCGGCACCGCCAATCCGGAGGGATGCGCGGCGATCGCGGCCGGTGTCCGCGTCGTCAAGCGCGGCGAACTGCTCGCCGCGCTGGCCAACGCTCGGCGCTGCGTCGCCGTCGCCGGATCCCACGGCAAGTCGACGACGACCGGGATGCTGGTCGCGGCCTTGCGGGCACTGGGAGCCGACCCGTCGTACGCGGTCGGTGCCGTCCTGCATGCGACGGGCCGGAACGCGGCGCTCGGGACGGGTGACGCTATGGCCGTCGAGGCCGATGAGTTCGACAACGCCTTTCTCTGGTTGGCTCCCGACGTCGCGGTCATCACCAACGTCGAGTTCGATCATCCGGACATCTTCCCGGATCAGGAGAGCTACGACCGCGCCTTCGGTCGGTTTGCGGCGAACGTCCGGGATGGCGGGACGCTCGTCCTGGCCTCCGATGATTCCGGCTGCCGCCGGCTCCGCGACCGCTCCGCTGCCCGGTCAGCCGCCCATCTCGTGACCTTTGGCGAGCGCGACGGGGCTGACTGGCGGTTGCGCGCCGAGAGCGGCTCCTGGCTCGTCGAAACGCCCGACGGTATCACGCCGTTGTCGCTCGCGGTGCCGGGGCGGCACAACGCCCGCAACGCGACCGCCGCGCTGGCGACCCTCGCGGCGATGGGGTATCCGGCCGCCACCGCCGCACCGGCGATCGGGTCCTTCACGGGGATCGGCCGCAGGTTCGAGACCAAGGGCGAGGCAGCCGGGGTTCTGGTGATCGACGACTACGCGCACCATCCGAGCGAGATCCGAGCGACGCTGCGCGCGGCGCGCGAGCGTTTTCCCGGTCGCCGCCTCTGGGCCGTGTTCCAACCGCACACGTTTAGCCGGACCAGGGCCCTGCTGGGTGACTTCGCCGCGTCCTTTGGAGACGCCGACCGTATCATGATTCTCGACATCTACGCGTCGCGCGAAACCGACTCGCTCGGGGTCTCCGCGGACGACCTGCTCGACCGCCTCCCCCCCAGCGCGGTCGCGGGCGGTCAACCGCCCGACGCGGCCGCGCGTCTGGCGAACGAGGTTGGGGCGGGGGACGTGGTGCTCACCCTGGGCGCCGGCGACGTGACCAGCCTGGGGCCGATCTTGCTGCGGCGTCTTCGGGACGGAGCCGCGACGTGACGGCGCGGCCAAGGGTGGAGACGACCACACCCATCCCGCACCAGCCGGGATTGAGACTCCTTGAGAACAGCCCGATGTCCTTGCACACGACGTGGCGCATCGGTGGCTCGGCCGACTGGCTCGTCCGGGCGCCGACGCGAGAGGCGTTGATCGGGGCGGCCGCGTGGGCCCACGAGGAGGGGTTGCCGCTGACGGTGATCGGTGGCGGCAGCAACCTCTTGGTCGGCGATCGCGGCATTCGTGGCCTCGTCGTGCTCGCCCGGACGCCCGGGGAGCGGGCCGACGGATTGCTCACCGCCGACGACCTGGGCGACTGCGTCGTCCTGCGCGTTGGCGCGCAGGCGCCCCTCTCATGGGTCGGCCGGTACGCCTCAGCGCGCGGTTGGGCCGGCATGGACTGGGGTGTCGGCCTCCCGGGGACGATCGGCGGGGCGACGGTGAACAACGCCGGCGCACATGGGACGGAGCAGAAGGACGCCCTCGAGCGTGTTGTCGTCATCAACAACGCCGGCCACATCGACGAGCACGGTCGGGACTGGCTGGCGCCGCGGTACCGCCAGACAACGCTCAAGAACAGCCCTCGGCCGCGCCCGTTCCAGGTCCTGGAAACGGTGTTCCGGCTGCCGAAGGGGGATCCAGCCGAGCTGGTGCGCCTGGCGGAGGAGCATGCCGAGTACCGGAAGTGTACGCAGCCAACCGGTGCCTGCGCGGGGTCGACGTTCACCAATCCGCCGGGAGACTATGCTGGACGGCTGCTGGAAGCGGCGGAGCTGAAGGGCTTCGGCGTCGGCGGCGTCAGCTTTTCGACCAAGCATAGCAACTTCATCGTCAACTCGGGAGGAGCAACCGCCGCCCATGTCCGCGAGCTGATCGCGATCGCCCAGACCCGCGTCGCCGAGCGCTTCGGCGTCCATCTCGAGCCGGAGATCGAAGAGATCGGCGAGCCATAGGCTGAGTCCGCCGTGATGCTCAGACCGGCGCCCGATCGTTCAATAGGGGAGCCCATGACCTCGTTGTCTTCAGATCGAGATTCCCAGCGGGGGCGGATTCGCGTCGCCGTGCTGTTCGGTGGGCAGTCGGACGAGCACGACGTCTCGCTGCGGTCGGCCCAGACGGTGATCGGCGCGCTCGATCCGGCGAAGTTCGAGGTCGTTCCGATCGGGATCACCCGCCAGGGTCATTGGCTGTCGGGCGGCGACCCGATGCGTCAATTGACGGCGGTTTCGCCCCTGTTCGCGGTCGGATCCGGAGCGGACGGCGCGGCGACGGATACCGCCCAGTCCGATGAGGCACGTGCGCCCGCGATCCCGCCCGTTCTCTCCGGCAACGTCGACGTGGTCTTTCCGGTCTTGCATGGACCGATGGGCGAAGATGGGACCGTGCAGGGTCTGCTTGAGTTGGCCGGGCTGCCCTACGTGGGCGCGGGTGTGCTGGGGTCGGCCGTGGCGATGGACAAGGCGATGACGAAGACGGTCCTTGCCCAGGCCGGGCTGCCGCAGGCGCCCTGGCTGACGGTCCTCCGGCGCGATTGGGAGCGCGATCCGAACACCGCGACGGCGACGATCGCCGCGGAGATCGGTTACCCCTGCTTCACCAAGCCGGCAAACATGGGGTCCAGCGTCGGCATCACGAAGGTTCACGACGCCGGCGAGCTGGCGATGGGCATGGCCGCCGCCGGCCGCTTCGACCGCAAGATCATCGTCGAGCAGGGGGTCGAGGCGCGGGAGCTTGAGGTGTCGGTGCTCGGCAACGACGACCCGATCGCCTCGGTGGCCGGGGAGATCGTACCCTGCCACGAATTTTACGACTATGATGCTAAGTACATCGACGACCGATCCGAGCTGATCATCCCGGCCGCCGTGGCAAGCGAGATCCAGGACCGGGTTCGGCAACTGGCGATCGCGGTTTTCCGCGCGCTCGACCTGAACGGCATGGCGCGGGTCGACTTCTTTCTCGAACGAGGCTCGGGCAACCTCTTGATCAATGAGGTCAACACCATCCCCGGCTTTACCTCGATCAGCATGTACCCGATGCTGTGGGAGGCGAGCGGTCTCGCCCTGCCCGAGCTGGTGGAGCGCTTGATCGGCCTGGCTGTAGAGCGGCACGGCGATCGTCACCGGCGCTCGCCCGCCGATTGACCGACGTCTGTTCGTACATTCCGTAGGGACGGCCGGCGGGGGGGCGAGCAGGGTAGCCATGGTATACTGCCACGTCAACGACCGTCCGCGGGCATGAAACGGTTTCGTCGACAAAGACCACCGGCACCAATGACATGCTGGGCAGCCTCGCGCGACGGCCCCCCGCTGGATCGCGACCGATCGTCCCGCTGATCGCCGGTTCGGTGCGTTTGGGGCGCACCGGGTACGCGGCGGCGTACCGTCCGTTCATTGGACGTGCGTTTGCCCTGCGGCCATGCCGCAGGGACGCGATTGGGTGGGATGGGAGCGACAATGCAATCCCAGGGGCAGCGACCGATTCCGGGTCAGGGGCGGCGAGATCAGCGGGCCCCGGCAAATCCGGGGTCTTCGTACGGTCAGTTCATCGCCAGCCGGACGAATCTAGATCTGCGCCCGGTGGAGGACGAGCGTGCCCCGGCTCCCTCGCATCGCCCGGAGTACGCGCATACGTTCGCGCGGATCAAGGTGGTCGGCGTCGGCGGCGCCGGCGGCAACGCGATCAACCGGATGGTCGAATCCGGCGTCGACGGAATCGAGTTCGTCGCGGTCAATACCGACGCCCAGGCGCTCCTGACCAGCGACGCGCCGATCGCCGTCCGCATCGGCGACAAGCTGACGAAGGGGCTCGGCGCCGGTGGGCGACCGGAGGTCGGCGCGCGCGCGGCCGAGGAGAGTGCCGATCAGCTTTCCGAGCTCGTCCGCGGGACGGACATGATCTTCATCACGGCGGGCATGGGCGGCGGCACCGGGACGGGCGCGTCGCCGATCATCGCCAAGCTCGCGAAGGCGGCGGGTTGCCTCACCGTCGCCGTCGTCACCCGTCCGTTCGACTTCGAGGGGACGCGGCGCCGGCGGGCGGCCGAGGAAGGGATCAGCGCGCTGCGGGAGACCGTGGACGCGTTGATCACGATCCCGAACGAGCGTCTGATCCACATGGTCGATCCGAAGACACCGATCACCGAAGCCTTCCGGATCGCCGACGACGTCCTGCGCCAGGGCATCGGCGGGATCTCCGACCTGATCACGAAACCGGGGGTCATCAACCTCGACTTCGCCGACGTCAAGACGATTATGCGGGACGCCGGGTCGGCCTTGATGGCGATCGGGCATGGCGTCGGCGACACCCGCTGCATCGACGCGGCGAAGGAGGCGATCGAGAGCCCGCTGCTCGAAACGAGCATCCAGGGCGCGACGGGTGTCCTCTACAACATTACGGGCAGCTCGGGTCTGACGCTGCTGGAGACGAGCGAGGCGGCCGAGATCATCCGCGCCGCGGTCGATGACGACGCCGAAATCATCTACGGCACGTCCATCGACGAGTCGATGGGCGACGCGGTGATGATTACGCTGATCGCGACCGGTTTCGAGGATCGCCACGTCCTCAACGAGGTGACCAGCCGGCGCGGCGCCCGGCCGGCGCCGCCCTCGCGCGACCGCGTGTACCGGATCACGCAGCCGGAGCCGGCGTCTCGGCAGCCGCACAGCGCGCCGGTGCTGCCGGAGGACGACTGGGACGGCGAGGCGTCGATCATCCGTTTCCTGCGGGAGCGGTAGCTGGTGGACTTGACGCTTTCCGCTACACTTGACGCGCACCTCGTTGCCGTGGGGAGCCGGCCGGTGGGCGGTTGGACCGCAGGTGCGGCCAGCGTCGCGGCGAGCGCGGCCAACGCGCAGACAAAGCCGACGACTCGACCAGCTCCGTAGCTGAAGGCTGATAGCTCGTCATGAGATGTCCTTACTGCCAGACCCGTGACGCGCGGGTCATCGATAGTCGCGAGGTGATCGGTCGCGAGGCGATCCGGCGGCGCCGACAGTGCATGGGCTGTCGGCGGCGCTTTACGACGTATGAGCGGGTCGAGATCGGCGCGATCATCGTCGTCAAGAAAGACGGACGGCGCCAGGAGTTCAACCCGGTCAAGCTACGTGAAAAGCTTCGGGTGGCATTGACCAAGCGGCCGATCGGCGAGCGCGAGATCGATTCCATGATCCAGCGGATCGAGGCCGAGCTGCTTTCCTTGGGGACAGCGGAGGTCCGGTCCAGCGTGATTGGTGAGGTCGTCCTGCGCCACCTTAAAAACCTCGACCAGGTCGCCTATATCCGCTTCGCCTCGGTCTACCGCCAGTTTGCCGATCTCGACGATCTGCGCCGCGAGGTCGAGGGGCTCCAAGAGGAGCACCAGACGTCACGCGCCGCGCCGGCGTCTCCTTAAGCCCACCGATCAGGGGCGTGTCGAATCGCAGACTCGGCCGTTGCGGAGCGCCGTAGGCGACTCGCGCCGACATCAACGCGACGCGGTCCCTTTTGGTGCATTCGGCAAGTCCGTCTGACTGCCCCGCGCCCGGCGACGGCACCGCCGAACACCGCTGTGTACCTGGCTTACCGGATGCACGACCTTGCTCGGGGCGGAAACCCTGCGTGATCGTAGCGAGCGTCGAACGCTACTTTGCCTCGACGGGTTGTAGGTGCCGATCGACGCGGTCGATGATGCTGCGCTTCGGGAAGGCGCCGACTATCTTGTCGACGGGGGCGCCGTCCTTGAAGATGACCATCGTCGGCACGCTCATCACGCCGAGCTTGACGGCATAGAGTTGGTTGTCGTCGACGTTGACCTTGACGACCTTGAGCTGGTCCTGACGCTCGTCGGCGATTTGGGACACGATCGGACCCAGGGTACGGCAGGGACCGCACCACGGTGCCCAAAAATCGACGAGCACCGGTTTGTCGGCCTGGATGACCTCCGCCTCGAACGTGCCGTCGGTGATCTCGACTGGTTTGGTCACGAGTTCCTCCTTGACCGGGATTGTCGCCGGTAGTTACTATCGAAATGATAGCATAGGTATCAACCGCACGCCCGAGTGATGCGGTACCGTTGTAGCCGGCGGTCGCTCCCGGCCATCGGGTGATGAGGGGTGCCGGCCACCCAACGCGGCTGAGCGTCGTCGACGGCGATGCGGGGTAGCATTGCTCTACTACGGACCGGCTCGTTCCGCAAGCGGCTCGACGCCCGATTCAGGGTCATTTCATCACCTGGGGATCCGTGGTAGAAGCGCGGGCCTCAGCCGACGGGCTCCCCGTCCAGCGGAGGCCGCGATGCCCAGGCCCCTCCCCGCCGCCCCGCCCGGACCGCCCGCCCTGCCGCTGGTCGGCCTCCGGCACCTGGCGGTGGCGGCGATGCGGTGCCGGGCGTGCCCTTGGTCGCGGTCTTGGCCCACCGTGCCGGAGTGGGC
>JRHI01003019.1_pt1 | contig 10541 bp, 8 predicted proteins | sample 215371 | NCBI WGS metagenome assembly JRHI01 (sample SAMN02929681, study PRJNA255918) | sediment metagenome | biome: cave system; feature: Ice Cave; material: Sediment; isolation source: sediment from deep within a dark volcanic ice cave with no known source of... ... | reverse complement strand
TGCTTTGTTGCTTCCCGTTTCCTCGCTTCTCTGCATCCTGCTTCCCTGCTTCCTGCTTGTCCCCTGCTGCCCTGCTTGCCCCTGCATCCCACTTCCCGCTTCCCACTTCCCACTTCCCACTTCCTTCTTCCCTGCATCCCGCTTCCCACTTCCCACTTCCTTCTTCCCCGCATCCCGCTGCCCTGCTTCCCTACACCAAACGCACGCGCTCCTTGCGCCACTCCAGCTTACTATATTTCTCCTCCACCAGTTGCTGTGCCAGTTCCCATTCCGACCTGCTCAAATCACCCGGCACAAACTCCGCCTGTAACGCAGTGCTAAATCCGTCGCGAAAAGCCGCTGCCACATCCTCCCATGAGGCGTTGGGAGCAAACGTGTGCAGAGGAGTCGTCTTCTCGCGGTACTGCGCCAACGCCTCCTCGCGAGCCTCCTCGCTGGGAAAGCGCAGCATCGAAAAAAAATCAGCAGCACGATCATCCAACGGCAGCGATCCCTGTTGCAACAGGACCTCGTCCTTCCAGACCTGTGCGCTGCCCACCAGCTTAAACCCGCCACTGGTGAGATCCGCCTGCGTCGAAGAGGCAAAGCAAGCCGCGGAGGGTTGTTTGCTGACACGTTCATCGCTCAACTCGGCCCGTACCCCCAGGCTTTGCAACGCGGCCAACAAACCCTGCGCTAGATAAGCATAGGCCGCAACAACACCAGCAGGCACGCCATATCGTTTGCCGATCACAATACTATAGGTAAACTCATCACGGTGATAAACGGCACGTCCTCCCGTCGGGCGCCGCACCAGCGCCACACCAAGCTGCTGGCAGCGCTCGCTCTCAATCTCGCGCTCGACACTCTGAAAGCGCCCCAGGCTGATCGACGGCTGCCTCCAACGAAACACCCGCAGCGTCGGCGGCGCATCCCCACGCAAGTGATGTGTATGCACCGCCTCATCAATCGCCATATTCAAAGCAGCATCCTGCACCCGCGTATCAAGAAAACGATATAGCTCCATATGTATTCTCCAAATCCTGCCCCCTGGCAACCCCCTCCATTTCCCATCCAAGCCGCGTCCTAAAATTAAAATGTACGGGCGGGGCTTGCCCCCGCCCTGGCGCCCCGCTGTCCTTCTTGTCTTGCCCTCCCCCCGCCCTGCCCCCTATCCTTCTTGTCCTCCCGCCCTCCCACCTCCCTATCCTGCCGCTCTAGCGCCCCCTGCCCTTCATTATACAATCCGCGTCCTGGCCGCCTTCCACTTTTCGCGCTGCTCCTCCCGTACCTTTTCCGATGCCGGTCTATACCTCGCAATAAAATCGTCACGAAACGCCGGGTAGGTCCCGTCAACAATAGTCTCGCGCAGCCTATTGGCCAGCCGCAGCATAAAATGTATATTATGAATAGTGCCCAGCCGGAAATAGAGCTGTTCTTCCGTGCGCGCCAGGTGGTGTACATAACCGGCGCTATAATGCTGGCACGTATAGCAATCGCAACCCTCTTCGATGGAGCCGTGTTCGCTACGGAAACGCGCAGTCTTAACATTGACGCGTCCATCAGGTGTGAAAAGCCCGCCATGCCGGGCTACGCGCGTCGGCAGCACGCAATCAAACATATCCATGCCCAGTCCAACCCCCATCACAATATCTTCCGGCGAACCCACTCCCAGCAAGTGGCGCGGCTTCTCGCGCGGCAGAGCCGGAGTAACCTCGCGCAACATCTCCCACATCAACTGCTTCGGTTCACCGACCGACAGACCACCGATCGAAAGGCCTGGAAAGGGCAGATTTCCCACAAAGTGAGCGCTCTCCCGCCGTAGTTCAGCATCGAATGCTCCCTGCACAATGCCAAAAAGCGTCTGCTCCGGTCGCAGCTGTTCCTTAGCAATCAACGCGCGTTCGGCCCAGCGATGCGTGCGTTCCATCGCCTCCTTCGCCTCGACACGAGAACAGGGATAGGCCGCGCAGATATCCAGTGGCAGCACAATGTCCGAGCCTAACTCGGCCTCGATGCGCATCACGCTCTCCGGCGTCAACAGATGCGGCGAGCCGTCGAGATGCGACTTGAAGGCAGCACCCTCTTCGCCCAACTTGCGCAGGTGCCCCAGGCTAAACACCTGAAAGCCGCCGCTATCGGTCATAATCGGGCCATCCCAGTGCATAAAAGAGTGCAGCCCGCCGAACGAAGCAATCAGTTCCGAGCCAGGTCGCAGCATCAGGTGGTACGTATTCGCCAGAATAATCTGTACTCCCGCCGCCCGCAACTCCTCTGGAGAAACACTTTTCACCGTCGCCTGCGTCCCCACAGGCATAAAAATAGGCGTGCGAATAGTACCATGAGGCGTCTGAATCGTGCCCGCCCGTGCCCACGAACCAGCACATTCCGCGTCAATTACAAAAGAAAAAAAAGATGGTGGCATGTATTCCTAAAAAAGTAAAAGATCAAAACACAATCAACAATGCCTGCAAGATAGCACAGAAAAGCCCCGTATGCAAGCAAAACATACGCACTAACCATACAAATACTTCGCGCAATGTGAAGAATAAACACAAAGAAAACATGAAAATGTCAAAAAAAGCAAAAAAAGGCCGAAAAGCTCTTGCAAAATAGAAATGAATGATGTATGCTTTTTTACGGTATCCTTGAATATCTCGGTCGGTCTCGCAACACATGTAGGGCGCAATCACGGAGTCTGGAGACTCTAGCGAGAAATGTCAAACAGTGACATACATTAACACTCTTTGACACGCATGTACACACACTTCTCGCACATGATTCCTATATTGATGGCTCGTCCAGGTTATCCGTCCAGTCCCTCGCTGGTAAAGGGAGTAGGCGACTGGTGACATCTGCAAGGATATGGACCTGAAATGGAAGGATTACCAACATATCACAAGGAGGTCCCTAGTTGAACTTCGAAGACAAAACCCTTAATTGTCGTGAGTGCGGAAACGATTTCGTATTCACCGCCGGTGAACAAGAGTTTTACCAGCAAAAAGGGCTGGTGAACCAGCCTGGTCGTTGTCCATCTTGCCGCGCAGCACGCCGTAGCTCGTCTGGCATGGGTGGGCGTTCTGGCGAGCGCGCCCCACGCGAAATGCACACCGTCATTTGTGCCGAGTGTGGCGTCGAGACGCAAGTCCCATTCTTGCCCAAGAATGATCGCCCTGTCTATTGCAGCCCCTGCTACGACAAAGTCCGGGTCCCACGCAACTAACACCCGCGTGCTTCTCCCAATGCCGTCGTGAAAGGGTAAATAGGGTGCCCTCCGGTGCCCTGACCACCCGGTAGACATTGCTTCACCACTAAAGTAAAAGACAAAGCAGAGGTTTGTTCTCTGCCTTGTCTCTTTTTTGTGGCTGTTTGTGCCCATCTTATTCTTCTACGAATGAGCCGTCAAAGGTTGTTTTTTCGTACACCTCTGCAACAGATAATTGGACACCCAGGCTAGTTAGTTCTATGGTATCGTCATGTGTGAAGTTGTGCATGGTCCAGTAGTTCGTTTCGCGTCGATAGAGTTGAACCCTCATAACTTGCGTGTCAATGAAGAGGATTTCTTGAACCGTTGAGATGTTTTGATACAAATCGGCTTTAATTCCTCGGTCGTGTGCTTTCGTGCCAGGTGAAAGCACCTCAGCGATGACGCAAGGATAGTGGATAACCTTTGTTGCGTGGCGGTCTCGTCGGTCACAACTTACTGATGCGTCAGGGCAAAGGCAGTTTTCTTCACCGTTGAGTTCGACGTACACAGCTGAGTTATATGCGATACATGGCCGTTTGCGCAAGAGTTCTCTGAGGATACTTGCTACATTGAGTCCAATGATAGAGTGATCTGGCGACCCTCCTGTCATCATGTAGGGATAGCCATCAATAAACTCGTAGCGGTGTTCGGGATCGCTCTCTATAAGGGCAAAGAACTCCTCAAGACTTATTCTTTCTGGGTGCTCATTGTGTTGAATTACCATCGATTTTTCTCCGTATTGAGCGAAATGTCTACCTCATACATCGGTTTCATTATACCATAGGTATAGGCTTCTGCCACTCGGTATCAGGCTATAGCTATATTCATCTACATCAGAGGGCTGTTTCACAAGAAGTTGGCTAAGTAATATTCAGGACAATGTTGATGTTATTTAGTCAACTACACAATGATCCGAACAAAAACAAATGTGTCCCCCACCACATATGTAGTGATGGAGGAGCACATCTGACATAGCAGATCTCAGCAATAAAACACCACTCGCTTACTATGAATGACCTTTAGTCCCAGTCTCAGTACCCTATTGAGGTCTGGTAGGATCCTTCGATACACTCCGATCGGGTCGACCTAGAGCAGTCTGATCATTTGGATTCAGCATATCCTGTTGAGGTCTGGTAGCATCTGTCGATACTCCCTGATCAGCTCGACCTAGGGCGCTCAGAATAGGAGTCTTGGAGCCAGAGACCTCCGGCGATTTCTGCTGGGTTTCAATGTCATCTCGCTCCCGCTCTTCCTCTACCGATGGCTGTCCTGTCTTCGTTTTGACGATCTTACGCTTGCCGCTTTTCACTAGTGATGACAGCGTTGACATGTTCTCATTCCTTTGTTTCGCTCAAACGTGCACCGGGAAACCTCCAGATGCATCTTCAATTCATAACACAACGCTTCGCTTTTTTATGAGAGGAAAGGCGAGATTACAAGACAAGCTTTCGTCGCCTTCCTCGCGCTTCTCTCACTTCATGCAGGTTTTCATACATCGACATCTTTATACTTACAAGACAACGTACTGGACAGTAGAGATGCCATAAGTTGTATCGCTTTACGATATAATTATAACAAAAAATAGTCACCTCGTCAAGCCTGAAGGAGGATGCGAACGGCACTTTTCTCTTACTATTATTGAGATAGACGAATTTGCTACTTTCCAGTCTTTAGCTACCAAGGCTTCTCTTTTTTTGCAGTTTATTCGATGGATTGAACCATAGAATGAGTAGCGGATTCTGTTGTTACTTCACCCATCCAATCATCCTGTGTAACCGCTTTGGCTAGTTCATTAACAAGCTTCACCGTCTCAACACTCACCGTCACCACTCGCCCAACCAACCGCACAATATACTCCTCATCATCCAAATTATTCGGATCACTCACAATCCCACTCCGCTTATCCACACTCACCTGGTACTGATCAATCACCCAATCAAGCGCCGAGCGATTACCCAACCTGTACAGAAAACATTCCTGAGGTATCCCTGACAACGTCAAACCCTCGTTGACAATCACTGACGTCTTATCCTGAGCCAGCTTCATCTTCTCCACACGCCACGAGAACGGCACCTCGCGGTTCTCAACCCACTTCAATGGATATTCATTTGCCTGTTCATAATGCAGGTGCAACTCCATCAACTGCCGACCAATGCGCACACAGACCAGAAAAGCCTCTTTTGTATGCAACAGAGGAATATGCGGCAAGTCACGCTTCAGATTTTCGGCATAACGCTCGCGGTACTGCGGGTGATGCAGCATGGCATAGACGTAATGAAAAATATCCCACTTCATCACTTCAGGACCGTATTTCGCCTGGAATTGCGCGAGCGCCCAATCGGTGACGTTCTCACGACGATTGCTGCCATCTTCAGAGTAGGTGTAGAATGGAATGCAGCGTGATCCTCCTTGAGGCAAGTAATCAGAAACAGTTTTGATTGCGAGAGCAAACATAGGCCATTCCGAACCAACTTTAAGCCAAATTATAATATTCTCAGCCTTAGTGATTGATCGAGGAAAATGTGCGTTATTAGTGCCTTGTTCATCAATAACGATATCAGAGAAGTATAACCACTTCAGTGTGAATGGGCGATATATAGCTTTGCAGATATTGTTTGCATCAAAAATAATATAATGTTGATTCTGCAAGTCTCGTTTTAGATTGCGGCTCCATTTCATCCTATCGTAATGCACAAAATTGTCGATGTCTTGTATTCGCCCTGTCCTCACCCAACGAGACACCTCGCTGTTATATTCTTCGACAAACTGTTTTACATTGTCAGCCAATGCCCCAAAATTAAAATGGTATACAGTATTATCGCGGCCGGTGTAAATACCTGCTGAATACGTCTTGAAGATCGTCTCAACGCTCATACTACTGCTATTTTTACTCGCTTTTGACCCCATTGGCAGGAAAAAGGAAAATTCTTGATGTAACCTTTCAGTAATCCAAGTATATCTTTTCGTCAGGCTGTAGTTCCTGCCAATCGATATTTACAACACTTTCCCTCTCCCTTAAAAAAGCTAATTTTTCTGTCTTACGCCAATATTCAGGCACGCGATGGTAATATAGTCTATGTTTTGAGTCTCGCGAGGCTCGTACAGCAATAGTAATACCTACTCCAACCTGAATACCAAATACATTATGGGTCGTGCCAGAAAGCTTGGGGTTTTTGCGAACGTTACCATGCAAATCAAGGTGGTAAATATGCGTAAAATCTTGTAAGAGATGCTTCCGCATACTATCAAACGTAAATTGATCGACAAAGGAGTTATTTGAGACGAAACAAACTATTCCATCTCGATTGCCAAGCCGATCGGTCGCCCAACGGAAAAATCTGACATAGGCATCATAAAGCTGTGTCCTGAGCATTGCTTTTGAGCCTTTTACATATGACTCTTTAATACTTTGGTCAACTACTTTGTATTTACGATTCTTATTATTATCATTCTCACTCTTCTGCCCCACATTATAAGGAGGATTCCCAATCACCACCATGATCTGCGCATCCTTCTCACGCTGCACACGCTCAGTATTCTCCTCCACGAACATTGAAAACTGCTTGCTTTCGGCCAGCTCCAAGGTATCAGTAAAACAAATCCCCTCAAACGGCTCGTACTCCCTCATACGAGAATAGTATTCATGCTCGATATTGAGCGAAGCGATATAGTACGGCAACAGCATAATCTCATTGCAAAAGAGGTCATGCTCATACTTATACTTCAGCCGACTGTTAGGAATACGATGTAGCAGGTTCACAATATAGCTGCCCGTGCCAACGCAGGGATCAATAATCTGCACGCCTGGCTCCGCAATCGACGTCCCAAATTCACGTTGCAGCACCTCTTCCACGCTGGCACACATAAAATCAACGATCTCTTGCGGCGTATAGACAATACCAAACGTATCCGCTCGTTTGACCGAATAGCCCTGAAAGAAGCGTTCGTACACCGTATCAAGGAAGTGCTGCCGCTCCAGCCACCCATCGATACTTCTCGCTGCCGCTTCAATTGCCACATAGAAGCGGTCAAGCGACTTGAGGAAATCGTGCCGATTGAAGGAGCGACTGGTGAGTGCATCAATCACCTTTTCAACTTCGGCAGCAATCGCATTGCGACGCACAAAATCGGAGTTATCGAAGACGCTGCTGAAGAGGCGCTCGGTCAGCAGGTGCTGGATCAGCATCTCATTGATCACATCGGAAGTGATTTTGGGGTCAAGTGACGTGCGGCAGAGTTCGCTAAACGTATTGAATGCATCGAAGAATTTCTTATTTTGCTTGTATTCCCGTTCGATGATCGCCAGCAATGCCTGCGCGAGTTCTGGCACCCGTTCCTTAAACTCCTTGACCGCCGCCTCAAAGGATGCAATATCAGGTTCTGTGTAGGTGAAGAACTGATCAAGAACGTCGGTGAGTTCTGTGGGCTTTGTCAGGTCAACCTCAAGCACTTGCTTATTGTTCTGGTAGAGGATAGCGCGGCGCGTGTCCTCAAAGATCGTGTTGGTTATTGGGTAGCCGAGGGTGATCTTTTTGCGTATTTCGGTTTTGAGGTCGTCTTTGCTATCTTTTGCTTCCCAGTATCCCCGAGGCAAGTTAAAGCTATCGCGCATCGTGCCATCAGGCCGTTTCCCGTTCTCTAATATCTGTTCAGGAATAAGCGTCCAGTTCGCTGCTTTGGCGAATGTCGCCAGCAAGTATTGGAAAGCACTTCTCACCGCTGTTTCGTGCGTAACCTTGTGGTCATGATACACCTCAAGTTCGTTGTAGTATTGGTCAATGGCTTTTTTGTGCGCGGCGGTAATCTGCATATGCTCTCGTACTCTTCCCTTACAATCTTGCTTGGCATGAATAGTTGATGGTTGATCTGTGACATCACTCTCTGTTTGATTTGCATAGTGTAGCGTATAGAAGGGTATATCGCAAGAGGATTTTTCTATGCACACATGAAACAGGATTTTGCTATCTAAAATGGCAAGCCATAAGACGCTGACTCGTCCTGGTCAAGGCGCTATTCGAGCGTGGTGCCATGCTCAGGACATCGTTGAGATGATCGGTCGCTTTGTAGTGGTAGATCGTCGGGGTGTCGGCTCCTGTCCCTTCAACCCTTATAAGCATAAGTCACACAAGTACTGGTGAAGAGATCAATCTGCCTAAAACGTCGAAATGTCTAGATAAAATTATAGAGGTGAAAAGGAAGGAAATATATGCGATAATAGCTCTAGATTCAATAAAGCCTGTGAGAACGATTCGAGGCAAGAAAAGAGAAACACCGCTCTCACATAGGTGGAGAAGGATTATGGTAGGGAATCCCACTAACACAAGAGCGCAGCCGCGCGTGTTCCTCTCGTATGCTCGTGCCGATGGGCAACAATTTGCCACGACCCTGAGGAAGCGCCTGGAGCAAGAAGATATTCCTCTCTGGCAAGATCGTGTAATGATGGAGGGAGGACGCGACTGGTGGCTCCAGATTGTTGAAGCGCTCGATCATGTGGAATTCATAGTGTTGGTGATGACCCCTGCCGCGCTCCAATCGCCAATCGTCCGCAAAGAGTGGCGCTCTGCTCGTCAAAAAGGCGTCTGTGTCTATCCGGTGAAAGGGCCTCTCCCCATCGACTTTGCTCCTCTCCCGCGCTGGATGCGCGATGTCCACTGGTATGATCTCGATGACGAATGGGCGAAATTCGTCAATGATCTCAATACCCGCTGCCAGCAGAGACACGTGCCGTTCATGGCTGAAGATATGCCGGATGACTTTGTCGAGCGTCCTGATGAGTTTGACGCGTTGGTGCGTCTGCTGCTGGATGAGCAGCGCGAGGAGCCGGTGGCGATTACCGCGGCCTTGCGCGGCGCGGGCGGCTATGGCAAAACCACGCTGGCGAAAGCCCTTTGTCATGACGAACGCATTCAAGCGGCCTTTGATGATGGCATTCTCTGGGTGACCCTGGGCGAGCATCCTGCTGACCTCATCGGCAAAATTCAGGACCTGGTCTATTCCCTGAGCAAGGAGCGCCCTGGCTTTAGCTCGATGGATGCCGCCAGGGCCCATTTCGCCTCACTGCTGGAAGAACGCGATATCTTGCTGGTGATCGACGATGTGTGGAATGGTGCGGACCTCAAACCGTTTCTGCAAGGCGGTAAACGCTGCGCTCGCCTGATTACGACGCGTGACGAGGGGGTGCTCCCTCGTATCGCTCAGCCCATTCAGGTGAATGCCATGCGCGTCGATCAAGCGGTGGCGCTGCTCTCGGCTGGACTGAATTCCACGCCACTACCGGTGGATGAGGCGAAAGGAGTGCGACAACTGGCAACGAGGCTGGGGGAATGGCCGTTGTTGCTCACCTTGGCGAATGGTGCGTTGCGCGAACGCGTGAGCCGCGGTCAACGGCTCCCTGCTGCACTGGCTTCTCTCAATAAGACTCTTGAGAAGCGCGGGTTGACGGCTTTTGATGCCCAGGACGCCCATGAGCGCAGCCAGGCCGTGTCAAAGACGCTGGGAGTGAGCTTTGATCTATTGAGCGCGAACGACCACCGCCGTTTCCGGGAACTGGCGATCTTTCCTGAAGACAGCGATATTCCGCTCGCGACGGTCCAGACCCTCTGGGGGGCCACAGGTGACCTCGATGAGATCGACACGGAAGAGGTGTGCGAGCGCTTGTCTCGCCTCTCCTTGCTCTTGCGCTGTGACCTGGCAATGCGGACGATCCGCTTGCATGATGTGGTCCGTACCTATTTGCGACAAGACGTGGGAGCAGATCAGCTCATCTCGCTGCATGCACAGTTTCTCGACGCCTATGGGCTGGCACGCTGGGCAGACCTGCCTGCCGGTGAACCCTACCTGTGGGATCATCTTGCTGAACACCTCATCGGCGCGAGACAGGGGGAACAACTGGTCGCCACCGTCAAGGATGGAGACTACCTGACGGTAAAAACATTGGCCCGCAGCGCCAACGCGGTTGAAACAGATATCAGTGTCGCGCTGACGCAGGATCCTCCGGATGTCTCGCTTCCGGTGCTGAAGCGCAGTATTGGACGCATGAGTCACCTGCTCAATCACTGTGAAACGCAAAGCGAGGTGAGACGCATCCTCCATCGAGGCCTGTCACCGCTGCCTGAGTTCTCAGAACTCTGCGCGCTGTTGCAGCAGCATATACCCATGCCATTTCTTACATCCTGGCATCCGTTGCCTGATCTGGGACATAGCATGCTAATTCGCAGCTTGCAAGGCCATACCGCTGAGGTGAGGGGATGTGCGGTGAGTCCGGATGGGAGCTATATCGTCTCGGCCTCTGCTGACCAGACGCTCAAGGTGTGGG
>JRHI01003018.1_pt1 | contig 10542 bp, 6 predicted proteins | sample 215371 | NCBI WGS metagenome assembly JRHI01 (sample SAMN02929681, study PRJNA255918) | sediment metagenome | biome: cave system; feature: Ice Cave; material: Sediment; isolation source: sediment from deep within a dark volcanic ice cave with no known source of... ... | reverse complement strand
TGCCGCGATGCAAGATCCGTACAGCTGAATCCCGCACGGTCATTTAGTGCCGAGCAGGCTCGCAATCGAGAATACCGCGGTCCGGACTTCTTCTTCGCCTGGGGTGTAGAAAGGGACCGCCCGCGCCAATACTGGGCCATCTGGGATGAGGGTGGCCGGTATCCGAACGTCATCATTGAATTGCTCTCGCCGAGCACCGCGGAGGAAGATCGCACGACCAAGCGAATACTCTACGAGAACACCTTCCGCACAGCGGAGTACTACTGCTACGATCCCACTACGGAGCGGTTCGAGGGTTGGCGACTCAAGGACTCTCGTTATCAGTCACTGGAGCCGGACGAACGAGGGTGGCTCTGGAGCGAGCAGCTGGGATTGTGGTTAGGAACTTGGAGAGGCAAGTACCAGGAGCTAGGGACGACCTGGCCGCGGTTCTATGATGCGGAAGGGCAAGTGGTCCCTACTCGGGGAGAGGCCGCTAGTCACCGAGCCGAAATGGCAGAGGCGGAAGTGGAGCGTCTGCGTCGAGAGTTAGATCTCCGCAGGGGCCCTTCCCCAGCGAGTTGACCAATCGGAATCGCGCTTGCCCCACGCCACACATCCGAGATTACCATGGCACACCACGCGAGTCTGACAGCGCTTTTCTTGACCGGGTTTCTTGTCTCCGCGGTTCCGGCGGCCGATTTACGGATCTATCCCGCCGAGGTTGCCCTTACGGGTCCGCACGGCAGTCAGCGCCTTCTCGTGCTGACTGAGTCGGGCGGCCAGGTCGTTGGCGACGCGACGGACGGAGCCAGGTTCGTCTCCTCCAGTCCAGCCGTCGCCACAGTCGATGACAGCGGCATGGTGCGGGCCGCGGGCGACGGCGACGCGCTCATCACCGCGACTCACGCCGGAGGCCAGGCAACGGTCAAGGTCGCCGTGCGCCGCACCCATGAGCCGTTCACCTGGAGCTACCGCAATCATGTCATCCCCATGCTAACCAAAATCGGCTGCAACTCGGGGGCTTGCCATGGCGCCTTGGCCGGCAAGGGCGGTTTCAAACTGTCGCTGCACGGCTATGCGCCGGCGACGGACCACTTCGTCATGACCCGCCAGTCGCTTGGCCGGCGCATCGACAAGCTGGAACCGGCCCATAGCCTCCTTTTGCTCAAACCGACCGTCGCGGTTCCCCACGGCGGCGGGCAGAGGCTGGAGGTCGGCACGCCGGATTACCAGCTGCTCTCGGAGTGGATCGCTGCCGGCGCCCCCGCGCCGCGCGAAGACGATCCGCGCATCCAGCGTCTGGAAGTTTTGCCGCCCACCGCTCTCCTGAAGCCCAAGGAATCCCTGCAGGTGCTCGTGCGGGCCTGGTATTCCGATGGGCATGCCGAGGATGTGACGCACTGGGCCAAGTACAGCAGCACCGAGGACCTCGTAGCCGCGGTGGATCAAGCAGGTGAGGTCCGCGTAGCCGACCACGGCGAGGCGGCAATCACGGTCTGGTTCTCCAACCTGGTCGCCACCGCGCATATCGTGGTGCCGCTGGAAAACAAGGTCGCATCGCAGGTGTTCGCCGCGGCAGCACGGAAAAACTACATCGACGATCTCGTCTTGAGAAAACTGGAGACGCTGCGCATTCCACCGTCGCCGTCCTGCACGGATACCGAGTTCGTCCGGCGGGTATACCTGGACACGGCCGGCATCCTGCCAACGCCAAAAGAGGTGGAACGCTTTGTGGCCGACATGGCGCCCGACAAGCGGGCCAAGCTGATCGACGCGCTGCTGGAGCGGCCGGAATACGACGACTACTGGGCCTATAAATGGTCGGACATGTTCCTCGTGTCGACGCGGCGCCTGCAGCAGCCGGCAGTCTGGTCGTTTTACCAATTCATTCGCCAGAGCGTCGCCGACAACAAGCCCTGGGACCGTTTTGCGCGCGAAGTGCTCACGGCCAGCGGCAGCAACCTGGACAACGGGGCAGCCAACTACTTCGTGCTGCACAAGGACGTGGTCGATCTGAACGAGGCGACCGCAGTGACCTTCCTCGGCATGTCACTGACCTGCGCCCGCTGCCACAACCACCCGCTGGAGAAGTGGACCCAGGACCAGTACTGGAGCATGGCGAACCTCTTTGCCCGAGTGGCGCTCAAGAATGGAGACCGGCCCGGTGAGGTAACTGTGCAGACGCAACCCAGCGGCGACGTCCCGCATCCACGCCGCGGCTTCCCCATGCCGCCGACGCCGCTCGAAGGCAAGCCACTGCCGGGCGGCAGCACCGTCGATCGCCGGCAGTACTTCGCCGACTGGCTGACCGCGCCGGACAATCCCTACTTTGCTAGGGCATTCGTCAACCGCGTTTGGCGCAATTTCCTCGGTCGCGGCCTGGTCGAGGCGGAGGACGACCTGCGGCAGACCAACCCGCCGACCAACTCGGAATTGTTCGATGCCCTGGCGAAGGACTTTGTCGAGCACGGCTACGACGTCAAGCACATCGTCCGCACCATCGTGAACTCGGCGACGTACCAGCGTTCCTCGATACCGCTCCCGGAGAACGCGAAGGATGATCGCTTCTACTCACACTACCTGATCCGGCGACTGCCCGGCGAGGTGGTGCTCGACGCGTATGCGCAGTTGACCGGTGTACCGACGCCGTTCACTCAGGTGGCGCTTGGCACCACGGGCGGTACGGCGGCAACGAGCCAGTACCCGCCGGGGACACGAGCACTCCAACTGCCGGACACGCAGCTGGTGTCGCCATTCCTTGAGTCGTTTGGCCGGCCGCTGCGCGAGCAGACTTGCTCGTGCGAACGCGCGCAGGATTCAAGCGTCGGCCAGGCGCTGCACCTCAATAACGGGGCCACGCTCAACGATAAGCTGCGAGCGAACAATTCGCGTATCGAGCAGTGGGTGCGGGACAAGGTCGGCGACGAGGACGCGGTGCGGCGCGTGTTCCTGATGGGACTCGGTCGGGCACCGACCACAGCGGAGATGAACAAGTTCAAGACGTTCCTCGCCCAGTCCGGCCAGGACGGTCAAACCAGGCGGCGCGAGACGTTCGAGGACCTGTTCTGGGCCGTGCTGACCGGGCGCGAGTTCCTGTTCAATCATTGAGGTCGCTGCCGACTGGGCAACGATTCTGCCAGGTCGCGGGCAGCTGGCGAGTGGAATTGCATTGTGAACACCATGCGCAACATTGCCGTTCTTGCTGTCCTGCTTGCCGTTGCCGGGTCCACGCCGGCCGCCGAGCCGCCGAGCTACGCCAGGCAGGTCCGTCCATTTCTTGCTCGCTACTGCCTGGAGTGTCACACGGGCGAGCGGGCAAAGAGCGACCTCGATCTGAATACCTTCAAGAGTCTGCGGATTGGTGGCAAACGCGGCACCGCGGTAGTGCCAGGCAAGCCGGACGAGAGTCTGCTCGTTTTGATCGTGGAAGGCAAGGACAAACTGACGATGCCGCCGAAGAAGGCGAAGCAGCCGAAATCCGTCGAAAGGAGCATTCTGCGAACCTGGATTGCCGCCGGCGCGCGCGATGACTCCGCAACCGTACGCACTGCCATTCCCGAGATCAAGCCAACCGTGGCAGCCGTCGCGCCAGTGACCGCACTGGCGTACCGTCCCGATGGTACACTCCTGGCGGCCGGCACACACCGTGAGGTCCTGCTCCTCGACGTGGTCAGCGGCGACGTGCTGGGAAAACTGCCCGGCCAACAAGCTAAGGTTACCGCGCTAGCCTTTCGCAACGATGGCCAGCTCCTGGCGGTCGCCAGCGGCGCTCCCAGCACGGTCGGCGAGGTGCGCCTGTACGCGCTGGCGCCCGGCGGCCTGCCCGACTCGAAGCCGGCCCGCGTGCTGGCGGCGCACGCCGACCTGGTCCACGGCCTTACTTTCAGTCCCGACGGGAAACTGCTGGCGACATGCGGCTACGATCGGCTCATCAGACTGTGGGACGTGGCCAGTGCCAAGGAAGTGCGCGTTCTCAAGGATCACAGTGACGCGGTCTATGGTGTCGCCTTCAGTCCAGATGGCCGGCAGCTCGTTTCCGGTTCGGGCGACCGTGCGGTGAAGGTCTGGGACGTTGCCACCGGATCACGACTGACCACGCTGGCCGACTCGACCGACTGGGTTTATGCAGTCGCCTGGAGTCCCGACGGCCGCCACGTCGCCGCCGCCGGCGTGGACCGGAGCATCCGTATTTGGGACGTCGCCGCGGGCAATCGGCTCGTGCATGCGGTGTTCGCCCACGAGGGGCCGGTGACGCATCTTCTCTATGCCCCCGATGGCAAGACGCTCTACTCACTGGCCGAGGACCGCACCGTGAAAGCCTGGCACGCGGAATCCATGACCGAGCGCATCGTCTATCCAAAGCAGCCGGAAACGCCGCTGTCGCTGGCTCTCCGTCCGGACCATAAACAGCTTGCCACCGGTCGCTATGACGGAGCGCTGGTGCTACTGGACGAGGCCAGCGGACAGGTGCAGGCGCAGCCATTGCCGGCGAAGCCAAAACCGCCGCAGCTCAATAAAGTGACGCCCGCTGCCGCCCGCCGCGGCCAAACGGTGCGCGTTACGTTTGAGGGGAAGCACCTCGATCAAGTCATGGAGTTCACCGCATCGGTGCCCGGCATCACCGGCAAGATCGTCCCGGAAGGTCGCGGGTTGCTATCCGTGCAGGTGGATGTGACGCTGCCCGGCACTCTGCCTGCCGGTATCCATCAACTCGGCCTGAAAGGTCCCGCCGGTTCGTCGAAGACGCTTCCCTTCGCCGTGGACCTGTTTGCCGCAGTGCCGGAAATCGAGCCGAACGACTCGCCGAGTACCGGCCAGAAGGTGAGTCTGCCGGCGACCCTCAGCGGGATTATCCAGCGGCCCGGCGACGTGGATTGCTTCCGCTTCGATGTGCAGACCGGCCAGCAGGTGGGCGTGCAGGCGGTAACCGCCGGGACCGGTACGAAGCTCGATGCCGTTCTGACAATGACCGATCTGACCGGCCGTCTACTGACGGAGAGCACGAACGGCGTCCTCGGCTACACCTTCTCCAAGGGCGGCACCTACGCGCTGGCCATCCGCGATCGGGATTACCGCGGTGGTCCTGAGATGGCGTATCGCCTGCAGGTCGGCGACGTGCCGGTGGTGACGAGCGTCTTTCCGCTTGGCCTCCAACGCGGTACGGAGGCGGAGATCCATCTGAAGGGCGTTTACCTGGACGGCGCCAGTTCAACGCGGGTCAAGGCCCCCGCCGATGCAGGCTTTGGCAGCCGGTTGCACGTCCACGTGGCGGCGCCCGCCGGCGCTCCTCTTGGCAATCCAGTTGTGGTAGTGGGCGAATTTCCGGAGGTCGTATCGGGGAGAACCTTCCCGATTCCTTGCAGGACGAAGGATGGGAACGGCGTTGCGTCCGTTCCTCCCGGGATGACCCAGACGCGCATCCTTCCGGTGCCGGGGACGGCGAATGGCACCATTGATCGGGCTGGTGTGACCGAAGAATGGCGCTTCCCTGCGAAGAAAGGACAACGGCTACTCGTTGAGGTGGAGGCTCGACGTCTCGGTTCACCCCTGGACTCCTACATCGAGATCCTGGACAGCCAGGGCCAACCGGTGCCGTGGGTGACGCTCCGCTGTCTCTCCGTGACCCACACGACGTTCCGCGACCACGACTCCGCCGGCTCCGGCATCCGCATAGACACGTGGAACGACCTGGCGGTCAAGGATTTTCTCTACACAGGGACCGAACTGATGCGCATCCGGGAATTGCCGCGCAATCCCGATGACGATTGTCAGTTCGACAGCAGGGATGGTCAACGTCTTGGCTTCTATGGCACGACGCCGACGCACCACAGCCTGGGGACCCCGATGTACAAGGTGGCCCTCCTCCCTCCGGGGACGACGTTTCCGCCAAACGGCCTGCCGGTCGTCACGCTGTTCTACCGCAATGACGACGGCGGCCCTGGCTACGGCAAGGATTCGCGGCTGTTTTTCGCGCCGCCGGCCGACGGCGAGTATCAGGTACGCATCGGCGACAGCCGTGGCCAGGGTGGACCCGCGTACGCCTATCGGCTGACCGTGCGCCCGCCGCGGCCCAGTTTCAACGTCACGTTCAATCCCACGGCACCGGCAGTCTGGAAGGGTGGCGCCGTCCCGATCACCGTGAATGCCCAGCGCACAGACGGTTTCGACGGCCCGATTGACGTCCACCTGGAAAACCTGCCACCAGGCTTCAGTGCCCCAGCGACAACGATTCCTGCCGGCGAGGAGAGCACAGCCTTCGCTTTATGGGCGGACGCGACGGCCCCGGCACCAGGCAAGGTGCCACCGCTCAAGCTGGTGGCAAAGGCGACGACCAACGGCCAGCAGGTGGTGCGTGAGGCGACAGGTGGTGTGCCCTCGCTGGCGGACCTCGGCGATCTGCTAACGACGACAGAACAATCTGAGGTGACAGCACGACCCGGTCAAGTGGTCCATCTTCTGGTGAAAATCGAGCGCCGCAACGGTTTCGCGGGGCGGGTGCCACTGGAGGTGCGCGGCCTGCCGCACGGCGTTCACGTGCTCGACGTGGGCCTGAACGGCATCTTGATTACGGAACGCGAATCGGTGCGGACGATTGCGATCCAGTGCGAGCCGTGGGTACAGCCGGCGGAACAGCCTTTCGTGGTGCTCGCGCGGCGCGAGGGGAAGAACACCGAGCACGCGGCCAAGTCGGTCCTGCTCAAAGTGCTTCGGTGAGCGGGAATCGGCGAGTTAAGTCACTCTGACTACCATCGTCCATTGACTGAGAGCAGAAGTCTCGCTGCACCCGGCGCGCCTGCCAGCCACTGAAAACCTTGGGCGCTGCGCGCAAAGGGTTCGATTAGCCCAGAGATGTTGTCCCACGTTCCTGCCGTGAAGCTACATTCAAATGCGGCGGGTTCAAACCTGCGGACGATTCCCTGGTCCCAGGATCGTAGGCAGAGCGTGAGTTGGCAGGCATTGATTGGCTCGACGCCAGGCAAGAGGTGGACGATTACCTGCCGGGATGCCTGGGAAGCCAGGCTGGCAACCGCCACTTGCAGTCGATCCGCTTCAGCAGGCGTAAAGTCGTACAGGCGTGTCAGCGGACAACTCTGGAACTCATCCACTAAACAGTCTAGCTTCATGATCGTTTCGGAGGTCAGAAAACGGGCCGAAGCCGCGATCGCGGTGTGGCGGACCTTCGACTGCTCCGAGACCGTCCCGGCTCGACTGCCACCCCCGCCTCAGCGCCGGCTGGCGATCTTACCATTCAAACTCAGCGGCTTCATCTTTGCCAGCGGCCCCAGCGCCAGCGTCGTCGCCTGGCTCAGCGGATACTTGTCGAGCAGTTCACGGATTCCCTCTAACGTTACGCCGTCATACGCCCGCAGCTCGTCGTCCACGCTCCAGTACTGGTGCAGGTAGATCCAATCCATGCCCAGCGCCCGCATGCGTCCCTTCGGCCGTTCGCCGCCGCGGACCAGGCGCGACAGGATCTTGCTCTTCGCCTGCTGCAGTTCCTCCGCTGTGATGCCGTCGCGCTGCAGGTCGCTCAGCTCTTTCGAGACGATGCCGAGGTTTTCCTGCGCCTGCTCCGGCTCGCAGCTGTAGGACGTGTAGAACGCTCCGGTCCCCTCGTAATCCTGAAAGCCGGTGTCCGCCGAGTCGGCCAACCCGGGATCGACCAGCGCCCAGTAAAGCCGGCTGCCGGAATCGTCGCCGAGGGTCACGGCCAGCGTCGTCGCGGCGTGCCGCATGCTCGAATTGGCCGGCGGTCCCGGCGTCACGACGATGACGTGTTCCTGCGTCACCTGCTTCTTGCGCACCACCTTGAAACCGTGCGACCCGGCCGTTTCTCGGATCGCGGTGCGCCCCACGGGCCCCGACTCCCAGCTCGCGCAGCGCTTCTCGACCAGGGCCACCAGCTGCGGCCAGTCGTAGTTGCCGGTGGCGGCGACGACAATGTTCGGCGCGACGTAACGCTGCTGGAAATACTGCGCCATTTGCTCGCGCTTCAGCGACCCCACGCTCTCCTTCGTGCCGAGAACGCTGTTGCCGAGCGGATGGTCGTCGAAGTACAGTTTGCGCACCTGGTCGAAGGCCGAGGACATCGGCTGATCCTCGTACATGCCGATTTCCTCGATGATGACCTTCTTCTCCATGTCGAAGTCTTCCAGGCGCAGGCTCGGCCGCAAGATGTCGCTCAGGATGTCCACCGCCTGCGGCAGATACTCCGGCAGGATAGCCGCGTAGAAGACCGTGCTCTCCTCGCTCGTGAAGGCGTTGTAGTCGGCGCCGATGCGGTCGAAATCGCGGTTCACGTCCAGCGCCGACCGATGGGGTGTTCCCTTGAAGACCATATGCTCCAGGAAATGGCTGACACCCGACACTTCCGCCGTCTCGTCCCGCGCCCCGGTGCGGACGAAGAAGCCCAGCGCTACCGAACGGGGCGACGGGCTGATCTCGCCGATGATCTGCAAGCCATTGCTCAGCGTGTGATGATGGAATGACACGGTTTACTCCTGCTCTGGTCAGATTCGCAGCGGTTTCGGTCCCAGCGTGACGATGGTGAAGTCCTTCGGCGGATACCGGCGCACGTACTCGACGATTCCCTGAGGCGTCAGAGCGTCGATGCTGGCCTGCATCTCGTCGAAACTGCGCACACGCCCGAGGAAGTACCAGTCGGAAGCCAGCGTCGCCGCCCGGGAGCCGGTCGATTCCTCCGCCATGATGAGCGCCGACTTCAACCCGGCCTGCACGCGTACCACTTCCTCTTGTTCAATACCCTCCTGCAGACGGTGCAGCTCCGACAGGATCACGTCGAACGTCTCCTGGGCGCGCTCGTTCGTGGTGCCGGCGTAACAAAGGATACTACCGCGATCCTTGAAGGTTTGATAGGTAGCGCCGACCGAGTAACAGAGGCCGCGCTTCTCCCGGACTTCGGTGAACAGCCGCGAACTCATGCCGCCGCTGAGGACGTTCACTGCACCGCGCGCGGCATAGTAGTCGGAATGGCCAATCGGCACGCTCGGATAGGCAATGCCGATCTGCGTCTGGGCCGTCTTCTTCTTGAGGTGCTCTGTCGGCGCCAGCGCTTTTCCTAGCGTCAGGACGGGCTCCGCACCATCGGGCCAATCGCCGAACAGGCGCTCCACCTGATCGCGCAGGGGCTCCCAGACGATGTTACCAGCCACCGACAGGATCGTGCCCTGCGGCCGGAACAGTCGCTGATGGAAGCCGCGCACCGCGTCGATCGTCAGACTGGTGATGCCCTCTTCGGTGCCGGACGGATCCTGGCCGAGCGGCGGCGGATAGTGGTGGCGGCGCAACTCGATGAACATTTTGTGCTGCGGCTCGTCCTCGATGCTTTGCAAGTTTTGCAGGGCCAACTCCTTGACCGCGTCCAGCTCCTCGGCGGGTAGGTGCGGCCGGCGAACCACATCGGCATGGATCTCCAGGGCAGCCGGCAGGTTGCGCGCCAGAGTGGCGGCGCCGAAACGCAGGTGCATCTGGTTGGCGCGCTCGCCGTGATCGACCCCAAGGTTGTCCAGAGCCTCCGTCAGTTCGCGACTGCCCCGTGGACCGGCGCCGCGAGCGATCAGGTCGGCTAGGACAGAGGCCAGGCCCGGGTGAGCGGGCGGATCGAAGACGCAGCCGGCCGGCACCAGGAATGTGAAGGCGGCCGAACGGACGTGTTCCATGCGCTCGGCCAGCAGGGTCATGCCATTGGCGAGAGTGTGCTGGTAGGTTTCCTGAGGCACTTGGCAATCCTCACGGGAGTCGGTGCGGACTAGACGACACTCGGCACTTCCACTGCCTTGTACAGCGTCTTGCGCGAACGGAAACCGACGCGGCGATACAGGCGAACGGCCGAGTCGTTGCGGGCAGTCACCTCGAGCAGTGCGGCAGACAGGCCGTAGGCGCGGAAGCCATGTAGCGCTTGCAGCAGCACTGCCCCGCCTAGGCCCCGGCCGCGGTGGCCCGGCACAACGCCCAGATTCTGGATGGCTCCCAGACCGCTCTGATCGCGGATGCCCTGAACACTCGCCACCGCCCCGGTGGGCCCGTTGATGAGCCAGGTTGCCTCGGGCAGGAAACCCACCTTCCGGCTGATCTCGAACATCAGAGACCGGCAACCTGCCAGGTCCCCCAAACTTGGGAAAACCGTGGCGTCAATCTGGTCGTGGAAACTGGCGAACAGCGTCTCCGCATGCAGGTCGACCAGGAACTCATTCCATGGTAGCCAGTAGTAGCCCTCCGGCAGTGCAGGCAAGGGCGGCGCTTCGGCCAGGCCGATCTCCATACGGAAGCGCTTGAAGTACGAGATCGTCCGACTGTCGTCGGGCAACATCATGGTCGTCCGCCGTGAGTCTGTACGGAGGGGCCGTGACGACAACTTCCTGATTCTAGCAAGGCAAGCAGTGAGGGTCAAAGGCACCAGCGGGCATCTCTCGGCGCCGGCAGTGGAATCGATTGCCCTTGCTCGCACTGCCGGGTTGGTGTCTCAGCTGGTCCTTCCCTCTGGCAAGGTCGCGGTTTAGAGGCTGTTCCAAATGAGGGCGCATGTACAGTATCCTCTGG
>JRHI01003017.1_pt1 | contig 10542 bp, 11 predicted proteins | sample 215371 | NCBI WGS metagenome assembly JRHI01 (sample SAMN02929681, study PRJNA255918) | sediment metagenome | biome: cave system; feature: Ice Cave; material: Sediment; isolation source: sediment from deep within a dark volcanic ice cave with no known source of... ... | reverse complement strand
CTGGCCTATTTCTGACAATAAAATTTCCGAAAGGCATTGTGGCTAACCCCGCGCTGGAGCCGTCGCGCCGCTGTCCGTGGAGGGGATGTGCCGCTGGAGGACGCAACGGCTGGCGTGCGCATCGTTGGTTCGATGCAAATGGGAACACCGCTTTATGATGCGGGTGTGCAACAGGACGATTTGATCGCATCGATCGATGAGATCGCGAGTGCATCTGCATCTCGCGCTGGCCTCACTATTGGCGAGCGGGCGGGGTCGTCAGCGGAAGCGTGATGAGGAAGCTGCTGCCTTCGCCGGCTCGCGACTCGCAGCGGATGGTGCCGCCGAGCGCCTCCACACAATCGGCCACGATGGCCAGCCCCAGGCCGGTGCCGGTCACACCGAGCTCGCTGTCGAGATGGGCGTGGGCGCGGAAGAACCGGTCGAACACCGCCGCCCGATCGCGGTCCTGAATCCCGATGCCGTTGTCGCGCACACAGATCGTGCACGCGCCATCGGATCCGGAGCCGGCGGACTCGAGGGCGATGTCGACGAACGACTCGGGCTTCTGCGCATCGCTGTACTTAATCGCATTCGAGACGAGATTCATGAGCACGAGCTCGAGGCGCGCCGGGTCGGCGTGCAGCGTCGGCAGATCGGCCGCGACGCGCAGAACGACCTTCCGCGCGGCGGCCATCTCCGCAAGCTGCCGGACCACTTCCTCGGCCAGCTGGCGCAAGTCGACGTCCTGCTCGCTCGGGCCGTCGACCGGCTCGCTCATGCGCGCGATTCGTTGCAGGTTCTGGACGATCCACGACAAACGGTCGGCGCTCGATTTCACCGTGCCAGCCACCTTCGCAAGACGCTGTGCATCGTTGCGGACGTCGTCGTTCTCGAGCAGCGCGCCGGCGAACATCAGCGTGCCGATCGGCGACCGCAGCTCGTGGCTGGCGGCGCGGTTGAACGCCTTGAGGCGATCGGTTTGCTCCTGAATCGTCTGCGTGTACTCGCTGATGAAGGTGTCGACCGTGGCGCGCATCAGCACGCGGACCGATCGCGTCAGACGGCGTTGGACGTCGAAGCACTCCGTCACCGATGGCTGCAGTCCCAGGCGCGCCGTTTCTTCGATGAGGAACGCTTCGAGCAGCTCGCCGAGAATCTCGTACTCGTGGAGCAGCTGATGCGCCGTGGCGCGCTGCTGGTGCCGGAGCTGTCCGAGCTCGCGCGCTTTCTCCATCACCGCCGTGTTGGCGGCGATTTCCTCGCTGGCCGGCACGGCGAGATAGCCGGCGATTTCCTCGACGAGCGATGGAATGTGATCGAGCAGCTCCTCGGAGGGAAACACGTCGTTGGCCGAAACCGTCAACAGCTCGCGCAGACGCGTCAGCCAGCGGCCCGCCAGGGCCAGCCGCTCGGCGGAGATGCGCTGCGCAATCACCGAGGCGTAGTCTTCCGCCGTGAGAGTCATCGAGGGGTGCTGCCGGACATGAAGTGGAGAAGTGGATCTTACCATTGCCGCGGCGATGGCGGGCTTAAACTAGGCTTAAACTGACGTATGGATGAGTTGCTCCGCGCTCAGTCGTGCCGCCGCAAGGCCGAAACCGGCGAGTGCGCCGCCCAGGACGGTCATCTCCGGCTTAGGCGCAAGGGGAAAATCCTGACGGCCGCGGGGCCGCGGTTGTACAATCCGCCCTCGAAAGGCGGGTGCACCATGACGACGAAGATTCTGGCGATCCTCTCGCTGGCGGCGCTTCTGGGCTGGACCGCATCGGCGCAGGACGCGAAGACGGTCATCGCCAACGCATCGAAGACGCTGGGCGTTGACGCCCTCAAAACCGTCCGGTACTCCGCGACCGGATTGGATTTCGCGCTGGGACAAGCCCCGAACCCCAGCGCGCCGTGGCCGAAGTTCGTCGACAAGAGCTACACGCGCGCGATCGACTTCGAGAAGCCGGCCTCGCGTGTGGAGCGCGTGCGCGTGCAGGGCGAACACCCGCCGCACGGCGGCGGCCAGCAGCCGATCGTCGGCGAGCAGCCGGTCACCCAGACGATCGTCGTCAACGCCGACACGCCGTGGGCGCAGCAGCTCGAAATCGTGATGATGCCGCACGCGTTCCTGCGCGCCGCGGCGGCAAAGAACGCCACCGTCGACGCGAAGACCGTCGGCGGCCGGAAATTCACCGTCGTGACGTTCGTCGGCGACAACAAGGCCAAGGTCAACGGCTACATCAACGATCAGAATCTGGTGGAGCGCGTCGAGACCTGGATCGACAACCCGTTCCTCGGCGACATGCCGTTCGAGGCCATCTACACGGACTACAAGGACGCCGGCGCGGCGAAGTTTCCAACCCACATCGTGCAGAAACAGGGCGGCTATCCCATTTTCGATCTGACCGTCACGGACGTGCAGGCCAACGCGGCGGTCACCATCCAAGCGGCGCAGGGACGGGGCGGCGCAGCGACGGCGCCGGCCGCCGCCTCGGCGAACGCGGCGCCGTCGGAACCACTCGGCGACGGCGTCTACCTGATCACCGGCGGCTACGCCGCGATCGCAGTCGACTTCAAGGATCACATCACGATCATCGAGTCGGGCCAGAGCGAGGCGCGTGGACAGGCGATCATCGCGGAAGCGAAGCGGCTCATTCCAAACAAGCCGGTGACCCACGTCGTCAACACGCACAGCCACATCGACCATTCGAGCGGGCTGCGCGCCGCCGTGGGCGAGGGCGCGACGATTCTGACTCACCAGCTGAACAAGGCCTATCTGGAGAAGACACTCAGCATGCCGCACACGCTGAGCCCGGACAAGGCGCAGCAAAACGGCAAGAAACCGATCGTCGAGGCCGTTGGCGGGAAGAAAGTGCTCACCGACGGCACGCACGTCGTCGAGCTGTACCACATGCAGGGCTTCGGGCATCACGACGGAATGCTGCTCGTCTATCTGCCGAAGCAGAAGGTGCTGCTCGAGGCCGACGGCTACAACCCGCAGCCCACGAACGCCACGGCGCCGAATCCGCCCAGCCCGTACACGCTGAGCCTGCTCGACAACATCCGCCGGTTGAAGCTGGACGTGCAGCGGATCGTCCCGGTGCACTACCCTGCCGACAACCGCGTGGTGACGATGGCGGAGCTGACCAGATGGGTCGGCCGGCCATCCACCTGGTGAGCGAGCTTCTCAATCAGTACGGCCCGAGGGCTGAGATCGCTAGAGCGTTTTCCATTACGACGTAGCAACGAGGTAGCCGCAATGGCGGGCATAGTTCGCGCATTCGTCGGCGGTGAAGAGGCCGAGCGCCATCGCGATCAGGCCGCAGACCTGTTCGAAGCTGCGCGGACGCGCGGCGCGTAAGAACGCTTTCAGTTTGGCGAACGCGAGTTCGATCGGGTTGAAGTCGGGACTGTAGGGCGGCAGAAACCGGATCTGGGCGCCGATCGCTTCGATGGCGGCGCGGACCGCCGGCTGTTTGTGCACGGCGAGGTTATCGAGCACCACCACGTCGCCCGGTCGCAACGTCGGCACCAGGACCTGTTCGACGTACGCGAGGAACGTCGGATTGTCGATCGGTCCGTCGAACACCGCGGGCGCGCCGAGGCCCTCGAGTCGCAACGCGGCCACCACCGTGTGCGTCTGCCAATGGCCGCAGGGGGTATGGTCGTGGAGCCGGACGCCGCGCGGACTCCGGCCATAGCGCCGCAGCAGATCGGTCGTCACGCCGCATTCGTCGAGAAACACGTACTGACGCACGTCGCGCAGCGGTTGCCACAGGCGCCAGTCCCGCCGCGCCGCGGCGACGTCAGCGCGGCGTTGTTCGTCGGCGTGTACCGTTTGTTTTTACCGTCAACTGGAGCCGATCCAGCGCGCGCCACACGGAGGAGAGGCTGGCGGAACTCTGTAAGGCCTCGCGCAGCTCCGCCAGCGTCCGATCCGGTTGGGCGTCCACCAGCCCGCGCAGCCGATCCTCTTGGCCGGCAAACGCCTGCTTCTTAAAGACCTGCTGTGGTCGCGGCCCGACCTGGCCGGTCTCGCGGCGCCGCTGTACCAGGCGATTCACCCACGAGCGGCTCACCCGAAGCTTCGTCGCGACCTCTTTCGCCGCCAATCCCGCGTCCCAGTCCGCCAACACGCGCGTGCGCAAATCCATCGAGTACGGCGCCATTCGCTCCTCCGGGTGGAAGAAGTACCATGACCGCCGTACTACGTACAATCGGAAAACGCTCTAGCAAGATGTCACACGTACTTGTAGAACCCATGGCCGCTCTTGCGGCCCAAGCGCCCGGCCAGCACCATCCGCTTCAGCAGCGGCGGCGGCGCGTACGCCGGCTCGCGGAACTCCTCGAACATGATGTTCGCGATGTAGTACGTCGTGTCGAGGCCGACGAAGTCGAGCAGCGTGAACGGCCCCATCGGGTAGCCGCACCCGAGCGTCATCCCCTTGTCGATGTCCTCGATCGTGCCGAGCCCGTTCTCGTACGCGCGGATCGCGTCGAGCAGGTACGGCACCAGCAGGCGGTTCACGATGAAGCCGGGGCGATCGGGCGCCGTGATCGGCTCCTTCCCCAGCGACTGCGCGAACGCGAACACGGCCTGGTACGTCTCGTCGCTCGTCGTCAGCGCGCGGATCACCTCGACGAGCTTCATGAGCGGCACCGGGTTGAAGAAGTGCAGGCCGCCGAACCGATCCGGCCGCTTCGTCGCGGCCGCCAGCTCGGTGATGCAGAGCGACGACGTGTTGGACAGAAAGATCGTGTGAGGCATGACGACCTGCTCGAGCGCCGCGTACGTCGTCCGCTTGTGCTCGAGGTTCTCGATGATGGCCTCGATGATCAGATCGCAGTCTTTCAACGCGTCGACCGACGTCGTGCCGGCCAGGTTGCCGAGCGTGATGTCGCGCGCCTCGGCGGTCACCTTTCCTTTCGCGACACCGTCCTCGAGGAACTTCTTGACGCGGCCGAGCCCCTTGTTCAGGAAGGTTTCGTCCACTTCGCGAACAATGATCTTGTAGCCGGCGGCCGCGCACACCTGCGCGATGCCGGCGCCCATCAACCCGCAACCCAACACGCCAACCGTTTTGATCTGCATGTGTTCCCCGGCGCCTCTTCAACACAGAGGACACAATGGACACAAAGGTAATACCCGTTCAAACGGGATCTCGCCCTCAGTGTCCTTCGTGTCCTTTGTGTTTGAGCAGCGCTGCTATGTAATCCCCGGTCTCGCGGGTCCCCAGCGATCCGCCGATCTCGCGCGTGCCCTGGCCGGAGACCACCGCCTCCTGCACTGCGGCCTCGATCGCCGCGGCTTCCGCCTTCAGTCCGAGATGGTCGAGCATCAGCGCGCCGGACAGGATCGCGCCCGTCGGGTTCGCGACGTTCTTGCCCGCCAGCGGCGGCGCCGAGCCATGCACCGGCTCGAACATCGACGTCTTCCCGGGATGGAGGTTGCCCGAGGCTGCCAGCCCCAGCCCGCCCTGCAGCGCCGCGCCGAGGTCGGTGATGATGTCGCCGAACAGGTTGTTGGTGACGATGACGTCGAACTGCGCCGGGTTCTGGACGAGCAACAGCGCGAGCGCGTCGATATAGAGGTGTCGCGCCTCGACGCCGGGGTACAGCGGCGCGAGCTCTTTGAAGACGCGCTGCCAGAGCGCGTGCCCTTGCGTCATCGCGTTGCTCTTGTCGGCCATGCAGACGCTGCGGCGACCGTTGGCCTGCGCGAACGCGAACGCGTGCTTCACGATCCGGTGGACCCCCTTGTAGGTGTTCACCTCTTCCTGGATCGCCACTTCGTCGTCGGTCCCCGGCTTGAAGCGCCCGCCGATGCCGACGTAGAGCCCCTCGGTGTTCTCGCGGAAGACCACGAAGTTCACGTCCGCTGGCGTCCGGTTCTTCAACGGGCAGAGCCGGGCGTCGAGCAGCTTGACCGGCCGGTAGTTGACGTAGAGATCGAGCTCGAAACGGGTGCCGAGCAGGATGTCGCGCGCGTGCCGGTTGTCGGGCACGCGTGGATCGCCGAGCGCGCCGATGAAGATGGCGTCGAACTGATTCCGCAGCATCGCGTAGCCGTTGACCGGCATCGTGATGCCGGTCTGCAGGAAGTAGTCGGCGCCCCACGGCAGCATCTCGAGATCGAACGGCCGGCCGAACACGTCGCCGACCGCGCGGATCACTTTGACCGCCTCCGCAGTGGTCTCCACACCGATCCCGTCCCCGGGGATGACTGCTATACGCATTGGGTGATGGGGTAATCTGGTAATTGGGTAATCGGATAATTTGATTGAGCGATTGTCATCACGTGCGCCCCGCACTCCGTCAGCCTCGTGGGACAGCCCGAGCGGTTCAGGTAATCAGCCAATCGATTACTCGATTACCAGATTACCCAATTACCCAATTACCCAATTACCCAATCTCTCTATTGCCAGCGCCATGCCCATTCCGCCACTCACACACAACGTCGCCAGGCCACGCGTCGCGCCGCGCCGCTCGAGCTCGTGCAGCAGCGTGACCACCATGCGCGCGCCGGTGCAGCCCATCGGATGTCCGAGCGCGATGGCGCCGCCGTTGACGTTGAGCCGATCGGCCGGTATCGGCCGATCGTTCAGCACGGCGAGCACCTGCGCCGCGAACGCTTCGTTGAGCTCGACCAGGTCGAAGTCGTCGATGCCGAGCCCTATGCGATCGCGCAGCTTCTGAATCGCGGGGACCGGGCCGATGCCCATGAGCCGCGGATCGACGCCGGCGCTCGCCCAGCCGAGAATCTTCGCGCGCGGCTTCAGGCCGCGGGCGCGCGCGGCCTCCGCCGACGCCAGCACCAGCGCCGCTCCGCCGTCGGTGATTCCTGAGGAGCTGCCGGCGGTGATGATTCCCGGCCGCCCATCGACGTCGCCGAACACCGGGGGCAGCTTGCGGAGGCTCTCGGCCGTGGTGTCCCGTGGATGCTCGTCGCCGCCGATGAATCGGACCGCTCGGTCTGACCCCGACGACGCCGGTATCTCGACGGGCGAAATTTCGCGCGTGAAGTGTCCGGCGTCGATCGCGGCCTTGGCCTTCCGCTGGCTCTCGAGGGCGAACGCATCCGACTGCTCGCGCGTGATGCCGTGCTGCCGTCCGAGGATCTCGGCCGTCTCGCCCATGATCAGGTTCGAGAGGGGGCACTGAAAGCCGTCGCGGTACATCGCGTCGACCAGCGCGAAGTGGCCCATGCGATGACCCCAGCGCGCATCGATCGCATCGATCAGGTACGGCATGCGGCTCATGGACTCGATGCCGCCGGCCAGGACGACGTCCGACTCGCCGAGCATGATCGACTGCGCGCCAGACGCGATCGCCTGCAGGCCAGACGCGCACGCTTTGTTGATCGTCTGCGCGGACGCGGAATGAGGGATGCCCGCACGGTGGGCGACCTGACGTCCGGGATTGGGACCGGATCCCGCCTGCCGTCCGTGGCCGATCAGGACCTCGTCCACGTCAGCCGCGCTGAGGCCGGCCCGCTCGATGGCGGCGCGCGCCGCTACCGCGCCCAGCTCGGCGGGGTGCACGTCACCGAAGGAGCCGCCGTATCGACCGATGGGTGTGCGCGCAGCACTGAGGATGACGACGTCCCGAACGGGCATGAACAATCCATTCTAGTGACGAACGCAGGCCCTGGGAAGCCGGAGCTCCGGCCGGCAACCCGAGGCACGCGCCGGCGACTGCCGCCCGGCCCCGAACAACGCCATGTCGATCGCTTACCGCACGTCGCCGCGCGTTTTCGTGCAGGACCTTCGCCCATCTCGGCGTCACGTCGGGCGCGATCGCCCGCTTGCGGCCGGCAGCTGCGCCGCGCACAACGGCCGCTCATGCGCGCGTCGGCGCCGGCACGCGGCGCCCAGCGCGTGTACGCCAGCCGGCCCCCCTTAATCGCGCGCGCGTCCGCCGCGATCGATTGCTGATCCAGGTCAATCAGATCGTCGCAGTGTTAGCAGCAGCGGGTCCCCATGGTGCGGAGAGTGCCGTACTGTGGACATCCCCGCGCCGCCACAGCGAAACGCCGCGGACACAGCGGGTTACAGCACGGCTGGAGCTGCAACCTTTCGGGGTCAGCCGGGACCCCGGCAGCCGGCTCGAGCGACGACAGGCCAGAAATGCCGGCAATTCTCGAGGGCGGGGCATGGCACGGATCCTGAATCGATGAGGGTGTCCGACGGAGACGGACTAGCGATGATGACCAACGCCGCAACCACCGATAGCCTTCGCCAGCACGCCGCGGTCGCGACCACCGCGCAACAAGTGGTCATCGTCAACGGCAGCCCGGAGATGCTCGAAACGCTCGAAACGGTGCTCGACGCCGGTCACTACGACATCGTCTTCGTCGAGTCGAGCGAGCACGCCTACTCGCAGATCAAGCGCGTGCAGCCGAACCTCGTCATCCTCTGCGTCCGCATCGACGATGCCGAAGGGTTCCAGGTGCTGTCGATGCTGAAACTCGACGAGGAGACGCGCGCGATTCCCGTGCTGACCTACACGACCGAGCAGGACGGCGAGGAGTCGGACGAGAACGTCGCCGAGCCTTCCGAACCGGAGCTCTTTTCCGGGTCGAAGACCGCGATCTGGATGAACTGAAAAATGCTATAGTCCCGCCGAATGCCGCGGGAGGACACACGCGACACGCACCGCCTGCAGATCCTGGGCGACCTGCAGGGCGAGGTCATGGTCTTCCAGCCAATGGCGATCAAGGAGATCAGCCGCGGCGGCGCGCAGATCGAAACCGGGTGCCCGCTCCACCTCGATTCCCTTCACGAGTTCCGGCTCACGCTCGGCGACCGCTCCCTCGTCGTCAAGGGGCGCGTCGTCCACTGCAGCATCACCGACGTCGGGCAGGAGCTGGTGCTCTACCGGGCGGGCATCGAGTTCATCGAGCCGTCCGAGCGCGTGGCGGCGGTCATCTCCGACTTCATCGACGCGGTCATGAACGGGCGCAGGGCGCTCTAATGCAAGTGGCGGGTCCGTGTCGCGCGAACAGCTCTCATCGCGGCGCAGACTGAACTCCAGGGTCAGCTCCCGGGCTTCGTGGTGATCGGCGTGTTCGTGCGGGGCCCAGACACGTACGCGGTCACGAAGCTCTCGTGTCCACCGGCGTCGATCGACGCCACGCCGAAGACGTAGTCGTCGATCTGCATGTTGGGCAGGATCGCCGACGTCACGTTGCCGACGCGCACATCCTGCTGCCAGTCGGAACCCCACGCTTCGCGCCAGAAGATCCGGTAGGCGGCGGCGCCCGGCACGGCGTTCCATTTCAAGTTCGCGTCGTAGCCCGACGGCGCGCGCGTGATCATCGGCTGACGGCGATCGTTCAACACGTCGGGCGGCGCCGGGGCCAGCGCGAGCGTGGCGGCGGCCGCCGCGTTCACGCGCGCGTTCTGCGCGAGGTACGGCAGCGAGATGCCCTCGTAGGTGTCGCGCACGTCGTGCTGGCGCGTGAAATTCTCCCGCGACTCGCGGAAGCCGACCGCCGTGAATCCGAGCTGGTTGTAGGCGGAATGGTCGCCGCCCCTGCCGAACCGGTCCGGCCGCGCCATCGGCCGCACCTTGTGGGACGGCACGTACCGCCCGCCCCAGCGCTGGATGAACCTGGCCAGCTGGCGCGACGGCGAATCCTCCGGACCCTCGGCGTACACGCGAATCGTCGCGCCATCGACGATGCCGTTGCCGCCGTGATCGCCGCCCACGATGTCGTTGTTCAGGACGGCTTCGATCGGAATCTTCTCGGCCACCGCTTTCTGGGCGTGGAGCCGCGCGCCGACGAGTCCCTGCTCTTCGCCGACGTGGCACATGAACACGAGCGTCGCGTCGAAGTCGATGCCGCTCTGGCTGAACAGGCGCGCGAGCTCGATGGTCAGCGCCGTGCCGCTGCCATCGTCGTTGACGCCGGGGGCGAGGTTGTCGAGCGGCGCGTTCGGGTCCGCGGCCGGCGCGGTGCGCGCGTCGGCATCGGTCGGCGCCGCCGCGTTCGCCGCACCCTGGCCGCCAGGTCGCGCGAGCGTGTCGTAGTGACCGCTGACGTAGATGCGCCGCGGACTCCTGCCGGGCAACACGGCCATCACGTTGCGCAACTCCACGTCGCGGGCGATGCGACCCTGCTTGGGCACGTGGTAGGTGTCGAAGCTGACCTGCAGCTTCGGGCTGAAGGCCTGCATCTCGGTGAGAATCCATTGCCGCGCCGCGCCCACGCCGCGCGTCGCCGACGCCGTCGACGACAGCGTGCTGCGCGTCTCGAAGCTCTCGAGCTTCTTCAGGATGAGGCCGAGCCGCTCTTCCGACACGGTCGCGACCAGCTTCACGATGCGCGGATCGAGGTCGCTGTCCTGGGCAGCGACGGCCCGGCTGAAGCCGGACACGACCGATGCGAGCGCCGCCGTCAGCAACAGAGCGCGAAACCGCGTCATCATTTCACCTTGAGATGTTCGAGGTAGTCGCCCGACGCGATTCGCTGCGCGCGGCCGAGAGGCGCATTGTAGAAGTACGTCCACGCCTGCTCGACGCGGCCATCGTCGAACGTCACGGGTGTTTCCACACGCGTGTAGAGACTGGCGT
>JRHI01003016.1_pt1 | contig 10548 bp, 8 predicted proteins | sample 215371 | NCBI WGS metagenome assembly JRHI01 (sample SAMN02929681, study PRJNA255918) | sediment metagenome | biome: cave system; feature: Ice Cave; material: Sediment; isolation source: sediment from deep within a dark volcanic ice cave with no known source of... ... | reverse complement strand
CGCGAGCCGTATCGAGTGAGGTGAGACACGCGACGCTCGTCTCGACGGCCGCACGGCGGATGCGATAACCGTCGGAGATTTCGCGCGAACCGACGGCATTGTTGATGACGAGGTCGACCGAGCGCGATGCGATCGCTTCGAGCACGTGCGGCGAGCCGTCCGAAATTTTGTTGACGAACTCCGAGGGAATACCATTCTGGACGAGCAGCCGGTGCGTACCGCCCGTCGCCACGAGCGTAAAGCCAAGGTCGGCGTAGCGTCGTAAGATCTCGATGGCATCCGCCTTCTCTTCATCCGAAATCGAGACGAGGATGCGCCCGCGATGGCCGCTTTCGGCGGGCTCTGGCACGCGCACGCCCGCAGCGACGAACCCTTTGCGCAGGGCGCCGGCGAAGGTGTTGTCGATGCCGAGCACCTCGCCCGTCGACTTCATTTCGGGGCCGAGAATCGTCTCGACGCCGCGCATTTTCGCGAATGAAAAGACCGGCACTTTCACGACGACGAAAGGGGCGTCGGGTAGGAGACCCGTTCCAAACGGCAAGTCTGCGAGTTTTTCGCCGAGTGCGACGCGCGTTGCGGCCGCGACGAGATTGATTCCGGTCGCTTTCGATATGATCGGCACCGTTCGGCTCGCCCGGGGATTCGCTTCGATGATGAACAGTCCGCCGGCATGAATCACGAACTGGATGTTGATCAGACCGCGCGTTTGCAGTTCGTGTGCGATCGCGCGCGTGACGTCCACGATGTGCGTTTGCATCGCCGCGCCGATCGTTTGAGGCGGATACACCGATATCGAATCACCGGAGTGAATGCCCGCGCGCTCGATGTGCTCGAAGATGCCGGGGACCAGAATATCGGTACCGTCGTAAACCGCGTCGACTTCGACTTCGAGACCGCGCAGATATTTATCGACGAGTAGCGGCGCGCCGGACGTAATCGGCGGCGCCGTCTCCACGTAACTCGCGAGTTGTCCCTCGTTATACACGATTTCCATGCCGCGGCCGCCCAGCACGTACGATGGACGCACGAGCACCGGAAAGCCGAGTTCGCGGGCGATGGTGCGCGCCTGGCGGAACGATGTCGCAGCTTTTCCTTCCGGGCGCGCGACGCCGAGCCGTTGCAACGCGCTTTCGAACTTCTCGCGGTCTTCGGCCATGTCGAGACTCTTACGATCGCTGCCGATGATCTTCACGCCGCGCCGCGAAAGCTCGGCTGCGAGATTGATTGCCGTCTGTCCGCCGAAGGCCAGCATCACGCCAGTCGCGCGCGTCGCGTCGTAGGCCGCCTGCACTTCGTCCGCACCTGGCGGTTCGAAGATCAGGACGTCCGAAATATCGAAGTCGGTCGATACCGTCTCGGGATTGTTGTTGACGACGACGGCGGCGCGCCCCGCCTCGCGCAGAGCCCAGGCCGCGTGCACGCAACTGTAGTCGAATTCGATGCCCTGGCCGATACGAATCGGGCCGCTTCCGACGACGACGACGGCTTCACGCGCGAGCGGACGCTGCATCTCGTCTACTTCGAAACGCGAAAGATAGTAATACGGCGAACGCGCCGGGAACTCGGCCGCCGCGGTATCGACCATGCGAAACGCGTTCGACGTCCCGTGCTGCGGATCGCTTTGGTTTACCGACGCATGATTCCACAGCGAAACGTTCGTGTTGTTGTCGGTGAGCAACGCGATGCTGCGATGCGAGTAGCCGGCCTCCGCCGCGAGCCGCAGATCCCGCGGCGTCGGTTGCGCGCGCAGACGCTCCTCGAGCGCGACGAGTTCGTGCAATTCCCACAGCCAAAACGTATCGATCGCCGACAGCTTCGCAAGCAACTCGACCGGTGCACCGCGCCGCACGCGTTCGGCGAGTGCGAAGAGGCGTTCGTGGGTCGGCGCGACGATTGCATTCTCGAGTTCGTCATCGTTCCAGCCTTCGAGCGCCGTACCGGTAAGCGTTTCTCGCCCGAGGTCCAACCCGCGCACCGCTTTCATCAGAGCGGCGGCGAAGGTGCGGCCGATGCCCATCGCTTCCCCCGTCGATTTCATTTGCGTGCCGAGACGCGTATCGGCGCGGGGGAACTTGTCGAACGGAAAGCGCGGAATCTTCACGACGACGTAATCGAGCGTTGGTTCGTAGGCCGCTTTCGTGACGCCCGTAACGGGATTTTCGATCTCGTCGAGCGTCATACCGAGCGCGATCTTCGTCGAAATCTTGGCAATCGGATAACCCGTCGCTTTCGAGGCGAGAGCCGAACTGCGCGAGACGCGCGGATTCACTTCGATGATGTTGTATTCGCTGCGATTTGGATGAAGCGCGAATTGGATGTTACAGCCGCCTTGGACGTTGAGCGCGCGGATGACGTTGATGCTCGCGGTTCGCAGCATCTGGTATTCGTCGTCGGAAAGCGTTTGCGACGGTGCGACGACGATCGAGTCGCCGGTGTGCACGCCCACAGCGTCGATGTTCTCCATATTGCAGACGATGATGCAATTGTTCGCGCTATCGCGCAAAACTTCGTATTCGATTTCTTTCCAACCCAGCAGACTCGTTTCGACGAGCGCCTGCGTGATGGGGGATGCCGCGAGACCGACTGCGAGCGTATCGCGCATCTCGGTCTCGTCGCGCACGATCCCGCCGCCCGTGCCGCCGAGCGTATACGCGGGACGAACGACGAGCGGGTAACCCATCGCGCGAGCGAAGAGCACGCCTTCCTCGACGGCTTTGACGACCGAACTCGTGGGCACGGGCTCCCCGATCTCGATCATCTTTGCTTTGAACGCCGCACGATCTTCGGCGAGCACGATCGTCTCGAGTGGCGTGCCGAGTAATTCGACACCGTGTTTCTGCAGGACGCCCGCTGCCGAGAGGTCGACTGCGAGATTGAGACCGGTTTGGCCGCCGAGAGTCGGCAAGAGTGCGTCGGGACGCTCGTAGGCGATGATCGCTTCGAGCGAGCCGACCGTTAACGGCTCGAGATACACTGCGTCGGCAATTTCGGGATCGGTCATGATCGTCGCGGGATTCGAGTTAACGAGGATGACCCGCTGGCCTTCCTCGCGCAGCGCGCGACATGCTTGAACGCCTGCGTAATCGAACTCGGCGGCTTGGCCGATAACGATCGGACCGGAGCCTATCACGAGGACACTACGGCGGAGCACGATCCGTAACGTACCAGGGCCCCACTACGAGAGCCTTTTTTACCCGCGCCGTTCTTCGCCGAGATGGCGGCTCTTCCACAGAAGGAGCCAGAACGCACGTCCTGCGTGTTCGTCGTAGCGTTTAAAGCGGCGTTCGATCGCGCGATCGGCGATGCTTTTCTTTCCGATGAGTTGCGCGTAACGCGGTCGCGTCCACGAATCGAGGACGAGTCGCGAAGCGCGACCGAAAAGCAGCATCACGTGCGCTGCCGCGTACGGCCCGACGCCGGGGAGCGCGAGGAGCCGTCGCTCGAGCTCGATGTCCGGGAGTTCCGCCCGCGTTGCATCGCGCCACGCCTCGGGATCGATCGCACCTTCCGCAACGGAGCGCGCGAGTGCTCGCAGATACGCGCCGCGGTAACCCGCGCGCGCGACATCGCGAAAAAAAGTCTCGTCCGCCGCGGCGATTTGCGGGGCACTCGGGAACGCGTGGCCGCGCCAATCGTCACTAGCCGCCCCGGGTGCAGCCGTGCCGAGATGCGTGACGAGCGCGGCGATCATCCGTTCGGTTGCGGACCAAGCGCAGTTCGTCGTGCAGATCGTGCGCACGACATCTTCGAAGGCGGTCGGACTGCGCAGCATCCGGCCGATGCCGACGCACGCGAACGCGAGATCGATGTCCGTGCCTATCCGCGCGTAGAACGGCGCCAGGTCGTCGTCGAGAGCGAACATCGCGCGCACGAGGGCGCCGATTTCTCGTCGCGCGTTGGCCGACGCCGGACGTCCCGCGATCCTGATTGCGAGCAGATCCGGAGTCTCTTGCGCGATTTGAATGCTGCGCGCGACGCCGTTGGAGAGCAGGAGCGTCGTCGCCAGAGTTTCCTTGCCGTTCGTGATTTCATTTGGCGGAAGCCAGGCAAGGCCGTGAGAACCGAGCGTCGCGCGGAAAGAAACGGGCTCTCCGCCAGCACCTCGTAGCGGTATCGTCAGAGCCGGCGTCGCCCGCACATCCATCATGCCGCGGCTTTGGCGCGCTGCGTTTCCGTCTCCGTCTCGCGCCGGCAACTCCGTCTTGCGCCGGCAACTCCGTCTCGCGCCGGCACTCCGTCTCACCGGCATTCCGTCTCGCACGGACTCCGTCTTCTGCCTACGCTCCGGATGGTTCCTCGTTCGGCGCTGAGAAACGAGCGCGCGGACTGGGTAGGAATGCGAACGTGGAGCGCCGGCCATGAGCATCAGCGTTACCCCGGAAGTCGAGCACGCCCGCTCGGCCGGGCTTCGCTATGTCGACGATCGGACGCCCGGCTTGCGACGCGAGCGCACGCGTTCCGGCTTCGTTTATTTCGACCGCGCCGGCAAACCGATCCCGGACGAAGACGAATTGCGGCGCATCCGGGCGCTTGCGATACCACCCGCGTACGAGGACGTCTGGATATGCCCGCATCCGCACGGGCACGTACAGGCAACGGCGCGCGATGCGAAAGGCCGCAAGCAGTACCGATACCATACGCGTTGGCGCGAAGTTCGTGACGCGAACAAGTATGAGTCGACCATCGCGTTCGCCCAAGCCTTGCCGCAACTGCGCGCGCGCGTCGCAGGCGACTTCGCAAAGACCGATATGTCGCGCGACAACGTTCTCGCGACGGTCGTGCGCATGCTCGAATCGACGCTCGCACGCGTCGGTAACGAATCGTACGCTCGCGACAACGATTCTTACGGTTTGACGACGCTGCGCGCACGACACGTGCGCGTCGAAGGCGCGAAGCGGGTGCGGTTGCGCTTTCGCGGCAAAAGCGGCATCGAACATTCGCTGAGCATCGACGACAAGCGGCTCGCGCGCGCCGTTAAACGTTGTCGCGACTTACCGGGCGAGGTTCTCTTCACGTACCTCGACGACGCGGGGCAAGCGCAGCCCGTGCAGTCCGAGGACGTCAACGTGTACCTGCGCGAAGCGACCGGCAGCGAATTTTCCGCGAAGAATTTCCGGACGTGGGCTGCCACCGTCCTCTGCGGGTTAGAACTCGAAACCCTTGGAGCCGCGGACACCCAAGCGCAAGCAAAACAGAACGTCGTTCGTGCCTTGCAGGCGACGGCACAAAAACTCGGCAACACGGCGGCCGTGTGCCGCAAGGCGTACGTGCATCCAGCGATCATCGAACGCTATCTGGACGAACGCACGCTCGACCTGCCCAAACTTCGCGCTTCGGCGAATACGCACGGCCTCACGCTCGACGAACGGCGCGTTCTGAAGTTCCTCGAAGCGGAGCAGGCACGCGACGACGCCGGGACGCGGGTCGCGAAGCTCGAGAAATCGCTTGCGCTTGCGAAAAAGCGTCGTACTGCTGTACCGTAATCGCGCGGTACCTTAATCGCGGTGCCTTAATCACGGCGGCTTAACTCCGGCAAGGTAAGGGGACCGGCTCCCCGCGACGGCACGCTCGCCGTCAACAGGGAAGCGCGAGCGCTTCCGGCGTACGACCGCCTGCAAGATGAGTCAAACGCTGCTCTTTCCCGCCGTTATCATCCTGCTCGTTGTCGCGCGCTTTCTTTTTCGGGAACTTCGCGAACGCAAGATTGCGCTCGCCAGAGTCTACGTTCTTCCCGGCATCCTCGTTTTGATCGGCTTGGTCCTCACCGTAACGACGCTTACCATGGCGCCCGGCGAGACTGCCGCCCTGGCTCTGGCGACGATCGTCGCCCTTGCGATTGGAAGCGCGATCGGACTTGCGGTCGGACATTTTACGACGGTGCGTCTGGGCGAATTGCCGAACGTCGTGTACGCGCGCGGTTCCCCCGTAACTGTTGCCATTTGGATAGCGGCACTAGCGCTTCGGCTGGTCGCGCGCTCGGCGATACCCAGCCAAGACTCCAGCGCGGCCGCCGAGGCCAATACGGCGCTCATCTTCATGTTAGCCGCGGCACTCGGCATGGTCCGCTATCGCATTCTCGTCCGGGCGAGAATCGCACGTATGCGAGGAAAAACGGAACCCGTCGCCGTCGTTTGACGAGCGCGGAATGACGTCGTTGCATGACACTAGTAGCGTGCGTCTTACAATTCAGGCAGCCCCAGGAGAATCGTCGTGAACCGCAGCTCTTTCGGACGCGTGTCCCGCTCCGTCTTTGTGGGAGGCGCGGCAGCTGCATCTATCGCCGGCGTCGCCGCGATCGTGCCGAAGACTGCGCGTGCCGATACGTCTGCGACCGGTCCTCAGATCGTCTTTTCGCCGCTCGAACGGCAAACGAGTGTCGTCACACCGAGCGCACGGTGTTTCATGCGCAACCACGCGGGAATTCCGAAGATCGATCCCGCGCGGCATCGCCTCGTCATACACGGGCTCGTGCGTACGCCGCTCGCGTTCTCCGTTGCGGCGCTCATGAAGTATCCAGCGGTGACGCACACGCACTTCATCGAATGCGCGGGCAACAGCGGCGGCGAGTGGCAGGGCCCAAGCGCGGCCAGCGTCCAGTTCTCACACGGGCTCGTCTCGTGCTGCGAGTGGACCGGTGTCCCTCTGCGCGACGTGCTCGCGGAAGCACAGCTGCTCCCCGAAGCGAAATGGCTGCTCGCCGAAGGGGCGGATGCCGCCTCGTACGATCGTAGTATTCCGCTCGAAAAAGCGCTCGACGATGCGTTGCTGGTCTACGGTCAAAACGGCGCGTCACTGCGCCCCGAACAAGGTTTTCCTCTACGACTCCTCTTACCCGGTTACGAAGGCAGCACGAATATCAAGTGGCTTCGCCGCCTCAAAGCGGGGGCAGCGCCCTGGTATACGCGCGAAGAGACGGCCGAATATACCGAACTGCTTCCAAGCGGCCGCGCACGCGCTTTTAATTTCGTGCAGGACGCAAAATCCGTAATCGTGTCACCATCGGCGGGCTATGTACTCGGCGGCCACGGCACGCATGAGTTACGCGGCTTCGCGTGGTCCGGCCGCGGTCGCATCACGCGGGTTGAAGTTTCAACCGGCAGTAGCGCCGTTTGGAAAGATGCGATATTACACGAACCGATACTTTCGAAGTGTTTTACCGCCTTTAGCGCGCACTTCGTCTGGAATGGTGATCCGGCGATGTTGCAGAGCCGCGCGACGGACGAGACCGGCTACGTGCAACCAACGCACGCGCGGCTAGTCGCAGCACGCGGATACTTTTCGACGTACCACAATAATGCGATTCAAATTTGGCACGTGGCGCCCAGCGGCACGGTGACCAATCGTGCGTAGCGCTGCGCTCGTGTTCGCTCGTTCGTTTCTCGCCTTACGTGTCGCATTTACAGCATCGTTCGCACTCCCCGCAGCACGTATCGCGGCGCCTGCAGCATGTGTAGCATTGCTCGCGGCGTGTTTCGCGATGTTCGCAGCGGGGTGTGATCGTCACCGTCAGGCGACACCCCGCTACGGCACGCCGGTCGATGCCACAACGCTCGCGGCGCTCGATATCGACGTCACGCCGGACGGAACCGGTCTGCCGGCCGGCCGTGGGTCCGTCGCACAGGGCGAAACCGTGTACGAAGCACGCTGCGCGCAGTGTCACGAGTCACCGGTGGTGCCTGCGCTATCGGGCGGTCTCGGGACGCTCGGGCGCGTGCCGCCGGAAAAGAGTGTGGGCAGCTATTGGCCGTACGCAACGACGCTTTTCGATTATATCAACCGCGCAATGCCGCCTGCGAAGCCGCGTTCGCTCTCGAGTTCGGAAGTCTACGCGCTCACGGCCTACGTGCTTTCGCTCAGCCGCATCGTCAAGCCCGGCGCGGTGCTCGATGCTGCGACCTTGCCGAAAATTGCCATGCCGAATCGCAACGGATTTTTCCCGAGCGACGGAAAGCCCGACACCTAGCGACCTATGGCGAGTGGCACCTCACGCACCGCGTGCGCACTCAGGGAGACAGACGTTCGATTCGCCAGCCGTTGCCATCACGAAAATATGCGATTCGATCGTGCACGCGGTTGCGCCGCCCTTGCCAAAATTCGAAAGCCAGCGGTACGACGCGATAACCGCCCCAATACGGTGGCCGCGGCACGTCGACGTCTTTGAAAAGCTCGTCCTGCACGTGCATTTGCTTTTCGAGAAACGCGCGGTCCGGGACGACGCTACTCTGCTTCGATGCCCATGCGCTCAAGCGATGTCCGCGCGGACGTTGCGCGAAGTACGCATCGGATTCGGTTCCCGCAATGCGAACGGCGGCGCCTTCGACGCGGATCTGCCGTTCGAGCGGACCCCAATAAAACAGGAGCGCCGCTTTACCGCAGGCATCGAGCTCGCGCCCCTTGCGGCTTTCGTAGTTCGTGAAAAACACGAATCCGCTTTCGTCGTACCCGCGCAGTAAAACGACGCGTAGTGAGGGCTGGCCATCCGGCGCGACGGATGCGACGGTGACGGCGCTCGGCTCGACCATGCACGATGCTTCGTCCAGCCAAGCTTTAAATTGCGCGAACGGATCGCGCGCGACGCGTGCTTCGTCGAGTTCGCCCTTTTCGTAGCTGATGCGCGCCGCGCCGGCCGATTCTTGTGTGCTCACACTACGTCCTGACTTGCAGCGATCTGAACTGCTTTCCCGCCGCGTGGGACTGCTGGCTTCTCGCCGACACTCGGCGAGCGGTTTCGCGTTATCCTAAGTCGCGGCCCGTCGGTCGTAACGCCGGCAGCAACGACGTTACGGGTTTGCCGTCGACGGGGCTAAGCTGACCTCTGGTTCAGAAAATCTACTCGGGAGGCGCTGTACCGGAGAGCCTAACCCGCTTCGGTAATCTGCTCTATGTCCTGCACGGTTCCGTGGCCAAAAACAACATCTCCGGGTTCACGGTGACCGGCGACGGTACGCTACGGCCGTTACCGAATTCCACGAGGCCGCTGGCCTCGCCCATAGCCGTCCCCGGCGAAGTGCAGTTTAGCCCTGACGCTCGCGTGCTCGTCGTGACGGACGAGGGCCGGAGCGTCATCGGCTCCGCAACCGACAGATATACGACTCAGCGCAGATGGCCGTTTCCTCTACAATCTCCTGCGAGGCGCGGGTGCGGTCGCAGCCTACCGGATAGAGCAGGATGGCAGTCTGTCGCCGTGGGGTACAGCCGGGGGCTACCGGCCAACACGGCGCTTCGGACCTAGGCGGGCTTACTAGGGGCGTCTCCGCTTACGGTGGGCAAAAATTGGTCCCGCCTTGGAGGGTCTGTCGGGCTAAAAAGCGCGCGAGACTGCTAGACGACGCCCCCAGCACGGCGCGAAGCGTAGATGCGAAAGGAATGCACGCGTAGCAAGAACGTGACGCGCCGGCTGTGTGGCGGCAGCCTCCCTACGAACGCCAGGTGTCCCCGGGCCTCCATGCGTTCGAGACAACGAAATAGCCTTGGTCGATACGGAGAAGCTGCCTGCGCATCAAATCGGCCAGATGCATACTCACGGTTTCGCGCGTCGACCCGACGATCGATGCTAATTCGGCGTGAGTAAGACTAAATACAATCTTCACGCCGTCATCAGTTTGCCGGCCGAAACGGCTAGCGAGGCGGCGGAGAATCGAGGCGAGCCGAGCCTCGACGCTAGCGAACGCGAGTTCTTCGAATGCCTGAGTCGTTTGACTTATTCGTCGGCAAAGCTGCAAAGCGACCTCGAGCACGAGCGATGGATCGCTTGCGAGGATCGCAGTAAAATTCTGGGCGCCTAGGACCGCAATAGTCGCGGGCCCCATGCAGATGGCCGTCGTATCGCGCGGCCGATCGCCCAAGAGAGCATCTTCTCCAAAAAGATCGCCTGCTCCGAGGAAGCAAATCGTGACTTCTTTGCCCTCATCGTTGATACGCGAAAGACGCACCGCGCCGTCCGCAAGAAAATAGACGTCTCTTGCGACATCGCCCTGCGCGAAGACGACATCGCGCCTGGTGAGAAAGCGACTCACTGCATCGGGGAACACTAGCGAGACTATATTCGCGTCGTTCCGGCGCGTCTGCCACGCAATTCGTATCACTCCGCCCGTAAGCATCGGATAGCCGGGGACCTCCGCAATCGGCGCGAATACGGGTTCGACTCATCGTACGACACCTCGCCATGCAAGCGACCCGCCCGATGAGGTTTGCGCACCGCCCCGCTCGAGTTTACAGCGGGCTAGGGGCGCTTTACCGTACGAGGAGAAAATGCGTGATGGGTTTGGCGGAGGTTCTCGACCGTTCCATGTCTCGGCCGGGGTATCGAATTACGCCCGGCATGCTGAGCAAACTCTCCGGTGTTTCCAAAGCCACGATCGTAAATTGGCTGCGAGGGCGGGTCAATCGCCCGAGATCGGAAGAGAATCTCTGGCGCGTCGCCGATGCGTTACGTCTGGATGAGGTCGAATCGCGCCAACTTTTTTACGCGGCCAAGCTAGAAGCGCCGTTCAACCGCAGGCTGGGGGACGCGCCCTTCGCCCGAGTTCCGGTCGGACTGTATCGCAC
>JRHI01003015.1_pt1 | contig 10550 bp, 11 predicted proteins | sample 215371 | NCBI WGS metagenome assembly JRHI01 (sample SAMN02929681, study PRJNA255918) | sediment metagenome | biome: cave system; feature: Ice Cave; material: Sediment; isolation source: sediment from deep within a dark volcanic ice cave with no known source of... ... | reverse complement strand
GCCATAAAGGTGCCAGCCATGCGCAGCGTCGATTTGAATTGCGATTGCGGCGAAGGGTTCGGCGCCTACCGGATCGGCGACGACAACGCCATGCTCGATATTGTGACGAGCGTCAATGTCGCCTGCGGCTTTCATGCCGGCGATCCGGAAATCATGGCGCAAATTTTTGCTGCCGCTAGGGCCAGGGGAATCGCGATTGGCGCTCACCCTGGATTTCCCGATCTCTGGGGGTTCGGCCGCCGCGGATTGCCGTTCACGGCGGGAGAAATCGAGCGGCTCGTTGCCTATCAGATCGGCGCCGCGAACGCGCTTGCCGCTTATGCCGGGGCGAGGCTCGGTTATGTGAAAATCCATGGCGCCCTGAGCAATATCGCGACAGAGGAGGAAACGATCGCGCAGGCCATTGCGCGCGCGGTCAAAGCGGTCGAGCCTCGCCTCGGCTTTCTCGTTCCCGCCGCAACGAAATTGGAAACGGCGGGCCTTGCGCAGGGACTCGCGGTCGCCCGCGAAATCTACGCGGATCGCGCCTACACGGACGCAGGCCTTCTCGTCGCAAGGTCCACCCCCGGCGCGGTGCTGCACGATGCCGGGGATGCCGCCGATCGTGTCCTCGCCATGATATTGGAGGGCGCCATCATCACAATCTCCGGCAAGCGCTTGGCTGCCGGCATAGATAGCATTTGTGTCCACGGTGATAGCCCGAATGCGGTCGCCATGGCGAAAGCGGTGCGCGCGCGCCTTGCGAACGCCGGGATCGCTCTCGCGCCCTTCGCACAAGTTTGAAACGCCGCCATGCCGGCGAGCCGGTGCGTGATGTTGACCGCACCTGCAACGTCTCGCATAGCACAATTTCAAGGCTGGGCTAAAGCAGGGGCAAATGGTATAATTATAGGATCCTTCAGGCAACCGCTCGGGTCTATCCTGGCCAAAATGCAGCCGATTTGGTCGGTCCTCTGGAGAATGTCGGTAAAAAGGGTAAATGGGAATGGGTGCATATGGAGGTGGACAAGCGCCAAGTCCCCTTTTCGTTGGGTCCTTCGACCACAGGATCACTCTCTACGCACAGCAGGTGAAGGCGCTCAACCTCGTCGCTGATTTGGTCAATTGTAGAAAGCTCCCGACAAAAGGAGATGTGGCTATCGTCGGCGGCGGAGTGGCCGGGCTTACCATTGCCGCTGCGCTCGCAAAGGTCGGGCATGCAGAACTGAAGATCAATCTTTACGAAAAGGCACCGAATTTGCTCCATTTGCAGCGCGAATGCGAAACTCGCTATCTTCATCCTCATCTCTATGATTGGCCGGAGGCGGATGCCACCCACGACGACGCGGGCTTGCCGATCCTGAACTGGAAGGCGGGGACCGCCAAATCCGTTGCCGATACGATTGAACGTGAATTTAACAAGCTGATCAATGGACGGGTCAACGTCTGCAAAAATTCAGAGGTTACCGAGGTTGATACAGTTGGCGGCGGATTTCAGTTCAAAATCAAAGGGAAGCCTCCGCGTTCCGCGGATATCCTTTTTGCCTGTCCGGGATTTTCCTATGAGATTACGACCAGCGACCGAAGCCCTTCCTATTGGTCTAACGCCAGCTTTTACGATCCGGCAGACTTAAAGAAAGAGGAAGTCCGTTACTTCATTTCTGGTAATGGCGACGGCGGGCTTGTGGATTTTTCTCTTGCAGCATTTAATAATCTTTCGCACATCGCGATTGCAGAACTCGCCGTCCGCCTTCCTGGGATCGAAGAGACCGCTCAAATACTGAAGGATATAGAAACTAACGCCAGGACTGTTTCGGATCCGCCTCTTGACTTGTATACGGCTTATCGGACGCGTATCAAAATCCGAAACGAACAAATTGACATTTTTAATCAGCACTTACGTCACAAAACTATAATGTATTTCCATACTCAGAATAAGCAGCTTTTTTCACTTAATTCATCCATTCTTAATCGGTTCATTGTTTTTGCTGCAAGTGTTGTATTGGGAGATCGGTGCAGCCTGATCTGTAATCAGAAATTGATGAGCAAGCTCGAAGACGATGTCATAAGAATCGAAGGAACACCCGATATTGAGCCGCATTACCGCCGTTTTCGATTCGGGGTGGATCGAGAGCAGGCGCTAAAACCCTTCGAAAAATTCCAACCATGGCCGAATTCGTCGTCTTGCGAGACTCCGAAGCTCAAGAAGGTGGCGCAAGACATTTTTTCCGGGCCGATGCAACGGGGTTTGATCTCTCCTAAACCAGTCGCAATCCTCAATGGTAGTCGCAGCAAGAATCTGCGTATAGACCTGGCCGACCCAAAGACCAAAATTTATAAAACGTCGGCCGTCAACCTGTCCGTGCACGAACGAGATTTTTTGGCCGAGGCTCACCGCGGATTTCAAGCAGTGGGAATAGGTAACGTGCGAATATTAAATCTGATCATTAACGCTATCGAGACGGACCGCAGGCTATTTAAAGCGGGAAATGCCCCAGATATTTGGACAAATCCGCCGATTTCTAATATCATAAAAAACGAGCCAAATAGTATATTTGAAGTTGAATTTCCAGAAAATATAACGAGACTAATATTTTCATTGGAAATAGCGCATGCGTCTATTGTCACTTGCCTCCTAAAGCTTAAGGATGTATTGCGGCCGCACGGCATTGAAATAAATATAAATTGCAATAATTTGACGAGCTACAGTAGTATGACTAGCATAACGAATACGAACGCAGATTTTGTCTGCGCTAGTTATGGTTCATATTGTATATCTAAGGAAATGTCGGACGATATTTACAGAATTAAAGAATTTAGTAGGTCGTATCTGGCGGTACTTCCTATCTACCAAAATGTCACATTCGCAATGCGGCGAAGACGCAGCGCCGATGACATGCGAAACGATATTACGCATGTAAGGCAGTCTTATGCTTTTAAATTCTCTACGGGACATCTTGGATCTATAAATTTATTTGGAAAAGACGCTATTGTAAACTTTTTCGGGTCTTCTCAGAAAATATTGGAAGATATGGAGAATATTGGAAAGGATTCATTGGTATGGATCTGGGAACCGTGGGCTTCTATTCTAGAGGCGAGAGGAAAGTGGTTAAGAACCGGCTATACCAACGGGAGTTGGATTTTATTATTCGGACGTTCGGATAGTTGGGGCTCTCCAGATAAGGTAAAAGAGCTATATGCGATTTTGACGTTAATTGTCGAGACATGGAGGTACTGCGCAAGACATCAAGATGAAACTGAGCGTTTGATGATAAACTCACCAGAAATCAGGACCACTTTGGACCTACTCGGGATGTTTGAAAAAAAAATAGATTCAAATGAGGAAAGGGGCGGCCACAATTCGGCGATCCGCCGCAAGGCGCATTTAAAGAGACTCCGGGATGTTGCTTAAGCCACAATATCTGCCCGCCGGGGAATCGGCGCTCGTTGTCGAATTCGGAGACACCATCGATCCCAAGATCCATGACCAGGTTTTGGCGCTCGACGCGGCCCTCCAACCAGTGATTTTTGAAGGCGTGATCGAGACCGTGCCGACCTATCGTTCGCTCATGATCCATTTCGACCCGCGCCGTTTGACGATGGAGGCGCTCGCCGCAGCCCTCGCGGGGCTCGATTACGCGTCAGCCCCCCCGCGGCCGCGGCGACAACTCTGGCGCATCCCTGCCTGCTACGACGCGCCGCACGGCGAGGACATCGCCGAGGTCGCGGCGCGTCTCGATTTGCCGCAAGAGCGCATCATCGACCTGCATCTCGGCACGCGCTTCCGAGTTTATATGTATGGCTTCGCGCCGGGATGGACGTTTCTTGGCGGCCTCCCGGATGAACTCACGATCCCGCGCCGCGCGGCGCCACGGCCGCCGGCACCGCCCGGATCGTTGCTGATCGCGGGCGGCCAGGCGTTGATCGCCGGCTGCGCCATGCCGACTGGCTGGTACGGGATCGGCCGCACACCGGTCAAGCTGTTCGATCTTGCGCGCGAGCGGGTTTTCCTCGCCGCCATCGGCGACGAGCTTTGCTTCGAACGGATCGATCCCGCCGCATTCGATGCATTAAGCACTGCGGCGGAAGCCGGAGAGTTTCGCGCACGCCACGAATATTTGGATGAGACCTGACATGGGAGGGAGTCTACGCGTGCTACGCACCGGTGTGGGCGCGACCATTCAGGACGGCGGGCGCCACGGCTATCAGCGCTATGGCGTGACCCCGGCAGGACCGATGGACTGGGTTGCCTTCCGGACCGCCAATTCCGCCCTTGGCAACGGCCGCGCGGCGACGATCGAAGTGTCAACCGGCGGCCTGGAAGTCATCTGTGAAGGCGCCCCGCTCGCAGTTGCCTTTGCCGGTGGGGCGTTCACCTGGAGGCGCGGCGGCATGCTGCTGCCAATCGCGGCCCGCCTGCTGTTGCAGCCTGGCGAGGTCCTGGCGGCGCGGGCCGGCGATTCCGGCGCCTTCGCTTATCTCGCGGTCGAAGGAGGCTTCGAGACGCCAGTTACGCTGGGCAGCCGGGCAACCCATGCGCGCTCCGCGATGGGTGGGATAGAGGGGCGGATGCTGCGGGCAGGCGATGTCTTGCCCGCCGCTTCGACAGGGAGGATGGACGCCGCTAGCTTCGAGGCAATGATCGACGCGCCATGGCTTGCCCGCGAACCCGATCCTTTCCGCGTCGTCCTCGGCCCGCAAGACGATTATTTCACAGTGGAGACTCTGTGCACCTTCTTCGAAGGGCAGTTCACGCTAACGCCGGCGGCCGACCGCATGGCCTATCGTTTCGATGGGCCGGAGATCGTGCATGCACGGGGCTACGATATCGTGTCGGATGGCGTCGCGCTCGGCGCGATCCAGATTGCCGGCGACAAGAAGCCGCTCGTCCTCATGGCCGATCGTCAGCCGACCGGGGGATATCCGAAGCTTGGTCATGTCGTCCGCGCAGACATCGGCAGGCTCGCGCAGATGCGTCCGGGCGAGACCTGCCGCTTTCGAGCGGCGAACGTCGCCGAGGCACGGGCGGCACTGTTTCGGCGCGAGGACGAGATTGCGGCGACTCTCCAGCGCATGCGTCCGCTGCTCCGGGCGCTCAACTCCGAAAGGCTGTTTGAGGCCAATCTGATCGCCGGTGTGGTGGATCCGCTGGCGAGCGAGCAGACCGGAAAAGAGTTTTAAAAGGACAAGCTTTGAAAACGGTCCTGCCGCGATGGTTTGTCCGGTTTCGCGGATCAATCGGACAAAAGTGTTTCGAGACTTGGGCGCGGGGGCGCGGTTTGAGGCGGCACGAGGGATTGAAGCGTGCGCCAAGACGGGAGAGGCAGCTTTGGGCCGCTGCGCTCGAAAATCGCCGGTGGCACGCTAACGGATTGCGGAGAGCGGTTTTGCAGACTGGCGTTACTTGGCGCTCACGCCATTTGCAGCCGCCAATAGCGTTTGATGTTAGCAATGACCGCGAGATGGACTTGGCAGTTTGCGTCGGCGAGCCCGATCCATCGCATGTTTCGGAATCAGATCATTGACCTCGCCGCATGATGCGGTAATATCGTCACGCTGGAGATTGCGCCAAAATCAATTCCAACACAAATCGCGACGACACCTCCGACCGCGACCATATCCGCTTTATCCGAGATGGTGGGCTATGGAATCACCCACATAACGCCCACCCCCGATCTGTGACGGGGCAAGATAGGGAACTCAAAGCGATGGCGGAATTGGCAAAGCGATCTCTCATTATGGCTGGCGGCGGATTGAAAGTCGCGTATCAAGCGGGAGTCCTGCAGGTCTGGCTCGACGAAGCGGGGCTCCAATTCGATCATGCGGACGGCGCTTCCGGAGGGGTATTCAATTTGGCGCAGTACTGCCAGGGCTTGAGCGGCACACAGATTGCCGACAGCTGGCGGAATTTCCCCGCTGTTCGTTCCATTTCCCTGAATTGGCGGCAATACCTCAGGCTTTTCGGCGTTGAGTCGCTTCTGACGTATGAGAAATTCCGCAAGGTCGTCCTTTGCGGAAAATGGAAGCTCGATTGGGGAAAAATTCGATCGAGTCGGCTAATTGGTACGTTCAACGCGTACGATTTCACCAACAACCAGCTAGTGGTGCGTACACAGGATCAAATGGACGAGGACTTTCTTGTTGCTTGTGTGTCGCTGCCGATGTGGTTCCCACCGGTGACGATAGGCACCGATCGATACATCGATGCCGTCTATCTCACCGACGCCAATTTGATGGAGGCGATTGCCAGAGGGGCCGACGAGCTTTGGATCATATGGACGGTGAGCCGAAAGGCCGTATGGAGAGGAGGATTCATAAACACCTATTTTCAGATCATTGAAACAAGCGCCAATGGACGTCTGAAAAGCGACCTCGACCGGATAGAGGCAAATAACAATGCAATAGCCGGGGGAGGACGTGGCGAGTTTGGCCGCCCGATCAAAGTGGAGATGCTGGCGGGAGAAGTACCGCTGAATTATCTGATCAATTTCAAGAGCAGCAGTTTCTCAGCCGCCGTTGAGCAAGGCATAGCCGATGCCCGCGTATGGTGCCGCAAGCGGGGATTACCGCTTAAAGCACCTTCCACGAACGGGTTACTGGTGCCGTAGCGGAAGTGGTTGGAATCTGAAGGTGACATAATCTCCGTGGTGTTCAACCAACCGAATCGGCGTTCCCGCGCCGATGAAGATTGCGCCATGAAGAGAGATACCACGAAGCCGGCGAACGACGCGACCGAAGAAAGCCATGTTGTTTTGGGCTCTGCTGGCTTCCGGTCAGATCTCGATGTGCAAAGTCGACAGCTGGCAGAGCCTCGCCGAGAGCCGTAAAATCCGGCAATCGCGGGCTGGCTGCGGGCAACGATGCGCCGGTGCAATTCGCACACGGTGCTTTCGCCAATCGGCGCCGTCAGCGTGGCGAGCCCGCGCATCCATTGCACGGCTTCATAATGATCGACGGCTTCAAGATGGTCGCGAAGTGATTTGCCTCCAACCGTAATGCCGTGCTCGATGACTTCCGTTGTCTCGCGCAGCGTGAGGGTGTTTCTCCGATCGCATTGGACGTGTAGGTCAGTTCAATGTCGTAATGGTTGCGTCGACTGGGACTATTTCACCAATAGACAGGACCCTCTGATCACTGATGTAAGCGTTGGATCGGCCAAAATTCATGGCGGCGCGGGCCGAACTCACGGCCACTTTCCAAAATTTTTGCAAGCGCCAGCGAGTCAAGTACGGGCTTGTCCGCTCTCTCGATGGTTGGCGGCTCTTCGATCTCGAATAGCAAGGCGGAGCGGCGACGCGATCTGGAATGAAATCGACAAAGAGAAATAGGATCCGCTTGTCGCACATGTGTCCGCCTCGCTGCGCGGCGGAGACGGCGAGGACAGACCGGCACGCGGGTGCACGTGATAAGCGGCGAATTGTGTCCGTAGTTCCGTCTGGCAAACGCCAAGGGAGCTACAGCGAGGCCCTGAAACTGGGAAGAAATTAAGATCACAGTGAAAATATATTTCTCATGAGCCAAAACAGCTTTAGCTCACTGGCAGTTTACTTTAGTGATGTTGTATAGCGCGTTTTCGTTACAACTCGGGCATCAGCACAAAGCTTTAATGGGGAGATTCTCGATCAATTCTTCAAGTGGAATGTTCTCATTCCCGCTTGTGGGTGATCTAAGTCACAGTCGCCGGTGAGCTTTGGTGCGAATAACGCGGAAGAGATTGGGGACTCCCCCAATTTCGTTGGGAGGAACGAAAAATGCGCAAATTCTTTATGATGCTCACAACCATTGGAGCTTTCGCTCTCAGCGTTTCGACGGCCGATGCGAGGTTGTACTGCTACAATCGCTACTCTGGAGCATTCCTCCATTGGGGATCTTGTGGTGGATATCATATCAATTATTATCATCCAGGTAGAACTTATTGCTACAACCGCTATACGGGACAATTCTTGAATTGGGGTGCTTGTTATTGATGTAGTATCCCTTCTGAGCCACCGGCATTCTTTCCCTAGTGCCGGTGGTTTACGGTTAAGTACCATGGCAAGTTTGAGTTTCGTTGGAATTCTCGTCGCGCCCCGGCGATGGTGCTGCCTCGGCTTCTTCGATCGTTTTAGACACAGCCGATGAAGTGTTTGATCTGCCAAAATAGCGAATTGGGAAGCCTTGACGAACAGACGTCGCAAATATATTCAGGACGCTCGTTGTATAGTTGAAAAATATGGACGCTGAATTTCGGCTATGGGGGAACCCAACCATTGACGGCCTCCAAAGGAGCGATTGCAGCACCCGCTCGCATCATGCTCGTTGTTGCCATGCGGTTGTCATCTCTCCTGCGCTAACGAGAGAATGCCTCCTGAGTTTTCAGAAACAAGCAATATATTCACGGTACACCCAGCCGATGGGTTGTCCGGTTTCAAAATCGGCAACATAAACCCAAGGGCGTGCGGCTCCGGCCGGTTCGTCGGCCAATCCTCGATCTTGCATGCCGTGGAACGAGGCGCCCACGACGGACATAGCGTCTCAAGATTGTGGCTGGGAGGAGGCCAGGATGCATGACGAAGCCCTATCCAGCTTCCCGCGAAATTGGGCCACGGACACGCGGACTTTCGTTTGAACTTCCGGCTTAAAGTTCGGCGGATATAAAATTCGTACACAGCTTCTCACGTCCGAGAGGCGCATAACGAAATAAAGGCCGTTGCACCTCATTATCGTGCCTGCCGTCGCAAGCCCTGTCAGAACCGTGGTAGCATTCCTATCCTTGGGGGGGGCCATTCTTCCAGCATTCGGGAGCCAAGAATGTCGCGGACACTCATCCTCATCGGACTAGTCCTCGTGGCGGTTGGTCTATTGTGGCGGTGGATCGCCGTGCTCCGGCTAGGGCGTCTGCCTGGCGATATCGTTGTCCAGCATCAGAACTTCACTTTCTATTTTCCGGTTGTTACCGGGCTCCTGATCAGTGTGATCCTGACACTTATTCTGTGGTTCACCGGCCGCTGAATCACTTGCCTATACCGCTCTTAATTGAGGATGGGCCGAAGGCTCTCGGGGCTCGTCCGTGACGGCGCGGCCTCGGCACGGCACGGCGCGCCTATTCGCGAGCAAGCCGGGTGGCCAAATGAGCACGTACCGCGGATGGCGTGGCTACTTAACCGGCAGCGGCAAGTTCACTAAATCCGGGAAAACTGTTAGAGTTAGGTTGCCCGCGGGCGGACATCCAGGACCCAGACCTTGTATGGCCGCTCCGCGCCGCGATCCGATGCCCTCCCGGGGTTGCATAAGTTTCACGATTTCCGCAGACGTTTTTTCGCGAGTTTTCGCCGCTTGGCGAGAAAGAAGGACACAAGATGGCGCGTAGCAAGATCGCATTGATCGGAGCCGGTCAAATCGGCGGAACCCTGGCCCACCTCGCGGCGCTGAAAGAGCTTGGCGACATCGTGCTCTTCGACATCGCGGAAGGAACGCCGCAAGGCAAGGCGCTGGATCTTGCCCAATCCGGTCCGGTCAATGGATTCAATGTGGCCTTCGAAGGGGCCAATAGCTACGAAGCAATCGCCGGCGCCGGCGTCGTCATCGTGACGGCCGGCGTGCCGCGCAAGCCCGGGATGAGCCGCGACGATCTGCTCGGCATCAACCTCAAGGTCATGGAGGCGGTCAGCGCCGGCATCAAGCAATATGCGGCGGACGCGTTCGTCATCTGCATCACCAATCCGCTCGACGCAATGGTGTGGGCCTTGCAGAAAGCCTCGAATCTCCCGGCGAACATGGTCGTCGGTATGGCCGGTGTTCTCGATTCGGCACGATTCCGCTATTTCCTCTCCGAGGAACTCAAGGTCTCGGTCGAGGAAGTCACCGCCTTCGTCCTCGGCGGCCACGGCGACGACATGGTGCCTTCCGTGCGCTATTCCGGGGTGGCGGGAATTCCCCTGCCGGATCTAGTCAAGATGGGCTGGACAACGCAAGAAAGACTCGACGCGATTGTTGCCCGCACCCGCCAGGGCGGCGCCGAGATCCTCGGTCTTCTGAAGACGGGATCGGCGTTTTATGCTCCGGCGGCGGCGGCGATCGCGATGGCTGACTCCTATCTTAAGGACAAGCGCCGGGTGTTTCCCTGCGCGGTGAAGCTCAACGGCGAATATGGGGTCAAGGATCTCTATGTCGGCGTCCCGGCGGTGATCGGCGCCAAAGGCGTCGAGAAAATCGTCGAGGTTGCACTCGAATCATCCGAACAGCAGATGTTTGAAAAATCGATCGGCTCGGTGCGAGACTTGGTGGAGGCTTGCAAGACGATCAATCCGGCCCTCGCCGGCTGATATTTTTGGGAATTATATATTTTACTCCCGACGAAACCCCGGTGCCCCGAGAGAACCGGCCCCTATGTCACTTACACAAAATCCAACGCGCCGTGCTGATCCGCTGGAAATCGTGTTCCGCGATATGTGCCTTGCCGCCGAGATAGATCGAGATTCTCGTGTGGAAAAGTCGGGAAGTCCGCGTGCAATGCCAGCATGGTGCAACTTCCGCGTTCGCCAAGCCGCAGATGGATGGTTGCAAGAGCGCGGCGTGATGCTGTCTGGGGG
>JRHI01003014.1_pt1 | contig 10550 bp, 8 predicted proteins | sample 215371 | NCBI WGS metagenome assembly JRHI01 (sample SAMN02929681, study PRJNA255918) | sediment metagenome | biome: cave system; feature: Ice Cave; material: Sediment; isolation source: sediment from deep within a dark volcanic ice cave with no known source of... ... | reverse complement strand
TGCTAGTTGTCGCCACCGGCAGTTCTAATTGTCGTTCGTCAGCCGACGCCGGCTCCCTTCGAGCGCAACTCGACGCCGGCCACCCGACGCTCGTTTAGATCGCCACCCGGGGCGACACCGGGTTTTATGAAGAAGATGGCGACGGCAACAGATGCAAGCTCGTACCCTTTGAGCACGTTGTGGTGTCGTCCGGCGACGGCGACGCCGGCGTGTCCGTTTCCGACCCCGGCAATGCCAGCTCCGAGCATCTGAGCTGGAGCTGGTTCCTGGGCGCCTGGTCCGTCATGGACGGCAGGGCGCTGGCCGTTTATCCGGCGTAGCGGGAGCCGTGCGGATGGGCCCGCCGCGGCGGGCCCATCCGGCAGGACCGGTCGCGATCGCCAGAGGGATGTCCGTTCGGCCGAACGCGCGGGATAGGCGTCGCTCAGAATGACGATGAGCCACACGGGCCGAGTGGCTCCGGCGCCCGATTGATGTCTACATCGAGCTGCGGACGAGTGCGGCGTAGGTCCGGTCGCCGGCCCCAAGCTGCTGGGTGGCGCCACGCACGACGTCAGCGGATCGTGCGTGGCGCGCCCGCTCTGGTCATGCCGCAACCGCGCCCCCCGGCCCGTCCTCGACGCTCACCGGCTGTCCGTTGTGGACGTAGCTCCCCACGGTGGGGACCGGCTGGCGCAGGATCTCGAGGACCGGGCAGTGCGCGTTGACCGTCGCGATCAATTGTGCGACCGCCTCCGACGGGGCCGAACTCTGGATGTCGACCGCGAAGGAGACCCGCTGGAAGCCGACGGGGACATCGGCCACCCCGAAGAAGCCACGTGGATCGAGCACACCCTCGGCGCGAACGGCCACGGCGTCCACTGGGATCCCCAGCACCCGGGCATAGGTCGCGTAGACGATCTCCTGGCAGGTGCCGAGCGCGGCGAGGACGAGTTCGACGGGAGTGGGGCCTTGATCGCTCCCGCCCAGACTCTCGGGCTCGTCGACGGTCAAGTCGAATTGACGAACCTGGGCTACGGTGTGAAAGCCGTCGACCGCACGCGTGTCGACGGCGAAGGTCGCCATCGGAGCCTCGGCTGCCTGGCTGAGTTCGCCACGCACGGCCGTGATCGTCTCGGCGAGCCGGTCGGTCTGTAGTAGCGTCGTCACGGTCTCCTCCACCTTGCCTGCGATACCAATCCTCACCCCGCTCCTGCGCGGGGACCCGCACGGGACGCGGGTATTCTATAATTCTGTATCAAAAACTTCAACAACCGGCTGCGCTGGGCCGCTGGGTGGGCGCGCCCCGTGTCACACCGGGGGACGTCCGCGGTTGGTGGGCGGCTCGTGGGGCTAATCCGCAGGGGCCGAGTGGCTCCGACACCTTCCCCAGAGAGAGCCAGACGAAGTCCGTGATCGTCCGTTCGTCGAATGCTGCCAGCTTGAGGAGCCTGCCCCAGGAGGCCACCGCAAGCGCGCTGTCGTCGGCGGCGCGGGGCGAGACGAGCACCTGACTGTACCGGTCGGCGATCTGCACTGGTGCTCGATTGTCACCGAGACGATCATCCCGGGTGCTCGGTGCCGGGAGGACATCGCGGAGCCGGCAGCAGGCGCCCGCGGCGACCCGCCGCTCGGTCAAGCGGGCGCTGCCGCGCGGGTCCCGCTCCGGGGCTGAGGCTCCCCACCGTCGGGGTTCGCCTTGCACCGGGCTTGACAAGGGCCGGCGCGGGCTCTAGCCTTTGATACCGATCGATGACAAATCGACGCGGGGACATCTCCGCGAACCTTCATCGGTGAATCCAAAGCTCGGCGTTGGCGACGAGCCGATCGATCGCGTGATGGGGCCGGGTACCCGCACTGTAGGACAGGCCACACTCTTCTTCGTGGCGCGTCGAAGCGTTGGAACGGAAGGAGTTCGGGATCCATGCGCGCAGATCGGATGTCCAGCGGTACGCCTGAAGACCTGCTTGGCCGGTCGGAACTCACGCGTCGGCAAATTCTGAGACACGCGGCGGTCATTGGGGTGACACCGGCCATGCTCGCCGCGCTCGCGATGCCGAGCGCCGCCAGCGCGGCCGTGTCCGCTCCGGCGCTCCAAGCAGTCAAGTACAAGATCCGGATCAACCAGGCGTTCCAGGCCCTCCTCTACTTGACGCTCTACGTCGCCAACGACGTCGGTTTCTTCGATGAAGAAGGGGTCGAGGTCGAAATCACCACGGCGGGCGGCGGCACCCAGTCCTGGTCGGCTGTCCTGGGCGGCTCGGCCGACTACTCGATCCACGACCCGATCTTTCCCTCGATCTCGCAAGAGACCGGGTTCGCCGACGGCATCGTGGTCGGCACGATCTGCAACGGTGAAGCGATCATGGCCGCGGCCAAGGATCCAGCCATTGCCAGCACGACCGATCCCAAGGTGTTCATGACCCAGACGATCAAAGGGAAAAAGATCGCCACGCAGCCAGAGCCCGACTCGCAGTGGGTTCTGCTGCGGTACCTGGGGGCGCGGTATGGCGTCGAGATGGGCAAGGATTTCGCCAACGTCCAGGTCACGATCGGTACCGAGATGGCACCGGTCCTGGCCGGGCAAGCCGATCTCGGCACCTCCTTCCCGCCGGCCGCCGACATCGCCCTCAGTCAGGGACTGCACGAGGTCTTCGACTTCTCCAACTTCTTCGGCCCGTTCGCCCTCTCCGGTCTCTGCACCACCAAGGCCTTCATCGGCAAGAACCCCGAGGCGCACCAGGCGGTGATCAACGCCTTCGAGAAGGCCAGCCAGTACGCCTACGCCTTCCCCGACGAGGCGGTCAAGATCGCGCAGCAGGAGTTCCCGGACCAGGACCCGAAGGTCATCGAGTCCGCTGCCCGCCGCACGCTCTCCCGCTACTTCGTGCCTCAGCACATCTACGTCGACGGCGAGGCGTGGGCAGAGAGTCAGGAGCTCAACCTGTTCGGCAAGAACATCAAGCAGGAGCACCCGATTAAGGACGCTGTCGACAACACCGCCGCGCTCAACGCGTACCGGCGGTTCGGGTTCCTGCGGCTCACCGCGTGGGGCACCGGTCCCCGCCCGATCACCAAGAAGGTCGTTCGCTAGCAAAGGACGCGGACAGCGGGCAGCGGCCGGTGGCGGATCTGCGCCGGCCGCTGCTGGGATCGGAGCCATGAACGCACGCAACCCCTCGCGGGGGCAGCCGCCGAAGGTCGACATCCGCGACGTTTCGAAGGACTTCTTCACGCTTAAGGGCCGGGTGCCGGCGTTGCGCAAAGTCGGCATCGCCGTCCAGGACCGGGAGTTCGTCTGCATCGTCGGCCCGTCCGGGTGCGGCAAGACGACGCTCTTCAACATCGTCGCCGGCCTGCTGCCGGCCAGCTCGGGTCGGATTACCATCGACGGCAAGGATGTGACCGGCTCGGTTCTCGGCCACATCAGCTACATGTTCCAGAAGGACCTGCTGGTGCCGTGGCGCACCGTGATCGACAACGTGACGCTCGGCCTCGAGGTCCACGGGGTCTCCAAGAAGCAGGCGGCGGCGAAGGCGCGCGATTTCATCCGCCGCTACGGCCTGGCGGGGTTCGAAAACGCCTACCCCGGCTTGCTCTCCGGCGGCATGCGTCAGCGCGTCGCACTGATGCGGACGATGATCCTCGACAACGACGTCATCCTGATGGACGAGCCCTTCAAGGCGATCGACTACCCGACCAAGCTCTCGCTGGAGACCGAGGTGCGCCAGATCGCCCGGGAGTTGGGCAAAACGGTCCTGTTCGTGACGCACGACATCGAAGAGGCGGTCTCGCTTGGCGACCGTGTGTTCGTGCTCACCAAGGGGCCGGGGACGGTCAAGGCCGTCTACGACGTCGGTCTCTTCCGGAAGACCGGCTCGGTGGCGGGCGCGCGCACTGATCCGGCCTTCCACAACTACTTCGGGCTGGTCTGGCAGGAGTTGGAGCAGGTCACCGACATGCAGCGCGTCGCGGATCCGTCCGCCGCGGCAGCGCACACGTAGGGGGCGCTCGTGATCGAGCAGGAGTCCACCCGCGATCTCGTCCCGCCGGCCCTGACCAGCGTGCCGACGCCGACTCGGGAGGGGCTGTCGACCGAGGAACTCGACTACATCCGACGCGTGCGCCGCGGCGAGCTGCGGGAGAACGTCGTGATCCGCGTCGTGCAGGTGGCCATCCTGCTCTCCCTGATCGGCGCCTGGGAATGGGGCGCCCGGAGCGGGCGGATCAACACCTTCCTCTACGGCTCGCCCGCGATCGTCTGGGATTTCTTCAAGCAGAAGGCATTCCACTCGCGGACGCTCCTGCCCGACGCCGGGGTGACCCTGCGCGAGACCCTGACCGGGTTCGTCGTCGGCAACCTCATCGGCACGGCCCTCGGTCTCGGGCTCTGGTACTCGCGGCTGGCGGCGCGCATCGCCGCGCCGTACATCCTGGCGATCGGATCGACTCCGATCCTAGCGCTCGCGCCGTTGATCATCATCTGGTTCGGGGTGGGCTTCAAGTCCAAGGTGGTTCTGGCGACGCTCGCCTGCGTCGTGGTCGCGTTACTGCAGGCCTACGAGGGAGCGATGAGCGTCGACCAGGATCTGATCAGCCTGATGCGCTCCTTCGGGGCGACCAAGTGGCAGGTCTTCTGCAAGATCGTGATGCCCTCGTCCTACACCTGGGTCGTGTCGGCGCTCAAGCTGAACATCGGCTTCGCGCTGATCGGTGCCGTGATCGGCGAGTACATCTCCTCCCAGGCCGGGTTGGGGCACATGATCCTGGTCGCGGGAGCCAATTTCAACATCCCCGTGGTGCTGCTCGGCATCTTCTCCCTGATCGTGCTCGCCCTCGTCATGAACTTCGTGGTCGGCAAGATTGAGGCGTTCCTGCTGCGCTGGAAGACCGAGTCGATCTGACTCATTGCGCGACCGCCGCGCCGATAGGTACGGCCAAGTGGAACTCGATCGCGATAGCCTCTTGCCGCTGGCGCACCAAATCGTCGAGATGATCCGAGGCCAGATTGAGCGCGGCGAGCTGCGCCCCGGTGATCGCGTACCGACCGAGAGGGAGCTGTGTGCGCGGCTCGGCGTCAGCCGGACGCCCGTGCGACGGGCATTGGGTCAATTGACGGCCCATGGTTTCCTCACGCGCCGCGCCGGCAGCGGCACCTTCGTGAACGCGATGGAGGCGCTCGAACGTCGGGACATCCCGCGCGAGCTGTCGATCACGGTGCCCGAGGAGCGATGGTGCTGGCCGCTGCAACGAGCCGCGGCGCTGTGGAACGAAGCCCATCCGGACCAACCGGTGCGCCTCAGCTTCCGGATTGTCGGTCTGGTCCATCTTCGCGCGCGGCTGATTCACGCCGTGGCCCAGGGGACGGTGTCCGATGTCTCGCTCGTCGACTCGGCATGGGTTTCCGAGTTTGCGGAGCGCGGCTACATTCGCTCACTCGACGAGATCAATCCGCAGGTGGCGGCCACGCTGACCGCCGATCTGTTTCCCACACTCCTCGAGGAGAACAGCTATCACGGTCAGCTGTTCGCCCTGCAGGCGGAAGCCGACCTTTCGCTGCTGTGGTACCGCCGGGATTGGTTCGCCGCCGAGGGTCTCACGCCACCGCGGACCTGGGAGGAGTGGGTCGATTGTGCCCAGCATTTCCGGCGCCCGTCGGTTCGCGACCGGTACGGTCTCGGACCGTACCCGCTGGCGTTTGCGGGGGGCGTGGCGGCAGGCGAAACGACGACCTACCAACTCTTGCCCGTGCTGTGGACGGCGGATGCGGACGTCATCGCCGGCGGCGAGGTCGTCCTCGACTCGCCCGCCGCAACTCAGGCCGTCGCGTTCGTCAGCGATCTCGTCCGCCAGCACCGCGTCGCGTCGCTTGAGGTTGCCACCGCCCCGTGGAACGGGCCGGCGCTGGCCCTGGCTGCGGGCAGTGTGGCGATGGCGCTGGGAGGCAGCTACGAGCGTCCCCTGATCCGGGCGGCGGCCGGGTGGGATGAGGCCGCGTGCCAGTCGAGTCTGGGCTTCGTCCCGGTCCCGGCCGGGTTGGGCGGGATACCGACGACGCTGGTCGGGGGCATGAGCTATGTCATCTACCGCCAATCCCGGCAGCCAGAACTCGCGTTAGAGCTGCTCGTGCTTGCGACGAGTCCGGCTGTGCTGTGCGAGTTTTGCCCCCGTACCGGCCAAAACCCACCCACCATTTCCGCGGCCGAGGCGCTGACCGCAGCATCAGAACCCTTTCTCTCTACGACCGCGAAGCTTCTCCACCAGGCGCGCGCGCGCTGGCCGCTCGTCGAGTATGCCCGCGTCTCGCACCAGCTCTCGCGCATGTTCGAGAGCGCTATTGTGGGTGACCTGGCACCGCAAGACGCCGTCGCCAGAGCGGCCGCGGTGATCAGCGGCATCACCGGTCTTCCCGAACGGGCGGCCACCCGCCGACCCTGGCGCACCGCCCGCAGTCGCATGGCGGAGAGATCCTAGCCGCGTCGGATCACGGATCACCGCGTGACTATGGATCGGTCACGTCTGTTCGATTGGGCTACCACCCCGCTCGTCTTCCCGTGTCGATTGCAGACCGGCTACCGATAGAGGATCACCAGGCTCGTCAGGCCCCAGCCCACGATACCGAGGAGGAGGGGGCGGTCGGTGACGAGCATGACTTCGGGGCTGCCCCCCTGGTTGCGCCGGTAGATGAGGTACAGGTAGCGGAAGACGGCGTAGACGACGAAGGGGATGGTCAGCATCATCGCGTGGTTGTCCGGCACGTTCGGGGCGCCGAAGGTGTAGAGGGAGTAGGCGATCACGGTGGCGGAGGAGACGATCGCGATGATCTGGTCGAGGAGCGGCAGCGAGTAGGAGTCGAGGTTGGCGCGGTGCTGCGCCGCGAGACCCTCCAGTGTCGCCAGCTCGTTGCGGCGCTTGCCGAAACCGAGGAATAGGGCGAGCAGCATCGTGCAGACATAGAGCCAGGGCGAAATCGGGACGGCGATGGCGACGGCACCGCTCGCGGCCCGCAAGACGAAACCGGCGGCGATGGCGAACACGTCGAGGATGACGACGCGTTTGAGCCCGTAGGAGTAGGCGACCATTAAGGCCAGATAGCCGAGGATGACAAGGGCGAACGAGGCGCGAATGAGAACGGCACCGATCACCCCGGTCGCTATCAAGAGACCGGCGGTGATCGCCGCCTGACGCGCCGAGACGTGGCCGGCGGCGATCGGGCGCAGCCGCTTCTTGGGATGCAGCCGGTCCTGCTCAGCGTCGCGGACGTCGTTGATGAGGTAGACGGCGCTGCTGACGGCACAGAAGACGAACGCGGCGGCGACGGTGCGCAGCAGCGGCGCGAGCTCGAAGAACTTGTGGTCGAAGACGAGCGCGGCGAAGACCAGCCCGTTCTTCGTCCACTGCAGGGGACGCACCGCGCGCAAGAGCGCTGGAAGATCGATTCGCGTCGACGCGGGGGCGTCCGCGCCCGCCCTGATTGCCTCCTCACCGCCCCGGCGCTGTCCCTCTCGCCCGACCACCGTCGCCCTCCGGCCGTTGGCTCAGAATGCGTGCTTCAGGACGCCGAGCGCGCCCTGCTTCCAAGGTACCCGGTGGCTGATGCCGGACTGGGTGGCGAACCTGGCCCGATTGTCCTGGTACCAGGCGAAGTTGCGCAAGAGAGCGTCGGCGTTCGAGTGCCGCGGCTCCCAGCCGAGGCGCCCCCGCGCCTTGTCGATCGCGACGAAGGAGTCTTTGGCGGCCGTTTCGTAGACCCACTTGTAGAGTGGCGACACCCCGAGCTGCTCCAGGAGGCGCAGGGCCAGGATGGCCGGCCGGGCCGGGATGCCGACCACGCGCTTGCCGAAGCCGGCGGCGTCGAGAACGGCCTGGTAGTCCGACGCCATCGTGCCGAACTCGCGGGCGCCGATGTTGAAGGTGTCGTTGACGACCTCGGCGGGCAGGGCGAGGCAGAGCCAGATGGCCGCGCAGAGGTCCTCGACGTCGAGGAGCTGGTAACGATTGTCGCCGCGGCCGAGGATCGGGAAGTTGCGGCCGTCGAGCGCCCAGTCATAGAGGAGTGAGAAAACGCCGAGCCGCTCCGGTCCGACGAAAGACTTGGGCCGGAGGATGGGGACGGTCATGCCCTTGGCCCGATATTCGAGGGCGATCATCTCGGCCTGGATCTTGGCCTGGCCGTAGGGACCGACGCCGTCGAGACGGTCGTCCTCGCGGAGCGGGTGGTGATCGGGGATGCCGTAGACGGCGGTCGAGGAGATGTGGACGGCGCGCCGGATTCCGGCCGTGCGCGCCCCTGCGAGGACGGTGCGGGTGCCGACGACGTCGGTGGAGTAGATGTCCTCCTTGGCATAGAGCGGGAGGGCCGCGGCGCAGTGGACGACGGAGGTGCAGCCGTCGAGAGCGCGGGCGACGGCCGCCTGGTCGCGGATGTCGCCGCGGACGACGGTGACCTTGTCGCGGACGTCGGCGTAGCTGAAGTCGGCGATGTCGAGCGAGGTACAGGCGACGCCCCGCGGCAGGAGGTGGCGGATGAGGTTGATGCCGAGGAAGCCGGCGCCGCCGGTGATGAGGACGCGCTGGGGTGGCGACAGTTGGGGCGCGGGACGATCCATGCTTGCTCCGTGGACGTGATGTGGGCGGGTCCGAATCGGCCGATTGCGCGGCCGGTTTCGTTCAGTATCACCGATTGCCGCTGGCGAGCGCCACGCCCGCCCTCACCCCCAACCGTGCCCAGCAGGCGTGCCCAGCGGGCGCCCACCGCTGCGCGGGAGACGGAGAGGCGGATGGCCCCCAATCCCCACCCGCCCCCTTTCCCCCAATTCTAGGGGAAAGGGGGAGAACGGAGTGGGTGGCTCAGGGAAGCGCCTCCCCTAGGATTGGCGGGCGTCCGCTGGGCACGCCCGCTGGGCACGGTTGGGGTGGGGGGCGCCGTTGGTCGCCAGCCTAGCCGCTCGTGGCTCGGCTCATCAGGTGATCGGCCACACGGAGGGCCTGGGCGGCGATCGTCAAGGCGGGGTTAATGGCGGAGGAGGAGGGGAAGAAGGAGCCGTCGACGACGTAGAGGTTGGCGAGGTCGTGCGCCTTACCGAAGGGGTCGAGGACGGAGATGGCCGGGTCGTGGCCGAAACGGAGGGTGCCGACCTGGTGGGAGTTGGTCTCGATCCCCATCCGCTTGGCGAGGAGGATGGGGTAGCCGGCGCGGCGGAGCATGCGCTTAGCCTCCCGCATGAGGCGCTCGTGGGCGACGAGGTTATTCGGTTGCCAGCGGACGCGGATGGCGCCGTCGGCGGCGAGGGTAACCCGGTTGTCGCGGTCAGGCAGGTCTTCGGACATGATCCACCAGTCGACGCTGCGCGCGGCGACGGGGCTGAGGAGTGCCCTCGGCACATGGGGGACGGCACCGGCGAGCATGGCGGATTGGATCTTGCCGACGGGTTGCACGTTGCCGAGCGGGTACGGGAAGCCGGGACCGCGGAAGTAAAAGTCGTTGACGGCGATGCTCTTCTGGAAGACGGTCGGGTTCCTCTTGATCGGGTGGACGGCGATCAGGACGGAGTTGTTGTGGACCATGTAGTTGCGTCCGACGAGGCCGGAGGAGTTCGCGAGCCCGTCTGGGTGCGCGATGCCGGCGGAGCGCAGGAGGAGCGCGGCCGAGTTGACCGCACCACAGGCGACGACGACGGTGCCGGCCCTCACGTCGAACCGCTCGCCACCGCGCTCGACCTCGACGGCGGTGACGGTTTGGCCGCTGGGATCGGTGAGCAAGCGGCGGGCGTAGGCGTTGGTCATGAGCTCGACGTTGGGGCTTGTCAGGGCAGGGCGGACACCGCACAGGTCGGCGTCTCCTTTCGCCAGGACCCGGCACGGGAAGGCGTCGCAGGTCTGGCAGCGGATGCACGTACCGCCGGGGCGGTAATCCAGGCCGACGGGAAGCGGGAAGGGGTGCAGCCCTTGTTCGCGCAGCTTGTCGGCGAGCTCGGCCAGGTAGGGATCGCTCGGCATCGGGGGGAAGGGGAAGGGGGTTGAGCGGGGCGGCTCGGTCGGGTCCTCACCGGCGGCGCCGTGGACGAGGTACAACTCCTCGGCGCGGGCGTAGTAGGGCTCAAGGTCGTCGTAGCGGATGGGCCAGGCGGGGGAGGTGCCGCCTTCATGCTCGATCGCCTCGAAGTCCTGGCGCCTCAGACGGGGCAGGGCGGCGCCGTAGAGCTTGGTGTTGCCGCCCACGAAGTAATGGACGCCGGGCTGGAAGACGCCGCCATCGGCGTTGAGCCAGGTTTCCTTGGCCTTGTAGCGGTGTTCGAGGAAGACGGCCTCGGGGCTCCAGTTCTGCGGTTCCTGCGGGAGGAAGTCGCCGCGTTCGAGCAGGAGAATCCTGGCGCCGCTGTCCTTGAGGGCGCGGGCGAGGGTGCCGCCGCCGGCACCGGTGCCGATGATGACGATGTCGAAGAGCACCCTCACCCCCCGCCGTGCCCAGAGGGCGCCCACCAATCCTGGGAGAGGGGAGCGCGTCGCCGTCTCCCCTCTCCCACGGTTGGGAGGGTCGGCTTCAACATAACGGAGCATGATGCGCGACG
>JRHI01003013.1_pt1 | contig 10557 bp, 9 predicted proteins | sample 215371 | NCBI WGS metagenome assembly JRHI01 (sample SAMN02929681, study PRJNA255918) | sediment metagenome | biome: cave system; feature: Ice Cave; material: Sediment; isolation source: sediment from deep within a dark volcanic ice cave with no known source of... ... | reverse complement strand
ATTGCCGCTCGATCTCGCCGCGATGCTGTGGGCCTTGATCGATCGCAACGCCTCGGTCGTCGTCGCTGCCGGTCCGAGCGGCGCGGGCAAATCCACATTGCTGACCGCCCTCCTTGAACTCCCGCCGGCACAGAAGCGGCGCCTGCCTGTTGAAAAAGCAGTCAAGGTCGCAGCGTTGGGCGCAGCCGGATGCTCGATGATGGACGGCCTTCCAGGTTACGACGGAGCGAGCACGACTCTGTTCGCTCGCGGGAGGACCACTCCGGTTGCTCCACACGGCCACGGTCGGCGGCCCCAACCGCGTTTGCTCAACAGCCGTTTCAGATTCTGTCCCGCCGCGATCAGCTGGGCTTGGATAGTGACCTTCTCCAGCCCACGCAGCCGGAAGCGGCGCAACCCATGCCACTCCTTGGCCTCAGCGAAGAGCGGTTCCACCCAGACCTTGCGTTTGCGCATCGCTTTCGCATAGGCCTCCGTCGTCTGGTGGCCGCGCACCCGGTCGAGATACGTCTCGTCGAGGCTGCGGCTGATCCGTCGTCCCCGCGGCGAGCTCGTACAGCGCTCCCGGAGCGCACATGCCGAGCAATCGGCCGGGGGCGCTTGGTAGATCCGTCGATGCGTTGCATCGCTCTGGGAGAGGAAGTGCAACCCCTTCTCTCCGGGACAGCGGTAAACGTCGGCGACCGAGTCGTAGCGGAAATCCTGCTCGCCAAAGACGCCGGCGTGCTGGCCGGCCTTCGAGAGCGGGACGTAGGCGCGGATGAATTGGTCTTCGATCGCGACGACGTTCTCAGTGGTGCCGTACTTGCTATCGCCGGTCACCTGCCGTGGGTGGAGTTTCCAGCGGAACCGCGCCCGCCAGAGGAGATCGGTGGCCGGTTGGTTGTCCTGCACCGCAGCCGGAGTCACCAGCGCCGTCAGGATGATCCGGGCCTTGCCACCATCAACGACATAGTGGTCGCGGTAGCCGAGACGGACGCCCTTGTCGCTCGGCCGCAGCGGGGAAGCGTCGGGATCGGTCGTGCTGGCTCGATAGTCGGCGGTCCGCCGATACGGGCCGCTCGTCTTCGTACGATCAGGTCGCCCCATCTCCCCGATCCAATCGTGACGGTCGGCGGCGCGGTCGGCCAGATCGGCACGAGCCTCCTCCGTCAACGCCACCGGCAGGCTGACTGGTTCGTTCGCTCCACCGTTGTGATCTCGACGCTCCCCGCCGTTCTCGTCCTCGCAGTCTTCGTCAGCGGTGGCGAAGAGCCGGGCAAGGTGCGCTTCAACGACAAACCGTGGCTGAAGCGAGTCGATTGACGCGTTGGCCTCGACATCGGTCGAGTCGATGAAGAACTCCTCTCCCCAAACTAAGCCGGCGGCGGCGCACTGTTCGGTGATCGCCTCGAAGAAGCGTCGAAAGACCCCCACCCCGTACCGTTCCCGGATGCGCGACAGACTCGAATGGTCGGGCAAGGGCTCGGTCAGGGCGTACCCGAGATACCAGCGCAGGCTGAGGCGGTCGGCCACCACCCGCATGAGCTGGCGCTCGGAGCGCAGCCCCTCGAAGAAGAGGATCAGTTGCAGCTTGAAGAAGACAACCGGGTCGATCGACGGGCGGCCGATCCCGGCGTAGGCATCACGGACCACGTCACGGACGAAGACGAGATCGAGTGCGTGCTCCAGATTACGATAGAAGTGACTGGGCGGAACAAGATCATTCAGCGAGACACGGATCGGTTCGTCCAGATTGCAGGATTTCGGCGGACCGAGCATGGGCGGGACTCCGAGCCGAACGGAGAAGGGGACGATTCGGCAGTCTACCCCACGCCCCAGTTCCTTTTTCAACAGGCTCGGCCGAGCGTCTTGCAAAAGTCGATGGCTCGGCCACAATGCGTTTCGCGACAATCGTCGGTCCGCGGCGAAGGATGACCTGACGCAGCGAACTCGACGACCGACTGGTCTCGTTTGATGCCTGCGGAGTCTCCCATGCTCGGCCCGCTCAAGTCCCGCCCCCTCGACCCGCCCGTGGTCGTTTCCCTCGACGCCCTGGTTCCCCAGGACCATTTTTATCGTCATCTCGATGCCCGCCTCGACCTCGCCTTCGTCCGGGATTGGGTCAGCGGCGCCTATCCCGACCGCGGCCGACCGTCCCTCGATCCTCTTGTTTTCTTCAAGCTCTACCTGGTGATGTTCTTCGAGGGCATCCGCTCGGAGCGTCAACTGCTCGCCCTGGCTGCGGATCGTCTCAGCGTCCGGTGGTATCTCGGCTACGGTCTGGATGAGGCCCTGCCGGACGCTTCGGGCTTCACCCGCCTCCGGCAGCGCCTCGGTCTCGCCGTCTTCCGCCGCTTCTTTGAGCATGTGGTCGATCTTTGTCAGGACGCGGGCCTCGTCTGGGGCACAGAGGTCGTGGCCGATGCGACCCGCGTCCCGGGCGACGCCGCCATGGATTCCCTCGTGCCCAGACTCAGGGAGATTGTGGACGACCACCTCGTCGCTCTCTTTGGAGGCGACGCCGCTCCGGACGATGGCGACGACGCGCCGCGAGGCGATCCCAGACGGTGGGATCTCCTCGAGACCTGCCGCCTGGATCAGTCTCGCCCGCCCTCAGGATCGCATCGTCGGCTCTCGGACCGCAAGATCAGCCGCACCGACCCAGACGCGGCTGCCATGGTCATGCGGGACGGGCGCACCGTCCTCGGGTATCAGGATCATTATTTGGTCGACGGAGGGAAAGCCAGGATCATTCTTCACTGTCTCGTGACGCCGGGCGACGTGGCTGAGAACCAGGTCCTGCTCGACCAACTTCGCCGCACGTTGTTCCGCCGCAAGATCCGACCCAAGCGCCTGATCGCCGACGCCAAGTACGCGACCGGCAAGAACATCCGCGCCTTGGAGGAGCAGGGCATCCGTGCCTACATGCCATTGCCCGAATGGGATAAATCCTCGTCCTACTACCACAACGCTGCCTTCACTTACGACGGCGAGCACGACCTCTATCGCTGCCCCCAAGGACAGGCGCTCAAACCGGAGTGGATCGACGAAACCGGCCAGCGAACGATCTACCGGGCGCGCGCCGCCATCTGTAACGTCTGTCCGGTGAAGAGCGCCTGCACGAAGAGCAACCAAGGCCGCCTGGTCAGCCGCTCCTTTCATACCGAGCATCTCGACCGCGTCCGGGGCTATCGAGGGACGGCGGCCTACAAGAAAGCGCTCAGAAAACGAAACGTGTGGGTCGAGCCATTGTTCGCCGAGGCGAAGCAGTGGCACGGCCTGGGGCGATTTAAACTGCGAGGTCTCGCCAACGTGAACATCGAAGCCCTGCTCGTGGCGACCGGGCAGAACCTGAAGCGCTGGCTCCAAGCGACCGGCTGGGGACGGAGAGGCCTGCCCGGCATGGGGTTGGCCGCTCCGACGACCGCGCACCCCGTCGCATGATCTGGATTGGACTCATCGAGACCGACAAACACCACCTTTAGGAGCAACGGCTGCCCATTCTCTGGACTGCAACGCCTTTTTGCAAGACGCTCGGCCGTTTGTGCGACGGTCGAGGAGTGGTCGATTGGTCAATAGGATTACGCAGAATTCGCTGTCGCTTAAGTCGTCTTAGAATCAACGTTTTGGTACTTGCATCCCGTCCTAAGTTTTGAGACGATGACGTCATGTTGATTGGCTATGCCCGCGTCTCCACCGGAGACCAAACCCTCAACTTGCAGTTGGACGCCTTGCGCGCCGCCGGCTGCGAACGCATCTTCGAGGAGACCGCCAGCGGGGCCAAGGCGGATCGCCCGATATTAAGGAAGGGATCGCCTACGCCCGTCCTGGCGACGTGCTCGTGGTCTGGCGGCTCGACCGCCTGGGTCGGTCGCTCCAGCATCTCCTGACCACCATCACCGGGCTGGCGGAGCGGGGGATCGGGTTCAAGAGCCTCACCGAGCAGATCGACACCACCACGCCCGGCGGGAAGCTCGTCTTCCATCTCTTCGGGTCCTTGGCTGAGTTTGAGCGCGATCTGATCCGCGAGCGCACCAACGCCGGGCTTGCGGCGGCGCGGGCGCGAGGGCGGCTGGGCGGGCGGCCGAGGAAGCTGGCCGATCCCAAGCAGCTCGCCCTGGCCCAGCAGCTCTATGACGGCGGCCAGACCGACATCGCCACGATCTGCCGCACGCTCGGCATCTCGCGCGCCACGCTCTATCGAGCGCTCGCTCCGGCCGACGACCCCGTCACAGAAACCGAGATGTGATTATTCGGACGGGAATCCATCCAAGCTTGACTTGTGCCGTGCGACCGGCCGCGCCATGCCAGCCCTTCTCGTCACACGGTTCGCGTCGCGAGAGCATCGTCCAGCGTGCGGAAAACATCGTGTTTCGGCTCATAGCCCAGCATGGCCCGCGCCTTGGCGGTGCTGTGGTGAATGCGAATCGGCGGTCCTTTGATCGTCGCGTCGACCACCGGTTGCCCCGTGCGTTCGGAGATGTAGGAAACGACCTGATCGAAGCTGAACGGCGCCGGGCCGCTGAGATTGAACGCTTCGCCGATCGCGGCCGGCTTGTCCAGGAGCAGGGTCAACCCCTGCACCAGATCGCGCACGTCGCAAAAATGGAAGAGCCAGGGACGCCCCTTCTCGTCTCTTGGCAGGAAAAGCTGATCGGTGTCCGGCACAAGCCGGGCTTCCAATGCGGCGGCGGCGGCTTCCCCGGCTCGCGAGCGGACAAACCCAATCATCGGGCGGAGATGCAGAAAGCTGCCAAGCGGGCGATCCGGCTGCAGCGCCTCCCACGGCTCGATCGTGAGCGCGAAGCGGGCGATCGCGCCCGGCACGTGGTTGGCCCGCAGGAAGTATTGAACCAGATCTTCCCCCATCAGCTTGGTGACCCCATAGAAGCTATATGGGTGCTTGGGGTGCGTCTCATCAATCGGCAGGTACGTCGCGTGCAGCGAGGGATAGACCTCGTCGCTGCTGGCGAAGACGAATCGCTTGAGATTGGGAGCGCGCCGGGCGGCCGCCTGGAGCATGTTGAAGGTTCCGCGCAGGTTGTCTTCGAGCAGAACCGGGTTGTCGACGTCCTTGCCGAAGAGCAGCATCGCGCCGAGATGCACCACCGCATCGCAACCGGTGACGATCGCATCGCAGAACTCCGGATCCCGAAGATTCCCGGTCACGCACTCGACGCCTGCCGTGGTCGCGCGCTCCAAGCCCGGATCGTCCGGCAGCAATGTGCCCCGGACGCTGGCCCCTTGGCTGATGAGCGACTCGGACAGGTTTCGTCCAATCCGGCCGGCGGCCCCGGTCACCAGAATCTTCATTCGTGCTGGTCTCCCTCATCCAAACATCTCGTCGTCATGCGCGTTCATCGCTTCACGGCTCGTGATGGCGCAAGCAGCGCGAAGGAGTACGGCTTTGTTATTCGCTCCTGCTTGCGACGCCATCGTCGATGGAATTGAAGATGTTGTGTTTGGGCACGTATCCCAGCAGCGTTCGCGCCTTCGCCGTGCTGTGCTGAATGCGAAGCGTTGGCCCGGGAATACGCGCGTCCACGAACTCAAAGCCCGTCTTTTCAGCAAGATAGGGAATCACTTGGTCGTAAGAGAACGGAGCCGGGCCGCTCAAATTGAACGCCTCTCCAACCGCCGAGGAGCGCTCCAGCATCAGCAGCAAGCCCTGCACAACGTCACGCACATCGACGCAGTGAAACTCGTAGGGAGTTCCGTCCGCGTCGCGGGCAAGCAGCAGGGTGTTGTCGCTCTTCAATTGCCTCCGCAGGTCAGCCGCAGCCTCGGTGCCCGCCCTCGTCTCGACCATGCCCAACATGGATTTCAAGAAGAGGAATCGGCCCAGCCAGCCATCACGATGCGTGGTCTCCCAAGGCTCGATCACAAGCGCGAAGCGGGCGATCGAGATCGGCAACGCGTTGGCGCGGCGAAAGTAATGGAGCATCTCTTCGCCAGCGAGCTTGGTCAGGCCATAAAAGCTGTAGGGACGAGTCGGATGATTCTCGTCGATTGGCAAGTACGCGGCCGACAGCGATGGGTAGACTTCGTCGCTGCTGGCGAAAAGAAACCGTTGGACGCTATGAAGCGCGGCCGCTTGAGCAAGATTGAACGTGCCTCTCAGATTGTCCTCGAAAAGAGCGGGATTGTGCGCATCGCTGCCCCACAACATCATCGCGCCGAGGTGGATGACAGCATCCACGCCATGCACGGCGGCTTCGACCGTTTCAGGCGACCGCAAGTTGCCCGAGACGCAGTCGACGCCTGAGGCGCGCGCGGCCTCGGCTCCGGGGTCATCAGGAAGCACGATGCCGCGAACGTGATCGCCGCGATCGCGGAGGGCTTTCGCAACATTTCTTCCGACCCGACCGGTCACGCCAGTTACCAGGACCTTCATCTGGACCCCCTTTAGCGACTCAGCTTGTCCGCAAACGCGGATCAAGCACATCGCGCAATCCATCTCCAAGCAGGTTAAGCCCGAGCACGGTGACGAAAATTGCGAGACCAGCTGATATTGAATACCAAACGTTCTGGTCGACAAACTGCCGGCCGTTGTCCAGCATCGCTCCCCAGGATGCGGTCGGCGGCTGGGTGCCCAGGCCGAGAAAGCTCAACGCCGCCTCGACGATGATCGCGTTCGCGAAGCCGATCGAGGCATGGACCAGCAAGGGCGACACGCAGTTTGGAAAAACCGCCTTTCGCATGATGTAGGTCGTCGAAGCGCCGCTGGCGCGCGCGGCTTCGACATATTCATTTCGCTTGACCGAGAGGACGCTGCCTCGCATCACGCGCGCGAAGGCCGGGACGTAGACCACGCCAATTGCGATCATCGCATTGCGAATCCCTGGACCGAGCGCCGATAAGATCGCAAGGGCAAGAAGCACCGCCGGGAACGCCGCCAACGCGTCCATGCTGCGCATGATCACGCTGCTGACCGCCCCGCCGCGGTAGCCGCTGATCATTCCGAGCACGATTCCGCACGCCAACGCAATGGCGACCGCGATCACGCTGACGGCGATCGAGACGCGCGCGCCATAGATGATCCGGGTAAGCACGTCGCGTCCGAGCTCATCCGTGCCGAGCCAGTGAGCGGAGGATGGCTTTTGCAGGATGACGGCCGGCGCGATCTTGAGCGGGTTATATGGCGAGATGATCGGCGCAAAGATCGCGGCGGCAACGACCAGCGCATAGAGGAGGAATCCGATTGCCGAGGCCTTGCGCGTCAACAAGAGACGAAGCGAGCTCGGTCGAGCGCGAACACGGGCCTCGCCGCCGAGATCCACCGAGGATTGGCCATTCATGCCCCTGCGGTTTCGGATGCGAGCCGCGCTCATGCTTGGGTCCGCCGCCATCATTCAGCTCGAATGCGGGGATCGAGCAACAGGTATCCAATGTCCACAAGGAGGTTGATCAGGAGAAACCCGACCGCGCTGATCAAGACCGCGCCCTGAACGACCGCATAATCCCGGACCTGGATCGACTCGAACGTCAACCAACCGATCCCAGGCCAGCTGAAAATTTCTTCGATGACGACGGATCCTCCCAGCATGAACCCGATCTGGAGCCCGGATACGGTGAGGAACGGGATGAAGGCGTTCTTCAATGCGTGCCGAAGCACAACGGTTCGTCCAGCGAGGCCTTTTGCCCGCGCCGTTCGGATGTAATCCTGATTGATGACATCGAGCATGCTTGCCCGCAGGAAGCGCATCTGTTCCGCGGCAATTGGAAGCCCGAGCGTCAGAGACGGAAGGATCAAATAGCGCAGATGGCCGATGAGATTTTTCGACGGCGAAACGTAGCCGGCAGGCGGAAGCCAGTTGAGCTTGAGCGAAAAGGCGATGACCAGGAGGATCGCCAGCCAGTAATTTGGCAGCGAGAACCCAACGAGGCTGAAGACGCGCGCACCGAGATCAAGCCAGGTGTCTCGTTTCAACGCCGAGATGATGCCCGCCGGAATGCCAATCGCAAATCCAATCAACATCGCCATTACGGCCAACTCGGCCGTCAGCGGGAACTTTTGGAGGATGAGTTGAACAACGGACTGATCGTTGATCCGCGAAACGCCAAGATCCCCTTGGCTCGCCTGCACGAGCCATTTTGCAAATTGCACCGGGATGGGCTGATCGAGGCCGAACTTATGACGCAAAGCAATGAGCGAAGCAGGGTCAGGATTCGCGCCAAGGATCAATTGCGCCGGATCGCCGGGGACGAGTCTGAACACGACAAAAACCAGCGCCATGACCAGAATCAACGCCGGGATCATTTGAACAAGACGCCGGGCGATGAATGCGCTCACTCAGTCAGTCCCCTTGTCCAATCCTCCGATCGAAGAGCTGCAAGGCACGGGCGTCGAAACGTCCCGCGCCTTGCAGCTCTTCGTCATCTAGGAGCCGCAAGCTCCGTCTAGGAACTCAGCCAAGCCTTGTAGAACAGTTGGAACGATCGGTTGAACTGGATCATGCCCTGCACCTTTGAAGACGCCGCGGCGAAAATCGGCGCTTCATTGAGCACGGTTCCGGGGCAGTCGGTCAGCGCGATCTGCTGGCATTGGGCGTAGGCCTGCTTCCGCTTCGCCTGATCAGCGGTCGCCACGCCGGCCGCAAACGCCTGGTCGAAGGCGTCGTTCTTCCAATTCAACGCCGCGCCGTCGTCGGTCTTGTAGGCATTGCCAATTTGGTCGCTCGGATCCCAGCGGGGCACCAACGCGGTCAACGCCATTTCATAGGCGAGGTCATTTTGGACGGTCTTGACCCACTGGCCGATCTCCAACAATTGGAGATCAACCACGATGCCGATGTCGGCGAGGTTTGACTGAACGATCTGAGCGATCTGCGGCATCTGCGACCACTCTTTCCAGTACTTGAGCGTCGTCTTGAACGCCGTGGCGCCGGCTTTGTACCCGGCCTCGGTCATCAGTTGCTTGGCTTGATCGAGATTGCGCGCATCATATGCAGGCGCGGTTGGGTCGAAGGCCCAGCTTCCCTTCGCCACGGGATTCGATCGAACGCTACCGTAGCCGAGCGTCGCCGCAAGCATCGCCGGTCGATCGACGGCGAAATTGACCGCTTGGCGGACCTTGGGATTGTTCCAGGGCGCTGCGTCGGTCTTGGTCAGAAGATAGTGATAGGCCAGGCGATACTGCTCCGGCACTTGAATCATCTGCACGCTTGCATTCGCCGAGAGCGATTTCACCTTTGGAAAGTCAACGCTGGCGATGGCATTGACTTCACCGGTCGTGAGGAGATTGATCGCCTGAGCTTGGTCCGGCACCATTTTGAACGTGAGCGTGTCGAGATAGGGAAGACCCGGCTTCCAATAGGACGGGTTCTTCTTATAAACGATTTGCTGGTTTCGCTTCCACCCCACGAACGAGAATGGCCCGGTTCCAATTGGCTTGGCGTTGTCGAAGTCCGCCGTGCGCACGAGCCAGTTGGCCGAAAACGCGTCGAGGAGCGCGGCGTTCGGCTTGGGCAGGACAAGCTTGACGGTGTGATCGTCGACGGCCTGATAAGTCGCGCCCTTGAAGATCGCGGTGATCTCCGTGCCCGCGCCCGAATCCGGCTTGAGAATCGTGTCGAAGTAGTCGGTGAAGTGTTTCGCAACGAGGGGCTGGGCGTCGTGCCAGGTGACGCCTTGTCGGACCGAAAAGGTCCACGTGGTGGCGTCGTCCGTTTTCCACGATTCGAATAGGCCGCCGACGATCTGATATTGCTCGTCGTATTGAACCAGCGTATCGAAGACCGCGCTCCAGGCGCCGGAGTCGTTCGCCGTCGATGCTTGCCAGGTCTTAAAGCCGGAAATGTCGGCAACTGAGAGGGTCGCCGTCAGCGATCCGCCGGCGACGGGCGTTGCGTTCTGCGAGAGCGATCTCGCCAACGCGGTCCTCAGCGACGGGGCGGCGTTCGCGTCCTGCGTGAGGAACGCGACGCCAGCCGCGCCTGCGGTGGTGGCGCGCAAAAACGTTCGTCGGGATAGACGCTCCTTGTCAAAAGACATTGGTGTCCTCCTCTAGGTTCGCTTAACCTTTCCGACTGGTCATTGACATGTTCGGTGAGATGAGGCTAGCATGTTCCCATCGCGAACACAATACTATTGAGAGTTCACATTGAGCACACTCGACCGTGAGGTCATCAGCTTTGATTCGTTGCCTGATCAGCCGTCCGTGTTGTCGGTCGGCAAAGCGCTGGCGATCGTCGAGCTGCTGATGCGATTCGCCGAGCCGATGTCGGCGCGCGCAATCGCCGACCATGTCGGGATCAACCGCACCACCGCGCACCGTCTCCTACGGGCGCTGATGCAACGCGGCTGGATTGAAAAACCCGAAGGCACCGCCGCGTATCGGCTCGGCCTGAAGTTTCTCGCGCTCGCTCACGTCGCGACATCCGAACGAAAGTTTCTGCTGGAGATTCGTCCGGCTCTGGAGCCGCTTTCGCAGCTCTCGCGTGAAACGATTCACGTCGGCGTCGCCGACGGATTTGAAGTGGTCCACATCGACCGGATCGACTGCCTCGAACGGGTCGGCGTGGCCTCCAAGATTGGCAGCCGCGCCCCCTTGCATACGAGGGGGTTGGGCAAGGC
>JRHI01003012.1_pt1 | contig 10560 bp, 12 predicted proteins | sample 215371 | NCBI WGS metagenome assembly JRHI01 (sample SAMN02929681, study PRJNA255918) | sediment metagenome | biome: cave system; feature: Ice Cave; material: Sediment; isolation source: sediment from deep within a dark volcanic ice cave with no known source of... ... | reverse complement strand
CTGCATCTGGACGCAACAGACCGGACAGACACAGCAGCGTGGTTGTCTTACCGGCTCCATTGGGGCCCAGCAGCCCTAGAATACCGCCACGCGCCACGCCAAAAGAAAGGTCATCAACCGCCGTCAGCTTGCCGAAGCGTCGCGTCAAATTATCGACAGACAACCCGCCGTTATTCACCTTGTACTTTTAAAGACCCAGCCGCGCATCACCCGCATGGGACCGCAGCGCGCAAGACGAAATTCTGCGCGTCAGCATGATTTGTATTAATGATGAGTTGCAAATTCCGTCGTTAGGCCTGTGGCTAGACGCGCGCCGCCCGCGCAGCGTTTCGTTCATCAGTCACGCCCACAGCGACCACATCGGCAATCATGGCCGGGCTATCGTCATCAATGCGACCGCCGAGCTGTGCCGCCCGCGGTTGCCACGCTCGTCCACCACGGCCTATGACGTTCACGAGTATGGCGAAAAATTCAGCATCGCTGACACAAGCGTCGAACTCATTCCCGCCGGCCATATACTGGGATCGTCGCAGATCGTGATCCAGAGCGAGGACCACACGCTTGTGTATACCGGAGATTTCAAGCTGCGCGCCGGCCGCACCCAAGCGCGCGGTGAAGTGCGCCGCTGCAACACTTTGGTCATGGAGTGCACCTACGGCCGTCCGCATTACCGCTTTCCCGATCGCAGCGCAGTAGAAGCGGAGATCGTCGCACGCTGTCGCGCGGCCTTCGAGCGCAACCAAACGCCGGTCATCTACGCCTATGCGCTGGGCAAAGCGCAAGAGATCGTGGACGTGCTCAGCCGCGCGAAGCTCCCTATCATGGTGCACGCCGTTGTTGCGCGGGTCTGTACGGCATACGAGGCTCTAGGTGTGAGCCTGGGCCCGTGGGTACCGTTTGACGAAGCCACCCGTGCCGAGCACGTGCTGGTCATGCCGCCGGATGCGCGACGGAGTGCGCTGATCAAGAAGATATTCCCGCGTTTTGAGATCGCAGTCACCGGCTGGGCAATCGATGCGGGAACCCGTTTCCGCCTCGGAGTTGATGTGGCGCTGCCGTACTCCGATCACGCTGATTTTTCCGAGCTCATCGAATATGTCGAACGCGCGCAGCCCGACCGGGTTTATTGCTTGCACGGCTTTCCGGAGTTCGCGCAGCATCTGCGGCGTTGCGGCGTGGATGCGCGCTGGTTGGCGCCGCAAGCCCAACTCGAACTATTTCCCTAAAGCGTGCAGCGTTTCGCGCAACTGTGCGAGGCGGTCAGTGCGACTGCATCGCGCAACGAAAAAGTCAAACTGGTCGCGGGTTTCCTCGAAGCTGTCGCGCCGGCTGACGTCGGCATAGCAGCAACCTTTTGCAGCGGTCGAGCGCTGCCGGTGTCCAGCGGCGCTTTGCGGCTCGGTGGCAGTCAGATCGTCAACGCTGCCGCCAAGTTGCTGTCGTTCAGCGACAAGGATCTGTCGCGCGCATATGACCGCCACGGGGATTTCGGCAGTGCCATTGCCGACCTCATGGAGAGCGGCCCGCAACGAGGTCTGTTTCAAGCCTCGCTGACGCTTGCGCGGGTCGGAAAAACATTTGAAGAGATCGCGGCCCTGGCTGGTCAGGGCGCATCGCGCAAACGAGAAACGCAGTTCGCAGGCTTGCTCGCTGACGCGACGCCGCTGGAAGCAAAATATCTTGTGAAACTCGTCACCGGCGAGTTGAGAATCGGTTTCAAGGAAGCCTTGGTCGTGGACGCACTCGCGCTCGCGTTTCAGCGCGGCCAACACGACGTTCGGCGCGCGCTCATGGCGAGCGGTGAAATCGGTGAGGTCGCCCGGCTGGCACGCGACGATCGTTTACCTTCAGCGACGATCGCATACGGCAAGCCGGTCGGCTTCATGCTCGCCTCGCCAATCGCGTACGGCGGTCCGTATGCGGAGCTGGCTGCAGAACACTATTTTGTCGAGGACAAGTTCGACGGAATCCGCGCGCAGGCGCATGTGAAGGATGGTCACGCTTTTCTCTTTTCGCGCCGTCTCAATGACGTCACCGTCTCCTATCCCGAAGTCGCAGCGTCGTTGCGCCGCAGTCCTGAAAACCTCATCATTGACGGCGAGTTGCTCGCCATGCGTGACGGCCGCGCGCTGCCATTCCAAGCGCTGCAAACACGGTTATCGCGGGTAGCCCCCGATCAGTCGCTGTTGGAAAGCATCCCCGTATCGTTTGTCGCGTTCGATCTGTTGGCGCAAGGTGAAGACTTTCTCATCGACGTTCCGTTGTCCGAAAGACGGCGCCGTTTGGAAAAACTCGGAATGTTTGACGAGCGCATCGTGCTGTCGCGCGGCGGCTGGATGGACCTCGGGTCTCCACCTGCCGAGAGCGAGCGCAAACAGATCGAACAGAGATTTGAGACGGCGCGCGGCAATGGCAATGAGGGGCTCATGCTCAAGGCCACAGGTTCAAGCTACTTACCGGGCAGGCGCGGGCACCAGTGGTTCAAACTCAAACGCGAGCTCGCCACGCTGGATTGCGTCGTGGTCGCCGTCGAGTATGGCCATGGGAAACGCAACAGCGTTTTGTCCGACTACACGTTCGCAGTTCGCAGCGGCGACCGGCTCCTGACGGTCGGCAAAGCCTACTCCGGTCTGACCGATGCGGAAATTGCTGAAAATACGCAGTGGTTTTTGGCACATACGCAGAGCCGCCGGGGACGCAGGTTGGCGGTGGAGCCGGCGATCGTTGTGGAAATCGCCTTTGATATCGTGCAGCCCAGCACGCTGCATGAATCCGGCTTTGCGTTGCGATTCCCGCGCATCGTTCGTATGCGGCCCGACAAGAGTCCGGACGAATCCTCAACCCTGGAAGAGGTGCGTGCTCTTGCTCAACAATAGCGAGGTAACCATTATCCCTGACGGTAGACGGATCTTTCTGTCGGCGGAGTGGCGCTATCTAGCAATGCTCAATTACGAAGTTGACGGCGGCGTTCTAGCACCATACGTTCCAAACGGCACGGAGCTAGACTCTTGGAATGGCAAGATTTACCTCAGCCTGGTAGGTTTTCGTTTTCTCAACACGCGCGTGTGGGGAATGGCAATTCCGTTTCACCGCAATTTCGACGAAGTCAACCTGCGGTTCTATGTGCGGCGCAGTGAAGGCGAAGAAGTGCGGCACGGCGTCGTCTTCATCCGTGAGTTCGTGCCAAAAACGCTGATCGCACTGGTCGCGCGTGCGCTGTACAACGAACAATATACCGCGCTGCCGATGATGCACAATATCGAAATAGCGCTGAATCCCACACCGTTCATAACCGCGGAATACCAATGCCGCGCTGAACGGCGCTGGCATGGATTTGTTGCACGGGCGTCAGGCCCGCCGGCCGAAGCGGAGCGCGACAGCCTGGCGCATTTCATTAGCGAGCACAACTGGGGCTATGCCAAGCAGCGCGACGGCGGCGCGTCAGAATATTACGTTGGTCACCCTCCGTGGCGCATTTGGCACAATGCGAGTGCCGCGTTTGAGGGCGACGCTCAAGCCTTGTACGGCCCGCGTTTTGCAACGCTGCTCCCACGGGCGCCGGATTTTTCGCTGATCGCTGAAGGATCGCAGGTACAGGTTTCTGCTGGTCGCAGAATCGCGTGAACGCTAGCGCCCGAACCGCCCGATCAACTGTGCCTTTGCCAAAACGTGCCCTTTCATGAGCGTTTCCAATTGCGGGCCTGTCGTGTTGGCATCCACATTCTTCAGCGCAGGCACATCGAGAGCGTAGAGCGTGAAAACGTAGTGGTGAGGCGGATCGCCAACGGGCGGACATGGACCACCGTATCCCACGCTCTGAAAATTCGTCTGCCCTTGCAGTGCGTGCGGGGGCAATTTTTCACCCGAGCTCGCACCCGCATTCTCAGGGGCCCGATGCGTTCCAGCGGGGATGTTGAACGCAACCCAGTGCCACCAGCCGACGCCTTTTTGCACATCGGGGTCGAAGACCGTCAACGTATAACTCTTGGTCGCGGACGGTGCGCCGCTCCAGCGTAGCTCTGGTGAAACGTTGTCACCATTACAGCCATAGCCGTGATACGAAAAGTGATGCGGTATGGTGCCGCCCGGCTTGAACGCCGGCGACGTAAGCTTGAAGGAACTAGCGGCGGCCGTGAGCTGGGTGACGCATAGCACGAGCATAAGGGTTACAAAAACAGCTACAGCAGCGGCCAGCCTAGGCCGTTGGGGAGATCGGTGTCTGGTCAGCATGGAACCCACGCCTCCTTTTATTGCATTCTTTCGATTGAGTGCGACGTCTCAGACAACGGACGCCGGTTGCATGCCGCATTCAATGGCATGGTGGCGAAAGCATCGCGAGCATGAAAAAAGTCGGCGTGACCGGAGCGAATGGATTTATCGGCCGCGCGGTCGTGGCCGCGTTGCGCAAGCGGGGTGACTACGTGCGCGCCCTGGTTCGAAACCCTGAGGGGGCAAAATTTCCCGCAGGCGTCGAAGCTCGCCATTTCGATACGATGCAGCCCAACTCGGCCAGTGCGTTCAACGATTTAGACGCCGTGATTCACCTCGCCGGTGAGAGCGTTGCCGGCAGCTGGACAACCGAGAAGAAAAAGAAGATCCATGCGACGCGGCAACTCGGCACGCGCAACGTCGTGAACGCAATGCAGAGCTGTGAACGCCCGCCCAAAGTGTTGTTGTCGGCGTCGGCCAGCGGCTACTATGGCGATCGCGGGGATGAACCTTTAGAAGAATCGGCCGGGCCCGGCAGCGACTTTCTGGCGGCAGTGTGCGTCGACTGGGAAGCAGAGGCGAAGCGCGCCGAAGATTTTGGAATCCGCGTGGTGTGCCTGCGTCAAGGACTGGTGTGGGGACCCGGTGGCGGAGCGCTGCAGGCCATGCTGCCCGCATTCAAATGGGGCGCGGGCGGGCCCCTAGGATCCGGCCGGCAATGGTGGCCGTGGATCCACTTGGACGACACAGCGGCGTTGTTCTTATTCGCGCTCGACCATCCGGATATCTCGGGCCCGCTCAACGCAGTTTCGCCGGACAGCGCGACGAATGCGCGATTTGCTCGCGCGCTCGGTTACGCAATCGGGCGGCCTTCGCTTGTGCCTGCACCCAGTGTTGCGCTCAAGCTGCTGCTGGGCGAGTTTGCCAGCTCACTGCTCGCAAGCCAGCTGATGCTGCCCGCGAAAGCAGAAGATAGCGGTTTTGTTTGGCAGCATGAATTGCTCGAGCAGGCTCTTCTCGATATCTTTCACGCAAAACGCAAACCGGCGCTAGGGCATTTTGAATCGAGCGAAACCGTGGCGGCCGATCTCCAGAGCGTTTTCCGTTTCTTTTCCGACCCGTCAAACTTGGCGAAGATCACGCTGCCGGCGCAAGATTTTGAAATGGCGTCGCCGCTGCCCATCGAGATGCGGCGGGGCAGCGTCATCGAGCACAAACTAAAAGTTCGCGGCTTCCCCATACGTTGGAAGTCGCTTATCGTTCGTTGGCAGCCCGAGGAAGAATTTATGGATGTGCAACTACGCGGACCGTACCAGCTCTGGCGGCACCGGCACCGCTTTTACCCGCATAACGGCGGGGTCGTGGTCAACGATAGTGTTGATTACTCGTTACCGTTGGCGCCTCTCAGCAACGTTGCGTTACCGCTTGTGCGCCACGATTTAGAAGAAATTTTCCGTTATCGCACACGGCGAATCGCCGAACTCTTGTCCGGCGACCGCGCTTAGTTTATCCGGATGCCCCAGCCTTGGAACTGACCTGTGGAGATGGGTGGCAGCACCACTGTTGGGCGATCCGAGCTCACCAGGGATTGGACTGAATTTGACATCGTCATGGTTCTTGGCTCCTTTGTTGCACCAGCCGTAGGCTCATGTGCCTGACTGCTGGTGTGTACTATTGTTCTCGGAATATGTTTCAAGCCGCGCGACGTTAATCTGCTCGCGCCTGGCGACAGAAGTAGGATGACAAGCGCCATGCGATGTGACATTAGTGTATGCTAAACGTGGCTGTCCTTTGATATAGTATCAGCCGAGCGCGCGCGAGGTGCAGCACAAGAAGATGACGTTGCAAGAATTTACTGAGTATTTGCAGAGTTCTGGCCGTTCAGATGAGACATTAGCAACACTGGAAAAACTTGGTTTTTCACCCGAGTTTGTGGCTAAGAATGTGCTGTCCGGGAACACAGCGGTCACCGTGTCGCACGTTGCGATGCTGTGGATGGGGATGCCCAACAAACACGATCGCAAGCGTACGCGTCAACTCTTTGATGCGCTGAGCGAGATTGGTTTGCTCAATCCCGAAGGGAATGAAGAAACTTGGCAGATCGTCAGCCGCTAAAAAATTCCCGATAGGATAGAAGCTACTCGCGCCCCGTGTCGGTGAAGCGCCACTCGTAAGCATTCCAGGTTGGGGAGAACGGTGTCGGCTTGAATCCGGCGAGGCTGCGTTTCGCGGCGAATCCGTATGTGGGAGCGTACAAAAAGTCATAGGGAAGATCAGCTGCGAGGAGCCGCTGAATCTGTGCGTAGAGGACGCGCCGCTGCTCCAGCGTGGGAGCACTTAGCGCCTGCTGCTCGAGCGCATCCATCGATCGACTGCAGTAGCCGGCGTAGTTGGCAATGCCGTTGCACGTGACGATCTCGGAATCATCAGGATCTTCGCCGGTGCGCCACGCAATGTAGGCCATGTCGAACGAACCCGACATCAAAAGGCCGTGTTGCGATTGCGGCAAGTAGAATTGCGCTACCGTCACTTTTTTGACGCTCGCCTCGATGCCACGCTGCGTGAGCATCTGCTGTACGTACTCGGCAGTGCGGACCGCTGTGTCGCCTTCGGGGAACGTCGCAAAACTCAAGCTGAGGGTCTGTCCGTTTCGGCGCCGCACGCCGTCACGGTCGCGCTTCCAACCGAGCTCGTCGAAAGTGCGGTCGGCCGCAGCCGGATCGTACGCTGGCAACCGGACCTGCGGATCGTAAGCCCAGGAAAATGGTGTCTGATCGCTATTGGCAACCGGATACTGGCCGCGCGTGATGCCGTCGCTGAGACGCTGGCGGTCGATCGACATCGCCACTGCGCGACGCATGCGCGCATCATTTAGCGGTGCACGCCGGCAGTTGAACGCGATCGCGCCGAAGCCGGAAAAAGGTGCGAAAACAAATCGCATCTGCGTGGCGGAGCCAAGCGCCATGCGCTGCGCGGGTGAAAGCAGTGTCCAGTCGAGCTGGCCGGTGCGCAACATCGTCATGCTGGTATTGACGTCCGGAACTTCTTCGACCACCACCGTTGGGATGTGTGGAGCGCCGCGAAAGTAGTGTTCGTTGGCGGCCAGAACGATGCGATTGCCGCGATCCCGGCGCACGAAGCGATACGGTCCGGTGCCGACTGGATGGAGATTGAAAGACGACTGCGTGAGCGCACCATATCCTTCCAATAGGTGCGCTGGCAGAATCGGCATCGGCGCGGTGCCGTAAGTGAAGAGCGTCGCCACTGCCGGTGGCCACGCAGACTTGAGATGGATCACCACTTCGGCCGGACCACGAGCGCTGATGTTGTCTATAAGATCGTAACCGCGAGTGCTCTGCACGTTGTTGCGCGGGTCGACGATTGCGCGCCAGGTGAATTGGATGTCACGCGCGCTGAACGGTACCCCGTCCTGCCATCGTACGTCGCGTCTCAGAAGATAGGTGATCGTGCGGCCATCACGGCTGACGCCGCCGTTTTCTCGCGTCGGCACCCGCACGGCGAGTGCAGGAATGGCATGACCTTGCGCATCGACGTCGAGCAATAGATCGAACATGAGGTGGGCGACTTGGCGTTCATCGTCGCTTTGCGCCAATACCGGATTCAAACTATGCGGATCTTCGGAGATATTGAAGGTCAGGGAGTGTGGGGGTGGGGGCGAGCTCAGGTGCTGCGCGTTCTTGGCGCAGCCGCTCGCGATGATGCCTCCCGCAATCACCGCGAGCGACAACCGCGAGCAACGGTGATTTTTCAGGCGCTCGCCTTCGCGCGGTCGACCGCCGGATCAGGGATAACGATACGCGGGATTCCTTTGGGATAGTTGCCGTCCGGATGGCGCGCATTCCAGCGGCGCGACAACACAACGAGGTACTCAAAGTTTTCGTATGCGGAAAGCCCGCGGCGTTTGCGCAAAATCGCGATAACCGGGGCAAGCTGATCCCAGTACATTTCCGGCGAGCTGCAGTCGAGGTAGAATTCGGCCTTGATGAGCCCATTTTTTACATACGAGCCGAGGCGCTCGTAATACTCACAGGCAATGAGCTCCTTATGGACGCGACTGTCAACGGGATCTCTTTCCAACTCGCGCATGTAGGCGGGGTCCTCTATCTTTTCGCAAAAGTCGCTCGTAAGATAATCGAACGCGTCCTGTACCACCGGCTCGTACGCCATCTCCAAAACTTTGAGCAGGCCTTCTAAATCGTTAGACGCCCGCATGTGGCGAAGTTGAAAGACGGCTGCGATAGCTGTGGCGGTGATAACCAGCAGCGTTCCCCAGGCTGCTATAGTGTTCCAAAGCTCTAGCGTCATAGACCGATCCCTGTTTACTTTCCGATGTAGCAAATCTCCAGGCGATTGCCGTCCGGGTCTTCGAAGAAAATAGCGTAATACTCCGGTCCGTACGCATATTCCGGACCCTCGACAGCGCGCGATCCGATCTCACAAACCACGGCCGCTATACGATCGACGTCCGCCTTTGAAGCCGCTGCGAAAGCAATACGGCTTTTCCCGGGCACGAAGTCGCGATCTTCCGTGAGACCGAACCACGGTTCATCCGGATCGTCATCGTCATGAGAGTAGGTGTGCCACTGGGCACCCGCCGATCCGGGCATGCCCAATGCGGCGAAGAGCTTGTCGTAATATGCTGTGGCTGCCGCGCGGTCACAGACGCGAACGTCGACATGTGAGAAGACCCGCTTGGGCTGCATAGGTTAAACCTTTCTCTCGGCCTAAGCAGCCTTTTGGTTCCATGCATGCGGGGCCTTTTCGCAATTGTCATTTTTTTATTCACTTCGAAAACTGTTTGGCGGCGGCAAGCCGAATATCCGGATGCCGCGCCGTTGGCCGCGTATTCTCATGACCGAGCCCGTCTCCATCATCTTCAATCCTAGCGATCGCCAAACGGTCATGCTGAAGCAGCTCTCCGCGGGCGGCGCGCGGATTCAGTCACCGAACTCGCTGCGCACGCAGACGCAAGTGCAGTTAGTGCTCGATTTTGGCGCGATTCTCCATAAGACCGTGGATGCCGAAATCATGTACTGCCAGCGCGATGCCCAGGGCTTGCACTTCAACTGCGGCCTACGGTTTCTCCATATCGGGCACGGGGGCGTTCCCGAAATCGCCTTCTATATAGAAGAAGAACAAAAGCGGCGCAAGGGGACGGGGCAAAAGTGGCAAGGCTGATCTCGCCCCGACGTTTAGCTAGCGGTGCGTTACGGGCTCGGCACCGGCGCGGGTGTCTTTAAGAACTGCAAAAGACCAACAGCGACATCTTTAGGGATTCCAGCCGCAACAAGATCGGCTAGGCTGTATGCGCCGGTCTTGCTGAATTGGAAAATCCAACTGCGATGGGTCTTGAGGGCCACGTACGAACTTGGGCCCGGACGTGCGCTGGTGTTCGGCTGCGCGGTCGGTGAAGTCACGGTTGAAGGAGAGCTGGCAGGCGCGGCACCCGGCAGGCTCGAGTCCGCAGGCTGCGGTACCGGCGGGGTTTGTGCGGGCGGCAACGGTGCGTTGAGTTGGACGAGCGCATAGTTGTGAAAAACGGCCACGCGCTGTACCTGCGGCTGTTGCGGCAGTCCATACGTGCCGGTCAATAAAAAGTTTGTCAGCATCAACACCTGCGTCTGGTCGTCGACGTCACCATAAGCCGGTGTCCGAGCTATCTGCAGCACCGCCACAAGCATACACAGAAAAACCAAGGCCGCTCGCCAAATCCATGAAGATCTCATCACACTCATAAAATCGCCGCGTTCCGGTCGGATGCCTGCCATTGTGGCCGTCAATACGGCAGCAAATGTGAAAAAGCGCTGAAAGCCGCGCGAGTAGGTCCATCGCAGGAACACGAAGTGAGGAACCGATACGACTATAGATTCGTTGCCTCACCGATACTCCCGTAAGCTTTTTGAAGAGGAAGTCACTATGCGCACCATTACCCGCTCCGCCCTGGTAGTCGCCGTGCTTGTGTGTCTTAGCGCGGCCGCGGGGCTCTCGCTTGCCGCAGCCGACCAGATGGCCAAGGCGACGAGCTCGCCCACCTCGTACGTGGTCCACATCAAGAATTTTGCGTTCAACCCCGCTAGTTTGACGGTGCCCGTCGGAGCGGCCGTCGTATTCAAGAACGAAGATTCGGTTGCGCACACGGCGACTGCGCCCGGCAAGAACGGATTCGATTCCGGTAACCTTGATGGCGGAGCCGAGTTCAAGTACGTTTTCAGCAAAGCCGGCAAGTTCGATTACGTCTGCAACAACCATCCGACGATGAAGGCATCGATCATCGTCGGTGCGGGGTCGCCGGCTGCGTCGCCAACCCCCGAGCCAACGCCGACCCAATAC
>JRHI01003011.1_pt1 | contig 10561 bp, 9 predicted proteins | sample 215371 | NCBI WGS metagenome assembly JRHI01 (sample SAMN02929681, study PRJNA255918) | sediment metagenome | biome: cave system; feature: Ice Cave; material: Sediment; isolation source: sediment from deep within a dark volcanic ice cave with no known source of... ... | reverse complement strand
GCCCTGCTGGTACTGCGCGAGATAGAGCGCCGGCAGCACCGCCGACCGCCGGCGGTCGGGCGGATACCGCTGGATGATCTCGTCGAAGCGGGCGCGGTTCTCCGGCGTGTAGACGAACGCCGGGCCCTCGTCCTCGAGCTGACGCGACGACTTGTGGAAGGTGGCGCCGTACGCCATCTTCGGATGAAAGCTCACCGGTCCACGTCTCCCATCACCACGTCAATCGATCCGATGACCGCGATGACGTCGGCGATCAGCCCGCCGACGATCAGCCGTTCGAGCGCCTGGCACGCCAGCAGCGACGGCGGGCGCGACTTGATACGCCACGGCCGGTTCGAGCCGTCCGACACGACGTAGAACCCCTGCTCGCCGCGCGGCCCCTCCACCGGCACGTACGCCTCGCCGGAGGGCACCGTGAATCCTTGCGAGTAGATCAGGAAGTGCTGAATCAGCGCCTCCATCTCGGTGTACACGCGATCCTTGGGCGGCGGCGTGATCTTCGGGTCGTCGACGGCGAAGACGCCGGTCGGCGTAATCCGCTCGAGCGCCTGCCGGCAGATGGCCATGCTCTCGCGCATCTCGGCGACGCGGACGAGATAGCGCGAGTAGACATCGCCCTTGGTCTGCGTCGGCACGCGGAAGTCGTAGGTCTCGTAACCCATGTACGGAAAATACTTTCGGACGTCGTAGTCGACGCCGGCGGCGCGCGCGATTGGCCCCACGAGGCTGTACGCCACGGCCGCGTCCCCGTCGATGACGCCGACGTTCTGCGTCCGCTTCAGGTAGATCTCGTTCTTGGTCAGCAGGTCTTCGTACTCGTCGAGCTTCGGCGGAAAGCGCTCGAGAAACGCGCGGACCGCGTCGTGGAACCCGCGCGGGAGATCTTCCCGCAGGCCGCCGACGCGCATGTAGCTCGGGAAGAGGCGAAAGCCGGCGAGCAGCTCGTTGATGTTGAGCAGCAGCTCACGCTCTCGGAAGCAGTAGAGCATCACCGACACGGCGCCGACCTCCATGCCGTGCGTGCCGAGCCACACCAGGTGGCTGTTGATCCGCTGCAGCTCGGCGAGCAGGACGCGGATGTTCCGCACGCGCTCGGGGACCTCGAGGCCCAGCAACTTCTCCACCGAGAGGCAGAAGGCCATGCTGTTGGACTGCGCGCTGAGGTAATCCATGCGCTCGACGAGCGGGATCACCTGCTGCCACTTCTTCTGCTCGGCGGTCTTCTCGATGCCGGTATGGAGATAGCCAATGGTCGGCGCCGCGGAGAGGACGGTTTCGCCGTCGAGCTCCAGGACCAGGCGCAGCACGCCGTGCGTGCTGGGGTGCTGGGGCCCCATGTTGACCGTCATCACTTCGGTCTTGATGTCCGGCATCAGGCCCATCCCGCGGTCACATCAATACGAAGCAGACCAAGGACACCAACGGATCGTGTCCTTTGCGTCAAATCAGCGCTGCTCACAGAGATCGCTCCACGATGTCGCAGATCACATGCAGCAGCGTGCGGTGCACTTCCTGCACGCGCGCCGTGTCGGCGGACGGCACGTTGACGTGAATCGCCGCCGCGCGCCCCACCGCCCCGCCGTCCCGGCCGGTCAGCGCGATCGTCTGCAGCCCCAGCGCACGGGCCGCGACCAGCGCCGCGACCACATTCGGCGACCCACCGCTCGTGCTGATCCCGAGCGCCACGTCGCCTGCCCGCCCGATCGCTTCGATCTGCCGCGTAAACACCCGGTCGAACGCGTAGTCGTTGCCGATGCTCGTCAGCACGCTGGTGTCGGTGGTGAGCGCGATGGCGGCCATCGCCGCGCGCTCGCGCTGAAAACGTCCGACGAGCTCGGCAGCCACGTGCTGCGCGTCAGACGCGCTGCCGCCGTTGCCGAACAGCAGCAGCTTGCCGCCGGCGCGCAGCGACGCGATGATGGCGGCCGCCGCGTCGAGCACCGGCGGCGCGTGCTGCTTGGCCTGCTCGTGCAGCGCGATCGTGTCGGCGAGCGTGCGGTCGAAGAGCGCGCGGGGGTCAGTGTCCACGGACCAGCCGATCCTTCATCAGGTTCACGCGGAACTCCTCCTCGGTCACCTGCAGGGGCTCGCTCGAATGGGGCGTCATCCGGATCTGCACCGGATAGTCCTTGCGCAACGGGTAGCCGTCCCAATCCTCCGGCATCAGCAGCCGGCGCGGATCCGGGTGGCCGTCGAACGCGATGCCGAACAGATCCCAGACTTCGCGCTCGAGCCAGTTGGCCGCGGGCCACACGCCGATGACCGTCGCGACATGCGGGTCATCCTGGGGCAAACGCACTTTCACCCGGAGTCGCAGCCGGTTCGCCATCGACACGAGAATGTACACGAGCTCGTAGCGCGGCTCCCGCGGCCAGAAGTCGACCGCGGTCAGCTCAGCCAGGAAGGTGAAGGCGAGCTCCGGCCGATCGCGCAGCACCCGCGCGATGGCCGGCACGTCATCCGGCGACACATAGATCGTCGTCTGCAGATCGACGGAGGGCGCGCTTTCAATCTGCGCGCCGGGAACGGCTTCCAGCAACGATGCGACGAGCGCGGCGACGTCCATTTACGCGAGCTTCTGCTGGTCGATCTTGCGCTGGAGCTGGACGATGCCGTAGATGAGCGATTCGGGGCGCGGCGGGCAGCCCGGAACGTAGACGTCGACGGGCACGATCTGATCGACCCCCTGCACGAGCGCGTAGTTGTCGAACACGCCGCCGATCGATGCGCACGCGCCCATCGAAATCACCCATTTGGGCTCCGGCATCTGATCGTAGATGCGGCGCAGCGCGGGGGCCATCTTCCGGGAGAGGCGGCCCGCGACGATCATGAGGTCGGACTGGCGCGGGCTGCCGCGGAAGACTTCGGCGCCGAAGCGCGCGACGTCGTAGCGGGAGCAGCTCATCGCCATCATCTCGATCGCGCAGCAGGCGAGGCCGAAGGTCACGGGCCAGATCGAGGAGCGGCGCGCCCACTGCACCATCTTCGTCACGCTCGTGGTCAGCACTGGAATGTCGAAATCGGACTCGAGGCCCATTACGCGTTCTCGTTTCCCCAGTCGAGCGCGCCTTTGCGCCAGACGTAGACGTAGCCGGCCAGTAGGAGCGCCATGAACAGCAGCACCTGCACGAAGCCGTTCCAGCCCAGATCCCGGAGCGCCATCGCCCACGGATAGAGGAAGGCCACCTCGATGTCGAACAGCAGGAAGATCATCGCGACGAGGTAGAACTTGACGGACTGGCGCTCGCGCGCGTCGCCGACGGCGGGCATGCCGCATTCGTACGGCGCGGCTTTCTCCGGCGTGGGTTTCCTGGGACCGAGAACGCTGGAGAGGAGGATCGAGATCAGCGCGAAGCCGGCGCCGAGCGCGATCATGATCAGGATGGAAAGCCAGCCCTGCATGGTCAGTTATGCCGGCTTGTGAACAATTTCGCAAGCCAATCCCTCATGCTAACACACACAATAGTCGTCGGTCGTCGGTCGCGAGTCCGGCCTTCGGCCGGGCTGGCTTGACTCCCGGCACGCGACGAGCGATTAATCATCCAGCCATGACCTGCGACCACAGACCGACGAGCGCCGAGCGCCGAGCGCCGCCGATGCGCCTAGCCTGGTTTTCGCCGCTGCCGCCCGAGCGTTCGGGCATCGCGGCGTACAGCGCGGCGCTCGTCCCGCGGCTGGCGGCGGCGCACGCGATCGACTGTTTTTCGGAGGCCAACGCGCGCGATTTCGCCTGGCAGGCGCGCCGCGATCCGTACGACCTCGTGGTCTATCAGCTCGGCAACGCGCCCTGCCACGATTACATGTGGGGCTACCTGGCCGCCTATCCTGGACTCGTCGTGCTGCACGACGCGCGGCTGCACCATGCGCGCACGCGGAGCCTGCTCCAGCGGGGGCGGTTCGACGACTACCGCCGGGAGTTCTGGTACGACCACCCGGACGCGAGGCGCCACGTCGCCGAATACGCCGTGGAAGGGCTCGGCGGGCCGATCTACTACGTCTGGCCGATGCTGCGCGTCGTGCTGCGGACCGCGCGTCTGGTCGCCGTCCACAACTCGCGCGTCGCCGCCGATCTGCGGGAAGAATTTCCCGACGCGCCGATCGAAGCGATCCGGCTCGGCACCGCCCCGCTGCCCGCCCATGCCTTGGCGCGCGGACGCGTGCGCGCCGCGCTGGACGTGCCGGAGGAAGCGGTGCTGTTCGCCGCGTTCGGAAAAATCACGGCGGAGAAACGTATCGGCGCCATTCTCCACGCGTTCGACACGCTCGCGCGCGAGCGCCCCGACGTGCATCTCTTGCTGGCCGGCGACGCGTCGGACCATCCGCGGCTCGAGGCGGAGCTCGCCGCCTCGGCGCACGCGCCGCGCGTCCACGTCGTGGGCTACGTGGCAGACGAGGCGCTCGCCGACGACCTGGCCGCGGCGGACGCCTGCCTGTGCCTGCGCTGGCCGACCGCGCTCGAAACCTCCGCGTCGTGGCTGCAGTGCCTCGCGGCGGGACGTCCGACCGTCATCAGCGATCTGGCGCATCTGGTGGACATCCCAACGCTGGATGCGCGCGCACCGCGCCCGGGGTACGCATCAGCCGATCCGGTCGCGATCGCGATCGATCCGCTGGACGAAGACGAGGCGCTGCTGGCGGCGATGCGGTCGCTCGCCGGCGATGCCGTGTTGCGGGAGAAGCTGGGACGCGCCGGTCACGCGTATTGGTCCGCGCACCACACGCTCGACGTCATGACCGGCGACTACCAGCGGCTGATTGCACAGGCCGCGGCGCGATCGGCCCCGGTCGTGACCGACCTGCCGGGGCATTTCACCGAAGACCATTCCCAGACCGTGCGCACGATCGCGGACCAATTCGGGATGGCGCTCGACAACGTTTTCCACGTTCTCCGTTCTTGGAGCACGTAGCGAAGTGGCGCCGAACAGGGGCCGTACCCCTTTTTCACTGCCCCCTCTGGTAATTTCGCAACGCGCTCTAAAGTTCCCAAGAGTACCCGGGTTCCGTCGTGAGCCGTGCGTCGTCGACCGGGATGCCGACCGTGAAGTGATACAAACTCTGAAAGCTGTGATCGGTGATGCCGAGGGCTTCGTGGACGGGATCGTCGTAGAAGCAGCCGATGCCGGTGGCGCGGGCGCCGGCGGCTTCCGCCTCCAGATACAACGCCTGCCCCACCACGCCTGACTCCCAGAACAGATGCCGGTAGAACGAGGGGCCGAACGTCTCGAGGCTCCCGTCGAACTCCGCGATCATCCCGAGGCTGAAGAAGCCGTCCGCCGCGATGTCCTGGTCGCAGCTGAGACGACGGGCGAAGGAACGGCAGTCGCCGCGCGCGAGCGCGAAGAGCGGCAGCGCGTCGCTTGCGGGCTCCCAGAGAAACTCGCGCCGGCAGGCCGCGCGCAGCCGCTCCACCGCCGATCGGCGCCGGGCGAGCAGGTAAAGTCCCGGCGCCAGGTCATCCACGCGGTGCACGAAGAGCAGGAGATGAATCCGCGCGTCCCACCACAGCGCGTCCCACGGCGGGCCGTCACCCGGCATCACGCGCGACAGCATCTCCGCAAACCGCGCACGTCCAATCCTCGTCTCGCCATCAAGGGCGACGGCGCTGCGGCGCTGGAGGACCAGCGCGCGATCGGGTAATGGGGCCACGCGATCGGGTAATGGGGTAATCGGGGAATCGGGTAATGGGGTAATCGGGGAATCGGGTAATCGGTTGCGGATTGGAAGAGTGGACGGTTTAGAGCGGCCGGGGTCGCGCGTCGCGGCGGCGATCTCGTCGATGAAGCTCCACGTCGTGTGGTCCTCGCTCAGCTGACTCGCGCGCCCCGTCCATTGGCCCGCGCGGACGCCGTCCAGCAACGACGAACGGCGAACGTCGAACGACGAACGACCCACGACCATGAGGCACCCCGGCTCCTCCCGCTCCGCGTCGACATAGTCATCCTCGCGATCGATGCCGGCCAGCGTGGCGATGTCGGCGTGCGGCCAGTCGGGCAACAACGCCGCGCGCCAGCCGGCCATCGCGGCGGCGATACGGATCGCCGCGATCGCGTGCCCCAGATCGTGCTGGCAGTAACGGAACGCCCGCTCGCCGTACTTCCACGCCTCGCGCCAGTGAATCGACGTCAGTGCGATCAGCCAGCTCTCGGGATCCGCCACGGCCGCGCGCCAGGCGGCGGAATCGAACGCGCATCGTTGCTCGAGCGCGTGACGATCCGGCGCGTAGTGATACACGGCCGGCGACTCGGCGAGGCCGTGCGTCGGGCCGGCGATCACGTACGCCTCGGTCGGATGGAGGTTGCCGCTCGACGGATTGACGCGCAACGCCCACCGGGAATCGCCGGACTGTTTCCAGGCCGACAGCCCGAGCGCGTGCCGCAGCAGGTCGCCGACTACCACACATTGTGGATTGCGGATTGCGGATTGCGGATTGCGCCGAGCGTCGGGGCGCGGGTACAGCGGAGCCACCCGTGCGCCGGCAAACGATCGGAACGGGTTGGGTTGGGACGCCCAGTCGAGGTAACCCAGCGACCGGGCGAACCGATGGAAGTGGTGTTTCGTGCCGTCGTGATAGGCGCGGACGGGTGCGATCACCCCTTCCCCGTCATTTCATTCCGGCTTCCGTTTCCTTCATGCGCCGGTCGACTTCGGCGATGGCGTCCATCAGCTGCGCGCGGCGGCGTTCGTGCATCGTCGCCATCAGCTGCCGATCGAGCTCGGTGCGCGCGAGCCTCAGCGATTCGAGCGCGTGCACTTTTTCCGGATCGCGCACGATCTTGCCGTGGTTCTGGCGTGTGCGCTCACGCTCCAACTCTTCCATGCGTTCCTGAATGCGGCCTTCCGCATCGATCAAACCTTCGCCTGCATCACCCATGAGTCCCCCAGTACGAACATGAATCGTCTCACATTATAAGATGAGCACGTGGCCGCACGCTCGACGATTGATCCGCTTGCGCCATTTCATCCCGCGACTCGCGGATGGTTCAGCGCCGCCTTCGAAGCGCCAACGCGGCCGCAAACCGCCGGTTGGCCGGCGATCGCGCGCGGCGACTCGACATTGATTCTGGCGCCGACCGGCAGCGGCAAAACGCTGACGGCGTTTCTCTGGTGCCTGAACCGCCTGATGTTCACGCCGGCGCCGCCGAAACGCGGACGGTGCCGCGTGCTGTACGTCTCGCCGCTCAAAGCTCTTGCGGTCGACGTGCAGCGCAATCTGCGCGCGCCGCTCGCCGGCATCGCGCAGGTCGCCGACGGCCTCGGCGAGGCCTACGTCACGCCGGCGATCGCCATCCGCACCGGCGATACGCCGCAGTCCGAGCGCGCCCGGTTTCAGCGCGAGCCGGCCGACATCCTGATCACCACGCCGGAGTCGCTATACCTGCTGCTCACGTCCAACGCGCGGGAGGCGCTGCGGTCCATCGACACGATCATCATCGACGAGATCCACGCGCTGGTGCCCACCAAGCGCGGCGCGCACCTTGCGCTGTCGCTCGAACGGCTCGAGGCGATCTGTGAACGCCGGCCGCAGCGGATCGGGCTGTCGGCAACGCAGCGCCCGCTCGACGAGGTCGCGCGGTTTCTCGGCGGGGTGGAATCCCCAATCCGCGATCGCGAATCCACAATCGGCGATCGCGAGGTCACTATCCGAGATCGCGAATCCGCAATCCGCCGCGGCAAATCGCAATCCGCAGTCCGCAATCCGCAATCCGCAATCCGCAATACAGCCGGCCGACGAGTTCGCCGTCCATCGTAGTGTTCTCCACTACCGGCCGGTCACCATCGTCGACGCCGGCGCGAAGAAAGCGCTGAAACTGACGATCGAAGTGCCGGTCGAAGACATGGCGCGGTTGACGAAACCGGCCGACATCCCGAGCGGCCCCGCTTCGCTGGGCGATGCGCGGCCGTCGATCTGGTCGGCGATCCACCCGCGGCTGCTCGAGATCGTCCGCGCGCACCGTTCGACGCTGATCTTCGTCAACAGCCGGCGGCTGGCCGAACGCCTGGCCGGCGCGCTGAACGAGCTCGCCGGCGAGACGCTGGTCCGGTCGCACCATGGATCGATCGCGCGGCCGCAACGCGTCGAGGTGGAGGATCTCCTGAAGGCCGGCGCGTTGCGGGCGCTCGTCGCCACATCGTCGCTCGAACTCGGCATCGACATGGGTGCGATCGACATGGTGGTGCAGATCGAGGCGCCGCCGTCGGTCGCCAGCGGCCTGCAGCGGATCGGACGCGGCGGGCATCAAGCGAACGCGATCAGCGAAGGCGTCATCTTCCCGAAGTTCCGCGGCGATCTGGTCGCGTGCGCGGCGGTCGCCAAAGCCATGCACGAGGGGGCTGTCGAAGCCACGCGATATCCCAGGAACCCGCTCGACATCGTCGCGCAACAGGTCGTGGCGATGGCGTCGATGGATGGCTGGGATGTCGAGGCGCTGTATGCCGCAATTCGCGGCGCGGCGCCGTTCGCGGAGTTGAGCCGCCCGGTGTTCGACGGGGTGCTCGACATGCTGTCGGGGCGGTATCCGTCTGACGAGTTCGCCGAGCTCCGTCCGCGGATTACCTGGGACCGGGTGGCGGGTACGATCACGGCGCGTGACGGCGCCAAGCGGGTGGCAATCGCCAACGGGGGGACGATTCCGGATCGCGGCCTGTTCGGCGTGTTCCTCGTGGGGGCGCGGCCTGGCGCGGGGCGCGTCGGCGAGCTCGACGAGGAGATGGTGTTCGAGAGCCGCGTGGGCGAGACGTTCGTGCTCGGCGCCTCCTCATGGCGGATCGACGAGATCACGCACGACCGCGTGCTGGTGACGCCGGCGCCGGGCGAACCCGGCAAGATGCCGTTCTGGAAAGGCGATCGCGCGGGCCGGCCGCTGGAGCTCGGACTCGCGATCGGCCGGCTGATGCACGACCTGCTGCGGCTGCCGCCCGCCGCCGCGGTCGATCGGCTGACGCGCGAGCACGACCTCGACACCCGCGCGGCGGAGAACCTGCTCCAGTACCTCCGCGATCAGCTCGCAGCGGCGCACGTCGTTCCCGACGCCAGGACCATCGTCATCGAGCGGGTGCGCGACGAGCTCGGCGACTGGCGCGTGTGCGTCCTCTCGCCTCGCGGCGGCCGCATCCACGCGCCCTGGGCCATGGCCGTCGCCGCAAAGATCCGCGAGGAAACCGGCACCGACGTCGAAACGATCTGGGGAGACGATGGGTTCGTCGTGCGGTTTCCGGATGTGGGTCAGCCGCCGGACCCCCGGCTGCTGCTGCCGGATCCGGACGAGGTGCAGGCGCTTGTCGTGCGCCAGCTCGGCGCAACGGCGCTCTTCGCCTCGAAGTTCCGCGAAAACGCGGCGCGATCGCTGCTGCTGCCCAAGCGGCGGCCGGGCCAGCGCGCGCCGCTGTGGCAGCAGCGCAAACGGGCCGCTGACCTCCTCGCCGTCGCCTCGCGCTACGGGTCGTTTCCCGTCCTCCTCGAGACGTACCGGGAGTGCCTCCGCGACTTCTTCGACATGCCGGCGCTCATGTCGACGCTCGGCGACATCCGCAGCCGGAAACTGCGCATCGCGACGGTCGATTCCGAGACGCCGTCGCCGTTCGCCTCGTCGCTGCTCTTCAGCTACGTGGCGAGCTTCATCTATGAGGGCGACGCGCCGCTCGCCGAGCGACGCGCGCAGGCGCTGTCCGTGGACCAGTCGCTGCTGCGCGAGCTGCTCGGCAACGCCGAGCTGCGGGAGCTGCTCGATGCCGAGTCGATGGACGCGATCGAGCGTCAGCTCCAGCGGCTCGACCCGCGGTACCACGCGAAGAGCGCCGACGGCGTCCACGACATGCTGCTGTCGCTCGGCGATCTCAGCGGGGCCGAGGTGCGCGAGCGATCGTTGACCGAGGACATCGCCTCCAGCGTCGAGGCGCTGATCGCCGCGCGACGAGTCCTACGGGTCCGCATCGCGGGCGACCCGCGGTTCATCGCCGTCGAGGATGCGGCGCGTTTCCGCGACGCGATCGGCGTTCCGCTGCCGGTTGGCATCCCCGAGTCGCTCCTGCAGCCGGTCCGCGATCCGCTGGGCGACCTCGCGCTGCGCTACGCGCGCACGCACGCGCCGTTCCCGGCGACTGATTTGGCGATGCGGTACGGGCTCGGCGTCCCCGCCGCCGAATCGGTCCTGATGCGCCTGGCCGCCGACGAGCGGCTGGTCGAAGGCGAGTTCCGGCCGGGCGGCACGAGACGCGAGTGGACCGACGCCGGCGTGCTGCGCATGCTGCGTCGACGATCGCTCGCCAAGCTGCGGCACGAGGTCGAACCGGTCGATCAGACGGTGCTTGGCCGCTTCGCGACCACGTGGCAGGGGATCGTGAAGCGCCGACGGGGCGCCGACGCCCTGCTCGACGCGATCGAGCAGCTGCAAGGTGCGCCGCTGGCGGCATCGATTCTCGAGACGGAGATCCTGCCCGCGCGGATCGACGGCTACGATCCGGGCGATCTCGACATCGTCACGGCGGCGGGCGAAGTCGTCTGGGTCGGCGTCGAGCCGCTCGGCGAGCGCGACGGCCGCGTCGCGCTGTATCTCGCCGATCA
>JRHI01003010.1_pt1 | contig 10563 bp, 2 predicted proteins | sample 215371 | NCBI WGS metagenome assembly JRHI01 (sample SAMN02929681, study PRJNA255918) | sediment metagenome | biome: cave system; feature: Ice Cave; material: Sediment; isolation source: sediment from deep within a dark volcanic ice cave with no known source of... ... | reverse complement strand
CGCCGGCACGCTGCCGTTCTCGATGCCGGTTTCGAGCGCGTCGTCGCCGCCGATCGACGGCGTGTCGTCGCCGGGGTGCGGATTCGTGACCGTCTTCATGTAGCTTTTCGTCGCCGTCATCACGAAGCCGGTCAGGCGGCACTGCAACTTGCCGTTTTGCGAAAAGCGGCCTTCGTCTTCGAATTTGAAGGAACGCTTGGCGCCTTCGATCAGGATCGCCGGATCGTTCGGAAAGAAGAAACGCGGTAACGTGCGATCGACGTCGATGTCGGCCGCAGGCGACGATTTCGGCTCGTCGGGCAAGAGATAGCGACCCGCGAGGCTGCGAAGTCCGTCATCGAAGACCGTATGCTCGGCCGCGTACTGCGCTCCGCTGCCCACATCGACGTGTAGCGAGCCCAGGCCCTCCAGCTGCGCTCCGCTGACCTTGTGGCGCGCGCCGTGGTGCGCCCTTTGCGCTGCGGCGCTGCGATTCGCGAACACGCCCGGACGCGGCGTCGTGGTGGCTGGTTTCGCCGCTTCCGGCGGGCCGCTTGCGGCCCGGTGGAACGGCGCCTTGCGCGAGCCGCCGGATTTCGAACCGAACGTGCTCGTGTGCTGCTGCGCGTCGATGCGCGCGCGGCCGTCGGGCTGATCGAGATCGGCGACGATGCCGAGTTGGAACGCTTCGAGCACACGCGCTTCGTCCGGAACGCCGTTGGCGCGTGCGACGACCGTTCCCATCGCCTCCGCGAACGTGTTGCCGAAACAGACCGAGATGTCGCCCGGCGACGGGAGGCCGATTTCGCCGGAAAGGACGCCGTTTTCGTTTCCCGTCCAGCCGACGCCCGGCCATCCGATGCCGACGCACGATCCATGGAACAGCGTCTGTCGCGGCCACCACGAGCCGTCGCTGACATAGGGTTTGCCGTAACGGCTTTCGCCCTCGACGACGTAACGATCATCGCCGTTTGCGGCGTCCGCGAGCGGTCGCGTTCCGAGCGACTCGGTTGCGGCTAGCGACAGACCCAAGGCGGCGTGGATTTTCGCCGAGCGGCGCGCGTGCGTCGCCGCGCGCTTGAGTTGCGAATCCGGAATCTCCCAGCCGAGCTGTGCGAGCTTCGCGTCGAACGCCGCGAGGCTCTTGATCTTCGGATCGGCGAGCGGGTCGTGTGCGGCGTTGACATACCAACCGCAGACGAGATACGCGATCGGCCCGTCGTGCAGATCGGTGAGCGGGTCGTAAAACGACATGCGGTTGAGAACGTTGTCGTAATAGCCCATCCACGATAGGTCGCCGTGACCCAGCGCCGTGAGCGGGTTTTCCATGCCCGTATGTGGACCGGGCTCTTTCCATCCGCGCAGGTTCGTGTGATCCGGGGGCACCTTCGCATCGGCTTCGAGGATCCAACCTCGCACGGAGCGGCGATCTTGCGCACGCTGCGACGGCGAGAGCCGCAACACGGCCCAGCGATCGGGAATCGGCGGAAACGCGATGGAGCCCGTCGATGCGTCGCCGCTGCGCATCTTACGCGGCAGCGTCCAATGCAAATATGCGCCGCGCTCGCGGGCGCCGATCATCTCCGTGAACGGTTCGGGCAGCAAGCTCTCGAGCGGCTCGGGAGCGGCGTCGGTGCCTTTGGCCGGTACCTTCATCCCGCACTCGAGATACGGCGCGCCGCCCTCGCGTACCATCAGCACGTCGAGTTGTACGGGCGCCATGACGCGCGGCGTACGGGCGACGTACGGCGTCCACGTATCGATGACGCGATCCGAGATACCGTGCGCGACGCGCAGTGCAATCAGATCGCGATTGACGGTGAAGCGCTCGGATCGGTTCATCGCACGAGCTCCGTGAAAGCACGGCCGACGTCGGTTAGCGCGACGCGTTCGGCGAGCGCGTAGTGCGCGACCAGACGCGCTCCCTGACCCGGCGGCGCGTTCTCGAAACGCTGTCGCCACGGCAGATCGAGCACCTCGATCGCGAACGCCGCGCCGCCGGTTTGTGCAGGGAGCGCCGGGTCGATTTGACGATACAGGTTCCGCCGCAGTCCGGAGGCCGAGATAACGCTGCTATTCGCCTTGCGCACGGGAACCGCGACGTGTTGCCCGTCCTCGACGCTGCCGTAGCGCGTGTGTTTGGTTACGACCAGGCCGCGCGGACCGTGCTCGACGCCGAACTGCACGCCGTGGTGCGGCTGTTCGCACCACACGAGCTTCGGTATGCCGTCGAAGAGCACGAGCATGACGCCCGGGGCGAGCAACTCGTGCCGCAAGGTCGCAATGCGATGCTTCTCGGCTTCGACGCGCCACGCACGCAGCGCGGCGAGATCGGAGTTCGCGGCGGGCGGATGGACGATCTGCGAATACGCGCACACGTCCATCGACGGCCAGCCGGCGACGGCAGCGGAGCGCATCAAGAAGCCGGTGACGATCCCGCCCGAGCGTTCGGACGCCGACGCCGCCGTCTGCGCTTTCGCAAAATCGTCGATCTTACCGCGCTGCGCAGCGCGCACGATGCGTTCGGTCATGTCCAACTGCGAAGCGACGGCAGGCGCGTGCTCTTGATGGTGCGCTTGTTCCCGGCTGCCGATCTTGCCGACGGCGAGCGCACCGTCGACGAGGCGATCGGTCCACGAGCGATCGAGGAAAAAGAAGCGGATCGATTCGTTCGGCAAGAGGCGTGCGTCGGGCACGAGGTATTCGAACGGTACGCCGATCAGCAACCGCAGGTGCGCGAGATAGGACGCCATGTACGGCGGCATCGACGCGTCGGGAACGTCGGCCGGCAGTTGCGCGGGATTGCTCACGCGCTCGTGCAGCGCTTGGGCGCTCGTAACCCACGGTATGCGCACGTCAGTGTTGTCCTTTCACGACTGCCGAACCGATGGCGGTGTCGCGCGCGGCGGCCAGGTGCGCGAGGCCCGCAACGTCGCGGGCGACCTCCGCGAGCGTCACCGAACCTGCATTTGCGTTGGAATGGGGCGCGGGCGCACTGCTGCCGAGCACGGCGCCGACGCCGTCGAGCAACCCGCGAGCGTGTGCTTCGGAAGGTAGGTTCCACGCCTTTTGCAGCGCCGCCGCCTGCAGCCCGATCGCTCCCGCGGCGGCGACCAATCCGTACGCGTCGCCGATCGGGGGATTCGCGCGCGCGACGCGCCGCACGGCCCCGGCCGCGATCTGCGCGGGTAGCGGCGCGTGCAAACGCTCGGTGAGTGACGCCGCGGGGAGCGACAGCGATTTGTACGCGTCGGCGAGACGGAAGATCACGTCGGCCCGGCCCGACTGCCGATATGCGCCGCGGCGCCAGCGCATCAGTTCTTGCGCAAGCCGCGCGTCGGCCGCCGCGAGTAGGCGTCCGAGTTCGAATGCGGCCGCATACGAAATGTCTTCGAGCCCCGCCTCGGGCGTCGCACGACGCGCCTGGTCGGCGCTATGATACGGCCCGAGCGCGTCGCGCGTGAGTTCGTATGCGACGAGCGGTCCGCGATAGAGCGCCGCTTCGGGCACGCCCACGCGATCGTTGACGCTGACGCGCAGATGACCGGTATCGACCAGCGCCGGTTTGCCGGGCTCGGCGACCGTGCCGAAGATCGCCGAATCGATGCCGGTCATCAACTCCTTGAACGTCCCGCCGCTTTCGCACGTGAACTCCCACGTATGCAGCACGACGAGACGTTCTTTGGGATCGATCAGCTCGATGCTGATGCCGCCGACACCGATCGACGATTCGTAGCCGCTCACAACGTCGCCGCCGAAAATCGTTACGCCGCGTACGGGTTCGGCCGACACCTCGAACGCGCGCGCGTTTCGCTCGCTCGACACCGCCGCCGCGGTGAGGGCGAACTCGGCCGGCGACCGGACGACGGTCCCGACCGATTCGGCACCCTGCCGGATGATGATGTCCGGTGCTTCCTGCGTCTGTGCGTCCGCGATGAGATCGGTTCGCGCTTCGAGCGACACGAGACACGCGCGGCACTTCGTCCCCGGCAGCGCTAGCCGGTTCGTCATGACCACGGCATAGAAGCCGTCGCCGCCCGCTGCGTTCAGTTCGCGATCGTCGACGTTCACCCAGCGCACGTGCGCGAGCAGCGCCACCTCTTCGTACGACGGAACGATCGCCGTGATGAGCGAGCGCCGCGCCTCGACCGCGTCGCACACGATGCCGCCGGGCGAACCGAGCGTTTTGAAAACGTCGGGCGGCACGACTTGATCGAGTGCGACGTTGCGGTGCAACGTGTACTCTCCGTCTTCGAACAAGAGGAGGGCAACCCACGGCAGTTGCGCCGGATCGATCTGCGGCGGATCGCCGGCGTGATGCGCCGGCATCTTGATGTCGGCCGGCTTTGCCAATTCGCGTTCCCACGGCAGCATCTCACGGCCGAGGACGATCTGCGCGAGCGCGTCGTGAAACGCACCGTGCGCGTTGCGCGGCGGATAAACGTCGGAGACGTCGGTCGGCGGCAGCGTGAAGCGCGGACCGACGACGTCGAAATACCGCTGATTCTCGAGCGCGTGATCCTCGTTCGCGTGGACCGTGTCTTTACCGGGCTGGTTGTGCAGCGTGACGGCGGTCGAGCTTTTGATGCTGTACGAACCGTCCCGCAGCGGCGGCGTCAGGCGATCGAACAGATACATCGCGCCGCTGGGCGGCGGCGGCGAAAACGTCTTCGGAGTCATGCCGGTTCTCCTGAGTCGGTAAAGCGCACGGTGACGGCACCGTGCGGGGCGAGCGGTCCGTCGGCGACGAGGTCGTCCGGAATCCCGCCGTCGAGGCGCGCGGCCCACTCGAGCGCGCGGCCGCGCAAACCGATCACGCCCGAGAGTTGCCACGCGGCATTGCTCGCGACCGAGACGAACAGCGCGTCCGCGTCCGCTCGCACGTCGACGACATCGTAGACGAGCGCGCGCCGCAGATCGCCCGTAACGGCGAACGGTCCCGCGAGCCGCGCACCGGTCGCGCCGATTGCGAAATCGCCGTCCGCCGATGCGATGGCGCCGCTCGCGTCGAGCAGCACCATGACGACCTCGACGCCCAGCGGCAAGCGCGTTTCCACGGCGTCCTGACCGCGCAGCGCATCGGCGGCGCGCGTCGTTCCGAGCGTCGCATGCTGGCCGCTCCGGCGCGTCGTCATCGGGCGCACGCCCCGCAGCGACGCCGCCCTCGCGAGATAACTCGCCGCGCCGATCTGCACGATGGTATTCGCGTTCTGCCAGCCCGCGCCCGAGGCGCGCGACGACGTACCGAACGACGTGCTGACGTACAAGCCGCGCGCACGCGGCGCGGAGAGGAGCGGCACGGCACCCAAAGACGTAATTGCAACGCTCGCGGTCTGCGAATGCAGCGGCGGCGTCGCCCGGCCTTGATACTCATCGTCGCTGAGCACGCGTCCGGCGCGGTCCAAACACGTGACCCGCGCGGTATCGCCTTCGATTGCGAGAACCGTCGCCGGCGAGGAAACATCCCAGAGATGCGTCATCCCGGCGACGACGGTTACACCGCCGGATCGCGCGTCGGTTGCAGCCTGCTCGAGTGCAGCGCGCACGACGGACGAAGCCAAGGCGCCGCTTTGCGGATTGCGTGCGACGCGCACGTCGAGCGCGGCTTTCGTTGCGGCCGGTGCACCCGGGTTGGGGACGACGTGCAAGCGCGCGCCCAGCAGGTCGAGCGCGCGCGGCGGCGCCATGCGCGGTGCATTCGGCTTCGAGACGGCGCGCGCGGTCGTGTGCGCCGCCGGCGGCACCGCGACCGTCGCGGCATACGGTGCTTGAAGGGCCGCACGCAGCCGAAGGCCGACCGTGCGAACGGGATCCGCGGCAGCGACGACGATGGGCGGCGGCGCGGGAAGCGCGACCGGTTTTCGCGATAGACCGGTGGCCAGCGGCGTCAGCAACGGCGGCGCAGAACGCTCGGTGAGCAGCGCCGCCTGCGCTACGGGAGACAGCCCGCCAACTGCGACGCCGATGGCGGCACGCGCTGCGGAAAAGACGCCGTTGCCGGAAAGCAGTTTTGAGGCGGCAGCGGTCGCTACGACTGACGACGTGCGCGCGACCGTGGACGCGAGCGACTCCGCCTGCAAACCCAGCGTCGTGAACGCCGCGATATTGATGCCGCCGGAGAACGGCAGCGGCTTGCTGAGGCTCTCTTCGTCGTCGACCAGCGCCGCGATCGGAATCAGCGCGCTCTGCCCTTCGGCAACCGACGCTCCGACGAGCGTCAGGCCGCCGAACGCCGCGATGTTCCCGCTGCGTGCCGGAATCGGATCGAAGTGCTTCCACGTCCCTTCGGGAAACGGTTTGGTCACCGCAAAACTCGTGAAGTGATCGGCCTCGAACCACGAGATATCCGTGCCGGCGTTGAGCGGTTCGATGCGAAGGGTGTGTTTGCTCGCAACGGCGAGTTCGTCCATCGGCGCGATGTCGATCGTGCCGGTCGACGTCGACGCCGGCAGCGTCACGTTTCTTCCCAGCACGACCGACGCGCAGGCATTCGCCGGCATGCGCGTCTCCGTGGAAAAGATGAAGCCGGCGCCGACTTTCCAGGGCTGTTCGCGCGAACCCGGCAACGGTTGAGCGCCGGGCGGATCGCTCGGCAGAACGCCGTCGGTGACGTGAACGTCGACACCCGTCGCGCCGGCGTCTCCCGCCGTCAGATACTTCGTGCTGAAAACAGCGAAGTCGGTGATGTAATTCTGCTGTGTGGCACTGGGACCGAACGGCACCGTCACATCGGTGACGTACGCATCGAAGGTGACCGTCCCGTGTAGCGGCGGCCCGGAAAGTTCGAGCGTCGCACCCTTCTTGAGCGTGAGCTTCAGATGGACGCACGCGAAGAAACAGATCTTGACCTCGACCGTAAAACCGATTTCGACGCCGATATCGAACGCGTAGTAGAACGGATCCCAAGACACGAGAATGTCCATGAATGCCGTGAACCACGCTTTGATGATGCTCAGGTCGACCGACGCTTCGAGGCGGATGCCGGCCATCACCGCAGTGTTCGTCAGCGCGAAATACGATTCGCCTTTGACCGAAATGATATCGCTGATGTGCCAATGGAAACCCAGTCTCGGCACGTTCGGAAAATTCGCCGGGTGACGGAACGCCGGGTGATACCCGCCGAGCGTCAAAACGAATTGCCCCTCACCGAACCACATGAAGAACGCAAAGCCGCCCGTCAGTTGACAATCGTGGCTGAACAGATAGCAATTATCTGTCAACGTCGCTTGCACCGACAGTAATTTCTCCGCGCTGCTGTAGCGCGCGCGCAGCGCCAGCTCGATGCTCGCGATCGCGACCTCTTCGGTCGGCAGCGCCATGCGGCTGACGCCCAGGACATTGACCTCGAAACTGTCGCCGAACGCCACCGCGACGATGACGCGCGAGTTCACGAGCGCGAAGGTCGTGAAGCGTAAGCCGGCCGCGATCCAATACTCGCCGCGTTTGGCCGGAATCTGCGAGCCGAGCGCAATCAGCGCGGTCATCGGATCGTTCGCGTCGAGATCGTTGTTGATCGCCTCGATCAGCACGAACGAGTCGATCTTCGTGAGGTCGTCGGGGATGATGAGGTCGCGATTGTATCCGAACCCGGCGCCCAGGCCCGTGACGAATAAAAACGGCGGTCCGCCGAGCGGAATCGGCAACGAGACGAAGATGAACAGCGACGTGAACCCGCCCTGCGCATCCGTCGGACGCGCGTAGCCGCCGATCGCCGTGAAGCCTCGGCCCGCCACGTTGATTTCGAGCATGCCGTCGTACTCGATGCCGCTGGGCAAATGGTTTTCGCGCAGTCCGCCGACGATCTTCAGCGGCCCGCTATCGTACGCAACGGCGAGGGCCGCGAGATGCAACGACCACGCCGCGGGCTTCAAGATCGCCGCGAGCGGAATGAGGACGCCGAGATCCTCGACCGCGACACTGATGCCGTCGAGCTTAACGGAGCCGTCGATACCGAGCGAAATGGCGTTACCGGGCGCCGAGATTTCGAGCTGTCCGATATAGATCGGTCCGAAGCGTTGATGCACGGGAATCGGAATGACGCGCGCGCCGTCTTGCCCAGCGAACCGCAGCAACGGCGGCGAACCCTCGCGTGCGGCGACGACGATGTCGACGGCGGGATTGACCGGGTGCGGGTCGCCCGAACCCGCTTTGTGATCGAGCAGACTCCCGGCGACGGGATTGCTGCCGGAGCCCAGACCCAGCAGTCCCAGCGGCAGTCCGAATTTATCGAGTTCGACTCCGGCGCCGAGCGCGTGGACCGCGCCCGTGGCGAGATCGATCGTCATGAAAGCGAGCGCGTCGAGCCCGCCGATGCGAAACGAATCGAGGTCGAGCAGCGCCGCGTCGCCCGCGTGTTTGAGGCCGATGCCGAAACCTTCGATCTCGAGTCGCGGCGCGAACGCACCGCCACCGTCGAAGAGCCGCAGCGTCACACCGCTTGCCTCCGGGATACCGCCGCTCGCGCCGAAGAGAACGACCGGTACGATCGCGTCTCCGGGAAGTTCGATCTTGCCGCTGAGTTGCAAGCCGGCACCGCCGGCGCCCGTGCCCTTGAGATGCAGGCCCGGAACGACCTGCAAATCGGCGGCGCCGACGATGGCGCCGAGCGCGGCCGCGACGACGCCCTCGAGGGACGCCGGGATGTGCGGCCGGCCGGCCGCATCCAGGACGCCGGCCGTTCGAAGCACCGTATCCGCGGTCGGGCCGCCGCTCCACAGGTGCCGCCCCAGTGCCGCGCCGGCTTTTCCGAGCACGACGTCCAACGCGACCGGAACCGCGATTTTGCGCGAGAGGTCGCTCGCGGCCGCCGGCAGCGCGACGAGCTTCGCTGCGGGCAGAAACTCGAGCGCGAGTTCGCTTTGCGTTCCCGCCCCGAGCGGAACGAAGGCCGCACGAACTCCGGCGGCACCGCCTTCGAGCACGAGTTGCGGCCGAACGTCGATGCCGAGCGCAGCCTTCAATTTCAGCGCCGCATCCAGGTGCATGGCGGCAGCGCCGCCGGCGAACCCTGCCGACGCGTTTGCAACGAGCGCACCGGCGCCGAGATCGAGATTCGCAACGCCCGCCGAAACCGTCGCGCCGGCGCCGTCCCAACCCGCGCTCGCCGCGAACGTTCCCAGGGGCCCCGACGAGAAGTCCCAGCGCACGCTCGTGGGCGTCGCGAGCGCGACCGTACCGGGGAACGTTCCATGCAGCGGGGATGCCGGCTGCGTCACGAGTTTGGCAATCGCAGCGGCAGCCGCACTGCGCGCGCTTGAACCGACGGCGCCGAGCCAACCCGGCGCGAGCATCGCGTGCAGTTGCGCGGAATGCGCCGCGAAGCCGCCGGCGCCGTCGTAGAGATCGAGCGCTTTGGCGACGTCGAGCGCGAGCGCGACGAACGGGGTCGCCGCGCCGCGCGCCGCGACGACGGCATCGAGCACGGAGGGCAGCAGTGCCGTTGCGCTGCCGCGGAGCGACCCGAGGCCGCTGAACGACGGCACGAGTTGGATCGGCGCGCCGCCGTCCGGCGTGACCGTCACGGCGATGCTGCCGCCCGACTCGCCGAAGACGATCGTGACGCCCGGCCAGGTTCCTCCCAGCGCCGCGTGAAGCGAGAGCAATCCGAACGTCGACGCGTGCGCCGCGGCGTCAACGGCGACGCCGAGATCGAGCGCGAGGACACCGCCGATCGGCGCGAGCGTCTTTAGCGAGATGCGCGCGGGATCGGTGCCGGCGGCCGACAGTTCGAAGGGTCCGAGCCGGAGATCGGAGCCGGTTGGTAATTTCAAGGCGAGGGCGATGAGCTTGAAGAGCGCTTCGATGCGCGCCGCGCTCAGTTTCGTCCCGTCGCCGAGCGCGTTCTCGCGCACAAGTGCGGCGATCGGCGAAACGAGCCATTGGGCGAGCCCGGTGACGCGGTATGTGGGCCCCAGGAGCGTGTCGAGAAACGCCGTCGCAGCCGTCGTCGCGAGCACGCGCGGAATCAGCGCGGACACCTGTGCAGCGAAGGCCGCCGGTGCGGGGGGCGGGATCAGCGAAAGGTTCGGTACCCCGAACGCCCCATCGACGGCGAGCGACGTGCCCGACCACCGGACCGTCGCCGCACCCAGCCGCAGCGTCGCATCAAGCGCCGGCGCGAGCGACGGCAAACCGAGTTCGAGCGCGAATGTCGCCGCGAGTCCCGGAGCAGGCGCCGACTCCGGAGCGACCGTGCGCAGCACGATCGCCGCGGCGGAACCGCCGCGAACGAACACCTCGAAGGGCGCGCCCGGTATCGCAAGCGTCCAGCCGCCGGGAGCCGCGTGTCCGCCGAACCAGCCGCCCGGATCTGCGACCGCCGCCGGAAATTTCCCCGCGAGATAGGTCGCCGGATCGAGCAACAGCGCGCGGATACCGTCGCTTCCCAGACGCGTCGTCCCGCCGGGTTGGCCCGTCACGAGACCGAGGGCCGCGAGCGATCGTAGCCAAACGTCGAGCGCGCTCGCCGGAGCCGGCAGGGGCGACGTCAGCCCCGCGACGACCGCGCCCAGCAGCGCGTCGCTTGCGGGATCGCCGTAGCGCACGAGCGGCAGCGTCGTGCCGAGCAGCGCTGCATCGGCGAGG
>JRHI01003009.1_pt1 | contig 10575 bp, 11 predicted proteins | sample 215371 | NCBI WGS metagenome assembly JRHI01 (sample SAMN02929681, study PRJNA255918) | sediment metagenome | biome: cave system; feature: Ice Cave; material: Sediment; isolation source: sediment from deep within a dark volcanic ice cave with no known source of... ... | reverse complement strand
CCTGGTGTGGAGGCGGGACACCGGGGTCTGGCCTAACCCACCACTCATCCTGAAAGGAGGTAACCATGGAAGTCCTGGATCGGAGAGTCAGACGCACACAACACCTGTTAGCCAAAGCCTTGATCGCACTGACTCTGGAAAAAGGCTACGAGTCCGTGACTATTCGTGACATTACGGAACGTGCGGATATCGGGTACGCCACCTTTTTTCGTCACTATCACGCCAAGGACGATCTGTTACAGGATGTCCTGGACGTCGTCTATGATGAGATCATCAACCTGCTTTGCCCGACATCACCTGCTACTGATCCGACATCCGTCGGAGTCCTGCTGTTTCGCCATATTCAGGAGCGTAGCGAAGTGGTTCGCGTGCTGCTTGGCAGCCACACATTGCTTCCCCGTCTCATCGAGGTTGCCACACAAAATATTGTGAAAGATCATACTCCTCGTCCAGCTAGCACTGTGCCGCTTGAGATTGCAGCGTATCATATCGTGACCTCAACCATAGCGCTCGTCCAGTGGTGGTTGGATCACAATATGCCCTATCCTCCCGAACAGATGGGAATGATCTATCACGAATTAATCGTTCGTCCCACAAGCGAGGTAGCATTCTCCTCGTAGGTGATACTCCTCAAGTATGATAAACTTACATGAAATAGGCCATGTTTCAAATAGCAGAGTCATTTCAGCAGGTCACTACAAAATAAGATTATCATAGAACGTACAGAACTATAATCACCAGAGGAGTTATTTCCATATGCCTAAAGCCATTGCCATAGTAAGCGGCGGTCTCGATAGCGTCACACTGGCCTACCTGCTACATGCCGAAGGCTATGAATTACACGTGCTATCTTTCGACTATGGACAGCGCCACAAGAAGGAGTTGGCTTACGCTGAACGTTGCGCGAAGCGGCTCGACATCGCATTCGACATAGTTGATCTCAGCAGCCTCGGCCGCTTTCTCAAAGGCTCAGCGCTTACCGATACTATTCCCGTCCCTGACGGTCACTACGCGGCTCCCACTATGGCCATCACCGTCGTACCCAATCGCAATGCCATGATGCTCTCGATAGCATACGCAGTTGCCGTCGCCGAGAAAGCTCAGGTTGTCGCCATGGGCGTGCACGCGGGCGACCACTTTATTTATCCTGATTGTCGCCCTGAATTCATTACTTCATTTGATAGCATGCAACGCATTGCTACCGAAGGATTCGGCGATCCTCACTTGCGACTTGAAGCCCCTTTCAAGTATCTTGGCAAGCATCAAATTGTTCAGCTCGGTACTGCCCTGCAGGTACCCTATGCTGACACCTGGAGTTGCTACAAAGGTGGCGAGAGGCATTGCGGCACGTGCGGTACCTGTTTTGAAAGAAAAGAAGCTTTCGAGCTTGCAGGTGTTCCGGATCCGACGGAATATGAAGGGGAAGGTACATGAGGTGTGGAGTTATCACAGCAGTTCCGATTGTGCTTCATGGTTTTGCAATAGCAAGATCGGAGAAGTTTTTTTCTGGCTCATGTCTGCTTCGGGGGCTTACTGCCTGCTTGCAAGAAGACATATTGACATGTAATGATATAGTCCCTTCCACAGGAGACACTGGTCAAACTCCGTCAGATCGATCCAGAGGTGGATCGGGCCTATGAGTTGGTGCAGCAGTTTGCCCATATGCTGCGCAGCCGCACGGGAGAACACCTCGATGCTTGGTTGACCCAGGTAGAAAGTAGCCAACTTGCCGAACTCCAGTCCTTTGCCTCTGGGATAGCGAAAGACTGAGAGTTTCGACTTCAGCAACCATCTTTAAGGTCTGAGTTGCTTCTTTGTTGACAGCGGTGGCAAGTCTGTGTCATATTCAAGGGAAGCTTATGGCAACATTGCGTAAACGTTGGCGCGATAAGTATCTCAGTGAAAGGAGGTGCCTACCGAAAAAAGTTACCCACCGTGATTTATGCTCAGAGGTTCGGAACATACAAAACATCCCGGAGTGATATGGGATACGTGATGCTTACAGGTTGGCTCACATATCACGCATCACGCGAGGATGGGATGAGTGAAAAGATCCTCGTCCCTAACCCAAACTCACACGATACGAGGATGCAGGTCCATGCAAAAACAAAAAAGGGAGGACATCATGAAAACAAATCTCAAACAAGCTGCTGACGCCGCACTCGACTCAGGGGTGAACGTAGCCGGTGGTGCTCCAGGCGTAGTCGCCATAGCAACCGATCGCAATGCCAACATCTATGAAGGGGCCGTGGGCAAGCGCGAGCTTGGCAAGGACCAACCCATGACTCTCGACTCGGTGATGGCAATTTTTTCGACCACCAAAGCGATTACGGGTGTCACGTTGATGCAACTTGTCGAAGAAGGCAAGATCAGTCTCAACGACCCCGTGAAAAAATATGTTCCCGAAATCGCGGAACTCCAAGTACTTGAAGGTTTCGACGCGGACGGCAAGCCAAAGACACGCAGGCCCAATTCGGACATCACCATCAACAATCTCATGCTCCACACGTCTGGCTTGTGCTACGAATTTTTTAGTGGCGACGATCTCAAGTATCGGACGGCGAAGGAGATTCCCACCATTGTCTCTAGCACATTCGCTTCCGTGCGAACTGTATTGCTCCACGAGCCGGGGGCGCAATGGACTTATGGGGTCAACCTTGATTGGGTGGGCAAAGTCGTTGAGGCCGTGCGCGGCAAACGCCTCGGCGAAGTGATGCGAGAGCGCGTCTTCGACCCGCTGGGCATGAAGGACATCGGTTTCGTGATGACGCCTTCAATGGCAGCGCGCCGCGTCACCATTCACGACCGCGCCCAAGACGGCAAGCTCACGCCGCTGCCCGACCTCATGCTCCCGCAGCCGCCTGAAATGGATATGGGTGGACATGGCTTGTACGCTACTATCGGAGAGTACATGAAATTTATCCGCATGCTGTTGAACGACGGCGCCGGTCCCAACGGCAGCCGCATCCTCAAAGCCGAAACCGTTGAGCACATGTCCAAGAATGGGTTGGGTGCGCTCAAGAGCGGCGGCTGGACTACTTCCATTCCGTCCTTGTCTAACAGCGGCGAGTTTTACCCCGGAGTCACCAAGACATGGGCGTACACGTTTCAGCGTAACGAAGAGCCAACGCCGACTGGCAGACCCGCGGGCCAACTCATGTGGGCGGGTCTCGCCAATTCGTACTACTGGGTTGACCGCAAGAACGGCATCGGCGGGTATTGGGGGTCACAGATTTTCCCCTTCCTGGATGTGGCTTCCTACCCGGGCTTTCTCAATTTTGAGACGGCGGTGTACAAGAGTTTGAAGTAACTCCCTCCTCACCTCCCAATGCCCTTGCTTATACGTTACTCTATTTCCAAGCCCCTCGACATGGGGTGGGAGCAAGGGTGTAGATGTGAGAATTGGGTGGCTCATGGCCGCTTTGGGGGCAAACTGCTTGCTATGCTTGACACACTTCGAGGAGGGGCACAGCAAGCGACCTGTAAGCCCCCAAAGTGGACAAGAGGCACGAAATTTTGTAATTTACACCTTACCTCTACTTAAAAAGCTGGAGGGATGCGGCGGCCCTTTCCTGGCGAAGATGTGCCTTGGTGAATATTGGCCCTGTCCGTGACCCTGGCTACCATGCCAACGTAACGAGTCGCTTGATCATCATATCCCGCTTTGCATCAGAGCTTACCAATCTGCGCACCCCCCGGGTCAGGTGGTCAACTTTTTGACGAACATTGATCTTATCGCGACCCTCAACATCCTTAAAGAGCGTGGAGTGGACTTTATGAGCCTCACGGAGAAGATTGACCCGACTACACCAGGTGGCAAGCTATTACCCCATGCTTAAGGCACTAAATAGGTACACCTGGAGTTATAGTAAAGACGTATTCCGCCAGCAATTCAACCCGAGCCTTCATCCCAAAACCGCTACTGGCAAAGGTTCCCGAACACATGCTATACTGTTCGGGAACCCTTGTTCGGTTGAAGACAGCAGCAAGAAGCGTGAGAGATGGCTCAGATGGCTCTTACACCTCCGATCATCCTGGATGAGACACTCACCTACCAGCAGGACGGCTCCACCGCTGAAGAGGGGAACAGTTCACTCCTGTTCCCCTCTTCTTCAGGAACGGGAAAAATCTCTCCGTACAGCGTATTGAAACGCCGAGCAATCTCCCTGCTTACTTCGACATGCACTCTACGATCCTTGCCCACGGGCACCACATGCGCCTTCACGCATAGGATATCGGCAGCTTGCAGAACAGGGTACCCTAGCAAACCGTAAGGCATCTCGATAGTGGCATCGCGCGCCATCTCTTTCAGACTACTACATTGAGGGAGAAAGAAGTCCATGATAGAATAAGAGGAATGAGCAAATCGAGCAAGGAATTGAAGAGGAAACAATGATGCGAGATCGTGTAGCAGAAGCTATTCAACTGCGTGAAACAGGACGGGCCAGGCAAGATCAAGCCATGCTGGAGGAAGCACGAACGCTCCTTTTAGACCTGGCTGGTGCCTACCCAGATAATGCCGAAATCACCTTTCAGACCGCGGTGGTTCATGACAATTTGGGATTTGAACAGGAGGCTATTTCTTACTACGTCCTTGCCCTCGCACAAGGGCTTTCCGGACCAGATCTTGAAAGAGCCTTACTTGGTCTGGGAAGCACGTATCGTGGACGGGGAGACTATCAGCAAGCGGAGGAAACATTACGTCAAGGTGTGAAAGAGTTTCCTCACAACCGGGCCCTCCAGGTCTTTCTCGCGATGACCCTGTACAATACGCAGCACTACAAGGAGGCGATAGAACTCCTTGTGACCAATCTGATGGAGACCACCTCTGACGAAACCCTTGAGTACTTCAAACGACCTATTTTGTACTATGCATCACATCTCGATGAAACCTGATTAGGAATTTCTTTCACTCAGAGTACAGTGTTAGACGCTCTATTCAAAGGTCGGTCCTATTATATTATAGGTTGGTTACGCTGACGAAGTAAAATGTAACATCAGCGAGGCTGCGTAAGAACCAGAGCTTGATCCATGCATCTACGATGCTGAGACGGTATCAATGAAGGAAACCTCATAGAGATGTGGCTCGAAGCTGGTCGCAAGCTGTGCAGCGGCTCGCATATGGACGGCGACTTCAGGATTCTTCCCGATGGCCTCGAAATCTGCTCGACTGCGCCACTGCGCATAGTTGGTCACCCTGGTACCATCCACACTCTTATGGATAGCGGCTGAGAGGTAGCCCGGCTGCTTCCTCATCGTGTGTTGGGTCGCTTCGACCAGCAGATCAACCAGGCGCTGCTGGTTTTCAGGGGACACCGTGAAGACATTGATGAGGGTCACCAGGTTCTTCTCAGTGGTAATGGTTGTCATTTCTTTGCTTCTCCTTCTTCAATGGATAGATCAACGTTGTGTCTCAAGTAAAAACCGGCAGCTTCGTCGGCTTTTGAAGCTGCTCACCTTTCGCACGAATGGTCATTTATGAGTCTGCTAATTGTGGAAGCACTGGCTTGATATCTACTACCGGTGTTCCATCAATCGCTTCTATCGGTCCCACTTTTACTCTCTTTCCATCGATGGAGAGAACCGTTACACGGTGTAAACCAAGTGGATTTGGTCTATCAGGAGACCGTGTCGCAAAGACACCAGTCAAGGGCATATTCTTATCCCAGCGGGGGTGCAACTTCAAGATGTCGCGCTGAGACTGGTGAAGCCATGTAATCAGGATAATTTCATGGCCCACCTCGATACCCTCAAGCCCCTCTGCAACCGTCGCGTTCACTTCGAGCCAGGCGTCGGGCGCGCCTTCGCGGCCTTGATTGGGGGCTTCCCCACGCTCTTTGAGAGGCGAATGAAGAAAGCCAATTGGAGAAAGGGAATAGTCAGTCTCTAGCATAATGCTCCCTCTTTCATACAGACAAACCAGGAAACCTGAAATCCTCCTGAGTGGTTTGTGAGTCTTCCAGCAGTGCTGCCTGTAGATATGATACTGGAAAAAGCCAGCCACGACAATGACCTGCGTGGAAGACAGGAAGATTTTCTCTGCGCTGCGAGATACGTTTTAAGTAAATGACGGTACTCTTTCAGATCAATGCGCATAAAAATCCTTTCAATGGTATTTATACCCATAAACAGGCGCTGATCTCTCGTACGACCCCTTCTTCCATCTCGCTGTCTCCCGCTTTTTTAATCTGATTCTATCACCCCCTCACTCTTCCCAGACGATTTCCCTGCTCTGATTTTCAAGGCCATAGCACACCTTCCTGGCTCATGCCCTGACGGTTCCTTCTTCTGGCCCTGAAGATCTCATGCGCTTCAATGCCGATGTCGAAGCGGTGGCAGTACGGGAGGTGTGGGCCTTTGAAAAGAGCCTGGGAGCGACGGTTGTGGATGTTTCGAAGGCGCAACGTGCGCTAGCTGCCGGACTGGGCAACGACCGTGCAGTTCGATAGCCTCCAATCGCTGCTGGCTTGGTGGATAGCTGGCATGTCGCCCATCCCAGTGACCCCGGCTACACCTGGCCTCTTTATAGGGAGGATCCCTCTACTTCCCCTCCATTCCTACAGAAAGGATCGACCTGGTGCTGTTTCGTGGAGGATTTGGCACCCTGGGAGCACAGCTCATTGGGAACACCACCGCCGATCTGACCCCTTCGGGTCTGTGGCCCTCCGACCATGCAGGAGTCGTGACAACGTTGCAGCTCCCATAATGGCCACCACTGAGGAACGAGGGCTTTGACGACACGGCTCGGCTGAAGGAAGAGGAGGGAACTCCCAAGGGTAGGGATGTTGTCAGTCCCCTTGAGAAGCCTGCTCATCCATAGGGGCAGGGGTGGCGTGGGTCGATGGGTGGTGTATGGATTACTCACATCGTGGCTCTCCCCAACTTTTGATGATTCGGGGCATTTCCCATTGGATGAGAATTTCTCAATCGGCTCTGGCAGTGCCGCTCGCTTGAGCACATCCATTGTATTGTACCAGAATCATCAAAAGCTAGGGAGAGCCCACATCGTCACCCGAACGAAGTCAGGACATCGTACCTCTAGGAATCAGGAAAAGGAGCCGTGCGATACCTGCGCTTTTGCAAAGAGCGCAGGCGGGCGTGGGCGCGTGATATCATACCGAATCTTTTCAAAAATACTGCTTTCAGGTATAATAGAGTAGCATATGACGATCTATTAGTAGATGCTGGAGAAAGAGACCAGAAAGGATGCAAGTCAATGGATCCGATTACTACTGCTATCATCGCCGCACTGTCAGCGGGAGCAGCCAGTGGCCTCACTGAGACGAGCAAAACGGCGATCACGGATGCCTATAGCCGACTCAAGGATCTGCTCACCAAAAAATTTGGAGCCAAGAGTGAGGTCGTGCAGGCCATGAGCCAACTGGAGACGAAACCCGATTCGTCTGGGCGCAAAGAGATGCTTCAGGAAGAGATCGCTGCAGTGCAAGCGGAACAGGATGAAGAACTCCTCACAGCGGCGAAGCATGTACTGACGTTGGTCCAGCCGCAGCAGGCGGGCCTGGGCAAATTCACCATCCAGAATAACGCGCTCGTGCAAGGGCAAAATATTGGCGATGACCAGCAGATTACTCAACACTTTGGCAATCTACCGAAAGCATAAGGATAGTGCATGGACGAGGACCAATCGCAAATCTCTAATCAGGGTTCAGTGCAGGGCCAGAATATCGCTAACTACCAGCAGATCACGCAACATTTCCATGACGTGGATGGCGAATCAGCGCGCTCTACTTCACCGGAACACGTCTGGCTTGTCCCTTACGGCCAAAATCCTTTTTTTACGGGACGTGAGAGTCTGCTGAAACGACTGCATGATACATTAACTGCAACGAAGACTTCAGCACTCATACAGCTTTTGGCCATTAGTGGACTCGGCGGTATTGGCAAGACGCAAACCGTTATAGAATATGCTTATCGTTATAGCGGGAACTATCAAGCTATCCTCTGGGCCAGAGCCACAACCCGTGATATGCTCATCTCCGATTTTGTCAGCCTGGCAGGACTGCTACACCTTTCTCAAAAAAATGTAAAGGACCAGCACGAGGTGATTGCTGCCGTAAAAGAATGGATGGTCAGCCACCTAAACTGGTTGCTCATTCTGGATGACGTTGACGACCTGGGTATGATACGTGATTTTTTGCCGCTTCACAGTACTGGACATATCATCCTTACTACGCGCGAACTTGATGTAAGAGGAATCGCGAGTAGAATTGAGATAGAGCGAATGGACGAGGAAGATGGTGCCCTCTTATTATTGCGGCGTTCTCGCTTGCTTGCACCTCATGAATTCCTTCATCAAGCACCAGCGGTTGAACAATCTCAGGCGGCGGCGATTGTCGCGGCGGTCGATGGTCTGCCCCTGGCTCTTAATCAAGCTGGTGCTTACATAGACGGAGCTGTATGTGGTCTGTCAGACTATCTTGAGCTCTATCAAACCCGATTTAGAGAACTCGATAGATTACCAAACGATCTCTTTTCTGACTACCGCGAAACCGTTGCGACGACCTGGTCACTCTCATTTCAAAAGGTTGAGCAGGAGAACGAGGCAGCAGCATCACTACTCTGCTTGTGTGCCTTCCTTGCTCCTCATGCGATCCCTGAAGAAATCATTACGAAGGGCTCCGCTCATTTGGGCGAAGTGCTGGGCCCTGTTGCTACTGATCCTGTCAAGTTAAATGAAGTGATGAGAGTTGTGCAGAGATATTCACTCGTGCGCCGCAATTCGAAGACAAAAACGCTGACCGTTCATCGCCTGGTTCAAGCTGTTTTCAAAGAGAGAATGAATGCAGAGACGCAACAGCTCTGGGCAATGCGTACGATACAAGCGGTGAATGCGGCTTTTCCAGAGGTGATGTATGAGACGTGGCCTGAGTGTCAAAGATATTTGTTGCATGCTCAGGCCTGTGCCGACCTTGTTGACAAGTACCAACTCGCCTCTCCTGAAGCAGCACGATTGCTTACTCATGCGGGATGGTACTTGCGAGAACGTGCCCTCTATGCTCAGGCCGAACCTCTTTTGAAACGTGCGCTGGCAATCAGAGAGCACGTTCTTGGTGCTGAGCATCCTGATACCGCCTTCACTCTCCACGACCTGGGACATTTACAGTATTTCCGTGGTGAGTACAAGCAGGCCGAATCTCTTTACCAACGTGCATTGGCAATCAGAAAGCACGTTCTTGATGCTGAGCATCCTGATACCGCTACCACCCTCAATCACCTGGGGATGCTTTACCATAGTCAAGGGAAGTATGAAAAAGCAGAGATATATTATCGACATGCTTTATTGATCAGAGAAAAAATCTTTGCCCCTGAGGTCCCGCTTATAGCCACTGCTCTCAACGGACTTGGGCTACTCTATTATGTACAGGGAAAGTATAAAGAAGCGGAGACACATTTTCAACACGCACTCACGATCAGAGAGCAAACCCTCGGTCCCGAGCATCACCATACAACTATTACTCTTAATCACCTGGGGCTGCTTTACCAAGACCTGGGTAAGTATGAACAAGCAGAGTCGCTCCACAAACGTGTTTTAATGATCAGAGAGCGAGCTCTTGGCTCACAGCATCCTGATATTGCCTTTGCTCTCAATGACCTTGCCCATCTTTACTACTTGCAAGGGCGCTATGCCGAAGCGGAGCCGCTGTATCAGCACGCACTCATGATCAAAGAGCAAAAACTTGGTTCCAATCATCCCGGAACTGCCACTACCTACAATAACCTGGCGCGTCTCTATCAAGAACAAGGGCGCTATGCCGAAGCGGAGCCACTGTATCAGCACGCACTCATGATCAGAAGAAAAAAGCTTGGTTCCGAACATCCTCACACTGCTGCCACCTACAATAACCTGGCGCGTCTCTATCAAGAACAAAGGCGCTATGAGGAAGCAGAGCGGCTATATCAGCACGCACTCACGATCAGAAAGAAAAAGCTTGGTTCCGAACATCCTCACACTGCCACTACCTACAATAATCTGGTGCATCTCTATCAAGAAGCTCTTCTCGCTTACGAGCAAGACATTCGTCTCGATCCGGATAACACTCATGCCTATAAAGGGAAGGCAGATGCGCTGCACAGCCTCCAGCGCTACGAGGAAGCACTCCTTGCCTACGAGCAAGCTATTCGCCTCGACCCGCAGAACATGTATGTCTATAAAGGGAGGGCAGATGCACTACATAGCCTGGGGCGCTATGAGGAAGCGCTCCTTGCCTATGAGCAAGTTATTCATCTCGACTCCGGTTACGCCTATGCCCATGCCTACAAGAGCAAGGGGGATACACTCAACAGCCTGAGACGCTACGAGGAAGCGCTCCTTGCCTATGAGCAAGCTATTCATCTCGACTCCGGTTACGCCTATGCCTACAAGAGCAAGGGGGATACACTCAACAGACTGGGACGCCACGACGAAGCGCTTCTTGCCTATAAACAAGCCCAGCAATTCGGTTATACAGACCCAGCAATTTAATCTGGCCGCTGTCTTTGCAGCCAATTCCACCCGTACCTTCATCCCCCAAAACGGGTGTATGAATTGGTTGTAGGCAAGCAAGGGAAAAAGGA
>JRHI01003008.1_pt1 | contig 10577 bp, 6 predicted proteins | sample 215371 | NCBI WGS metagenome assembly JRHI01 (sample SAMN02929681, study PRJNA255918) | sediment metagenome | biome: cave system; feature: Ice Cave; material: Sediment; isolation source: sediment from deep within a dark volcanic ice cave with no known source of... ... | reverse complement strand
AGCCGCGTAAACCGGGATGGTGGAATTGGAACTAATTCTTGGACGCCGCCCAAGGGCAAGAAGCTGCTGAAGGTCATCGGGCCGGACGCGCCCGTCACCCCCATGAGCCAGTGGAAACTGGAGGGTACGTCTGTCCCCAAGGTGGACGCCCGGGCCATCGTGACCGGCAAGCATCAGTACACGCCCGACGTCAAACGGCCGGAGATGCAGTATGGCAAAGTGCTGCGGCCGGCGACCCTCGGCGCCACGCTGATGTCCGTGGACCTCAAGGCGGCCGAGGCCATGCCCGGCGTCACGGTAATACACGACGGCAACTTCGTCGGCGTCGCTGCTCCCCGCGAAGACCTCGCCGAGCAAGCGGTGGCCGCCATCAAGGCCGAATGGACGGCGACGCCACAACTGTCCTGGAAGGAGCTGTTCGCCTATCTGAAGCAGAACGCGGCGGAGAGTGGCGGCGGCGGCCGAGGAGGCCAAAATCGGGGCTCCGTGGAGAAAGGCCTCGAGGCCGCCGACCACAAACTGCAAGCGACCTACACCATCGCTTACATCGCGCACGCTCCCCTGGAGCCGCGCACCGCCCTGGCCGAATGGACGAATGGCAAGCTGACCGTCTGGACCGGAACGCAGGGGCCCTTCCGCGTCAAGGACGAGTTGGTCCGGGCCTTCGGGTTGGCTCCGGATAAGGTGCGCGTCATCGTCCCCGACATGGGCTCGGGCTACGGCGGCAAGCACACGGGCGAATCGGCCGTCGAAGCAGCACGCCTGGCGAAGGCAGCGGGTAAGCCGGTGAAGCTGGTCTGGACGCGCGTGGAAGAATTCACCTGGGCCTACTTCCGCCCCGCCGGCGTCATCGAGGTGAATGCGGGCGTTCGCAAGGACGGAATCCTCACGGCGTGGGAGTTCCATAACTACAATTCCGGCGGCTCGGCCATCGCCACGCCCTATGAGGTGGGCAACGTCAAGGTTGCCTCTCACTTCACACGCTCGCCGTTACGTCAGGGCTCGTACCGTGCGCTGTCGGCCACGGCCAACCACTTCGCGCGCGAGACCCACATGGACGACCTCGCTCATGCCGTGAGCATGGACCCGCTTGCGTTCCGCCTCCTGAACCTCAAGGAACCGCGCCTGCGCACTGTCCTGGAAGCGGCTGCGAAGCAGTTCGGCTGGGGAAAGGCGAAACCCGAGCCCGGCCACGGCTTCGGCCTGGCGTGCGGGACGGAGAAAGGGAGCTTCGTGGCCGCCTGCGCCGAAGTGGTGGCAGACCGCCCGAGCGGCGACGTGAAAGTGCTGCGCGTGGTGACGGCTTTCGACTGTGGGACCGTACTCAACCCCGATCACCTCAAGAACCAGATCGAAGGAGCGACGGTCATGGGACTGGGCGGCGCCCTGTTCGAGGAGATCCAGTTCGAGAATGGCAAGATCCTTAATGGCCGCTTTGCCCGCTATCGGGTCCCTCGCTTCCGCGACGTGCCGGTTCAGGAGATCGTGCTGGTGGACCGTAAGGACCTGCCCTCCGCCGGTGCGGGGGAGACGCCGATCGTCACGGTCGCGCCGGCCGTTGGGAATGCCATCTTCAACGCCAGCGGCATCCGGCTACGGGCCATGCCGATGGTGCCCAATGGGCTGAAGACCTGATGAAGCAACCCCACGCCCCACCGATCAGGCGGTGGCGTGCACAGGCCCGCGCCCCGGCACGCCTCCGTCTGCCTCGAGGATTCCGGAGAGCCGGACAGGAGCCGGTAGTGCATGTTCTCAAGGAGAATTCGTAACGCCGATGCGCCTGTCGGTCTCGTCGGCATGGACGACGTGACTTTGCCACAGAGCTTCGAGGAGCAGGTCGAAGGTGGGCCGGACGAGGTCCGCCACGCGTTGCTCAGCGCGGACGTGCCAGGCGGCTATGGGGAACTTCCCCAGGTCAGAACTAACGCGACAGCCGCCGCGAACATCACGGCCGTCGTGGTCCAGCCGAGCACGTTCTCCCACCAGCCGTTGACCCGCTTGCCCATGACCTGCTTGTTGTTGGCGATGAGCATGATGACGATCAGGAGCGGCGGGGCCAGAAAGCCGTTGATGACGGCGGTCCAGAAAAGGGCATCCATCGGGTTGATGCCGATGAAGTTGATCAGCAGACCTCCGAGGGTGGAAATGCTGAGCACGAGGTAGAACTCCTTGGCCTTGCCTGGCCTGGCGTCCAGGCTGCACTTCCAGCCGAACGTCTCACAGACAGCGTACGCTGCCGAACCCGTCAGGATGGGCACGGCGAGCAAGCCGGCGCCGATTAAGCCCAGGGCCATGAGAACGGTGGCCGCGTTACCGGCGAGCGGGCGCAGGGCTTCGGCGGCATCGGTTGCGGAGTTGATGTCCGTCTTTCCGGCCCGGTGGAGCGTGGCGGCGGTCGCCAGGATGATGAAGTACATGACCAGATTCGAGAAGAACATCCCGATATTCACATCCCAGAAGGCGTACGTCAGGTCGCTGTCCGTGGCCCCCTTGCGCTGCCAGAGTCGCTTACGACCCCGCGAAATCTCCTCCTCGACTTCCTGGCTGGCCTGCCAGAAAAACAGGTAAGGGGAGATTGTCGTCCCCAGGATGGCCACGAGCGTGGCGAGGAACGTACTGTCCAGGCGGAACGTCGGCAGAAACGTGCCCCGGAGGACGTCACCCCAGTCGGGCTTGGCGAAGAAGGCCGAAGCGATGTAGGCGAACAAGGAAAGGGTCAGCCATTTGAACGTCTTGGCGATGAAGCGATACGAACCCCACACCTGGAGGACGAGGATACCGACGGCAATGGGGACGATCATGGCCATGATCGGCACCGGGATCAGCAAGTTTACTCCAGCGGCAATCGCGAGGATGTCTACCCCGGCGTTGATAGTGTTCGCGGCCATCAGCCCCAGAACCACGGCGTAGAGCAGCGTTCGCGGGTAGTGCCGCCGAAGCACACTGGCGATACCCCTGCCGCTCACCATGCCGATCTTCGCACAAATGAACTGGACCGACGCCATCAGGGGGAATGTAACCCAGGCCATCCAGAGCGGTGCGTAGCCGAGTTGGGCACCTGCAATCGCATAGGTGCCGATGCCCGATGGATCGTCGTCGGAGGCACCGGTGACGAGGCCCGGCCCCAGGATTCTCAGGAAGCGTTTTACCGGGTTCGACTCGCGTCTTGGCTCCGCCTGCAAGGTCGTGGGGCCACCAGCAGGCGAGGCGGTAACGTCGCAGGAAACCGTGGCGGGGTCGTCAGGATCGGTCATTGGGTCCAAAGCCTTCGCCTTATCAGAAGCCGGGCCGGGCCTGTCACGCAGACAGCAAACGGCGTGCCGCGAGCAGCCAGGGCATGAGCTACTTCGGGCTAGCACCGTCTGGGGCGCGAAGGTAAACTCGCACGGCCTCTTGCCAAGGAGAACGGCGCATGGATGCGAACAATCCGCGGGTGGTGCTGGTTCACGACTGGCTCACGGGCATGCGCGGCGGCGAAAAGTGTCTTGAGGTCCTCTGCCGTCACTGGCCGCACGCCCGTCTCTTCACGCTCCTCCGCCAGCCCGGCGCCGTATCGCGCGACATCGAGTCTCTGTCGCGGCGCACCAGTTTCTTGCAAGCGCTGCCTGGCGTCCCGCGCTACTACCGGTACTTGCTGCCGTTCATGCCGCTGGCCGTCGAAAGCTGGCGGCTGCCGCCCTGCGACCTCGTCGTCAGCTTCAGCCATTGCGTCGCCAAGAGCGTCCGGCGGCCGCAAGGCGTGCCCCACGTCTGCTACTGTTTTACCCCGATGCGCTACGCCTGGCACATGCGCGCCGCCTACTTCGGCGCCGACCGCGTGCGCGCACTCAAGGCCCGTGCTCTGGACCACCTTCTCGCGTGGCTGCGCGACTGGGACCGGCGCACTGCCGCGCGTGTGACCCACTTCCTGGCCATCAGCCAGACGGTACAGCAGCGCATTGCCGAATGTTACGACCGGCCGAGCACCGTCGTGTATCCGCCGGTGGATACCGACTTCTACGCTCCGGCCGCGGTGCCAAGAGAGGATTATTACCTGGTGGTGTCGGCGTTCGCGCCCTACAAGCGCCTCGATCTGGCGGTGGAAGCGTGCGCCCGGTTGCGCCGGCCGCTCGTCATTATCGGCAGCGGCCAAGACGAGGCTCGGCTGCGCCGCCTCGCCGGACCGGACGTGCGTTTCCTGGGGTGGCAGCCGAACGCGGTCATCCGTGATCAGCTGCGCCGTTGCCGTGCCTTGCTCTTTCCGGGAGAAGAGGACTTTGGCATCGTGCCGGTCGAGGCCAATGCCTGCGGCGCTCCAGTGATTGCCTTCGGGCGGGGCGGGGCGACCGAGACAGTCGTGCCGCCGGGTGGTCGTGCGGCGCCGACAGGGCTGTGGTTCGAGGAGCAATCCGCCGGCTGTCTCGCCGCCACGCTGGAGACGTTTGAGGCCCGCGCCGGCGACTTCGATCCCGGCGCCGCGCGCCGGCAGGCGCTGCGCTTTAATGGCCCGCGTTTCGAGAAGGAATTGCTTGCCTATCTCGATGGCGTCCTGCGGCCGGCGACCATCGTGCGGCAGCCGTTGGCGGCTTAATGAAAAACACCATTGGCGGCCTGGCGAGAGGATCGCCAGACCGCCAGCGGCTTCATTCAAGACGGGAAACTCACGGGCAGCAGGCGCTGACGCACACCGGCACGCAAACCGCCACTTTCACGTGGGTCACGTAGGGCACCGTCACGCAGTAGTACTCGCGGCGGGTCGAAGGCCGCGGCTTGTACTCGCACACCGTCTGATGGACATCATAGTTCTTGACGACAGGCTTGTACTCGCACACGTGGACCATGCATTCCTTCTTCACCGGCACGTTTTCGTACTGGACGCAGTGGACCTGCTGCGTGTAGTACTCCGGCTTGCACACGGTGTAACAGCAGCTGTCGCAGCAGCTGTCGCAGGCGGGTTGGACCACGGTGCAAGGCACCATCCGGCAGCAGGTCACGTCCCGCACCACGTCGTGCGGCACGCACGTGTTGACCCAGTAGGTCTGCTTCACGTCCTTGTAATAGGGTGTCATTACCGTGCACTGGTGATGGGTCACCACATCATGCGGCACCGCGTCATAGGCAGTGTAGGGCACGTCGCGCCACTTCATCTCGGTCCTGTAGCAAGTCACTTCCTTATCGACCCAGGTTACCGTCGTCGTGCAGCCGCTGTCGCACGGCGGCGGGCAGCAGTCGCTGCCACAACGGTGGTGATGCCCGGCGAACGCCGGCATCGACGACAGAGCAAGGCAAGCCAGCGCCGCGCCCAAAACCCACAGTTTCTGCATGGTGTCGTTCTCCTGAGAAGCCTTGTCAAGATGGTCAGTTTGGGAGTTCCAGTCAAGACAGGAGTTATATATACCTTGCATCACTTTTGCTTTCAAGAGGATTTGAGAGAATTGCACCAGATGACTCGGAAGAGCATCCAGGCAGCAATTTCTCGGCTAGACCGGGCGAAGCCCTGGTAAAGGTGGAAGCGCTCTCTTACACTGAGCCGCAGCAGGCCACGGTTTGGCGGACTGCCGGGCAAGGGGCCACGGACCGCGAATCCGGGACGCATTGCTTCAAGGAGCGACTCCGATGCTGCGACGCATGTTTGTGCCGGCGCTGGTGCTGGCGGTCCTGACCGCCGTCGCCCTCGTGGCGCCGCTGACCGCCGCGGACAAGAGGGAAGACAGCGGCTTCATCCAGCTGTTCAATTGCAAGGACCTGACCGGCTGGAAGGTCTACCCGGACGGGACCGGCCAATGGAAAGTCGAGGACGGCATCCTCATCGGCAGCGGCCCGAGCAGCCATCTGTTCACCGAGAAGGGCGATTACGACAACTTCGTCTACCGCGTCGAGGCGATGATCAACGACGGCGGCAACAGCGGCCAGTACTTCCGCACGAAGTTTGGTCCCGGCTTCCCGAAGGGTTACGAGGCCCAGATCAACGCCACGCACTCGGACCGGATCCGCACCGGCAGCCTGTATCCGGCGTTCGCCAAGTTGTCGGACGAGGACAGGAAGAAGATTTGCGTGTTTGATGCGCCGCACAAGCCGGGCGTGTGGTTCGTCCAGGAAGTGACCGCCGTGGGGAACCACATCGTCATCAAGGTCGACGGCAAGACGACCGTCGATTTCGTGGACGAGAACAACACGTACAGCAAGGGCCACTTCGCGCTACAACAGCACGACGAGAAGAGCACCGTGGTCAAGTTCCGCAAAATCGAATACAAGCCGCTGGCGGCCAAGTAAGGTCGCGGATGATCTCGGCCGCGAACGAGTTTTGCAATCGTCTCGAAACGCCGGCAAGGCAAGACCTTGCCGGCGTTTTGCGCGGCCGGAGATACGGTTTGACAGGCCCCACACACTGGGTTTAAGGACCTTCCCCGCCGCACCTCTCACGACCATCTTCCAGAATCTCATGCTGCCTACCTGTCTCGGCCTGGAGTGAGTCGCCGCGCTATGGCATCCGCATTGCCTTGCGGCCCTGTTCGAGCAATTCGCCGCGTTTCTTCGGATCGAGCAGATCGGCCGAGCCGTGGTGCTCCTTCACGAAGCGGTCGGCAGTAGCCCGTTCTTCCTCCGCCATGCCGAGTCGCTGGTAGGCGGTGTGCAGCAGCAGGTCGCTAGCTTGCCCGCCCCCGTCGTCCCGCGCCGCGGCTTGCAGGGCCTGCCAGCGCGGGAGCAATGCCCTGACTCGATCGTCCGGCAGTGCCGCAAGAAAATCGGGAAACAACAGCGGTGCCAAAGCCCCGCCGCCCGCGAACAGGAGGGTCATTTCCTGGAGCGCATCGACTCTGAACACTTCCTCGAACCCCACGGGTGTCCTGTGGTGCAGTTTGGCAAGCAGCGGGGCGATGGTGCCGCTCGCCAGGTCGGCATATTCCTGATGCTTCTTCTGCAGAAGGAGAAACTGGGACAGCACCAGGGCGCTGCTGAGGCGGACCGGTTCCGAGTCGGCGTTGTCCAGCGACTCGCGGAAGAAAGCCTCGCCATCCCTGGCGGCATCGAGGCTCAGGAATACCTCGGCCGCGTACAGGTCGCGCATCAGGGCGCCGGACAGGCGGGCAGGGTCCAGGAACTCCTGCAGGCGCTGTCTCATCGTACGGCCCTCGATGACCAGGGCGAGCAGGGGTTCCTCCTCGTCGCTGGGGAGTGGGCGCACAAACGTCCGCCGGAACTGTTCCAACCGGGTGCGCGCCTCTTCATGGCGTCCGAGTTTCGTCAGACAATAATACTGAAAGAAGGACCAGTCATCCGGTACGACCAGGTGCTGAGCGTAATCGGTCAGACCGCTGGCCAGGACGCCGGACGGCCGTGGCGGCCGCGGCGGCGCCGGCTGTGGTCCAGCCTGCTCGTACCAGCGCCACGCCTCGGCGTAATCCCGCTTCAGCATGTAGTAGTGGCCGACCTGGGCTTTCTCGTTCGCGTTGACGGCCAGCCAGTGGATGTTGCCCGTTTTCACGTCGAACACCGCTGCCGGGTCCCCACGGCGCAGCGTCAACCGCGGAAGGCTGGCGAGCCAGAAGGACATGAAGCGGGAAAAGACGGACCGGTACGTTGGGCTGAACGTGAACCAGACCGACAGCTTCTCCTCCTTCGGCGACCAGTGCGGGAAGGTCACGCGCATGCCGGAGAAGACCACGCGCCCGGGACCGCCGCCCTGGCCGTTGGCGACGTGGACGGTGTCACGGGCCAGCAGATCCGGCTCCAGGAGAAAGGCCCACGTCTCCGTCTCGGTGAAGGGGATGCGGTCGGGTACGACGTAGGCCAGGTGTTCTCCCCCGGCGCTCCAGCCCGCGAATGAACGCACGGGATGCTCGTCGATCGGCTGCGACAACTTGCCGCCCGGGAGAAGCAGGTGCAGCGTGGGCTTCTCCCGGCCGCGCACCACGCCAAGCTGCTTGCCGTCCGGCGTCCAGTGCAGCTCGCGGAACGGTTCCGCGCCCTCGGCCAGCAGGCCGACTGTGCGCTCGGGCAAGGTGCCCAGCCAGAGGGAATGGTGTTTCGGCTGTCCCTCCGCCGCAGGCCCAGGGGAGGAGACGAAAGCGAAATGACAGGCGTCGGCTGTAAAGGCAGGGTAAGTGGCGCGGAGAGACTCCAGCAGCGACGGCAGTTCCGGCTCGGCCAGGCCCCCGGATTCCGGGACGTGCCACCAGTCCTGCGTCTCGGGCCGGCCGATCCAGATGCCATTGTCCCTGACAGAACCCTGAGCGCCAGCCAGGACGCAAACGAGGTGCTCGTTGTCCGGCGCCCAGTCGAAGAGCATGGCTTCGGCGGTGTGCGGGCAAACCTGACGCGACTGGCCCGCCGCCAGGTCGTACTGGAAGATGCCGTGGCAGTGGTTCTCGACCTCCTTGACGTACAGGATGCGGTTGCCGTCCGGATGCCAGCGCACGGCGAGGTTGGCGGCGACGTAGCCGACGTGATTGCAGGCCGCCTCGAACATCCGTACGGGCTCCTGTGCCTTGCCGTTCTTTTCTTCGGTGCGCAGCCAGCAGGTATAGATGACCGGCCGCTGCAGATGCACGTTACCTGCCGGATCCGGCTCCGCGGGAATGGGTTGGGATGAGCCTCCGTCCAGGGCGCGGGCCGTGGTGAAGATCAGCCGTTTGCCGTCCGGCGACCAGAGCGGTGTGCTGGTGGCCAGCACGTCGGTGCCCGGCTGGAAGATCTTTTGTGGACCTCCGCCTGCCTTGTCGGCGACGAAGACGCCTTCCTGGCCGTGCTGGAAAGTGACCGTATCGCCCTGTGGCGACCAGGCGACGGTGCGGTCCTCGCGCACCGGTTGACCGCAGCCCACGAGAACGAGTAAGAGCAGCGCGCAGCCTCGGCGCGGAAATCGGAGCATGGCAAGACCTCCCGGGGCAGAGAGTGGAAGGGAAAGGTGCAGGCGAGTGGCTCGGAGAACTCCGCCACCAGGATAGATCCGGCGTACCGCGAATTATTCCGTGAAACTTACTAGCCCGCAGCTTCTTGACGTGGCCCTGTCTCTGCGGCATGCTGTGAGCCTGGCTGAGTGTACTTGCCGATGCCTTCCACCGCACTGAAAGGAACGACCCTCATGACGCGACACCGTGTTTGGCTGAAGTCGCTGGGCTGGCTAGCCGGTATCCTGGCCGTAGTGGCGCTTACCGGCGCATCGCCTGCGGAACCGGCCCTCGAACTCGTGCAGACGATCGTGCTCAAGGGCAAGGCCGGCAAGCTCGATCACGCCACGCTCGACGCCAAACGCAACCGCCTCCTCGTGGCCAACAAGGTCAATAACACGCTCGACATCGTCGATCTCGAGGCCGGCAAGCTCCTCAAGCAGGTCCCCAACCAGCAAGGCATCCAGGGCATCGCCTACGCCGCCGACCTCGATCGCGTCTTCGTCGGACTGGGGCAGGGCGGCTTCTGCAATGTTTTCGACGGCGAAAACTACAAGCTCCAGAAGACGATCAAGTTCGCGGACGACGCCGACAACGTCCGTTATGATGCGCGTACGCATCTCGCCTACGTGGCCCATGCGGAGAATGCGCTTGGCGTCATCGACGCCCGCACCCTCGAGAAAAAAACCGATATCAAGCTGCCGGGTGGAGCGGAAGCCTTCCAGCTCGATCCGGAAAAGCCGCGGCTGCTCATGAACGTGCCGGAGCCGAGCCAGGTCATCGTGATCGACGCTGACAAGAACGAGATTGTTGCCAACTATCCGCTCAAGCTGGCCCAGGGTAACAATGCTCTGGCGTTTGACGCGGCCAATCATCGGCTGTTCCTCGGCTGCGGCAAGGCGCCCTCGGTCGTCCTCATGGACAGCGAGTCGGGCAAGGAGATTAGTAGCGTTGCCATTCCGAAGGGCATCGACGACCTCTTTTACGACGCGAAGCGGAAACGGCTGTACGCATCCTGCAGCGAGGGCTTCATCGCGGTGCTGAAACAGGTCGACGCCGACCACTACGAGGTGGAGGAGAAGATTGCCACGGCCGAGGGAGCCAAGACGGCGTACTTCGACGCCGCGACGGGCCGATACTTCCTTATCGTGCCGCGGCAGTCGGGCAAACCGGGTCCTGAGGTGCGAGTGTATCAGGCGAAGCCGTAATTAGTTCGCCGCTCGCGGCCAGGCGGTGGCTCACTCGCCAAACCGCAAGCGGTTTTGAGGGAGCAAGGGTCATGGCAACGCGAACGCAAGGTTGGCATGGGGTGGCGACGACGTTGGTTCTGCTCGGCTTCGCCGGCGCGGTCCACGGTGCGGAGCCGCCCGGCGGCACACTGCACCTGCACCTGCGGACGCGCGTCGAGACCTTCAAAGGGAGCGGCGTCTGGGACGAGGTCGTCCTGCCGCGTGACCTGCCGGCGCGCGCGACGGCCATAATCCTCTGCGACGTTTGGGATAAGCATTGGTGTGAAAGCGCCACGAAGCGCTGCGACGTGCTGGCCTACAAGATGGTGCCAGTGCTCGACTCGGCCCGCCGCGCTGGCGTGCAGATCATCCATGCCCCATCCGAGTGCATGGATTTCTACAAGGACATGCCGCAGCGCAAACGCATGCAGCAGCCGCCGTACGCCATTCCGCCGCAGCCGCTGGAACTGCCTGACCC